>Ga0335072_10003273_pt1 | contig 24460 bp, 26 predicted proteins | sample Lox_Sample_21_FD_206725 | JGI IMG/M metagenome (GOLD analysis project Ga0335072, IMG submission 206725) | Soil microbial communities from Loxahatchee National Wildlife Refuge, Florida, United States - Lox_Sample_2.1 | ecosystem: Environmental > Terrestrial > Soil > Wetlands | place: USA... | reverse complement strand
ATATACATCGAGTGACGTTGACACTGTATTCACAAGCTTTACTAATAAAGACGCGCTCGCCACCAACCAATGGGTACAGCTGGCGTTATTGGTCGTACCGTTTATTCTCACCATTCTATTTACGCACGGTAGCGTGAGGGGGATGAAGGGTGTGATTAATATATTTCCTGCTCTGGCAACAGGATTACTCTGTGCGTTATTGGTCGTACCACTACTGAGCTCGAATGTACAACATCAGATTTACGCCCAGGCAATGTGGCGCCAGCTGAGCAACGCGCAAACCGGCGTGATCCTGGGCGGGGCAGCATTTAGTTTAATATTCTTACTCTTTACTCATCGTAAGCATGGGGGCGGGGAAGAAGAGGGCAAACGAAAACACGGTAGACGCAAGGAGTAGCTGGTTTTGTAGTTTGGCAGTGTGGATAACAGGCTAAATCTCTGTCAATTCCATATTCGAGTCCGTTAGTTTTTGGGCTGCCCACCGAGCAAGCTCTGGAATATTGGCAACCTTTGGTTCAAATACGTCAAGCTCAACTACTGGCACCCACTGATATTCGCTATATTCGTCACTAAGCTTAATGCTGCCAGAGACGTATAGGGCGGCTATATGCGGTAGTACCATTACGTGCCCGTCTTTCTTCCGGAAAAGGACGTTGTAGCTTTCGTCTGCTAATACTGCTACTCTGACATCCGATCCAACCTCTTCGTCTTTCTCACGTTTCATACCAGCCAATAAACTATCGTCTGTTGTCTCCATCTTACCTCCGATAAACGTAAACGTGCCATTGTAATCGGCTTCGCCTTTACGTTTCGCCAGTAGAACGGACTGTCGGTCCTTCGAGAGTACGATGAGCTTTTGGCAGTATTGAAATAATGTAGTGTCGACAACCATGTTTTCATGGTATCACGGCCCGGGTGAGGTACAATATGGCAATGAACGAAAAACAAACACTCAAAACGATCGAAAAGTCCCGTACGGGTATGAGCTTTGAAGCTGAGGCAAAGACACTATCTGTCCGACCGACCAAAAAGCAGAAAGAGTTACTCGACTACATCGATACATTCATAGAGGAGCACGGATACAGCCCCAGTTACCGTGAAATCATGAACGGTCTGCAGTACACCAGTGTTGCAACCGTGGCTCTCCATGTCGGCAACCTAATTAAGCGTGGGCATCTGCGTAAACGTGACCATAGCGCCCGTTCACTGGAGGTTGTTAAGGCTTCGGGGAGTGCTCCAGTCACTAGTTTTGAGACAAATGGTGTGAAGGTTGGCGAGGAGAAGTGGCTGGTTGCAAAGATAGAACGCTTTTTTAAGAGCGCTGAAGCTGAACTATCACTCACCCAACAACATCTTGACAACCTCTATGTGCTGCTTGGTGCGTTACGTGTACTAGGTCTAGAAAGTGCAGCACAAAGCTTTACCCCGCGTCTTACAGCGCTCAAAACGAAGCTTTCTCAAAATACGACCGTCGGCTAATTGTGTGTTGAGCGCTCCGTCGCCTTAGGCTGATGACTCGAAATGGGCCACACGTAGTAAATTCTATGACGTTTACGGTATTGACAGTACATGGAATTAGCGTTGTATACTCAATATTAAGCGCTAGATATGGGGGTAGCCTAATCGAACGCCGGCAGGTACTGGGTCTGTGACTCAGCAAAGGAATACGTATGATGTAGCTCGACGACTACACTAATAGTCGTAAGGCCGCAGCATAATCTACCTGTTTTCTCGAGCAGGGAGTTGGTGCAGGTATGTTTGCCGACACAACTTCTATCCATCTCGAGACGGTTTTAAACCAAAATTTCAAACAATGTGTCCGTACTGTGAGGTGTGCGGCATACTAACAGGAGGGTAATTTCATGGAGGGTATCCATGTTATTAAGCGTGACGGCTCACACGAGCTGTTTGACGCCAACAAAATTAATCTTGCTTTGGTGAAAGCAAGCGAAGGTTTGGACGACCAAATTGCAAAGGTCGTGCAGATTGCAAGCGAAGTACAACTGACGCTATTCGACGGTATCACCACTGAGCAGCTGGACGAGGCTGTAATCCAAGCCGCGTTACAGAACGTCAAAGACGATCCTGATTTCGATACCATTGCTGCCCGACTTCAGCTTAAAAATGACTATAAGAATATTCTAGGTAATTACGAAACTAGTGAAGAGCTTAAGAAGCTCCACGTAAAATACTTCCTACCCTACCTAAAGCAGGGCATTAAGGACGGATTGCTAGATGCCCGTTTGGCTGATCCTAAGCTGTTTGACCACAAGAAGCTAACTGAAGCTATTGATCCAGATCGGGACAACCTGATGCGGTACCTTGGGGTAATTACACGACGTAATCGCTATAGCTTACGCAAGAATAACGGCAATCCGATCGAAGTACCTCAATACACAGCGATGCGCATTGCCATGGGGCTTAGCTTATGCGAAGAAGATCCGACTAAAATCGCACTCGAGTTTTACGATCAGATCTCAAAACTTGACTCCAACCCCGCTGGAAGTACCCGCATTAATGCCGGTGGTTCATTTCCACAGCTCAGCAACTGCTTCCTATTCGACATAGAAGACGATATGGAGGCGATTGCACGTGGCATTAGGGATACTATGTGGATTGCGAAGGGGACTGGGGGTATCGGTATCGGTATAACCAAACTACGTGCAGCAGGCAGTCCGGTTAAGACGACTAATACTGAGAGTACTGGACCGATTCCATTCATTAAGATGCTCGACACAGCGTTGTTTGCTGTTAGTCGCAAGGGTAAAAAGCAGGGTGCGGCCGCGATTTTTATGGAGAACTGGCACCTAAACTTACCGCAGTTCTTAGACTTAAAGCAAAATTCTGGTGACCCATATCTACGTACTCGTATCGCCAATACGGCAGTGTATTTGAGTGATGAGTTCATGAAGCGAGTTGAAAAGGATCAAGACTGGTACCTGTTTGATCCGGCTGAAACCCCAGACTTAATTGAGCTGTACGGTCATGAGTTCAGTGCTCGCTATGCTGAATATATCAAAAAGGCTCAGGCTGGTGAGATGCGCGATTTTGATAAAATCCCTGCTCGCGAACAGTTCCGTCAGATCCTAACGGTGCTACAAGCAACGAGCCATCCATGGCTGACTTGGAAAGATACTATTAATGTTCGGGCGCTTAACAACAACACCGGCACTATTCACCACTCCAATCTGTGTACTGAAATTACCCTGCCACAAGACAAAGACAACACGGCGGTCTGCAACCTGTCGAGCATTAACCTGTCAGTACATTTGCGTGCTGATAAAACATGGGATTGGAATCGTTTGGAGCGCGCCGTAAGAAGCTCAGTGCGACAGTTAGATAATCTATGTAGCCTTACTAGTACGCCTATACCTCAGGCTATGCATTCTAACCTACAAAACCGTGCGGTTGGTTTGGGTGTAATGGGATTCACTGACGTAATCGAAAAACTAGGCTACAGTTATGAATCGGAAGACGCGTATGCGTTAATTGACCAACTGCTTGAGTTCATCAGCTACCATGCTATTGATGCAAGCGCTGATTTGGCGGTAGAGCGGGGCAGTTATCCTAACTTCAAGGGTAGTGGCTGGAATAAAGGAATACTGCCAGTCGATACGCTCGATATTCTAGAGAAAGATCGGAAGGTTAAGGTCACGGTCAGCCGGGTACACAAGTTAGATTGGGAAGGGCTACGATCGAAGGTTAAAAAAGGTATGCGTAACGCTACACTCATGGCTATTGCACCGACCGCCAATAATGCTCATGTGTCAGGCACTACGCCAGGCATCGACCCACAGTTCAGCCAGATATTTAGTCGAGCTACATTAAACGGCAAGTTCTTGGAAGTGAATGTCAACTTGGTAAATGACCTGAAGAAACTTGGACTATGGGATGAGGTAAAAGAGGATGTACTTCGTTTACAAGGCGATCTGACTGACGTCGAAGCTATACCTCAGCACGTCAAAGATGTATATAAGACATGTTTTCAACTGAGTCCGTATGCTTTCATAGAAATTGCGGCTCGCGCCCAGAAATGGGTCGATCAGGCTATCTCACGCAATATGTATCTTGAGACGCGTGACCCCGAGGAGTATATGGATATCTACAGTACGGCCTGGAAGAAAGGCCTAAAGACAACGTATTATCTGCACGTTAAACCTCGACACACTGCCGAACAGAGTACGGTGAAAGTGAATAAAGCAGCGAATCTCGGCGCCAAAAAGGTCGGCTTTGGTTTCGCCGCCGCTAAATAACCAAGAAAGGAGATACAAGAAATGGCAACGAGCTCTAACCCAGCCATACAAAAACTCATGGAAGAGGTTGAAAAACTTGACCCAACCGACAGTAGTCTGGAAGCGAAGCTAAACCTCATAGCCCAAAAGGTTTCGGCTGAACAGCGCAAGGCGAAAGTAAAAGCGGGTCGTGTATTAGTTGATGACAGCGCCCTGATTGACCCCTCGGACCAGTTCGCTTGTGATGGCTGTCAATAGGTGGTGCAACAATGTCATTACGCATCAGTAAAGGAGAATGAAAATGAGTGGTATTCTAGGCACCGGTATACAGGACGGCCTGCTGCTCAAGCCGGTACATTACGAATGGGCTTATGACCTATACAATCAGGCGGTTGCCAACACCTGGTTCCCGAACGAGATCCAACTCGGTCAAGACCTAAGCGACTGGAAGAAGATGAGCGATGAAGAAAAACACGCCCTAACCTTCCTCATGAGCTATTTTAATCCGAACGAACTGCTGGTAAATAAAGCCTTAGCGTTCGGCGTCTATCCCTATGTTAACGCAGCTGAGTGCCACCTGTATCTCGCAAAACAAATGTGGGAAGAGGCTAACCATTGTATGGCATTTGAATATGTACTCGAGACATTTCCGATCGACCGCAATGCGGCCTATGCTGCGCATGTCGATACACCGAGTATGGCTCGCAAGGAGGCATTTGAAACGAAGTTTATCAAGCGTATGACTGAGGATACGCTTGATATTACGACAACAGACGGCAAAAAAGATTTCATTCGCAATTTGATTGCCTACAACATCATCCTAGAGGGGATTTGGTTCTATAGTGGCTTTATGGTTGCGTTATCTTTCCGACAGCGCAACTTGCTACGTAACTTCGCCAGCCTAATCAGCTGGGTGGTACGCGACGAGAGCTTACATCTAAAGTTTGGTATCAACTTGATCCTAACGACGCTTGAAGAAAATGAAGATCTACAAACCAAGGAATTTGCCGACGAAATCAGACAGATGATACTAGATGGCGTTGAAATGGAAGAGACATACAACAAAGATTTGCTGCCGAACGGTATTCTCGGCTTGAACGCTGATTACATTAACCAGTATGTCAAGTACCTAGCAGACCGACGTCTAGAAGAATTGGGCTTTGAACCACATTATAAGGTTACCAACCCAGCAAAATGGATGGCGACCGCTAACGACACCTTCGAGCTAGTGAACTTCTTCGAGGCGACTAACACTAGCTATGAGGTAAATGCACAGACGGGTCAAGCTAAGAAAGACACAGAAGTATCATGAGGTCACGCTACGCACATACCGGCGCAATCGATATCCGCAGACAGCTACTGGTGGTGAGTGGCGTGTTCAGTGTCGAACTGGGTGTCGTGTTGATTTCTTGGCTGACGAGATAGTTACGGTTCGTGCATGGTTGTAGCTTGGAAGATAGCTACATAATGAAGTACTCATGACTAAGCAAAGTATAGAACGATAGAGAAGATCGTCATGAAGAGTCTGGGTGAAGCACACCGTTCGATAGCGGTTCCTGATAAGACCGGTTCATTTCTAGCCAAGCTGCTAGCATTTTCAGGCCCTGGATATTTAGTGGCAGTTGGTTACATGGATCCAGGCAACTGGGCAACAGACTTGGCCGGAGGCGCGAAGTATGGCTACGCTCTCCTTTTCATTGTTCTACTGTCAAACGTATTCGCCATGTGTTTACAGTATCTGGCTGTGAAACTCGGCGTAGCTACTGGTCGTGATCTTGCACAGATATGTCACGAAACTTTTCCAAGGGCGGTTAATCTTTTTCTGTGGCTCATGGCTGAGGTTATGATTATCGCATGCGATTTAGCGGAGGTCATCGGTACGGCCATAGGGCTACAGCTACTATTCCATATACAATTACCGATTGGAGTGCTTGTAACTGCCTGCGATGTGCTTGTGCTACTACTATTACAGAAAGTCGGTTTTCGCTACCTGGAAGCATTGATTATAACGCTTATCAGTATTATCGTACTATGCTTTGGTCTTGAGGTCGTATTCTCACGCCCCGACATATCTTTGATCGTACAGGGCGTATTGCCGACACGACTGTTATTCACAAACCGAGAGCTGCTATTTATAGCTGTTGGCATTATAGGGGCGACAGTTATGCCGCATAATCTATATCTCCACTCCTCAGCTGTTCAGACCAGAGCTCATGGGGAATCGCCTGAAGAAAAACGCGAGGCTATCAAGTTCGGTACCGTTGATTCGACGATCGCGCTTACGATCGCATTATTAGTCAACACAGCGATTCTGATTGTAGCGGCCGCAGCGTTCCATTTTAGCGGCCACTCGACCGTTGCAGACATCACGACCGCCTACAGGCTGCTAGTCCCACTACTTGGGGTTGGTGTTGCTGGAACTGTCTTTGCGATTGCGCTACTGGCTTCGGGTCAGAATTCTACTATTACAGCCACTCTTGCTGGCCAGATCATCCTGGAAGGTTATCTGCACATCCACGTCAAGCCTTGGATACGACGTCTCATTACACGCAGCCTTGCGATTATACCTGCTTGTATCATCGTGGTTATGAGAGGGGCTAGTAGCCTGACAGGCCTACTAATCTTTAGTCAGGTTGTCTTAAGTATGCAGTTGCCATTTGCGGTAATACCACTCGTCATACATACAAGCAGCAAAAAACGTATGGGTGAATTTACTAATACACTTTGGACTAAATATGCTATGTTCGTGATCGCGGGCATTTTAACTGGTTTGAACATATGGCTCGTGTTTAGCAGCTTCACAACATAGGGTGAATGAACATTTTACGAATGTCGGCTTATAATAAAATGTGTGATGACTAAAGTCGAGACTCGCTACCACTTTAAGCCTGGTATGCGACCAGTAGTATCCGAGGGTGAAAAATTACCCCGGGCGGGTATCTATAGTGCCAGTTTTGACCCGGTACATGCTGGTCACATAATTTTCGCTCTAAAAGCACAGAGAATAGCTGAGCTTGAAAAGGTGTACTTTATACCAGAGCGCAAACCGGAGCGACACGAAGAGCCAGAACACTACACACACCGTAGTGCAATGCTAGGAGCTGCCCTCAAACCGTATCGCCAATTCGAAACATTCGATCTACCAGACGCACGCCTCACCAGCCGCAGCTTTGCGCGTGTGGCAGATGCGTTGCCTAGGGCTGACTTTAGTCTTCTCACTACTGCAAGTGACCTATTGTGGCGTCAAGGAGAACTGCCAGCGCTCTATCGTAGGCTCCATCTGGTTATAGCCGTTACTTCGCACGCTCAAATGGCGGAGGTCCTGACACGCTTGACGGACAGTGAGCATTTATTTCGTAATGTGACATTTATAGATATCGGCACCGATCACATTAGCTCGACCGTAATTCGTCAGAGTATACGAAGTGGCCAGCCGGCACGCGGTGTTCTACCGAGTGTCTGGCGCTATGCTCGCAAACAATGGCTCTATCTGCCACCCATTCGCCGCGAACGTAGCTAACGGGAAGTTTTCCACAGATTTCTTAATTGACTTTAAGGATAAGCGCTTGCTAGAATTGGCATAATCCTACGTGCAAGAAGAGCGCAGAAGAGACAAAAATCTTAATAACATAAACGGGAGTCCAGCGTTTTAATAAAACGTTCTCGTTTGGAGTGATACAAACATGTCAATACCAGTTATGGTTATTCATACAGAGGCAGTGCCGGCAGTTGTAAAAGTTCACGTACATCAGTCTGAATTGAAGCAACTATTGGCTTACGCCAAGTAAGGCAGTGTAGTTACACACTTCGATCACAGTCTTTAGGAGTGGTAACGGCAGCAATTTTTTCAACGATATGTACGAATTGCTGTGCTTCGGCTTGGCTGAGCGGGTCGAATAAAAAGCTGTTGCTTGCAGCGAGACGTTCGATGATAGTCTGCTGCAACTGCTTTCCGGTTGTCTCCAGTTGAATGACCTTTATACGTCGGTCACGTGCATCGTTTTGTCGACTCACGAGCCCCCTTTTTTCTAACCCGTCAATTATGCCAGTAATATTGCTGGCGTCACAATGGTATAGCGTGCATAGGCTTTTCATAGGTCGCGGTCGTGTGTCGTCGAGCAGCAAGAGGGTCGCGGTTTGAATACTGCTTAAACCGAATTCACTACCAATAGCCACGATCTGCTGTTTTGCAGCCATCAAAAATTCTAGTAGTGCCAGATAAAAAGTATGACTGATGCGTGCGTATGTCATAGAGGCGGAAGTGCTAGGATTAACAAAGTAGTTGACGTAGTCAATAATTGAGAATTACAATCATCTCAGTAACTCAATAATAATACGTTCCTGCTAAAAAGCAAAGGAGAACGGATGGGCGACAAGCACAAATATCATTGGTGGATTCTGATAATCCTGGCGCTTGCACAGTTCATGGTGGTACTAGACACTTCGGTTGTGAACGTGGCATTGCCTGCGGTGCAGAGGGCGTTTCATATGTCGCAGACGAATCTGCAATGGATAATCACGGGTTATACATTGACATTCGGTGGCTTCCTACTCTTCGGTGGTCGCGCAGCCGATCTGTTCGGCAGGCGGCGAATGTTCATGATTGGCGTGGTACTATTTGGGGTTGTGTCTCTTCTAGACGGTCTTTCGCAGTCAGGTGATATGCTTATCGGTTTACGGGCAGCACAAGGCTTAGCAGCAGCCCTAATGTCGCCTGCGGCTCTATCCATCGTCCTTGTAACATACCGTGAAGGGCATGAACGCAATACTGCTTTGAGTGTATGGGGCGCGGTTGCTAGTGGTGGTGCTGCAGCGGGCGTGCTGCTGGGCGGTATTATCACCGAATATTGGGGATGGCGTGCAAACTTCTTCATTAACGTCCCAGTCTCACTTGCGGTATTATATGCGGCTTGGCGTCTAGTGCCACTACACGAAAGTGAGGAGACACATAACGGCCTTGACCTACCCGGTGCTGTTTCAATTACTGCAGCTATGATTCTATTAGTCTACGGGTTAGTAGAGGCGCCGAGTCACGGCTGGACGGCCGTCTCTACGCTCGGATATCTGGGTGGTGCAGTAGCACTAACATTATTCTTCATAGCAAACGAATTGCGTAACGAACACCCACTTGTGCCGTTCAACATCTTTCGTATTCGCAATATCACCGGAGCAAACCTAACTATGATGCCGATTGTGGCAGGTATGTTCAGTACATTTTTCTTTGCCTCACTGTATGTGCAGACAATGCTTGGCTATTCTCCGGTGCGTACTGGACTCAGTTTCTTAATAATACCTTTTATGATCGCTATCGCCGCCACACAGATCCCGCGGCTTATTAAAAGGACTGGCTACAAACCAATTCTTATGATTGCGCCACTCTTCGTTGCACTTGGACTATTCCTGTTGGCTCACGTACCGGTGCACGGTAGCTACGTGCACGACTTATTGCCGGGCTTTACGCTACTCGGCCTAGGGATGGGGGCGACCTTCGTCCCAATAACTATCGCTGCAACAAGCGGCGTAAGTGGTCGTGAGTCAGGTCTAGCCTCGGGCCTATTAAATACTTCTCAGCAAATTGGTGGAGCACTTGGACTAGCGATTCTGACGGGTGTGTCGACTTCGAGCGCAACGCATTATCTTAAGAGTATTACACACCCCAATTCAGGCACACCTGTAGAGGCGGTTTTGCACGGTTACCACAGCGCCTTCTTTGTCGCCTCTGGTTTCATGGTTGGCGCGGCGATCGTCGCAACAATTCTGCTACAACAAAAGGGTCGGCAAGGTGTTGAGCAGGGCGATGCCGCGGTTGCGCCAGTACATGCTGGTTAAAAACCATCCATCTTTACATGGTATCGCGTGAGCTATCGCGGTACCATTTTTATATGCGCAACTACCTGCAACGGTTTGAGACAGCGAGGCTGTTTACTGAAGCAGAAGCTTGGCTACTGTTTCGGATCGCAGCTTGGGCGGAGGCGTGTGGTTGGATACTGCTCATTGCCGGCATAGTAGCACGGAAATACATACCTCGAGACGGTAGTTCGCTACTGCTGTTAGCTGGTCGAACCCACGGTATGCTGTTTTTATTGTATTGTTTTGCTTCGCTAGGATTATACCCAAGCCTTGGCTGGTCGCGTTGGCGTGGGCTGTTTGCATTAACTTTTAGCGTACCCCCATATGGTACGTTGCTGTTTGAACAATGGGTAGCGACTAAGCGTCATAATGCTGGCTTCCGTACGTATCGCCAATTTTTGCTATATAACGCACTAGCGGTACTACACAGTTAGTGGTCTTTGTTTCTGTTGTGTTATGAACTCTGGCCAGTAGACTTCAGCGCAGCATTGAGGACATTACTAAACTCCGTAACACTTGGTGTGCCACTTGTTGGGTCTACGAGTTCTGAGTTGGGTACGTATTTGCCGTTCAGGAAGAATGTCGGTGTCGCTTCTTCTTCACCTGTCTTGCTAAAGGCAGCAAGGTCGGCCTGGATGCGGTTATTTACTTCAGTACTCGCAAAATCAGACTTGAACTTAGTAACGTTTAGCCCAAGCTGTTGAGCGTAGTCCCAAAAATACGGCTCTGGATTCGACGAAGTGCTCCAGTCGTTCCAGTTGCTAGAATCGTAAAGCATATCATGCATCTGCCAGAACTTACCCTGAAGGTCCGCAGCCTCAGCAGCACGAGCTCCTGCGATGGCATTGGGGTGAATAGAACTAAGCGGTAGATTACGGAACTGAAACTTAACGTTGGAGTTATACTCCTGTTGTACCTGTTGAACGGTCAGGTAGTAGCTTTCGCATACCGGACATTCGTAGTCACCATACTCCACAAGCGTGACCTTACTGGTTAGGTCACCTTCTACATGGTTAGTTGGTGGTGTATTGCTGTTTGAGCCACCATTGTTGGAGCCATGGTTGCCAAGAATGGCAATGCCGACAAATATAAGGATAATGACCGCAACTATGCCTAAGAAACGTTTGTCCATTTCTGCTACTTTACTCCGTTAGATTCAAAAGTAATAGTATCACGAAACAGATTGACTGTCCCTTCAGGTTTATTAGACGTCACCCTTTGTGAAAACGTACGCCCATCGTAGACTATGTTTATGCTTGATATCGCCATCGGCGCGCTACTGGCAGTAGCGGCTATTGTCTTTTGGATACTACGGCAGACGTACTTACATGTACCGGCGCATGAACTTAAGCGACTGGCGCGCAGCAACGATCAAGTGGCTGGACTTATGTATAGGGCTGTGGCATACGGTGCAAGCTTGCGCGTATTTCTCGCAACCGGGATGATCCTATGCGGCGCGCTATCGCTCGTGATGTTTGTGGCAGCTACTAACATATGGTGTGCACTAGCAATCATGGTCGTGGGTGGAGTGGTCGCGTATGTTTTCGTGCCTGGCGACGAATTGACCCGGAGTGGTCTCTGGCTCGCGAAGCAAGCAGCACCAGGTATTGCCTGGTTATTGGAGAGATTACATCCGCTCATTACTATTTTCGTCCAATTGGTCCAGAAGCACCGGCGACTATACGTTCATACGGGTTTATATGAAAAGGCCGACCTGTTTGAATTACTAGAGCGACAGAAGGGTCAGCACGATAGTCGTATTCCAGATAGCGAAATAGAGTTGCTGCAACACGCACTAACTTTTGGCGATAGATTAATTACGGACGTACTCGTGCCAATGCGTTCGGTGAAAATGGTAGCAGTTGACGATGCGATCGGGCCGGTATTAATGGATGAGTTAGCGAAGAGTGGTCATAGTCGCTTTCCGGTCTACGACAATCAGGCTAGCGACATCGTGGGCCTCTTGTATCTGCATGATCTAGTTGGTGCAAAACATGCTGGAACTGTAGCGGATGTCATGAGCCGTAAACTAACCTATGTACATGAAAACTTTACGCTATATCAGGCACTCCAAGCCTTCTTGAAGACTAAACGACATCTCTTTTTAGTGGTGAACAGCTTTGAAGAACTGGTAGGTATACTCACTATCGAAGATGTTCTGGAACAGGTCATTGGCAAGCCAATCATGGATGAATTCGATAAATATGACGATATGAGAGCGGTAGCGGCGGTCGCCGCCAAAAGGGAGCACGCTGCGCATAAAAGAGATAAGACAGAACCTGTCGTAGCACCTGCGGATACTGATCCTACCGCTGGAGATAAAGAAGTGATACAATAACGACTAAGTATGATATGCGAGTTGGATTCCAATATGAATTCACGGGTCGGCGAATAGTAGCTGGCGCTGCTCTTCGTGTAACCGACCCTCGCTAAAGCCTCACCTCTTAAACGTAAAGGATATAACAATGAGAACACTTGCTGCCGACACGGTTGGCATGGGGGGCGAATCTGTAACGCTAAAGGGCTGGGTAAACTCAAGACGAGATCACGGTGGTTTAATCTTTATTGATCTGCGTGACCATACAGGTGTAGTACAGCTGGCAATTCGGCCTGAACAAGATGAGGCGTTTAAAATCGCCGAATCTTTGCGCGATGAGTTTGTAGTTACGGCCACGGGTGTAGTGGTTGAGCGGGAGGAGGGGCTACAGAATCCAAACATCCCAACCGGTAAAGTAGAGGTTAAGATCGAATCCCTCGAGATCCTCAACCGCAGCGAACCGCTACCGATTCAGATTCAGGGCGACGTGGTTGCGAGTGAGGAGCTACGGCTCAAGTATCGTTATCTTGATTTACGTCGTCCTAAAATGCAGCTACGACTCAAACAGCGAGCAGCGTATTACTCGGTAATGCGTACCTATCTCGAGGCACGAGACTTCACTGAGGTAACGACACCGATCCTCGCCAATAGTAGTCCAGAAGGTGCACGCGATTTTCTAATCCCGTCACGTTTGCAGGCCGGCAAGTTCTATGCGCTTCCGCAGGCTCCACAGCAGTTCAAACAGCTACTCATGGTAGGTGGCGTGCCGCGCTACTACCAGTTAGCTGTCTGTTTTCGTGACGAAGACCCGCGTGCTGATAGGTTGTACGGTGAGTTTTACCAACTTGATCTGGAAATGGCGTTCGTAGAGCAGGGTGAAGAGGTCCGTAGTACCATCGAGCCGCTTATCAAGCAGCTCTCAACCGAGTTTGCCGGCAAAAAGCTATTATACGAAGACATTCCCCGTATTCCATATGCAGAAGCGATGGAGAAATATGGTAGTGACAAACCAGACCTGCGCTTTGGTATGGAACTAGTTGAACTGACAGACGAACTGAAAAATACCGACTTCGGAGTGTTTAAAAATGCTGAATGCGTCAAGGCCATTTGTGTGAAAAACGGGGCAAGTCTTAGCCGATCACAAATTGATACCTTCACTGATATTGCAAAGAAGGAAGGCGCTGGTGGTCTGGCGTATATAACCTATAAAGACGGTGAAGCGCAATCACCGATCGCAAAGTTCTTGAAACCAGAGGAATTGGACGCAGTTAAGCGAAAGACTGCTGCACAAGATGGTGACTGTGTGTTCTTTGGGGCTGATAAGCGCAGTAGGGTAAATAAGGTATTGGGTAAGCTGCGCGGTGAGTTTGCATCCTACTTTAAACTGAAAGATCCAAACGTCATTGCACTTTGTTGGATTGTAGATTTTCCGTTTTACGAGATTGATGAAAAAACTGGCAAGCTCGACTTTGCGCACAACCCCTTCAGTATGCCTCGGGGTGGATCAAAAGCGCTTGATAGCGAGGATAAAACCGCAATTGTTGCGGACCAGTACGACATGGTAATGAACGGCTACGAGGTCTGTAGCGGTGGTGTCCGTAACCACAACCCAGAAACTATGTACAAGGCTTTTGGTAATTTAGGTTTTAACCAGGAGTATGTTGACGCACGATTCGGCGCCATGATTAACGCGTTCAAATACGGTGCACCACCACACGCGGGCTGCGCGTTCGGTGTTGATCGCATGTTCATGATTCTCGTGGGGGAAGAGAACATTCGTGAGATCGTCGCGTTCCCCAAAAATGGTAGTGGTGTTGATGTCATGATGCAGACGCCGAACACAATCGATGTCGAACAACTTGATGATCTCAACCTCCGGATTGTAGAGCACTAGTATTTGCAATTAACTAGCGGATAACGTTAGCAATAGCTTCCGCTGCCGCTATCTTATGTTCGTCAGTATACTGTCCTCGCAGAATGTTCTGAAGTTTCTGATACAATTACCAATATAAAGTTTATTGCAAAAAATCAGGCTAAAATATTCACACATAGTGCTTCATGCACCGTGTTTGAATATTTGCTGGACGACTCGGATATTAATGGTGCAGTTGGTGTGATCAACGGGCGTTACCCTGAGTCTGGCTGGGCGATAAATGAAAAATGCAAAGAGCTAGTCTATATCATTTCTGGTGAGGGTGTGCTGGGTGTCCGTGAACAAAAACAAGAACTACGTAGTGGTGACTTAGCGCTTATTCTCCCTGGCGAGGAATATTACTTCGAGGGTAAAGACCTAACTATATTCATGCCGTGTACGCCGGCATGGTACCCGGAACAACATAGAGAGGTCTCATTCTAGAAACTGTAAAGGATTCTCCGTCCAGGGTCTGCTTATGAAGACTTGCTTGAGCGTTTGGATCGAAAAGCCGATTTTATACGTTCCACCGACTTCATGAGGGCATTCATTTCACGCTCGTTGTGCTCGTTAAGTTCTCGTAGACGTTGTTGTAAACGTCGCTTTCGAGCGGCGGGGGCGTCTTTGGAGGTGGCACGGGACTGTGGTTTTTGCTTCATGCTTGACGCCTGCGATTGAGTTCGGCAGCTATCTCCTTAGCTTAAAACAATACGTGAATCGCTGCCTACAGTATAGCAGCCGTAGGTCCTAACGAGATAGGATTGTAAATTGTTACACTGCATCTCTGGTGGGTTTATACTAAAAATATGACAAGTAATAACTATTCTGTGCCCGACGAGTCTAGTGATGAGTCAGATGAGTTAAATGAGCATGTCCATGATCCGGGTGACCCGGATGGTGTATTTGCCGCTGAACGGCACCAGCACTGGCAGGAAGAGCATCCTGTGCCTGACCGTACGCCGGAAGCGACGTACCGACCAAAGCGAATTTGGTTGAAAGTGCTCGTAGTCGTGGTGATTCTGGCTGGAGCTGCCTTTGGTTCATTCTGGTTGGGTAGTCACGAAGCAGACAAGGGACAGACTACCCCAACGACTACATCATCAACCACCGCACATAGTTCAGGCGGCTCACAGGGTGAACCGGTCGTGACCGCGACGAAACACTATGACTCCACCAACTACACGCTTGGCTTCGATTATCCGAAGACCTGGACGATTAGCGATACTACAACCAAGCTCACTGTTACGTCACCTGCGATGCAAATGGCTACAGCAGACGGTGAAAAAACCGGCGTACTAGTAGTAGTGACGTTCCAAAACCCGACGCCTACCATTATGGGTTTTCCTTCTGCTGGAGCTGTGGCAGTGCTCGCAAGTGACCACTTAACCTACAAACAACCGTCGACCATACAGCGGGCCCAAACTTATCTAAGTTATCTCAGCTACGGTGCAGCAAATGGACTGGATGCAGTATACGTCACTGGTGACAACGGGTATCAACAGGGACAGCTGGTACCGATGAGCGATATCACGTCAGGTAACCCAATTATTGGTGTGACGTTCGATTCATGTCCAGATGAAAACTGCTCGTCTAGTAAGCCAGTGACGCTTAGCGCCAGTGCTTGGCAATCTTCTGCGGCCAGCAAGGATGTGGTTAGTCTGCTCGAATCGATAGTGCTTGAGAGCTAAACGGTAGGCGCGTTATCAAGCGCCTGCCAGATGTACCAGCTCGCTATACTTTCATATGGATGCCAGTGTTTATGCTGAGCAAGTTCGATAATCTGTTCAGGTGTCGGCAAGTCGGCAAGTCCGTAGAGTCTACGGATACCGTTGCGAATACCAAGGTCGCCGACCGGTAACACGTCACTGCGGCCCATACAGAACATTAGGAACATGTGAGCTGTCCAGATCCCGATACCCTTTACTGGGGTCAATTCGGCAATTATCTCATCATTACTGAGTCCGTCAAAATGATCGAATCGTATCTTTCCGTCGGCTACGTGCTGCGCCAGATCAAGTACGTACGACGCTTTCGCGCGGGAAAAACCGAGGTTGCGCAAATCGTCAGTATTTTTTGTCAGTATTTGTGATGCGGTTGGAAATACACCGCCAAACAGCTTGCGGAATCGCTCTTCGATAGCCCGCGCCGCGTATACGCTAAGTTGCTGGCTGATAATGGCATCTACAAGAGATTGATAGTAATCAGTATTTGGTCGAATAGTACACAGACCTTTTTCGAGAATGACCTGGCGTAGTACTACGTCGTGCTCGCTTAAGTGAACTGCGGCCTTACGTGCCAACTCTTCATTTATTCTCATGTTTCCAGTATATATTTTATTTGCCGTAGTTTTTGCTATATAGTAGCCCGTAAGGACTAAGCGTTATGGCAAACTCTGACAAACAAGAAAAAACTGAACCAAGCGATGAACACAAAAACAATTCCGATGTTGGCGTAGAAGAGGACGAACATGGTATTGACGAAGCTGTTAACGAGATAGAGCGCACTGAGGCAGACGACGAGTTAAAGCTACAGGACGCGGCTAAGCCAGTGGTTATGAAGCAGGGGCTGTGGGAGCGATTAAAAAACGCTCAGGCTAACTGGTGGAGTAATCCACGCAAGAAGTGGGGTAGTGTCCTAGGTATTGTCCTAGTCCTCGTTGCAGTATTCGCCGTGCCATTTACGCGTGATGAGATCGTCGGACTACTCATACGAGAGAAAGTTACTGTGCAGGTGGTCGACAGTAAGACCGGCACTCCAGTAAGTGGCGCACAGGTAAGCTTAGGGGCGGAGCATGCTGAGACTGATGGAGATGGTAAAGCGGTACTATACCCACACGCTGGCAGCAGGCATTTGCAAGTAAGTAAGCAGTACTACATCGGTACGGAGCAAAGCGTGCTCGTGACGTTATCGCCAAGTAGTAATATGTTTGATGCCAAGCTGGTTGCTCTGGGTCGACAAGTCCAAGTGAAGGTTATTAATAAAATAACCACTCAGCCTGTTGCAAATGCGGAAGTGACGATTGGCAAGGCGAGTGCCAGAACGAACGAAAAGGGTCTAACAACGGTAGTTTTACCCTCTAGTGCTGACACGCAAACAGCGACCGTCTCTCTAAATGGCTACAATAACGCAGCGGTGAGCATAGATGCGAGCGGTGATCTAGCAAAAGATACATTCAGTATTACACCTGCCGGCAAGCTTTATTTTCTAAGCAATCTAAGTGGTACTATCGACGTAGTAAAGACTAACTTGGACGGTACGGATCGGCAGACTGTCTTAGCTGGCACTGGCAGCGAAGATCCTAACGATACATCTTTGCTCGCATCGCGCGACTGGAAGTATCTGGCTCTACTATCTAAGCGGTCCGGGAATAATGCCAGTGTGTACCTTATCGATACAACAAATAACGATAAGCTGACGACCATCGACGAAGGTAATGCTAACTTCACCTTGATCGGTTGGAGTAATGATAGACTTATCTATCTCGTGGACCGCAGCCCGACAGTGCCAGCTGGGCAAGCAGGTCAGGAAGTACTTAAATCCTTTGATCCGACGACCGGTCAGACTTTGCTGCTGGACCAGACGACCGGAGCGACCTATACTTTCAATCCGGGCCAGACGAGCAGTGGATTTATTGAACAGAACTTCGGTAACGTGTACTTGATAGGAAGCGACGTCGTATATGTTAAGAACTGGGACGGCCAAGGCTACTCTTACGTCAGCACCAACCCACTTCAGATAAAGGCGTATTTGGATGGTAAAACGGCAGAGCTCGATAGTATCGGTGCTGATGGGTCTAACCATAAGACACTCCAGACATTCACGCCAAGCCAACAGACGTACAGCGATATGGCATATAACTCTAATGTCATCAGCTATATCACCGTAGGGTCCCAAGCATATGAACCTCAGGCTATCGATCTCGTATTTACTGATAGTAATACACATGGTAGCACTACGACATATTATGAATACGAAGATGGTAAGGTAACGACTGACGCGACCCCGCCTAGTGATAGTGATGCGACCTACGGCACGTATCCGACCTATCTGCTCTCTCCGTCTGGCAATAGTACTTTCTGGAGCGAGCCTCGTGATGGCCAAAATACACTATTTACTGGTGATGATGACGCCGAGAGCCCGAAACAGATAGCGAGTCTTAGTGCATATAGCCCGTACGGATGGTACACCGACAACTACCTACTCGTTAGCCAGAACAGCAGTGAGCTATACATCATGCCTGTAGGCGGCGATACGCCTCTCAAGATCACAGACTACTATAAGCCACCCATTAACTATCAGGGTTACGGCGGTGGCTACGGCGGCTTGTAGAGTCGAGGAAATAACGTAGCTACCATATAATCTCCTGGGATGGTTGCCTATTTCGCGCTAGCCCAAGTACACTACAGGCATGGAGTTGAGTACACGGCAAAAGACTACATTCTTGGAGCTTTTGTGGGATTTTTACGCTCACAATGCACGTAGCCTACCGTGGCGTGACCTGGAGTCAGACGGTCGCATGGATCCGTATAAGATCATGGTCAGTGAACTGATGTTACAGCAGACGCAGGCGGTGCGTGTAATCTCAAAGTACCACGAATTCTTGCGCCAGTTTCCAACGGCCCACGTATTGGCGCAGGCAGACTTGGGTGACGTATTACGCGCTTGGCAAGGGCTTGGCTATAACCGCCGAGCGAAGTTTTTCTGGCAGGCGGCGCAGTCGATTACTGCGAAAGGGTATTTTCCAGATACGCTTGAGGAGTTAGTAAAGCTACCCGGTATCGGCATCAATACTGCCGGCGCAATCCTCGCGTATGCATTCAATCTGCCCACCGTATTTATCGAAACCAACATTCGTACGGTTTATCTGCATCACTTTTTACTCAATAAGGCTAGTGTGAGTGATCGAGAGATTATCGCCCTTCTGAGCCAAACGCTGGACCGTGAGAATACCCGTGAATTCTACTGGGCTCTCATGGATTATGGCAGCCACCTCAAAGCGACGGTCGGTAATCCAAATAGGATCAGTAAACACTACGTCAAACAATCTGGCTTTGAAGGCTCCCGTCGGCAGATTCGCGGTGCGGTCATTCGGACACTGGGCGTGGGTAGTAAAACAATAGATGAGCTGAGGGGCGTAATTCTTGACGACCGACTCGAAAGCGTACTACACGACCTGATGGCCGAAGGCCTTGTGCATGTGCGGTCTGGTGTGTACGCATTGTAGATGCTACTATTACAGCGTATGGACGAACAAAAAGTATCTGAGTCAAACAATAATCCAGATACAACAGCAGCTCCCGCTCCTGCTCCTGCAGGCGCCACTGGTTCAACTGTGCCTCCAACCCCAGAATCGTCTACACAACAGCCGTCTATTCAAGCTACAGCCAAGGTTAAGACTGACAGCTCTAAACCACCGATACTGGCCATGGTGCTGGCACTTATAGTAGTGGTAGCACTAGCAGTGGTCGCCTATTTCGCCTATTCGAAATCCCGATAAGCCTATAACGTCTCTGGAACGTATGCGGAATTGAAGAAGAAGCATAAAAATTGTAAAATATGAAATTATGAGTCGATTTCCAGAAGGTGGAAGCTTTCTCGCCCCGAACGATGACGAAAAACGCAGAGGTCTTCTATCTCGTGCCGCTCAATGGAAGATTAACATCGCTGCTCAGGAGTTTGATGAAAAGCCAGCACCAGCCTTACCCCGAGTAGAGCAACGCAAGCGTGGCTTACCTCTTGGTGCGGTGGGTGTTCGCCGGTCGCTTTATGGCGCAACAGAGTCCACTTTAGTCGACAACACCAAAAAGGACGAAGTTGAGCAGCCTGGAAGTGCTGTATTGCCATCAGTTTCAGAGCAAACGACTGCCACGGCGTTACCGAGTGACGAGCACCGAACCAACGAACCAGCAGTTGAGACCGAGCAGCACGACGTAGTCCAAACGGAAAGTCAGGAGTATGGTGCTAGCCAACAACCTGAGCAGCCGGTTGCCCTGGTTACTGCTGTCAAGAGCGAGATGCCAGACAACCGACCTGTCCAACTCGAGGCCCCCGTTCAGTACCCTGAATCGTTGATTCCACGGCCACGAGCTGCAGAACTTGCTGTCGATATGTGGGTACGAGATAAGGAGGAGCAACCAGAAGGCAGCCTATATGGCGGTGAGACGGTCTTTGATCGCAGCCATGAGGAGCAGGTAGCGCAGACAGACACCGAGATGACTCCGACAGAGCTTGAGGTTACTGGGGACACTACGGTACCTGTTGCAGAAACAGGGGAAGAGGAGAGCGAAGATGATAAAGATAAAACGGCTACTCTTTCTGTGCCGGTATCGTTACCACCACAACCACCCATAGTACACAGCCCGGTCGCGTCGCATAATACGTGGCCTCAGCAACCGCCCCAAAGCCGTGCTCCTGTGCCTCCAACCCCGAACAATCCGCCGAACCCGGCGTCAACCAGTAATGCAAATCGTATGCCGCCTCCACCTACACCCCCTCGTTCATCACGACGATCTGGTGGTTCACCTCCATCAGGCGGCGGTTCGGCAGCTGGCTTCTATGCTGGACCGCCGACGCCAGGAATGGCGACTGGCAATATGTATGCCTCAGCGATCAATCCGAACGTTATGTCCGTTCCAGATACTCAGCCCACTACCCGTATAGAGCATATCAACGGTGCCGGAGGTGGATTCTTATTTGGCTTCTTGACTGCACGTTGGCTAGATAAACGTAAAGCGAAGAAAGTTGAAAAGAAACATCTCACTGAGCGACGAGAAGATAGCAGGAGGGCTGCGGCCGATCATGCTATTCTTTTGAATGAACAACACAACTTGCAAATACGGGCTGAACACGACAAGGCTGAGCGAAACAGGGAACTTGCCGCAACCAAGAAGCAACTCATCACGACCGAGCAACAGCGCGAAGCGACGAAGATGCAACTTCAGCGAGCTGAACAGGTTAGGGAAAACGCGGCTCGGAGAGGAGAGGGCAGGGAACCCGTTAGTGAGCGAGCTACGCGTTTGGGTCAGGGTGTAAAGGCACGGTTTGAAAGATTCCAGAAAATAGCACAGGAAGCGGATCGAACAACAGTTGAACAACCTGAGCAGATAGAGGTACCACAAGGACATGAAGTAAAGAAGGCACTCTTTGCCTATGAGCTTGATGAGTATGGAAGGCCCGTTGCAGTCTCTGAGTCGGCGATCAAATATGGACACGAATTCAATCATGAACGCGCTGCCGAGAGAGGCTCGGCGGCTCGCAGCCGGAAAACTGGCGGTGCGGCACTCGTAGGTACTGTCTTGGCTGGTTCTCGTAAAATCGGTAGCAGCATAGCGAGTAGGGGCATGTCGTCTAACGGATTCTCACCATCCGCTATTCCGAGTGCAACTACACAGAGATCGACTTCAGCCTACCTCAAGCGTACGGCTCGATCTGTGCTTGATCCGCTTGTCACCAGTAGCGCTACTACGGGTCCGCTTTGGCCGTATCTGATCGCTCTCGTTGTGATCGTCTACTCGTACTCCTCTGAGGCTCTAACGGGGATGAGGCTCTGGGCTAGCCAGGGTTTAGAATTCTTGCCGTAGCCACTCGTCTAAACTACCCCCGCCCCCAGCCGTCAGGCAGAGCACGGTATCGCCATCTGCTAAGTGTGTAATGATAGCTTGTTTGAGCCTATTGTCGAGCGCAGCGGATTCTGTGACGGTCTGCACCCTGGTACTAAGTAGCAATTTTAAGTCATCTGGTGTCAGCAGTTTCAGCGACGGATCCTCGCGTGCCAGATAACTCGGTACTATATATAGTCTTTTAACACCGTCAAACAGTGCTGCCAGCTCGTCTTTAATGAAATGTTGACGTGTGTTGTGCAGACCCTCGTATATTACGACGACATCGTCGCCGGCAACTTCGTGCGCAAGTTGCAGTGCACCGCGGATCTTAGGAGGCGTATGAGAGTAATCGCTAATTAAGCCCGGCACAATTTGCTCAAACCGTCTGGCAACACCCGGAAAATGATTCAGATGCTCGATCAGCTGTTCGAGGGGTTTGTTTGTAATAGGTTGCAAAGCATTCGCCACTAACCAGGCGTTCTGACGGTTAACGAGACCAGGCAGCGTAAGTGACGTATGTATCGCTGGATTGGATTCGTCTAGTACCATCTGATTATCTCCTGGCTCCAGATTGAGTCGGTCGACGTCTGCTTGCCATAGTATGCTACGCGTGCTCTGTTCTAAAAATTCTCGAAAGGCGGCAGTATACTCGTCACGTGTTGGATAGATGTCAGGGTGGTCCCAGTCGATGCCGGTTATTAGACTTAGTGCAGGTTGAAAACTCAAGAAGTTGCGATCAAACTCATCACACTCATACACAAAGTACTTGGCATCAGGCTCGTAAGCGCCCATCTCGGCAAAGTCACTCTTAGCCGGTAGGATATAGCCGAGTGGCATGCCAAGCTGCTTGAGTAGCCAAATAGACATAGCTGTAGTAGTGGTTTTGCCATGGGTCCCAGCTATAGCGATAAGATTTAGATGTTTATCACGTATGATCTGGTTGAGTAACTCATCACGTTTGCTCGTCTTAATATTCTGATCGCGGCAGAAACGTAGCTCAGGCGCGTCGGGATTTTCAAGCGGTAGCGCGGCAGTGTATACAAACCAGTCGATCGGTTTACAAGCGTGCACCTCAGCTATAGCTGACTCTGTCTGGCCAATATGTATATCGGTAACTCCACGCTTTTTCAAATGGTCAATGTATAGGCTGTGTTGTTTATCGGAGCCCGAAACCTCGTAGCCAACCTGTTGTGCTACTAACGCTAGTGGTCCAATACCTGTGCCGCCAATTCCTGAGAAGTAGATGTGCATGGTTACAGTCTAGCATGCGGAGGTAACTCACCTTTGACGTAACGGCCCTAGGTTCACCGGAACACCTAAAAGCTACTAACTATTACTGTTCTGAAACGGTATAATCGTAAGCGATATGGACAAAGGCCACTTACACCATTTGTGGCGGGTATACCGTCACGCTAAGCCTTGGTACTTTCTGATTGCCTTCGTCGTGTGTGGCGCGACATGTCTCATAGCGCTGAGACATAATAATGAGGAGATGGTGCGGTTGCGTGATGCAGTGTATACTGCCGACCAAAATGATGGCAACGTGGAGGGGGCACTCCGTACACTTCGACAGTATGTCTATGATCATATGAATACATCTTTGAGCAGTGGTCCGAACGCAGTACATCCGCCAATTCAGCTCAAGTATACGTATGAACGGCTAGAACAGGCTCAAGAGTCACAGCTCGGCCAAGGTGATAGTGCACTCTATCAGGCTGCGCAGTCATATTGTGACAACCAGTCGAGTGAAGGCAGCGAGGTAATATCGTGTATTCAGCAATACGCCGCTAATCACGGAGCACAACTAGCGCCGATACCACCAAGTCTGTATGAGTTTGATTTCGTGAGTGCTCGCTGGTCACCCGATCTGGCTGGTTGGAGTCTAGTCCTCACACTACTCTCAGCGCTTGGGTTTCTTATCACTGCTCCCTATCACTGGTGGGCAAAGAAATACCTAGTGTGAGCTACGTTTCGTAAGACGCTGCTAGGGAAGTAACCACTTCGAACTGGCGCTCGTAGTATGCTTATCAATCATGGCATTGCGCGTAGCGTGAGCGGCATGATAGATGTCTTCCTCGGCTGTTTTACCGTCGGACGCGAGCCAAGTTTTAGATAAGCGATCGAGTCCACTGCGCAGAGTGTTGGCTACGCTAAAGAGCGCTCCGAGGCTTGCCTCAGTGTAGAAGTCCGCCACGTAGATGAGAAATACATCCTGGGCATTAATCTCAATGTCAACCTTAGTGTCTGCTAAGTCCTCAAGCATTGCCATGAGGTCTGGTGACAGTATCTGCAAGGCCCGGTGTTCGTTTCCGGCCGAAACATACACCTTGTAGTGATTGTTAAAATCACCCTCTAGGTCCACGGTCGCCTTACGGGGAATATGGTTTGGTAGATCGCTAAGATGATGAAAACTACCACCGTGATCATTGAGTCGATTATCGAGGACGATCATGGGAAAAGACCTAGATAGGCGGAAGTGCATGCAAATAAAGCTTCGTGTTCGTGAGTCCTGGTACGTGGGCTCTATAAACGAAAAGACCTGACAACT
>Ga0335072_10003272_pt1 | contig 24463 bp, 24 predicted proteins | sample Lox_Sample_21_FD_206725 | JGI IMG/M metagenome (GOLD analysis project Ga0335072, IMG submission 206725) | Soil microbial communities from Loxahatchee National Wildlife Refuge, Florida, United States - Lox_Sample_2.1 | ecosystem: Environmental > Terrestrial > Soil > Wetlands | place: USA... | reverse complement strand
GACACGCGTGCCGGCGAGATCGCGGCGTCAAACGCCGCGGTGGCCTCCCGTAAGAGCGACCCGCGCCTGTACAACGGCGAAGTCCGGGCCCGCATCGACTCGATCGTCGCATCGGGTGCCCACCGCGGCGATGCGGATGCGCGCCGTGCAAGTCAGGAGTCGCGGCTGCATCTGCCGCCGCTGCCGACCACGACGATCGGCTCCTACCCGCAGACTTCGGCAATCCGCAAGGCGCGCGCAGCGTTTCGGGCCGGCGAGATCGACGAGGCCGGGTACGTCAGCAAGATGAGGAAGGAGATCGCCGACGTCATCGAGTTGCAGGAGCAACTCGGCTTGGATGTGCTGGTGCACGGTGAGCCGGAACGCAACGACATGGTGCAGTACTTTGCCGAGCAGCTCGACGGCTTCTTCGCGACGCAAAACGGCTGGGTGCAGTCCTACGGCAGCCGCTGCGTCCGTCCGCCGATCCTCTACGGCGACGTGGTTCGCACCCATCCGATGACGGTCGAATGGATCACCTATGCGCAGTCGCTGACCGACAAGCCGGTGAAGGGGATGTTGACCGGGCCGGTCACGATCTTGGCCTGGTCGTTCGTCCGCGATGACCAGCCGATGGCCGACACTGCCAATCAGGTGGCGCTGGCCATTCGGGACGAAACCGTGGATCTGCAGGCCGCCGGTATCGCGGTCATCCAGGTCGACGAGCCGGCGTTGCGCGAGCTGCTGCCGTTGCGTCGCGCGGACCAGGACGACTACTTACGTTGGGCCGTAGGCGCTTTCCGCCTGGCCACTTCCGGAGTCGCCGACTCCACGCAGATCCACACTCATCTGTGCTACTCGGAGTTCCGTGACGTTATCGGCGCCATCGCCGACCTGGACGCCGACGTGACGTCCATCGAGGCGGCGCGCTCACATATGGAGGTGCTGGACGACCTCAACGCTGTTGGCTTCTCCAACAGCGTGGGCCCGGGTGTCTACGACATCCACTCTCCGCGGGTGCCGAGCGCGAACGAGATGGCGGAGTCGTTGCGTGCGGCGTTGCGCGCCGTTCCGGCGCAACGACTCTGGGTCAACCCCGACTGTGGACTGAAAACCCGCAATGTCGACGAGGTCACCGCGTCACTGCAGAACATGGTCGCAGCGGCTTCGGAAGTCCGAGCGGGGAGCGCCGGAGCCTAGGGCTACGGCCCGCGGGTGTCGAGTGTGGGCCCTGTGCACGAATTCCCGTCCGATTCAGTACGTAAGGCCCACACTCGGCGATCTCAGTCCTGCCCGGACAATACCTGGACCGGCACGTCGTCGGCCCAGGGTTGCCGGGTCACCATGTCGGAGACCTTTACGATGCCGGACTCGAACTCGCCGGTCGCGGCATCCACCAGTCGATACGTCTGCGTCTGCTTGTGGATCGGCTGCGCGTCGAGCAGGACCACCCGCACCTCACCCGGCTCGAAGTGGCAGCGCTGCTGCATCGCGGCGATCAGCTGTTCGTTGTGCATGTGGCCGTCACCGAAGTTCCAGCCGATGGCGGTGCTACAGATCCGCTCGCCATCGGTGATGACGTAGTCGTCTTCGTTCTGGCCCGCCATTGCCCGATGCGCCAGCGTGAACAGCGCCCTACCGTGCGTGTTGAACCCGCGAAACGCATACCCCATGTAGATCGGAATCTGCGCGGCTTCCGGGCTGCCGTAGAACCGTTCCAGCTGGGCCTGCGGCATGCTGGCGATCGCTATGATGCCCCTCTCGATCTTGTCGTTGGCCGAAGGCTTGATGCACCACAGCGTGGTGTCCCAGTTTCCGGCGTAATACCGCATGCCCGGCAGGAACGAGATCTTGCGCGGGAACATGTTGCCGAGGGCGACGATTCCCACGATGACGACGAAGAAGATCGCCACCGGCACTGGGTGTTTCAGATCGCTCAATCCCAAGCGCGCATGCGCGACGAACAATGACAACACCCCAAAGATCATGAAGACGTTCCACTCCAGCGGTACTCCCATCGGGATCGACACCAGGATTCCCAGGTGGAAACACACCATGACGACAGCGGCCACGGTGGTAGGCCAGCCGCCATGGGAGAAGAACAGCGCCAGCGGCACCAACATCTCGATGGCAGTACTCAGATGAGCCAGCCACCGCGACAGCCGTCCGGGCCGCAGATCGTCCGGGAAATTCTCGAAGAAGCGCCGCTTCAGCCAGCGGGGCCGCACCAGCGGGTTGTTGGACATCATCGTCGAGATCACGAACGGGAAGTGCTTGTTGAGCTTCGACGTCGCCGCGCCCATCCAGATCACCAAGAACACCAGCTTGGCGGCGACGATCATGTCGACGCCTCCGAACAAGAACGTCACCGTCAGCGTCACATAGACCTCGCCGCGGGCAGCCAGGAAGATGACCTTGTCGCGCAGCCCCAACACACCGACCAGGAGCAGGATCGTCACGATCTCCCACGTCGGCAGCAGCCCGATCTTTGTACCGAGCTCAGGTACCGGGCCGGTGCCACTCGTGATCAGCGCCCCCAGTGTGACCAGCAGCAGCAGTGCGTACAGCCCCACGTCGAACGGAGTGCGTTTGGTTCCGCTGGTCCCGGGGACGCGATCCGGCCACGGTGGCAGCCGGATGGTGCCGAACCGCATCCAGTACAGGATTGAGCCCAGTGGTGGGAAGAACCGGTTGTTCAGCGGACCGAACCCACAGCCCAGCCCGATCACCTCGAACAGCATCGTGTAGAGCACGACCTTCTCGAACACGATCGGCTCCGACCACCACGACGCGACGTTGGTGAACCCGCCAATTCCCTTGGTGGCCGAGGCAAACACCCACGCGAAAAGGATGTAGAGAAGGATTTTGACGACGTAGAACAGATGCAATGCGACCGGTGTTCCGAAACCCACCTCGGCCCAATGCTTGGCCATCGGGCGGATCTTCTCGCTGCGGGTACCCTTGCTCCACTCGGCCATGTCGAGCTGCGGCAGGTCAGGTTTGAGGAAGCCCATGGTGTCACAGACTAGAACGTGTTCTGAGGCGCGCGCCTCTGGTTGAGGCAAAGAATCTTTTGCCCGCGGCTTCCTGGCCGGATACCGTGAAAGTCGAGTCTGCATGTCGCGGGGAGTCATCGATCATGAGCAAACTTCGATTCGTCATTGTGGCAATGATTGCCGCTGTCTCACCGATCGCCTTCGCCGCAGGCAGCGGTATCGCTACCGCCGATCCACCCGCGCCCGGCGATGCGTGCACGGTATTGCACGCAACCACCAAGGACGTCAACGGCCGGATGATGTGGTGCAATCCGACTATGACCGGCGAGCACACCCTGGTGTGGCAGTACGGCGGACCCTCGTAACGGTTGGCGACGGCCTTACAACGTGCGCTGAGGGCGAGAAATCAGCGAAATTCCCACCCTGAAGGCACACTCAAAGCCCAGGTCGCACAATCGTTTTCAGTCACTGAAAGATCCCCGACGGGATCGCAGGTGCGTTCCTCAGCACCCGCGGCTCGACAACGATGTTCAGCGCGCCCAGAGCGCCGGCCTCGAGATCGCCTAAAGTTTGCACGGCGGACAGGAACCTGCGTTGCTCAGCTGGTTGCACGACGTCACCGGCGAGTTCGGTGAACTTCAACACGTACTGTTCGCGCCGAAACGGCCTGGCGCCCAACGGATGAGCATCGGCCACCGCCAGCTCCTCGGTCATTACCTCACCACTTTTGAGCGTCACCTCGGCCCTTGCGCCGAACGCCTTCTCGGCCGGGTCGGTCGCGTGGTAGCGCCGGGTCCACTCAGGGTCTTCGACGGTGGAGATTTTGTGCCACAGCTCGACCGTGTCGGGCCGGTGGGTGCGCTCGGGCGCGTAGGAACGTTCGTGATGCCAGCTGCCGTCCTGCAACGCGACCGCGAAGATGTAGGGCAGCGAGTGGTCGAGCGTTTCCCGCGACGCGTCCGGGTCGAACTTCTGCGGATCCCCGGAGCCCGTTCCGATCACCACGTGGGTGTGGTGGCTGGTGTGCAGCGCGATCGTCGCGATCTGCTCGAGGTCGCCAATCCGCCCGCGCAGCCGCTTGGCCAAGTCGATCGGCGCCTGGCTCTGGTACTCCGCCGAGTGCTCCTTGGTGTAGCTGTCCAGAATGGCGCGCTTGGGTTCGCCGGGGGCGGGTAACGGCACCCGGTATTCGCGCTCGGGTCCCCCGAGCAGCCGGGCGATCACGCCGTCCTCGCCTTCCCAGATCGGCGCCGGCGATCCCTCACCACGCATCGCACGGTCGACCGCCTCGATGGCGATCTTCCCGGCGTGCGCGGGCGCGAACGCCTTCCAGCTGGAGATCAGCCCCTTGCGGGATTGGCGGGTGCTGGTCGTTAGGTGCAGCGCCTGCCCGACGGCCTGGTAGATGGTCTCGGCATCCAGCCGCAGCATGGTCCCGAGACCGGCGGCCACCGAGGGGCCGAGATGGGCCACATGGTCGATCTTGTGCTCGTGCAAGCAGATTCCTTTGGCCAGGTCGATCTGGATCTCGTAAGCGGTCGCCAGACCACGGATCAGGTCGGCGCCGGGCACAGCGAGCTGCTGCGCGACCGCGACGAGCGGCGGAATGTTGTCACCAGGGTGGGAGTACTCCGCGGCCAGAAAGGTGTCGTGAAAGTCAAGTTCGCGCACCGCAACGCCGTTTGCCCACGCCGCCCATTCCGCCGAATAGCTGCCGTCGACGCCGAAGACTCCCGCCCCCTGCCGGGCACGGTGGGCCAGCGCCTGCCGACGTGCCACCGTCACCGGCCGTTGCAGCACCGCCGCGGCGCTGACGGCAGCGTTGTCGATGATCCGGTTGAGCACCATCTCCGCGGTTTCCGGCTCGACGGCAACCGGATCGGTGGCGACCTCCGCGATCTTGGCGGCGAGGTGCTCGCTGCGCGGAAAATCGTCGGCGCTGCGCCACGCCCGAACCGTATGCATCAACATAATCCGCACACTATGCAAAGCCTGTAGCGCTAAAAACTTGTGGGGCAGATTATTTCAGTCCTACCGGCAGCGCCGAGAAATGCCGCCCTATTCGTCCACCGAGCAAGCGGTTTGAATCAGCCACGAAATCCGGGTGGACCCGCTATTGCCGGTGCCTCGGTCGGTGTACTTTGCTGCTGAACGCAACTGCAATGGAGGAGTCGTCGTGGCTGAGGTTGACTATTGCGTGGTCGGTGCAGGATTCGCAGGGTTGACCGCAGCCCTGCGGCTGAAACAGGCGGGCCGCTCGGTGGCCTTGCTGGAGGCGCGTGACCGGGTCGGCGGTCGCACGTTAACCGTGACTCGTCCGGACGGATCGTGGATTGATCGCGGCGGTGCGTGGATCGGCCCGGGCCAAGACCGGATCTACGCGATGATGGACGAATTCGGCGTGCCGGAATACAAGCAGCACAACGACGGCGACGCGATGATGATCGTCGACGGCAAGAAGCATCGCTACGGCGGCACGATCCCCTGGACGATGAGCCCGTGGGCTGTCACCAATCTTGGTCTCGGTTTGCGCGCGGTGGAGAAGATGTGCAAAGCGATTCCGCGCGAAGCACCATGGGAGGCAAAGCAAGCCGAGGAGTGGGACCGCATCAGTCTGGGCGAATGGCTCGAGAAGAACACCATGTCCAGGCAGGCCCGCGACATGTTGGACATGGCATTGGCCGGCCCGTACACGTCTGCGGCATCTGAAGTTTCGATGCTGTGGGTGCTGCTACAGATGGGCTCGGCCGGCGGTCCCACCTTCGTGATTTCGGGCAAAGGCGGGGCTCAAGATGCCCGCCCGGTCGGTGGGATGGGTGCCATCTACGGTCCGATGGCTGCCGCACTGGGCGATTCGTTGCACCTGTCTCAGCCGGTCCGGCAAATCACCCAGAACGACGGGGGTGTGACCGTCGTTGCCGACGATCTGACGGTGCGGGCGCGCCGCGTCATCGTCGCGATTCCGTTGCCGATCGCAAGCTCGATCGTCTACGAGCCGATGCTGCCGGTGGATCGGGCATTCCTGCACCAGCGCATGCCCGGCGGCGCGATCTTCAAGATCTCGGTCGTCTACGACGAGCCGTTCTGGCGCGCCGACGGGTTATCCGGCCAGTCGGCCGCGCCGGGATCACCGGCGACGCTGACCATCGACGCGTGCACGGACACTGCGGACCCGGGAGTCATGTGCGTCATCACCGAAGGAGTCGCGGCGCGGCGGTTGGGCAAGCTCGGCGAGGAGGAGCGCAAGGCCGTGGTGATCGGCGAACTCGTCGATCGCTTCGGCAGCAAGGCGAACGCGCATCGTGAATTCCACGAGCAGAACTGGACGGTGGAGCGCTATTCTGGCGGCGGCATGATCAGCCACGCCCCACCCGGTGTGCTGACCCAATTCGGCTACACCCTGCGTGAGCCGTGCGGTCGGGTCCATTGGGCGGGGACCGAGAGCTCGGCCATCATGTGCGGGTGGATCGACGGTGCGATCCGCTCCGGCGAACGCGCCGCGGCAGAGGTGATGGCGGCCGAAACCGCGGCGGTCGTCTCAGCGACTTAGCGTCGAATTAGCGTCGAACCACTTGCGCCGCTTTGCTTTTCAGTGGTTTCGGAGTCCAGCGTTATTAGCTGGTGCTATAGGCCCACCAATCATAGGCACCAGGCACCGGACACAGGTCCTGATACGCATCAACAACGAAACGAGCCGCTTGGTCAGTGGTCAGTGTCGGATGGTCCTTCTGCAAAGCCGCGGCCGCCCCATGACCGGTGTAGCCAACGTTCCAAATCTCCCAGCACACGTTGTAACCGTTTGCCAATACCGCTGGTCCCGGCCCGACGATGCCTGCAGCCTGCACGGCAGCAAAGAAGTCCTGAACTGTGTGATGTTTCTGTACGGGGTTGGCGTTGGCCGGTGCCGCCAGCCCTACGGCAATGACAGCCATAGAGGCACCGACCAGCACGCTTCGTTGACCTCTTAGCGGTCCCACGGGCACAGGTCGCGGATAGCGATTCGGACGACCCGTGCCGCCCCGTCTGGGCCCAGCGCAGGGTCCAACGCCGCGAACTGGTTCGCCATTAGCTGTCGACTGAGGCCGGCATCCATCAGGCCACACATATCCTCGCCCTGGTCCAGCGCCTCCACGTTGCCGTTGCTGTTCCCGAGACCAGCCGCAGCGATATCTGCCAGAAAGGCACGCCGACCGCATCCCGGACCCGGCACTTGCTCACATCCGCGTGTTGGGTTGGCGTTCGCAACGGGGGCGGCACCCAAAGCCATAACCGCCAGGACGGCCATGCCAACTTTCCCTCGCCCGCGACCGTTAGCCCGCCCTGACGCGGACCCGACCGATACGCTGCTGTACCTGGCAAACTCCTCTTCCGTATCCGGCGGCATACCCGGCCGGAAAAATACGCGAGACAGAATTGACATTTGCCACCTAAAGAGATACAAGACAGTCTGTCGGCATTATGGCCGTCAACGAGCTAGCCTTTTGGTCGAAGTCTGGGCAAGTGCGTTGCCGCAATGCCGTTGCCGCCGCCTCACCACACCTGTTTTTTTCGGCATGATTTTTATGGTGGCCGTGCAAACTTGCGAGAGGCTGAATTTTGGTTGGGAGTTACCTGCACTTCACCGTTTGGACATCTCACGACCGATGACGAGACTCCTGCTCGGCGACATGTGCGGCCTCGTCGCGGTGGGCGTAACCTTCTAAAACCATTTGAGATTGCGACCACCAGTTCCCACGAATGCGGCGGCCATGTGAGAAGGAGCAACAACAAACATGGCAGACGACACCAGCTCGTTGAGCTTCCTCAGGCGACGGCCCTTTTGGTGGTTCCTGATAGGTCCGGCAGGCGCTATTGGCTCGGTGTGGGGGAAGCGCCTAGGCGAGGACCATCCACTTCTGGGTCACATCGTTTTCATCCTCGGCCTAGTGCTTATCGCCATCGGTCACAGCTGGGCCATCAACTGGGCGTACGTTCGGCTTGCCGGTCATCATCGGCGTCATCAACAGCGCGTGTAACGCGAGTCGCACGGACGACTGCTCGCCACCCGGCGCCCCGAGACGCTGCTCAAGTCTTTCGCAGTAGTGGCGCTGGGACCCCGATCAACAACCGCCGCGCCGTATCCCAGGCGCGACGCAGGGTCATCTGCACGGTCGGCGAATCGGTGCCGAGGATACGTACCCAGGCGCCACGCTCATCCGGGAGGACGCTGACCCCCGCGGTGACCTGGTCCGCGATCGCGCCGTGCAGCGCATCGGCGATCGCCGCGGCGGGGCGCAGCGGACTTACGACGAACAGCGTGGCCATCAGCGTATGCTCGCCGAGCACTCCGGGGCCGGTCACCGAGAACCTGTGCGGCGAGAACCTGATCCGGTCGATGGCGACCGCGCCACCATCAGCGTCGGCAATCTCGAGATCGGTGGCGAGCACGTCGTATTGGTGCTGCTCGCGCCGTGCCAGACGACCGGCCATGAGCACCTCGCCGACAAGCACTGTGGCGGTCGGGTCGACCGTCACAGTGGTGCGTTGATAAAACCGTGCGCCCGGATACGGGATGAGCGCGTCGGGCAGATACTCCAGGTAGGCCTGCGGCCCCACACACAGCCCGACGGTTTGGGTGGCGAAGTCGGCGTCCATGTGGTGCACCTTGGTTGCCGCCTGGGTCGTCAGGTGCACCGCCGTGTCGGCACCGCAGTCCACATCCAGCCGCAGTCGATCGGCCTGCACGACGCCGCCGCCGGTCGACATCAAATAGACCACTGGCAGATCCGGTCGCGATGGGTCAACGTAAAGCGGACGCATGATCTGCAGCGGTGACTTCTGAAAGCGACGCACCAACTCGGTACGCGCGCCGACTCGCTCGAAGCCAAGCTCGAGCAGCCCGACCTTGCCCGGGTGACCCACCGGCAATGTATCCGGGGAGCCGGCGAATTCGCGCACTTCCGACGGGATCGTCGCCGGAGCATAATGGTCCGACGACAGTCGTTGCGCTACAACGTCGCTCACGCAGGGAGACGCCGATAGCTCTCGATGAGATCGGCCACCTGGTCGATCCCCTGCCCACTCAGGCAATTCGTCAACACCACCGGGCGGCCCTCACGTACCCGCTCGGCGTCGGTCATCATCACCGACACGTCCGCACGCACATACTGCGCGATGTCGACCTTGTTGATCACCAAGAGGTCCGACTCGGTGATTCCCGGCCCTCGCTTACGCGGCATCTTCTCACCCTCGGCGGTGTCGAGAACAAAGATGAAGACGTCGGCCAGCAGCGGACTGAACGTCAAAGTCAAGTTGTCCCCGCCGGATTCGTACAGCACCGTGTCGACGTCCGGGAAGCGGTCGAGTAGCTCGGCACCGGCGGCAAGGTTCATGGTCGGGTCATCGCGCACCGCGGTGTGCGGACACGACCCGGTTTCCACGCCCACCACTCGCTCCGGCGCCAGCACACCTGCGAGCGTGCGGCGGACGTGCTCGGCATCTTCTTGGGTGTAGATGTCGTTGGTGATCACCGCCGGCTGATGCCCGCGTGAGATCAGGTTCGGTACCAAAGCCTCGATCAGCGCTGTCTTTCCCGAACCGACCGGGCCACCGATGCCTACCCGTAACACATTGTGCCCCATTGCGTCTCCCGTTCTCAGCTGGCGAAAAGCCGAGCATCTGCTCGCTCGTGGCGCCCGGACATGACGTCGGCGAGCGGCGTGCAGGCACCGAGCTCGGCGAGCGGACGGGCCAGCGCCTGCCGGGCGACCTGCGCGATCACCGGCGCCACATCGCGGAGCAGTCGCTGTGCCCGAATGTGGTCGCTGAGCCGCAGCCGGACAGCGGCGCCGGCGAAGCTGCTCGCGAAAGCGAACAACTCGCTGGCCACCGCCGCCGCGAGCGGTGCGCCCGCGTCGGCGTAAACGACACCCGCTGCAACTGGCTGCGTCGCGGGTGACCCGCTCTCGGCCACCAGCACCGAAAGCCGCTCGACGCCCTTGCCTCCGAACGACTTTCGTGCAACATCGAGCAACTGCCGACCGGTGCGCGTCGACGCCATCCGCATTTCCCGGTTCAGCATCGTCGCGTACAACCGACGGTCCACCGCGCTGACCTCGTCCCAACGGCCGGACGAAGCGCCTCGGTGCGCAATGGCCAGCGCAGTACCGCCTGCCGGACCCACGGAATGCCGGAGCAAGTCCTCCAGCAACACCGACAGGTGCGCGGCGTCGATCGCGTGTGCCTGCGCGTAACCCTCCAAGCCGTGTGACAGCGTGTAAAAGCCGCTGGGGAACGCGGAATCGGCTAGTTGCATGCTGACCAGCAGCGCATCGAGGTCCTCGGTCATGACGTCAGGCCAGATAGAACAGCTGGGCCAGCGGAAGCGAGCGCGCCGGCTCGATCGTCGCCACCTGACCGTCGAGGGTTACCCGGTAGGTGTCTGGATCGACCCTGACTTCCGGAGTGGCGCTGTTACGGACCATGTCCTGCTTGGCAACCGAGCGGCAGTGTTGCACCGGCAGTACCTGGCTGGTTAATCCCAGTTGTTCCGGCACCCCGTCCTGAATCGCCTGCTGCGACATGAACGTCACCCGGGTGGCGGCAGCCGCCTTGCCGAACGCGCCGAACATCGGGCGGTAATACACCGGCTGTGGCGTGGGCAGCGATGCGTTCGGATCGCCCATCACCGACCAGCAGATCATGCCACCTTTGATGACCATCGTCGGTTTGGCGGCGAACGAGTCGATGGGCCACAGCACGATATCAGCCAATTTTCCCGGCTCGATGGACCCGATGTGGTCGGCGGTGCCGCTCACCAGCGCGGGATTGATGGTCATCTTCGCGACGTACCGCAGCACCCGGTAATTGTCGTTGCACGCTGTGCCGTCCGGTCCGGCGTCCTCGGGCAGCGGGCCGCGCTGATCCTTGCAGTGATGTGCGGTCTGAAAGGCGCGGGTCCACGACTCGCCGACTCGTCCCATCGCCTGTGCATCCGACGCGAAGATCGAGATCACCCCCTCGTCATGCAGCACGGTCTCCGCGGCGATCGTCTCGGCGCGGACGCGAGAGTCCGCGAACGACACATCCTCCGGGATGTTGTGGCTGAGGTGATGACAGACCATCACCATGTCGAGCAGCTCGTCGACCGAGTTCACCGTATACGGCAGTGTTGGATTCGTTGATGACGGAAGGACATTCGGCTCACCGGCAATCCGCATGATGTCGGGCGCGTGGCCACCCCCGGCCCCTTCGGTGTGGAAGGTGTGGATGGCCCGGCCGTTGATCGCCGAGAGGGTGTTCTCGTAGAACCCGGACTCGTTGAGGGTGTCAGTGTGAATGGCCACCTGGACGTCATATTGGTCGGCTACCCGCAGCGCGGTGTCGATCGCCGCCGGGGTGGAGCCCCAGTCCTCATGCACCTTCATCCCACAGGCGCCGGCCTCAACCTGCTCATTGAGCGCCTGCGGCAACGAGTTGTTGCCCTTGGCCAGCAGCCCGATGTTGACCGGAAGATCGTCTACCGCCTGCAGCATCCGCGCGATGTTCCACGGTCCTGGCGTGCAGGTGGTGCCTCTGGTGCCGTCGGTGGGTCCGACGCCGCCACCGATCATCGTGGTGATGCCGTTGGACAGAGCCTCGTAAACCTGCTGCGGTGCAATGAAATGGATGTGGGTGTCGATGCCGCCCGCGGTTGCGATTTGGTGCTCGCCGGCGATCACTTCCGTACCCGCCCCGATGACCAGCCGCGGGTGCACCCCGTCTTGGGTGTGTGGATTGCCCGCCTTGCCGACGCCGACGATCATCCCGTTCTTGATCCCAATGTCGCCCTTGACGACGCCCACCACGGCGTCAAGCACCACGGCGTTGGTGATCACCAGATCCAACGCACCCTGGACCGCGTTCGTCGCCGGATCCTGGGCCATCCCGTCGCGGATAGACTTTCCTCCGCCGTACACCGCCTCGTCTCCGTGATAACCGGAGTTGCAGTCCCTTTCGACCTCGACGACGAGGTTGGTGTCTGCCAACCGAAACCGGTCACCGACCGTCGGCCCGTACAGATCCGTGTAGGTCTTGCGTGGGAGCGTCGTCACCTGTCCGCACCCCTCACTTCGGTGGCCACATGTGGATCGTCGATGTCCTTGGCGCCCTTGAAATTCAGGGCCTTCGCCCGGCGCATCGAAGCGACTCGAGTGTCAGCCGAGTTCAGGCCGCCGTTGACCAGGTTGCTGAAGCCGACCATCCGTCCGTTGCCGCCATACGCACATAGCGTGACCTCACGGGTGTCACCCGGCTCGAAGCGCACCGCCGTCCCCGAGGCGATGTCCAGGTGCATGCCATATGCCGCGGCGCGGTCGAAGTCGAGCGCGCGGTTTGCCTCAAAGAAATGGTAATGGGATCCGACCTGGATCGCCCGGTCGCCGGTGTTGCTGACTCGGATCGTTGTTTTCTTGCGGCCGACGTTGATCTCCACCGGGTCCTCGCCGTAGATGTATTGCGCGCCTGCTGCCATGCCCGTCGTCCTTCCTTGGTCGGTGCCGCGTCAGTGATCGTCCGTGTGGTGGTGCGAATGCGCATAGCCGTGGCCGTGTTCGGCGTGCAAGCCGGCGGCGATCCCGTCCTCGCGCCGGGCCAGCCCGTCCAGGGCCGCCGCGACCCGGGCCTGCACCACCTGGCAGATCATCGCCGATCCGATCAGCGGGCCTGCGTCCTCGACCGGTGTCGAGGGTGTTTCGCAACAGACTGGCCCGAAGCCGGCCGAAATAAGCCCCACCCGCTCCGCGCCGAGACGGGTCACACGCTCGATGCCCTCCGTGATATCGGGGTCGCCGCCGGCGAAGGCCACCTCGACCAACTGATGGCGCCCGTATTGGCGCACCAATCGCGCGATTCGGAACAACTCGGCGTCGTCGAAGAGACCGCCCGTAGGCGCGGCGATCAGCAGCCCACGCACCACATCGTGGGCGCACTCGAATCGCAACGCGGCCGTGCGCAACCAAGCGGTGAGGTGGTCGGCGGTGCCGAACGGCGCGGTGAGCGCAACGCGGTGCGGGTGCCCGGACTCCGCGGCTGCCCACCGCAGCGCTCTGGCTGATTCGGCGACCAGCCGCGGGTCGCGCCCGAGTGTCATGGGTACCACGCACACCGGCCGGGGTGCCCGCTGCAGCGCCGTGCGCACCGCATCGCTCAGCGCCCGGCCCACGGGAAGGACCTCTGCCGTCGGCATCAACTCGGCCAGCACCGTCCCACCCACACTCTCGTGACCGCAGGACAGCAACACGGTGGCCCCGGCGGCTCCGTACGCGGGCGGGCTCATCGGTTACCCGCCCACCGGATCGTGGCAGGAAACCAGCTTGGTGCCGTCGGGGAAGGTCGCCTCGACCTGCACCAGGGCAGCCATCTCCCTGACCCCGGGCATCACGTCTTCGGGCCCTATCACATGTTTGGCGAGTTCCATCGACTCGGCGACGGTGCGGCCGTCGCGTGCGGCCTCGACAATGGCCTCACTGATCAGCGCGACCGCCTCGCTGTAGTTCAGTTTCACCCCTCGCTCGCGGCGTCGACGCGCAAGATCGGCCACAACATGGATGAACAGCTTGTCGATCTCGCGTGGGCTGAGATTCATGCGCACTCGCTCCTATTCGCTGGAGGTTTCTCCGGGCATGGTCCGCTGTAGCCGCGGCAGCGACGGCACGGCCAGCAACAAAACCAGGGTGGTCACGCAGAAAGGCCAGGTCAGTGTGTGTCCGCCGAATGGCGCGAAGATATCGGAGAGCGCACCCGCCACCATCGTCGAAAGCGCCGCGCCGAACGTCGCATAGACCAGGCCCCAGGCGGTCAGGGTCAGCAGCGCCCCGCCGAGGGCTAACGCCACCAGCACTGCGTTGTAGCCGACGAGCCCGCTTCGCACCTCCTCGGCCGGTGACCCGAGCAGCCATGCGGTGGCGGTGCCGACAACGCTGCCGAGAGATGCCACCAGACCCGCCTTCGCGCTGGCGACAAAAATCCCGATGAGGAACAGCAAGCCGACGTACCACTGCGGCATCAGGAAGATTTGGGCGATGTTGGCGAAAAACGACCGCAATAGATCAGCCCAGTGCAACGCGGTAAGGCCCGCGGCGGGTTGCTCGAATTTCGCGAGGCCCGGATGGCCGTGCCAGAGCCGTTCGAACTCGGGGGCACCGAGCGTCATCGCCGTCGCCCCGATGCAGAACGGGAAGGTCAAGGTAGGAATCTGCCAGGTGCCGAGCAGAGTGACCAGTGCCGCCGTGACGATGCTGACCGCGACGGCGCCGGTCGCGGCGAGCAGCCAGGTGGAGGCGAACTGCGGCCCGAGAAAGACCGCTGCGGCGACCCCTACGAGGCAACCGTTGAACCCCTCGAGTCCCATCGCGATTCTGTTGCCGTCGACCTGCAGGACGTAGGCGGTCAGCGTCGAGACCGACGTGCCCAGCAGCGCGCTGAGGCCGTACTGCCACCCCGCGGTGAACAGCGCGGCAAAAAAGAACGCCCCACACAGGGCACTGGGCATGAAGTCCACTTGCGCGGCGCCGCGGAGGATCGACGTCGCCGTACCGGCCACGCTGCGACCGTTCAGCACCGATCCCGCACTGACCGTCTGGCTCATCCATGTGCCTCGATCGTCGATCCCACCCGTGGACGCCGATCTGCTGACAGTGAAAACCCTTTTGGCCGAACGCCGTTCGTCAGCCGTTAACCTCAGCGACTACTGGGCCTGTTTGACCGGCGGCCGGTAGAAGATTAGCAGTTGGCCGATCGCCCCGGCGAGGCCGAGCCCTACCGACAGCAATAGACCTGGCCAGCCCCGGAGCCAGTAGTTTTCCCCGAAGATCAAATAGTCCAGGCTGAGCTTTCCGGGGCCGATCGTGGCCACGGCAACGGCGCTGACCGCCAGCACCAGGTTGTACTCCCAGCCTTCCTTGACGATGAAGAAGCCGTTGGGGCGGTGCACGGTCCAGGCCGCAACCAGCATCAGCGACACAAAGCCCGCGGCCGGGATGGGGGTGAGCAGCCCGGCAGCCAGACCGAGTCCGGCGGAAACCTCCGTGGTGGCGGCTATGGTCGCGTGAAACTTACCGGGCTTCATGCCGATGCTCTCGAACCATCGCGCAGTGCCCGGTATCCGGCCCCCGCCGAAGAACTTGTTGAAGCCGTGTAAGGCCAACGTCACGCCCAACACCAGCCGCAGGATCAGTAACCCGACGTCAGATGCTTCGGTAGGAGTCATAAGTGCCAACCTAGATCATCGCCGCGGACGGGCCGACGGCAGCGGCGAGCCGCTGTGTCCGTCGATCCGTGTGGGAACATATCGGGCGTTCCGACGTCTGTCCGAAAAGTAGCTCAACCAGGAGGGGTGCCCCGTGACTCGTATCGCACGAGGCGACAGCACCCCTGAAGACAAAGCTGTGGTGTTGCTGAATGGCGACGCAAACCTCCCACGCGAGTTCCTCGGCAACAAGGGCCACGGCGTCGACGTGATGCGCCGGCACCACTTGCCGGTGCCGCCCGCCTTCTGCATTACCACCCAGGTGGGCCTTCGGTATCTCGCCGATCCCAAGGCGACGATGGACGAAATATGGGACGAGGTGCTGGACGGGATGAGCTGGCTGGAAGCCGATACCTCGCGCACGTTTGGGCGGGGCCCGCGTCCGCTGCTGGTGAGTGTGCGCTCAGGAGCCACGCACTCCATGCCCGGCATGATGGACACCATCCTGAACCTGGGCATGAACGATGCCGTCGAACAGGCGCTGGCTTCGCAGCACGCGGCCGCGTTCGCCCGCGACACCCGTCAGCGGTTCACCGACACGTATCAACGCATCGTGGGCGGTGAGTCACACCCCGTGCCCGACGACGCGCACGTGCAGTTGCGCGCGGGCATCGAAGCCGTGTTCGCCTCGTGGAATTCGCCGCGCGCGCTCACCTACCGCGCCCACTACGGCCTCGACGATCGGAGCGGTACCGCTGTGGTGGTGCAGGCCATGGTGTTCGGTAACCAGGGCCGCAATTCCGGTGCAGGGGCATTCTTTTCGCGTAACCCGATCACCGGCGCCAATGAACCCTTCGGCGAATGGCTACCCGGCGGCCAAGGCGACGACGTGGTGTCCGGGCTCGTCGATGTCGAACCGATCACCGCCCTTCGTGACGAACAACCGGCCGTCTACGACGAGCTGATGGACTCCGCCCAAAGCTTGGAGCGGCTCCGCTCCGACATGCAAGAGATCGAGTTCACCGTAGAAGACGGCAAGTTGTGGCTGCTGCAAACGCGAGCGGCAGAGCGTTCGGCGCAGGCGGCGATACGACTGGCGTTGCAGTTGCGGCACGAGGGCCTCATCGACGACGCCGAGACACTGCGCCGAGTGACCCCGGCGCACGTAGAGGCTCTATTGCTCGCGGCACTGCAGCCCGAAACACGTTTGACCGCACCACTTCTGGCAAAAGGCCTGCCGGCATGTCCTGGCGTGGTATCGGGCACGGCATACACCGACGTAGATGAGGCGCTGGATGCGGCTGACCGGGGCGAGCAGGTCATCCTGGTGCGCGACCACACCAGGCCCGAGGACGTCCGGGGCATGCTGGCCGCACGAGGCATTGTCACCGAGGTCGGCGGGGCCGCCAGCCATGCGGCGGTGGTGAGCCGTGAACTCGGCCGGGTGGCCGTGGTGGGCTGTGGCCACGGAGTCGCAGCATCGCTGGCCGGCAGGCAGATCACCGTGGATGGCTACGAAGGCGAAGTGCGCGAAGGCAATTTGCCCCGGTCCGCATGGTCGGAGGTCGATACGCCCGAGCTGCGCGAGCTTGCCGACATCGCGCGACGGATCAGCCCGTTGCGCGCCCACGCTACCGGCGACCACCCGAGGCTGGACGACAGCTCCGAGGCCGCGGTGCGCGCCGCCCTGGACGCCGGGCGCACCGACGTGGCGTCGGCAACCCCGCTGATCATCATGCTGACCGCGTTGCGACTGGCGAGGCAGGTTAGCCGGTGACGGAATTGTCTGTGCTGCAGGCGGTCCGACTGAAAGGCCGGGTAACTTCCGCCGACCTGGCGGCGACGTTGGGTGAAGATCCCGACGGAATCGCTGCCATGCTCGAGCAGCTGACCGACTCAGGCTTGCTGGGCGGCGGCACAACACTGAAGATCAGCCCCAGCGGCCGCGCCCGGCTGGAGGACTTGCTCGCCGACGAGCGTAAGGGCATCGACTCGGCCACGATAACCGCCGCCTACCACGACTTCCGGGCCGTCAACGCCGATTTCAAAGCCCTGGTCACGGACTGGCAGCTCAGAGGCGGCCCGGGAGGCGAGCCCAACACCCACGACGACGCCGAATACGACGCAGCTGTGCTGGCCCGTCTCGACGACATGCACACAAGGGTGGTGCCGATCATCGACGCGGCCGCCACGCAACTACCACGGTTGAACGTGTATTCCTCGAAATTGCTTGTGGCACTTGACAAAGTCAAGGCGGGAGAGACCGCCTGGCTGACCAGGCCGCTGATCGATTCGTACCATACCGTGTGGTTCGAATTCCACGAGGAGCTGATCGGCGCCGCCGGCCTGACCCGCGACGACGCCGCCAGATCCGGTGACGCCCAATAGGACGGCGCTACAACGCGGCGTCAAGGAGCTCCACGTAGGCATCGATGTCGGCACCTTCACTTTGGAAGGCCGACTCTGCGGCGTGCACGCTGATCGCCACGGTGTCTCCGATGCCATGCACTCCGTGTGTCAGGCTCATTGCCGGCGACAGCGCCGGATACCCGGCCGTGAACACCACCGGTGCGTCCCCGAAACTCAGATCGGCGGGCCCGCGATTAACGCTGGACACCACGGTGTTGCCGGACACCCGCGTCGGCCTGGTGTCGGCGTCGAATTTTGAGACGCCCCAGCGCAGCAGCACGGCGGGCACCGCCGCGAACGCCCGGTCGGATGCGCGCGTGGCCGGGTGCTCGAAGCGGCGCCGGCCGTTGGCCAGGTCGGTTGCGATCCGCTCGGTCCGAGCATCCAGACCAAGGTCCGGGTACAGCCCGACAACGACGTTGCCGAAATGGTTATGCGCCTGTGGCACACCGGGTTTAGCCATCGGCACTTCTGCTCCCAGCGAACTGGCCGCCTCGCCGAGCAAAGCGGATAGAGCCGTGGACACCGCCGCCAGCACCCCGACGGTGACCGTGGGCCCGGGCAATTGCGAACGGTGCCGGACCAGCGTGCGCACCGCGCGGACGCCGTCCGGGCGCGCATTTGTGGCCAGCAGCGGCCGCGACCCGACCCCCGGGGTCAGCAGCCCCGCGCGGATATCGCGGACCAGCCTGCGATGCGTGCGGGCCGCATCGACCGCCCGCCATGGCAAAAAGCCCGCCCGCGGCCGTTTCACCTCGGGCACCGGCGCCGGCCGGCCAAAGAGCCAGGCCGCCATCGCCGAGCCGCGAGCGCCGTCGGCCAAGGCGTGTGCGACCTGCATGACCGCAACGGTGCCCGGGCCGCTGACTCCCGGAATGCCGAGTACCGGCGTGAACACGTGCACCCGCCAGGGCATCCGGCGAATGTCGAGCTGATCACCGGCGAGCCCCGCGACACCGGTCAAGCAGCCGTGCCAACTTTGATCGACAAGTTCGTGACACACCACCCGCTCGGGCCCGACGGCCGCCGGCACCCACTGCGGATAGGTGATCCGACTTCCGTCGTCGACCCGCATCCGCAGGTCCGGGCAGGCGACGGCCCGGCGGCAGAGCTGCTCGATGGCATACCCGAGATCTGCGGGCGCACCGTCGAATGCGTAGAGCAGGAACTCGTCGCTGGGCAGTTCGGCCGACATCCAGTAGAACTGGGCATCGACGGCCGTCATCCGGTGCGCCGACACGGCCTCAGCCGGGTGAGCCGATAAACGCAAGCACCAAGTCGGCGACCTTGTCCGGCTGTTCCAGCTGCAGAAAGTGGCCGGCGTGCTCGACGATGGCCACCTCACTGCCGGCGGGGAGCGCCTTTTCAGTCCAGTGCGTGAAAGCCGAAGTCATGCAACCGTCGTCGCGACCATGCAGATACAAACTCGGGAGGATAGGCGCCTCGGTCCACAGCCGGTCCAATCCGGCATACCGCGCGGGCACTCGGGTGTTGCGGAGCGTGGCCCGATACGGCCCCAGCGCCGCGCGCCAGCTCTCTGGTGTTCCGATCGCGGCGTCAACGTGGCGCAGATCCTCGTAGGCGTGATAGCCGGGCGACCACTGTCGCCACAACAGCGGCAGCACCCAGGAAGCGGAATGCTCAGGCAGCCAAGGCAATTGAAAGTAGAATATGTACCAGCTGCGGAGCAGCTGATGCGGCATGCGGCGGGCCAGCCGGCCCCGCTCGGTCACCCGGCTCAGCGGACGGAATGCCGCGGAGACCGGCACCGACATGATCACCGCCTTGGCGAATGGACTGTCGGGCATCGCGGCGAGCCCGGTGGCGGCCATCGCACCCCAGTCGTGGCCGATCACCACATCCTTCTCGGTGCCGCCGGCAGCGGAGCGCACGCGCAAGGCATCGTCCATCAGCGCGCCAACGTGATAGCTGCCGTCGGCCGGAATCGCCGACGGCGCATACCCGCGCATGAACGGCGCGACGACCCGCCAGCCGGACTCGGCTAACCGGGGAGCCAACTTGCGCCACCCGTAGGCGGTGTCGACGAAGCCGTGCAGACACAACGCGATCGGGGCGTCGGGCGGCCCCCAGGTCAGCGCCTTCAGGTCCCCACCGGGGCCGGGCACGTCGATCCAGTGTGGCTCAGCCATCGCGGGCAACTCCCGCGAATCCTGAAGCATCGTCCGCCATGTCTACTCCCTGTTCGGCGCGTCCGCACCGACCAACGTAACCCGTGCGCGCCCAGAAGGCACCGACGCTGCCCTAGAATTATCGAAACACTCACTACACCAACACTTTTCGAATACCGCCACTGACCACCGACACCGAGCCGGGCGGCGGACGGTCGGGTAACTTCGGACGGCGGCCAGCAAACCCGATAGCGTCTAGGTATGGCGACCTCGGCACAGGCCCGTCGCTGGGCCAAGACCGGCGCCACCCAGCAGCGGATCCTCGACGCAGCGACCGAGGTATTCGCGACCAGGGGGTTCAGCGCGGCGACGATGGCCGATGTGGTGGCCGGCTCGGGTGCCAGCATCGGCAGTATCTACCACCACTTCGGCGGCAAGAACGAGCTGTTTCTGGCGATCTTCGAGCAGATGGCCAACGCCGTCGACCGTCGCATCGACGCGGCGATGGAGCAGGCCGGCTTCGAAGCCGGCACCCACACCGACCCGCGGCGCATATTCGAGATCCATGTCCGGGCCTATCTCGAGGCGATGTGGGAGAACCGGCGCCTGGCCAGGGTGCTGACTTCCGGAGACACGCCGGCTGGGTTCGAGGTCGCCCGCCGTGACCGCATGCAAGCCGCTTTCCGCAACTGGATGGCGGTCTTAGAGCTGGACAAGTCGGTGCGCGGGCAAGTCCTGAGCCGTGTCCTGGTCGCGACCATGGCGGAGTCGTCGCTGATGGTCGCGGGATGCGAGGACCCCGACGATGTCCCGGCCATAACCGACGCGACTATCGAGTGGATCGGCAGGCTCACCGAGTGAGCTCGTGCGATGACTCACGCAAGCGACTTGGCGAAGCCGCTGACATCGCGCATGCTCGCCGCAAAGACGTCCGGCATCGCGCCGGGGAACAGCAGGTCACCACCGTGACACGTGCCGGCGACCATCCGGCCCACCGCCGGAACCCCTGCGCGCAGTAAGCGGCGGTAGTAGTCCAGACCCTCGTCGCGCAGCGGATCGAGCTCGTTAACCGAGATAACGTGCGGGGGCATGCCCCGCAAGTCCGCATCCGTCGCGACACCCGCCCAGCAGGTGGGGTCGTCGGAGTGCGCATACTCGGGGTCGTAGATCGACGCCTCTATCGCCAACAGCTCACAACCGACGAGGTAGCCGTCGTTTTCTCGCATCGACAAAAACTCGTCAGGTTGTTCCAGCCACCGGTTGGAGATGAAGGGACACTGCGCGTACACGCCGGCGATCTCGTGCAGCCAACCCTCCCGCTTGGCCTTGTGCGCGACAGCCAGGGTTAGGTTGCCGCCACCCGATTCGCCGGACACGATCAGGTGATTGATGCCGAGTGGCTCGCGGTTGGCGAAAACCCAACGTACCGCGGCGGCGCAGTCGTTCACCCCGGCGGGATACGGATGAACACCCAACTTCCCGCCCGAGTTACGAAATTCAATGCCGACGACGACAAGCCCTGTCGCAGAGAGGAATTCGCAGCCACGCATGATTCCGGTGTCGGCGGCGCTGAGCATGGCCATGCCGCCACCGTGCAGGTGCACGACGCACGGCAGGCCCTCGGCGGTGTCAGGCCGGCTGATATACAGCGTCAGGTCCTGGCCATCGCCGCCAGGAATGGTGACGGTCGTGGTTGTCACGCCTTCGGCGATCGGCATTGCTTGTGCGAACGGCTCGAACAGCGTGCTCATCATCTCTTCGATTTCGGCGGTGAAGGCCAGCCGATCGGCGAGTGGCGAGTCAACGGTCACGGGCGGCGGAGGGGCCAGGGCTTCCATGCCGAGCGGCGCTAAAGCCGCGACCATTCTGGGATCGGAGCGCGGATCGGTACCGAGAGAGCAATCGGGATTGGCGAGCCGACCGTCGGGCATGACGCAAATCCTAGATCCAGTTGGAGCTGGGCACTTGGCTTCACGGGCGACTCCTCAGCGGCAGCGGCTCACCGACTGAGAACCGTGTCTAACCCATCAGCCCCAACTGCTGCATCATCGCGAGATTGTCTGCAAAACCCCACCGTTCGACGGCCTGACCGTTTTCGAACCGGAGGATGCCGAACGTCGGAACGTCGACCTTGCGGCCAGTCGGCGGAAGCCCACCATATTCACCGTCGTGAGTTCCTGTGCTGCGCCCATAGGAAACCGCGAAGGCGCCCTCAGCGAGCACGAAATCGAGCGGGTTCTGGTAATCCGAGAAACCCGCCCGTGCCAGCTCTACGCTTGCCCGGTATCGGGCACGACCGCTGCCCTCAAGGCCTGGAAGCTCGACGTGGTCCACCAAGTCTTCCGCGATGAGTTCGTCAATGAGCTCGAGGCGGCCCTCGTTCCAGATCTGATTTGTGATGCGCCACATCAGCGCCTTCGAATCTTCAGTCGTCCCCATCAGAGTTTCCTTCCGCCGAGGAGGACCTTAACGCCCGCGTCAGCGGGGCGTCATCGCTTCCGCGGCGACAGCAACACTGACCGGATAGCCGATCATTGACAGTATTAGAACGTAATTCTAAATTTGAGCACATGGCCGCGACCGCCGAACAGCACCAGACCCGCATCAAGTTGTGGGCCAACTCGGGTGACTCCCACTTCCTCGAGCCCGAGGACCTGTGGCGCTCGCGGCTGCCGAAGCGACTGGCCGAACTGGTGCCGCGCGCCGAGAAAGACCCCGACGGCAAATGGGAGTCCATCTACGTCGACGGGCAGGTGTTCCGCCGCCAGCTTCCCAGCCCCGCCCAAGAGGAGTTCACGCATGCCACGGTGGCTGCTGCGGGCTCACGTGACGTCGGCAAACGGCTGGCCGACCTCAACGACGAAGGCATCTGGTCGGAACTGGTGTTCCCATCCCTGGGCATGTGGTCCGGCTCGTTCCGCACACCGGAGCTGATGCAGGCCACGATGCGGGCATCCAACGACTGGGCCAAAGAAGCGATCATGGATCATTCGCCACGGCTGATCCCGACGGCGCAGGTGTCGACACTGGACATCGATGACGCGATCGTCGAGCTCAAGCGTTGCGGCGCAATGGGATTCAAGGCGGTGTTTCTTCCGGTGACGCCTCATCCCGCGCAGCGCGACTACAACCGGGACGAATGGGAGCCGTTTTGGGCCACAGCCGAAGACATCGGCATGGTGATTGCCTTCCACATCGGCTCCGAGCCAATCGATTTCGCCGCCGGCAACTCGATCGGGGTGACCTATCACGGCCCGGGCGGCGCGGTGCTCAACTACACAGAGACGTCGTTCGGCGGACAGCGCGCGGTGGTGAAGCTCGTCGCGTCGGGCGCCCTGGACCGGCATCCGAACCTGAAGGTCCTGGTGTCCGAGGGCGGCGCGACCTGGGTGCCATTCATCGCCGACCGGATGGAAGAGGGCTACCGCCAACACGCAATGGTGGTGCGCCCCAAGCTCAAACGCAGCCCACGAGAGATCATCTATACGCAGGTGTACGCGTCCTTCCAGCACGACTCGTCAGCGGTGACCACCGTGACCGCGATGGGCTTCAACAACGTGCTCTGGGGCAGCGACTATCCACACATGGAAGGCACCTTCGGCCACACCCAGGCCACGCTGCATCAGCTGTTCGACGGCGTCGATCAAGCGACCAGGAATCGCATCCTGTTCGGCAGTTTCGCCGAGCTGTTCCCCGACGCACCGCCGCCTCCGCCACCCGGAGCGAACGCTGGTTAAACCGGCTAGGTAGCGTCGAGGCGTGAACGCGGTGAAGAGCAGCTCCCAGACGGTCGAGTTTTCCGGTGTCGATGGGATCACACTGGTCGCCGACGAATGGAACCGCGGCGGGTCCGATCGGCCGACAATCCTGATGTTGCACGGCGGCGGCCAGAACCGATTCTCCTGGAAGAACACGGGCCAAATACTTGCTGATGATGGGTTTCACGTCGTGGCACTGGACGCCCGGGGCCACGGTGATAGCGATCGCGCACCGGGCGCCGACTACGACGTCGAGACGCTGACCGCCGACGTCATGCACGTCCTTGATGCGATCGGTCGACCGGTGGCGCTGATCGGGGCGAGCATGGGCGGATTGACCGGCATCCTCGCAGCACATCGGGCCGGCCCCACCCGAGTTACCAAGCTGGTGCTCGTTGACGTGGTACCTCGATTCGAGAAGGGCGGCAGCGCCCGCATCCGCGATTTCATGTTCAGCGGCCTCGACGGATTCGAATCGCTCGAGGAGGCCGCCGATGCCGTTGCCGCCTATCTGCCCTACCGAAAGAAGCCACGCAGCCCCGAGGGGCTGAAGAAGAACCTGCGCCTGCGTGACGGACGCTGGTATTGGCACTGGGACCCGGCGTTCATGACCAAGCCCGGGGACGACCCGGCGCTGCGCACCGAGAAATTCGAGCAGGCTGCCAGGAGCCTGACGATCCCGGTCCTGTTGATTCGCGGAAAGCTGTCCGACGTCGTCAGCCCCGAGGGCGTCAAGCATTTCCTCGCCACAGTGCCGCGCGCGGAGTTCGTCGAACTGTCCAATGCCGGACACACCGCGGCCGGCGACGACAACGACGCGTTCAGCGAGGCCGTGGTGGCGTTCGTCGAGCGCTGACTGAATTCCGCGGCGGGCCGCCCGGCCGCGCCGAGACTGAAACTACGCACGCCATTCTCGGGGTGGATTCACGGTGTGGTTGCAACAGTGGTTTCTGGTGGGATTGACAGTAATCGGTTGAGGACTTGGGC
>Ga0335072_10003270_pt1 | contig 24465 bp, 17 predicted proteins | sample Lox_Sample_21_FD_206725 | JGI IMG/M metagenome (GOLD analysis project Ga0335072, IMG submission 206725) | Soil microbial communities from Loxahatchee National Wildlife Refuge, Florida, United States - Lox_Sample_2.1 | ecosystem: Environmental > Terrestrial > Soil > Wetlands | place: USA... | reverse complement strand
GACTCCCAATTCCGTTGCGGCCATCGCCAACCTGCGTAAAATTTGCGAGGAGCGGTTGCAAGGCCGGTACCGCATCGAAATTGTCGATCTTCTGGAAAGGCCGCAACTTGCCCGCGGCGATCAAATTATCGCTATTCCCACGTTGGTCCGTAAATTGCCAGCTCCGATGAAGAAGATCATCGGTAATCTATCAGTTGCGGAGCGAGCCCTGGTCGGGTTGGATTTGCAGCCCGCCAGGTAAAATGCAAGGATCAGCGTGGCCCAGACTCGAAGCAGACAGCGATCGGCGCAGGACGAGCTCATCGTCCGCCTGAATGCCGCGAAACAGTCGCTGAGCGCTATCCCTTCCGGCGATGTCGATGGCCTGGTGCTGTTCGGGCCAGGAAAGCCGCAGATTGTCACGCTGCAGGGCAGAGAGTCGGCGTACCACCTGCTGGTGGAAGCCATGAACGAAGGAGCGGCCACCGTTTCCACCGATGGCATCCTTCTCTACTGCAACCGCCGGTTCGCTGAACTGTTGGGCCGGCCCGCTCTCAAGGTCATCGGTGCCTCGCTACAGTCGCTGGTGGAAAAATCGCACCGCGATGCGATTCCCGCATTTCTCAAGGGCGCCCGCCGGAAGCCGGCCAAGGCTGAATTTGTCCTGCGATCGACAGCCGGAGTGCTGATTCCGGTGCAATTTTCGCTCAGTCCGCTGCGCGGGTACCGCGGCCAGGCGCTCGGTATGGTCATTACGGATCTGACCGAGCAACGCGAAAAACAGGAAGAGGAGATCAGGCAGGCGGCGGACCTGCACCGCCTTCTGTTGGAACGCGAATTGCTCGCCCAGGAAGGGGAACGGCGGCGAATCGCGCGCGAACTGCACGATGAAGCGGGGCAGTTGTTGACGTCACTGCTTGTCGCGATGAAAAGTCTCGAGGCGTCGCAGGATCTCGAAACCTGCAGGGCGCTGGGGAAAAGAATGCGCAAGGTCACGGCGCAAGCCCTGGATGAGCTGGGGCGTCTGGCGCGCGGCTTGCACCCCATCGCGCTGGACGATTATGGCTTGGAAGCAGCTTTAACCCGCTACGTCACCGACTATTCCACCACCCATCGCATCAAGGTGCGTCTGAGCCTGGACGGGCTGGATTCCAAACGCTTGCCGCCCGCCGTTCAGATCGCGCTTTACCGCGTTCTGCAGGAGACTCTGACTAACGTGGCCCGCCACGCCCGGGCCCGCAATGTGCGGGTCATCATTAATCACAGCGCCGATGCCATGGCGATGTCGGTGATCGACGATGGCCGGGGTTTCGATGCCAGCATCGCGTCGGTGGGGTCTACCAGCCACTTGGGGCTGCGCAGCATACGCGAGCGAATGGCGCTGCTGGGCGGGACGGCCAATTTCGCATCGGGACGCAAGGGTACGCAGGTGTCATTGTTGATTCCTCTCGCGAATTGGGAATTCCGGGCCATCGGAAAGCATGCGAGGAACTGATATGCCGCCCGCCAAGCCGAAGATTCGGGTGCTGATCGCCGACGACCACGCCATTCTTCGCGCCGGCCTGAAATTGCTGGTCGACTCACAGGCCGATATGGAGGTGGTGGCGGAGGCGGCCGACGGGCAACAAGCCGTCGCCAAGGCCCGTGAATCCGCTCCCGATGTGGCTTTAATCGATCTCTCCATGCCGCGCAGTGGTGGGATGGAAGCGCTGCCGAAAATTCTCCAGACCGGCAATAAGAGCCGGGTGGTAGTTTTAACCATGTATGACGATCCGGCCTATCTGCGTTCGGCTCTCGCGGCCGGCGCTTCGGGTTACGTTTTAAAGCGGTCGGTGGATGGCGACCTGCTGTCGGCCATTCGCGCGGTGCATCGCGGCGGCATGTTCATCGATCCCAGCCTGGCCGTGGTGCTGGTGAACGATGTGCTCACCTCCAGGCAAACTCGCACCGGGCAGGGCAAACCGGCCCGGCTCCTGAGTGAGCGCGAATTGCAGGTGCTCCGCCTGGTAGCGCGCGGGTTCAGCAGCAAACAGATTGCCGGACAGATCTTCGTCAGCGCGAAGACCGTGGAAACGTACCGCGCCCGCCTGCTCGAAAAGCTGGGCCTCAGGACCCGTAGCGACCTTGTCCGGTACGCTGTTCATACCGGGCTTCTGAACGCGGAAGCGGTCGAAAAATAGGCCGCCCTGTAGGGAAAATCCCCACAACCCTCTCGAAAATTCCGGGTCTGGCCCTGACAGGGCCGGGGCGCCCCGAGTGGCATACTGGCGGTGCCGGAACATCGCGCGTTGAGTGCCATGCGGTAAGCGCACTCCGGGTGACGGGAGACGTTGCTTGGCGCCAACCAAACAGGAATCTGAAATCTTGCGGAAAAGAGCGCGCCTCGGGGCGGGAATCTTCATTCTCCTCCTGCTCGCAATCGCGGGTTGGGCGTACTTCGACTGGTCCCGCTACCGCGCCGCGGACGCCGAAGGGGCACGCAGCCAGCAGCTGCTGGATTCCACCGAGACTCTGCTGACGCATCTCCTGGATGCCGAGACTGCTCAGAGAGGTTATCTGCTCACCGGCGACGACCGCTATCTGGAACCATACCGCCGGGCGAATGAGACGGTGCCGGGGGACCTCGTAAAGGTCGAAACGCTGGTGAAAGGCGATTCCGCCGCCCAGACCGCCAACGTGCGCCAGTTAGCCATCCTCGCCGGCCAGAAGATGACGGAACTGGGGCAAACCATCGAACTACGGCAGACACGAGGCGGGACAGCCGCTCTCGACGTGGTCTTAAGCGATCGCGGGAGGTCGTTGATGGACGAGATTCGGGCGCTCATCGTGACCATTCAAGATGGCGAACGAAGTTCGGCCGCGAAGATCTCGGCGTCGGCGCAGGAGGCCACTACCGTACTGCTGGTGGCGGCGGTGACCGGATCGCTGATCCTGCTGTTCTATTTCGTGGCCGCGCTCGACCCGGTTCTACACGGCGGATCGCGCCAGACGAAATATCCCAGATTCACGGCGTATGGGGTGGCCGCCGCAGCCAGTATCGCGGCGCTTCTTCTGACTGCCGGCCTGTCGTCCGTGATTTCGCCGCTGGACGCGCCATTTTTGACATTCCTGCCGGCAGTTCTGTTCGCCTCATGGTATGCCGGGGTGCGGGCCGGCGCCTCGACGGTATTCCTGCTGGCCGGTTTTTCCGCCTGGTTTCTCGCTACCCCAGCCGGGCTGCCGCGGGCCGATCGCCAATCGTTCGCCGTCGGCGTTTTATTTTTCATGCTGGTTGGTTCGGGGATCGTCTTCCTGGCGCACTCCCAGCGGCGCGCGCTCCAGCGCGCCGACCTCGAAGCGCTCCAGCGGCGCGAAGCGGAGGACGCGGAGCGCGAGCAGCGCCGCGAGTACGAGACCACCCTGGCCAGCCTGGGCGACGCTGTGGTGTCGACCGATGCGGAGGGACGAATCCGGTTCGTGAACGAGGTTGCGCGGAAAATTCTCCGATACCCGGAATCCCAACTGCTGGGCAGGCCTCTCGACGAGGTGTTCCGTATCTTCCATGAGACCACCCGGGAGCCGGTGGAAAGTCCGGTCGCCAAGGTGCTGCGCGAAGGCTGCGTGGTGGGATTGGCCAATCACACCGTACTCATCGCCGGCGACGGCGCCGAGATCCCGCTCGACGACAGCGGCGCGCCGGTTCGCGGCGCGGATGGAACCATCACCGGAGTCGTGCTGGTGTTCCGCGACGTTACCGAGCGCCGCGCCGCGGAAAAGCTGGTGGAGCAGCAGTCCATTGGTTTGCGCGCCAGCGAAAACCTGTTCCGAACGCTCGCCAATGCCCTCCCGCAACTGGTCTGGATGGCGCAGGACGACGGCTCCGTCTTTTGGTACAACGATCGCTGGTACGATTACACGGGCGCCTCCCGGGCGGAAGCGGTCGGCTGGGGCTGGCAATCGGTTTACCCTTCCGAGATGCTGCCGGCGGTCCTCGAAATGTGGCGCCGCTCCATCGCCACCGGAACTCCACTGGAAGTGGTGCTTCCATTGCGCGGAAGCGATGGAAATTTCCGGCCGTTTCTCACCAAGGTGATTCCCCTGCGCGACGCCGAAGGAAAGATTCTGCGCTGGGTCGGCACTCACACGGATATCAGCGAGCAGCAGCGGGTGGAAGAGGGTCTGCGCGAAAGCGAAGCGCGGTTGGAGCGCTTGAATGCGGAGCTCGCCCGGTCGAACGCGGACCTGCAACAGTTCGCATTTGTGGCCAGCCACGATCTTCGCGAGCCGCTCCGCATGATCACCAGCTATGCGCAGCTTCTGGCGAGGAAATATCCGACTGAGACGGACGACGAAGCCGCCGTGATCGTGGGCAACATCGTGAGCGGGACCGCGCGCATGCGCGCTTTGATCTCCGACCTGCTGAGGTATGTCGAGATCGGATACAGCCGCGAAGCACGGGATCAGACCGCCGACCTCAATGCCGTCGTGGATCACGTGAAAGAGAACCTCAAGGATGCCATCGAGGAATCGGGTGCGGTGATCGAATGCGACAGGCTGCCGGTCTTGCAGGCCGACGGCACTTACCTGACGCCGCTTTTTCAGAACCTGGCTTCAAATGCCATCAAATACCGGAACCATCACACGCCGCGCGTCTACATCCGCGCCGAACACGCCGGCGGCGAACTGCTTTATGCGGTTTCCGACAACGGCATCGGCATCGATCCCGCCTACCACCGCAAGATTTTCGATGTCTTCCAACGCCTGCACGGGCGCGACATCCCCGGCACGGGGCTGGGGTTGGCCATTTGCAAGCGAGTAGTGGAACGATATCACGGGCGGATTTGGGTGGAATCCGAGCCGGGCGCGGGTTCGACCTTCTATTTCACCTTGCCGGAAGCTCAGGCGGTAGCCGGGCAGGGCTAAAGGGCGGTAGCTTTCTCAATAATGTCCGTCGCCGCTGCTGTCCACTTTTCCACGAAACATGGTGTAGACCAAAATGAAGTAGCCGATCGCGATCCCCATCCCGATGCTCCACCAGATCAGTCCGATGGAGAGCGAACTGGGACCGGCCGACGAATTCCAGATGGTGAGACTCAGCGCGGGGTCGTTTCCGGACGGCAGCAGCGTGGGGTAGAGGGCGAATGCCGCCCCCGTGAGCATGGCGGTGAGATACGCGCAGGAGAACAGAAACGCGTTGCGCTCGCCGCCGCGGCTGGAGCAATAGCGAATGGCGCCGAGGGCGGCGACCACGGCGGCGGGAATGAGCCAACCGGCCGGCGCCGCGCGGTAGTTGTCGAGGACTCGCGGCCGCACCGCCATGGTGGCTGCCAGTCCAGCAACGGTGCCGATGGCGACCACCAGCCACAGGCGGTTGGCTATGGCGGCCATGCGGGTGCGCAGCGGTCCGGTGGTCTTCATGACGACGTAGAGCGCGCCGTGGAGACCGGCCGCCGCGACTGCCATCAGCGCGCAGAGAGCCGTATACCAATCGAGGGCTCCCGGATCGGGCCCGGGCGAAAAATTGGTCCACAAGGGGACGAAGAAGTAATGATCCTTTCCCAGCGGGACGCCGCGAATCACGTTTCCGAGGGCGGCCCCGAAAAGAACCAGAAGCAGCAGGCTCGCGATGGAAAGCAGGCCGTCGAAGAAATCGCGCCAGAGAGAGTTATCGAGATGGGCGCGGAACTCGATGGAGATGGCGCGCAGTACCAGGAGCCAGAGAACCATGCACAGAGGCAGGTAGAAACCGCTGAAACTGGAAGCATAAAGCAGCGGAAACGCGTAAAAGAGAGTGCCGCCGGCGGCGAGCAGCCACACTTCATTGCCGTCCCAAACCGGTCCGATGGAGCGCAGGAGTAAGCGCCGCTCCTCGTTGGTTCGCGCGGCAATCAGGTGCAGCGCGCCGGCTCCCAGATCGAAGCCATCGAGCACGACGTAAGCCGTGAGCATGAAGGCGACGAGAATGAACCAAACGGTTTGCATCATGCTTGCGCTCCCGGCGCGTTCAGATGGGGCGCCGGCCCTTCCGCGATCTGCCGCTGCATCAGGAAAAGATAGAACATTGTAAGCACCGCGTAGAGTCCCATAAACCCGAGCAGCGTGAACAGGCCGTTGGCGGCGGAAACGTTGGCGGAAAAGCCCTGGTCTGTGCGCAGAAGCCCGTAAACCAGCCAAGGCTGCCGGCCGGTTTCGGCTACGATCCATCCGGCGGTATTGGCGATGAAGGGAAATGGAGTGGTCAGCATCAGGATCCAGAGCATCCAGCGGCGATGTTCGAGCCCATCGCGCCAGAGCAGGAACGCGGAAACCGCCATGATCGCGAGGAACAGCGTCCCGAGCCCGGCCATCACGTGGTAAGCGAAATACAGCAAGGGAATATTCGTGGGCCATTGGTCTTTCGGGATCTGGTTGAGGCCTTTTACTTCGGCGGCGGTGGTGCCGTAAACCAGGAAGCTGAGAAGCTTACTGACGACGATCGGGTTATCGATGCGCTGGTGCTCGACGTCGGGTTGGCCGAGGATCACCATCGGGGCGCCTGCCGTCGATTGAAAGAGCGCTTCCATGCCGGCGGTGGCGGCGGGCTGATGCCGCGCCATATATTTGCCGTGGAGATCGCCGGTGGGAAATATCTGAGCTACGGTGGCGGCGATTCCGGCAATCACGCCCACGCGCAGGAAGATCCGGCCGAAATCGGAATGACTCCGGTTCAGAAGGTAAAACGCGCCCACCGCCGCCATCACGATCGAACCGGTGGTGAGGGCGCCGGACATGGTGTGGGCGTATTGGATGAGCGCCCAGGGGTTGGAGAGAACGCCCCAAAAGCTGGTGACTTCGAAGCGGCCACCGGGCAGAATGCGGTAGGCCACGGGGTGCTGCATCCAGGCATCGGCGGCGACGATAAAAAATCCCGAGAGCCAGGAACCGGCGAACACCATAAAGGCTGCCCACCAATGGCCGCGACGGCCCATGCGGCGCTCGCCGAACAGCAAAAGGCCGAGGAATGCCGATTCCAGAAAGAAAGAGAAGACGGCTTCCATGGCGAGCGGCTGCGCGATCACTCCGCCGGTGAATTCCGAAAATCGCGCCCAGTTGGTGCCGAACTGGAATTCCATGGGGATGCCGGTGACGACGCCGGCCACGAAGTTGATGCCGAAGATTTTCGTCCAGAAGCGGGCGGCTTCGTCGTAAACCGGAAGATTGGTCCGCATGGCGAGCGTCTTGAGCACCACGATGAGGGGTGCGAGGCCCATCGTAAGTTGTGGGAAAAGGTAATGGTACGTGATGGTGAACGCGAAGTGAATGCGATGAATGAACAGCGCATCATTCATAGCCCGTATTATAGTTGGCGGACCGTGTGTTCGGTTTATCTCGTCCGGCGCAGGGCTTTCCAGGCCTGGACGAATTCCTGAATGGCCCTGGGGCAGGGAACCCGGCCGTTGACCGCGTAGCGGCAGGCGTTGTGGGTGGCTTTATAGAAGATCTCGATCTCGAACGGCTTCATGCCATCGAGCCGTGCGCGCAGTTCCTGGAGTTCGGCTACGCTGAGCGTCTCGCGCGATCCGGTATCCGGCCGGCGTGCCATATTCGCCTTTTCTTCGCTTTCGATTGTAGCACCGGACGGAGTTATTCGTTGCGGAGGGTGGATAACGGGTCCAGCCCCGCCGCGCGGCGGGCCGGCAGATAACTGGCGGCGGCGCTGACGGCAAGCAGAAGGGCGGGCGCGATGGCATAGACGGGCGCGGGTGTGGCGCCGACGGCGAAGAAAGCCGCCGTAAGGAGCGGCAGGGCCAGTTTGGTCAGCAGGCCGCCCGCGGCAATACCGGCAAGGGCGAGAATCAGACCGCGGCGCTCCACCAGCCAGACGACATCCTGGCGGCTCGCGCCCAGTGCCACGCGGATGCCGAATTCCCGAACGCGGCGGCTCACGGTGTAGGCGATCAAACCGTACAGCCCGACAGTGGCCAGCGTCACGCCAATGAACGCCATCGTGCCCACCATCTGGAAGAATTGCAGCCAGGTATCGGTGGCGCGGCTTTCATAAAGAGTGGCGATGGGACGAAGATTGAAGACCGGCATGTTGGCGTCGATGGAGCGGACCAGGTCGCGGAGCGGGCCGGCGAGCGAGGCGGCGTCGACGGTGGATTGCACCACGAGGGTCATGCGTGGGCGCGGGTTTTGCGCGTAAGGGACATACACGTAAGGTGCGGGCGGTTCGTTTACGGTGAGATAGTGCCCGGTTTTGGCGACTCCGACGACTTCGGCTTCCGGCCCGTCCGGCGTATCGAGGCGAAGGCGCTGGCCGATGGCGTCCTGATTGGGCCAATAGGTTTTGGCGAACTCCTGGTTCACGATGGCGACGCGGCGGGAATCGGCGGTATCGGCGTCATCGAAGGCGCGCCCGCGGACGATCGGGACACGCAGGACGCGGAAATATCCCGAATCGACCGCGGCCCCGAATTCGATGGTTTTTTCGCGGTCTTTGGGAAACTGATAGCCTTCGGGCACCACGGTGATCACCGTCTGCGAGGTGGACAGCGGCACCGCTTCGGTCATCGCCACATCCGCGACGCCGGGCATGGCGCGCGCGCGGTCGGCCAGTTGGCGATAGAATGCCATCGTTTGGGCCGGGGTGTAGTGGATCATCGCCGGGGCCGTGTCCAACGAGATGATATGGTCGGTGCGAAATTCGGGAGCCACGGCCAAGGCTTTCTGAAAGCCGGCGAGAAACATTCCGGCAGCGATGAGCACCACCATCGCCAAGGCGACTTGTCCGGCGACGAGGATGTCGCGCCCGATGGTGCGGCGGGGCCCAGAAGCGCCGTGACCGCCCGATTTCAGCGCGCCGAGGAAGTCCATCCGAACCGTCTGCCAGGCGGGAGCCAGTCCGAAAACCAGACAACTGAGAGCCGCCGCGATGAGACTGAATTCCACCACGCGCCAGTCCATTTCGACGGGCAGAATGTTCGGCGGGTCGCTGGGCACGCTGAGGGTTTGGAGTAGCAGAACCCCGCCGTAAGAAAACACCACTCCCGCCGCGCCTCCGAGCATGGCCAGCAGGAAGCTTTCGGTCAGCAACTGGCGAACCAGGCGTCCCCGGGCCGCACCGATGGAGAGCCGGATGGCGATTTCACGGCCGCGCGCGCGGCCGCGCGCGAGCAGCAGGTTGGCCAGATTGGAGCAGGCGATGATCAGGATCAGGCCAACCAGGCCCATGAGCATCTTGATGAGCGAAAGCAGTTGCGGCGTCTGCTCGATGCGCCGCGCGAGTTCGGTGCGGACGAAGGCGTGGCGATGGCGATCGGTGGCGGGATATTCGCGCTCGAGGGCGGCGGCGATGGTGGCGAGTTCCGCCTGCGCGGAAGCCCGGCTGATGCCTGCCGCGAGGCGGCCCTTGACGACCAGGTCGCGGCGCGAGCGATCCTCGAGGGGATTCTTTGCGCCGGCGGCCAGCCGTTGAGACATCGCCAGCGGGAGATAGATGCTGGGGCGGCGGAAAAGCTCGGTTCCGGTGAACCATTTGGGGGCCACGCCGACCACCGTGAAAACCATGCCATCGATGCGCATGGTGCTGCCGACGATGCGCTGCCCGGCCGGAAACTGATCGCGAAAGTCGTCGCTGACGATGGCCACGGGCCGGCCGGGACTATCGGCTTCCTCGGGTAGAAACGCGCGTCCGCCGGCAGGCGGGACTTCGAGGACCGAGAAGAAGTTGTCGCTCACCAGGGCCGCGTAGCGCACGCGCGCCGCCGCGGCGGGATCGGTGGAGGCGGCGACGGTGGCGATACGGAACGCGGCCAGGCCGGCGAAGGAGCGGGTCTGCTCGCGGAGATCGCGGTAATCGGGGAACGACATGCCCTCCAAAGGCACGTCGGGCGTGGTTAGGCTGACGTCGAAAACACCAGACGGATGAGGGACTGGCAGTGGGCGGAGGAGCAGGGCATCGGCGAAGCTGAAAACGGCGCTATTGGCGCCGATGGCAAGCCCCAGCGAAAGCGCTGCGACGGTGACGAAAACCGGCTGGTGGCGCAGGGTGCGCAGGGCGTAGCGCAGGTCCGCGGCGATGCTCGTGAGCCACGCCCACCCCCAAACGGCGCGAGCCTGTTCCATCGCCAAGGCCACGCTCCCCAGTTCCTTCGGCCCGGCGATGGCGGCGAGCGACTCCATTTCGGCGCGCATTTCGTCCTCTTCGCGCCGGCGCCGGGCTGGCCAGAGGTACTGCAGGCGGTTCCATCCCCTCATGCTAAGAGAGTCTATATGAAGGGTGTCTATATGTCAATGCCTCGATCTCCCGAGCTTATCGAAGGGGACAGCATCTTCGATATGCATGCGAAGGCTGACCACCGAGGCAGGACCGCGCGCCGTATTATATCCGGGGTCGGCGACGTGCTGGTAGTCAAATGCCATGGAGATGCCGCGCCAGATGTGCGCGGTGTAATAAGTCTCGAAAATCTTCTCCAGGCCGTAGTTCAGACCGCCGTCGCCGAGAATGAATCCCGAGCCGCCAAGTTCCAGGTAGCGGCGGTGATCGCCGGAAATTGCGTTGGCTACAAACGCCACTCCGATCTTGTCCTGTGGACGGCGCCAGGGGTTGCCGCGAAAGTCGCTGCCGATTGCGGCGGTGCGATCGACTTCCGTATAAGCGAACGATTCGGTGTGGCCGTCGTTCCAACCCAGGCGGAAAAAGCCGCGCCAGAGGTCGGTGAATTCCTGTTCGGCATTGAGACCAAAGCCATACTTCACGCGCCCCTGCTTACGGTACAAGGTGACGTTTGGGAGGGAATCCCTGCCCGACAGGTAGCCATCGATAGCCTCGCGGTAAAGACCCATATTGGCGTGATTCTCGAAGGCCAGCGCGCGCACCACCGTGGCGCGTTTGAGAAGGAGCGTAGGGTGGTATTCGACCTCGTAGTTCTCGCCGCGGGAGCGGGCGAGGTCCCAATCAAGATTGAGGCCGTTGGCGACGGTTGGCATGAGCATCTCGCCGAAGCGCGCGGCCCATCTTTGGTCGTAGTATTCGGCGAGGAAACCATAGGTATAGCCGCGGGTATCGGCGGCGTAATCGAAGGCGCCGTTGTTGACCACGGTCCAGTTCATGAACTGCAAGTGGCTGTCGCTGCCCACGGAATTGAGGTCGAAGAAATCCACCGTGCTCATCTTGCCGGCGCGCAGTTCCAGGCGGCGGGAGGGAACGGCGGCGGAAAGGGAAAGCGGATTGCGCGTGGCTTCGACGATTTGTTGGCCGAGTGGGATGGTGTAATGCAGCATCACGCGGGCGATATAAGGGTTCTGGCTCAAGGACGGATTGCGCACCACATCGACATTAGTGAATCCGGCGATGCCGAGTGCGTTGCCCAAGCCGGCTCCGCCCGCGCTTTCGACGTCGGCGAGTATCTCGAGTTGGGGCGTGATACGGAAGCCGGTATAGAGAGTCTCGACGCGGGAGGTGGCATCCTGGGACTGAGTGGGAAAGCTATTGGGCCCGGAATACCTGGCGTCAAACGCCGGATGGTACTGGCTGATGAAGTTACCCTGAACGGAGATCCAGAAGCGGTCCCAAAAAGTTTCCGGCGCGCTGAGCACAATGCCGTCCTGGGGCGCGGACGTATCCCCGCTTTGAGCGAGGGAAGGCCAAGGCATCCAAATGATAAGGAAGGCAAGAAGAAGGCGCAAGAATTACCATGGTTGAGTAAGCCCCCGCGCCCTGTCAACGACTGGCGCCAGTTACACCGAAAATTCACGACTTTGTAACGCGGATGTGATTTTCCGGCGCGGGATGGAATGTAAGGATGGAGAGACTCCCGACCATGAGCGCCGCGAGTGGGAAATGGATTGCCGGGTTGGTGTGTGGTTGGGCTCTGGCCGCATCGACGCCGGCCGCCGGCCGGCGGCTTTTTGTGGAACCCTTCGCAACTAAAACGTCGCCCGATAAGTTGCGCCGGTATGTGATCTCGGAACTTAGTAAGTTCCCGTCGGTCTCGCTGGTTGACGGCAAGTCCGGCGCGGATGAGATCCTGGGCGGAGGCGGAGAGATCTGGGTCAAGGGTTATCGCAGCCTGAATCCGCGATCGGGCCGGCTGCCTTCGGACGGCACGCCGATTTATGGCGGGTATCTTTCGGTGGAACTCCGCAACCCGGACGGCGAAGTCGTGTGGTCGTACCTCGCTACGCCGGGGAACGACGGCGGGGATATCTCCAAAGACCTGGCCAAACGGATCGCCAAGCACGTTGCGGCGGCTCTGGAAGAAGCACCGGCGCCGCCGCGCGCGGCGCTGCCTGCGCAGCCGGCGATTGCCATTCACGGCGCGGGTGCCACTTTTCCGTACCCGGTGTATTCCAAATGGCTGACCAATTACCGGCGCGAGAATCCCGCGGTGGACATTTCGTACGAACCGGTGGGATCGGAGGCCGGCATTCGCAGGCTGTTGGAGGGCAAAGTCGATTTCGGGGCTTCCGACAATCCGCAAGCGCTCCGCGAGATCTCTCCCGAGAACGAGAGCCGGTATCTGTTCTTCCCATCGGTGGCCGGAGCTGTGGTGCCCATCGTGAATCTCCCCGGCGTCACGAGCGATGTATCGTTCACGCCGGAAGCGCTGGCGGGGATTTATCTGGGAAAAATTACGAAATGGAACGATCCCGTTCTGCGGCAGTCGAATCGCGGCGTGAACCTCCCGGATCTTGACATCGTAGTAGTCTACCGGGGCGATGGCAGCGGCACAAGCTATGCGTTCACGGATTTTCTTTGGAAGGCCGTACCGGAATGGAAGGCCGAGGTTGGCTCGGGCTTGAATCCGAAATGGCCGGTGGGGCGTGGGGCAAGCGGGAACGAAGGCGTCGCCAACCTGGTCAAGGAGATGGGCGGGTCCATCGGATATGTGGAGTACATCTACGCCCTGGAGCACCACCTGAGCTTTGGGAAGGTGCGGAATCAGGCGGGCGAATTCGTCACGGCAAGCCTCGAGAGCATCGCCGCGGCGGTGAGCCATGCGGCGCCTGCCGGCGAAGATTTTAAAATTTCGGTGGTGAACGCGCCGGGTGCGGAATCTTACCCCATCGCGTCGTTCACCTGGCTGGTTGTCCCGGCGCACATTGCGGACGGCGCCAGGCGCCAGGCGCTCGCCGCGTTTCTGCGGTGGATGCTCGGACCGGGGCAGGCGCAGTCGGCGGCTTTGGGATACCTGGCACTACCGAAAGAGTTGGTCGCGCGCGAGTTGGCGGCGATCGGTGGGCTGCATTAAGCTTCGAGTGGAAAGCGCTGGCCCATCCAGCGCTCATCCGTTTAACCTTTTTCAGACCTTCAATTTGCTAGAGTTAAAGGATCCGGAGTTATCTTGCGTACCACCCTGTTCATACTCATTTTTCTGTGTCTGGCGACCTTTTGTGGGTGCCAGAAGCAGCAGACCCCGGCGGTGGCCGCGGCTGGTCCTCCCGCTATGTCCGTTTCGGTGGCAAAGGCCGGGCAGGAATCCGTTCCCACCGAAGTTCACGTGGTGGGAACCGTGGAAGCATCGGCGATCGTGCAGGTGAAATCGCAGATTGCGGGTCAACTTCAATCGGTCAGCTTCACCGAGGGCCAGAACGTCAGGGAAGGCGACGTGCTCTTCCATATCGATCCACGCCCGTATGAAGAAGCCCTGCGGCAGGCGGAAGCGGCAGTGGACCGCGACAAGGCGCAGGTAGCGCAGGCGGAGGCCAATCTCGCACGCGACCAGGCGCAGGCGAAATATGCGGAAACCGACGCGGCGCGCCAGGCTGAATTAAGTAAAGAGGAACTGGCCTCGAAGATGGCGGCCGATCAGGCCCGGACCACGCTGGATGTGGACCGGGCAACCGCGCGCGCGAGCGAAGCTACGGTAAACACCGCCCGTGCGACGCTGGCCGCGGACACCGCGGCGGTCGCCAAGGCCAAGCTCGATCTGAGCTACTGCACGATTCCCGCGCCAATTTCGGGGCGCACCGGAAACCTGCTGGTGCATCCCGGCAATCTAGTCAAGGAAAACGATGCCGCGCTGGTGGTGATCCATCGCGTGGAACCGATTTTCGTGAACTTCGGCGTGCCCGAGGACCAGTTGGGCGCGATCCGCCGGCTGAATGCGGCCCATCCGCTGGCTGTGAACGTGAGCTTGCAGGATGACAGCAGCCGCACGGCCACAGGCGCGCTCGCCGTGATCGACAACACGGTGGATTCCTCCACCGGCACCATCCACTTGAAAGCGAGGATCGATAACCACGACGGAATGCTGTGGCCGGGGCAGTTCGTCAACGTGGCATTGACGCTCGACACTCTGCGCGACGCCACGGTGGTGCCAGCGGAGGCCGTCCAGGCGGGACGGCAAGGCCAGGTGGTGTTCGTGGTGAAGCCAGGCAATACGGTGGAGATCCGGCCGGTGGCAACCGGGGTCACGCGCGACGGCAAGACGGTAATCGAAAAGGGAGTCGCGCCGGGTGAGACGGTGGTGACCGATGGCCAGATGGCGCTGTTCCCCGGGGCGCCCGTGCGCATCGCGGAGCCGGCCAGGACAGGGCCGGGACCGCAATGAACATCTCGCAGCTTTTCATCCAGCGGCCCATCATGACGGTGCTGGTGTGCCTCAGCATCATCCTGTTCGGCGTGGTGGCATTTCGCGCGCTTCCGGTGGCGGCGCTGCCCAGCGTGGATTACCCCACCATCACGGTGAGCGCCGAACTGCCGGGGGCGAGCCCGGAAACTATGGCGTCGACGGTAGCGACGCCGCTGGAACGGCAGTTCTCCACGATCGCGGGAATTTCGCAGATGAGTTCGGTGAACTCGCTGGGATCCACGCAGGTCACCGTGCAGTTCGATCTGAGCCGGAACATCGATGCCGCGGCGCAGGATATTCAGGCGGCGATTTCGGCCGCCGGGGGCCTGCTTCCTTCCAGCATGCCGCGGCCGCCGACGTATCAGAAGACCAACCCGGCGGACCAGGCGATTTACTACCTTTCGCTGACGTCGGACACGCTGCCGGCGTACAAAGTGAGCGAATTCGCCGATCTCACGCTGGCGCAGCGTATCTCCATGGTGTCCGGTGTTTCGCGCGTGCAGGTGATGGGCGAGCAGAAGTACGCGGTACGAGTCGACGTGGATCCCGATCAACTGGCGGCGCACAACATCGGGATCGACGAAGTGCAGAAGGCCATCGCCAGCAGCAATACCAACCTGCCCACCGGACGGCTCGACGGCGACAAGCAGGCGTTCACCATCGAATCCAGCGGCGGTCTGGAGAAAGCTTCGCAATACCGGCCGATCATCGTGGCTTACCGCAATGGTGTGCCCATCCGCCTGGAGCAGTTGGGGAACGTCTACGACGGCGTTGAAAACAACAAAGTAATCGCGCTGATGAACGGGCATCAGACCGTCATGCTGGGCATCAACCGGCAACCCGGCACCAATACCGTGGAGGTAGTGGACAACGTCAACGCTCTCCTCGCCGAGTTCCGCAAGGAGCTGCCGGCTTCCGTGCATCTCGATGTCGTGTTCGACTCCTCGCAGTCTATTCGCAATTCCATTCGCGACGTGGAATTGACGCTGCTGGGAACGGTGGGCATCGTCGTGTTGGTGATCTTCCTGTTCCTGCGCAACGCGTCGGCGACGCTGATTCCGGGCGCGGCGGTCCCGTTCTCCATCATCGGGACGTTCTGCGTGATGTATTTGCTGGGCTACAGCCTCAACAACCTGTCGCTCATGGCGCTGACGCTCTCGGTGGGGTTCGTGGTGGACGATGCCATCGTGATGCTGGAGAATATCGTGCGCCACATGGAAATGGGCAAGGCGCGCATGCAGGCGGCCTTCGCGGCCTCGCGGGAGATCGGCTTCACGATTCTTTCGATGACCATTTCGCTGGTGGCGGTCTTTATACCGGTGCTGTTTCTGGCCGGGATCGTCGGGCGCCTGCTGCACGAATTCGCCGTGACGATCGTGGTCGCGATCCTGATTTCCGGATTCGTCTCGCTGACGTTGACACCGATGTTGGGCAGCCGCTTTTTAAAGTCGGAGCAGGGGCAGCGGCATGGAGCTTTCTACCAAGTTCTGGAAGGTGGATTCAACTGGCTCGCCCGCTGGTATGAGAAGACTCTGGGCATCGCTCTTCGCTTCCATCCGGTCACGATGTTCCTCGCGGTAGCCATGCTGGCGGGAACAATCTATCTCTTCAAGATCATGCCGCGCGGGTTCATTCCGAGCCAGGACAGCGGCTTCACTTTTGGCGTGATGGTGGGGCCTCAGGACATGTCGTTCGACTCGCTGGCGAGTCATTTGCGCCAGGTGTCTTCGATTATGCAGGCGGACCCGAACGTCGACGGCGTGGGCGCTTTCGGCGGCGGCGTGCCGGGGGGAGTCAGCAACGAAGGATTCGTCTTCGCCAACCTCAAACCGCGCAGCCAGCGGGCGCTCGACGTCGACCATGTGATCCAGGAACTGGGGCCGAAATTCATGGCCGTTCCCGGAGTGTTCACCTTCCTTCAGAATCCGCCGCCGATCAGCGTCAGCGGGCAGTTTTCCACCAGCGTGTACCAACTCACCTTGCAGAGCAGCCGCCTGGACGACATCTACACGTGGGGGCCCCAACTGATGGCCAAAATGCAACAGCTTCCGGGGTTCGTGGACGTGGACGACCAGGAACTGCACGCGCAGAGCCCGCAGGTGGTGGTGGATATCGACCGCGACCGGGCGCAGGCGCTGGGTGTATCTCCCGAGCAGGTGCAAGATGCGCTTTACAGCGCGTTCGGTACACGGCAGGTTTCGGTAATTTATGCGCCGGCCGACCAGTACGAGGTGATTCTCGAATTGGCGCAGCAATATCAGAGGACGCCCGATGCCCTGTCGCGCCTTTACGTGCGTTCCTCGACCGGTTCGCTGGTGCCGCTGGATACCATGACGAAAGTTACCAAGCAGGTGCGGCCGTCGAGTATCAGCCATTTCGGCCAGTTGCCGGCCACGACCATCTCGTTTAATCTGAAGCCGGGATTTTCACTCGGCCAGGCGGCCGATGAAGTCGATTCCACCGTCCGCGATTTGCGAATGCCCGCGGGAATCGCCACTAAATTCCAGGGCACGGTCAAGGAATTCCAGAACTCGTTCCGCAACCTCACGGTGCTGCTGATCGTGGCTCTGCTGGTGATTTACATCGTGCTGGGAGTGCTTTACGAGAGCTTTATTCACCCTCTCACGATTCTTTCGGGCCTGCCCTCGGCGGTTTTCGGCGCGCTGTTGACCCTGGTGCTGTTCCACAAGCAGCTCGATCTCTACGCCTTCGTCGGAATCATTATGCTGTTCGGGGTGGTGAAGAAGAATGCCATCATGATGGTGGATTTCGCCATCGACCAACGAAACATGGGGCGTTCGGCGCGGGAGTCGATCTGGCAAGGATGCTTGCTGCGCTTCCGTCCGATCATGATGACCACGGTGGCTGCGCTGTTCGGCACCCTCCCGATCGCGCTGGGATACGGCGAAGGCGCCGACGCCCGCCAGCCTTTGGGCCTGGCAGTCGTCGGCGGCCTTGTGGTGAGCCAGTTTCTTACGCTTTATATCACGCCGGTTATCTACCTGTACTTGGAGGGGCTCCAGGAATGGCTTCGCGGCGAGACCGCGGTGCAACCGGTCACCGTAGCGGAAGGGCGTTAGGCGGCTTCACGCCTTCTTCCGCCGCTTGAACGAACCCAGCCCGATCAGAATTGCTCCGCCGGCCATCATCGTCCACGTTCCGGGCTCGGGTACCGACTGGATCTGCTGCACGGTCACGGTCATCACGCCGGAATACGCGTCGGACACCTGGCCGTTATTTACGAAATTCAAAAGCTGCTGCTGGTACGACGTGTCGAACGTGGCGGTGAACTGTCCGTACCAGACGCTCATTCCATCGGATGTGACACCGGCGATGTTCCAGGTGGCAGTGGAGGTACAGCACAGATCGGCGGGAGGTGGACTGGTATTGGGGTAGCTATAGTTGTTGAACGTGAAAGGCGATTGTCCGTTGCCCGGAACCGGGGGGAATGTAGTGGTGCCGAGCAAAGTGCAATTCTGCCCCGGAGCCGCTGAGCCGGGGTCATCCGAACAGTCTGCCTGTCCGCCGGAACCGGCCGAAATATTGGTCGCGAGCAGCATGGGAAGACTGTCGCCGGCGGCAAAATCGATGAAATTGTAAGGTGTGAACGACACGCCGACGGGCTGATCCGCGTTGTTATCGGTCAAGGTGTTGATGGTTACCGCCTGGCCGCCGATGCTAGCCCCACCATTGGCGGTGGCGAAGGTCCCGGTCACATCCTGACTGGAACTGATAGTAGCCATGCTGTCGGGCGTTGAGCTGTTGTTGCTCGTCCACAGAATTTGTCCGGCGGCTGTCACCGTCACTGTGCCATCGAGCGTGAATTGTCCAAAAATGCCGGCTGCCGGGAGAGTTACGGAAACGGCCCCCATGAGCAGAGCAATGCCTAGTAGTCGCTGCACAAGTGTTTCCCTCCGAAAAATCTCGTGGCGGGGGCGTTACTACTGCCTCCACCAACAGTTGTGAGTGTGCCGGAAAAACTGCGCGCGGTCTGTGCGGCGTGCGACAAAGGTTATGGTACTTGTGCTCCAGCACGCAAAGCTTTAGCAGAAAATGTGCGGTGCGTACCGGATGCTGTTTTGCGGGGCGTGAAGATACGCACGCGACTCTCGAAATGGCCTGCGTACCGATACATTTTTCGCCGATTGCGCGCGGGATAATGAGTGCGATTCACAATGCTCGATACCTCCGCCGGCGTCACTCTCGGGAAGTGGAAGGAAGCCATCGGCGCCGGGAATGTTCTTACCGGCACGGCGATCGAACCGTACCTCGCGAATTGCCTGTCGATTGAGCGCGACGTAACGGCGGTACTGCGGCCCGGCGGCGAGGAACAGGTTTGCGAGATCGTGCGCATTGCCGCGGAATCGAAGAGCCGCCTCTATGCGTTTTCCACCGGCCATAACTGGGGATATGGAACGGCGATGCCGGTGGAAAACCACTGCGCCCTGGTAGACCTGTCGCGCATGAACCAGATTCTCGAGTTCGATCCGGAGCTGGGATTGATCACGGTGCAACCTGGCGTGACGCAAGGGCAACTGGAGGCGTTCCTGGTGGCCGGCGGCCACGATTTTTTTGTGCCCACCACCGGCGCCGGCCCCTCGGTGAGCATTTTGGGGAACGCGCTGGAACGCGGGTTCGGCATTACGCCGGAAGAGGACCATTTCGGCGCCGTGAGGTCGCTGCGGGCGGTCCTGGCGGACGGAAGCCTGTACCGGTCGTCGCTGGCGTCCTTCGATCTGCCGATGGCTGAAAGCTCCTGGAAATGGGGGATCGGACCGTATTTCGACGGCTTGTTCACCCAGGGTAATTTCGGCGTCGTCACCAGCATGACCATCGCTCTACGCCGCCGTCCGCAGCACATCGAGGTTTATGTCTTCACGTTGAAGGACGGCGCGCGCTTCGCGGAAATGGCTGCGAGCTGCCGCGAAATGCTGATCGACCTGCATGGCCAGGCGGGCGGCATCAAGTTCATCAACTTCCATCAATACCAGCTCACGCTGGATACCGCCGAACTGGGCATGGGGCTTTCAAACCGGTTCGAGTGGATCGCATTCGGAGTGCTGCACTGCCGGCGATCGATGGTTCGCCCGCTGCGCCGGGATGTGGCTCGCAGTCTCAAACCATTCGCTTCGCAATTGATTTTTCTCAACGCGGGGCGTGTGCGGAAATTCGCCAGCCTCGCCCGGTGGACGCCGCCGCCCTTCCGCGACAAGCTGATCCGCCAGGCTACGCAGGCGGAAGACATCCTCCATATTGTGCGCGGGGAGCCGCGCGGGCTGGAGCTGCGCCTGGTCTACAAGCATGTGCCGATTCCACCGGGCGGTCCCAAGGATCCGGTGAAGGACGGTGTCGGCATCCTCTGGTACGCGCCCATTATCCCGCTGAAGCGGGACACCATCGAACGCATGGTGTCCCAGATTCGCGGCACGCTTCGCGAGTTCGGAATGACGGAGGCAATCTCCATGACCACGGTCAACGAACGATGTGCCATGGGTGTGATTCCGATTTTGTATCCGCGGCCAGCGGAGAAGGACAAGGCGATGGAATGTTTCCGCGCGCTTTGGCGCCGGGGCAGGGAATTGGGCTGTTTTCCCTATCGGATCAATGTCGCCGCGATGCCGGACCTGGCCAGCCAGTCCGATCCCGTGCTGCGGAGGTTCACTGCACAATTGAAACAGGCGGTGGACCCGGACCACATTCTGTCGCCGGGCAGGTACGGCGCGGAGTAGCGCGAAAGACCGGCTTTCCCGCCTTCTCTGAGATCAACCGACCGGGGCCGGCAGCGCCAGCACGGCGCCTTCCGCGGCAGGGCCTCGGACCGACCCGAACTGCCCCAGCCGCCGCGCTCCGGCGTACGCGGCACGGAATGCCGATCTCTCGCGGCAGATCACTGGCGCGTGCAAGAGTTCACCCATCAGGCTCACCACCCAACCTCGGTATCGCGGGTTCGGGGCGCGCGAGTCGAAGCGCAAAATCTGCATCAGGCACCCATACTGCGAGTCGTGGTACGGCTGTATCTCCTCGCCGTCCACTTCGAGAGCCGCGAGGCCGATTCGCCGCAGGATTCCCGCGGAGCCGTGCCGGAATGTCGCCGTGGCTACACCCACGCAGCTGCCCAGAACTTCGGCCAGCGCATAGGCGCCCAGCACGATGCGCAAAGACTCCGGCGTCCAGCGGTGCTCTTCGCTGACGGCCCAGCCGCCCACTTCCGCAAACGCGACGGAAGTGTTGCGCGCGCGCTCCATTTGCCGCTCTACCGCGCAGCGGAACCGCGCTCCCTGCAGGGGACAGCGGGCCACGGCCGCATGGCGCACACGCAGGGCCTCGAAATTCGAGGCGTGACTTTCATCGAGGTATCGCAGGCAGGCGACCACTTCGCCCTGCGAATTCAGCGAGAGAATGTGCCAGCTACTGTCGTCTATTTCCAGCTTATGCCGTCCATCGGCGGTCAATTCGCTGCGGCGGACGGCGCCGTCGGATTCATAAACCCTGCCACGCAACCTCTGCATGTTTGCCAGAAGATTGCGGTGGCGGCGATTGTTCGGGTCGATGTTACGAAACACTTCCGCACTAGTAAAACGCGAGGGAGTCAGGATCGCAAGGTGAGTTCGCGACCTTGTGGAGGGAACCATTCTTATGCCACCTCTCTTAGCTATCGCAAAAAAAACAAACTAATTCGTTCTTCCTGCCGGAGCTGCGTGAACGTGGACGATAGAGATTCCGTTTGCAATGGAGCGCAGGGATCTACCGGTGTTTACCGGAGTTCTAATTCAAATTGCGCGGACTAACGACAAACAGATAGTCCGAAAATGGTCAGTGACGGACTGTTTACCAAGCGGAACGTCCGTCCGTCAGACCATAGTTATGATCCGAAGCAGAAAATGCACTACGGATTTCGTTCGGTCCCTTTCTGCGGTAGCGGGAGACGCGGAATGAGTGACAGGGACCAGACTGCTTTTTTGACTATAACGGCCTATCATACACGGTTTCGGGTCCGCGAGGGAAGGGTTTTTTACGAGAGATTTTGCGGGTATCAAGATTTCCCCCGTTTTATTTCGGGTGGTGTCAAAATTTCATTACTGCGTAGAAATAACTATGGAAAATCGACCATTCGGATCGAAAAGATTGAGGGTTTCCGCAATCGGGCAGGGCACGTGGTACAACCATCGCGACCGGCGCGATGCAGCGGTCGAGGCTCTGCGAGAAGGTTTGACGCTGGGCATGACGCACATCGACACCGCCGAGATGTATTTATCGGGTGTCGCCGAGGAGTGGATCGCCGAAGCTATTACGGGAAGCCGCAATGATGTGTTTCTGGTCTCTAAAGTGCTGCCCGAGAATGCTTCGGCTACAGGTACGATTGCCGCATGTGAGCGAACGCTGGCGCGCCTGCGGACCGATCGGGTGGATTGTTATCTTCTCCATTGGCGCGGACGCCATCCGCTGGCGGAGACCGTTGCGGCTTTTGAAAGACTTCACCGGAGCGGTAAGATCCTGTCGTGGGGCGTGAGTAACTTCGACGTAGACGACTTAGTAGAGGTCCATTCCATTGCAGGAAGCGGGCATCCTGCCTGCAATCAGGTTCTATATCATCTTCAGGAGCGCGCCATCGAGCACGGGCTGATCGATTGGTGCAGTAAGAACGGCACTTCCGTCGTTGCTTACAGTCCCTTCGGCCACGATGGTTTTCCCGGCCCGCGCACCGCCGGCGGCAAAGTCCTGGCGGAGATAGCTTCCGCTCACCAGGCCACACCTCGCCAGGTAGCTTTGAGATTTCTTCTGCGATTACCCGGCCTATTCGTCATACCAAAAGCTACCGGCCTGGAGCACGTCCGTGAGAATGCGGGCGCCGGCGGGCTCGAACTTTCGCCCGCGGAACTGGCGCGCATCGACCGGGCATTTCCCAGAGGTCCGCGTCCCGCAAGCTTACCGATGCTGTGATACTGGTACGCAGAGGCGAATCTTGACTCATCAGCTGCCGTCGGCCAATTACTACCTTCCCATGCTGGCTCCTACCCCTTTAGTGCCGGTGTCTCTGGACGGGGGGCCGGAGATCTGGTGCAAGCTCGATTTTCTCAATCCCAGCGGATCCACCAAAGACCGGATAGCGCGCTTCATCGTGGAAAAAGCCTGGCGCGAGGGCCGTCTCGGGCCGGAAATCACGGTAGTGGAAGCATCTTCCGGATCCACCAGCATCGCGCTCGCGCTGGCATGCGCGCAGATGGGTCTGCGATTCGTCGCCGTCATGCCGGAAGGCGTGAGCAACGAGCGCGTGAAAATCATACGCGCATACGGAGGCGGCGTGCGCATGACGCCGCGGGGCGAGGGAATCCGCGGCGCCATCAGGGAGACGGAGCGAATGGCGGAATCCGCGCCGGTATTTCTGCCGCGCCAGTTTTCCAACCCCGACAATGCGGCGGCACACCGCTTTGGCACCGCGCGCGAAGTCCTCAACGAAATTCCTGGAGGCGTGGTGGACTCGATTGTGAGCGGAGTGGGGACGGGCGGCACCCTGGTCGGTTTGTCTCAAGGATTTTGCGACGCCGGGTGCCGGATTACGCCCGTACACGCGAAGCCGGTCGAGTGGACCGGATCGGAGGATGCCGAATGCTGTAGTTTCTCCACGCGTATTCCCGGAGTGGTGGATTCGGTCTCGGAGATTTTTTCGGAATCGGCGCTTCCCGGATTGGCGACCACCGAGGTTCGTGGGGATGAGGCGCTGGAGACGGCCCGGCAGCTAATGCGCAAGGGTTTTCCCATAGGTCCCAGTTCGGGGCTCAATTACCGCGCCGCCCAACTCGTGGCCCAACGTTCCGACATGCGCGGCCGGGTCATTGTGACCATTTTCCCCGATCGCATGGAACGGTACTTCAGCACAGAACTCTTCGGCACACTCGCGTGAAACCGGCGCCGCTAGCGGACGCCGGCGTGCAACCGAGGCTGATATGAGGAATCAACCGGCGATCAACAATTACGAAATTATCACCGCCACCAGGGTGGCGGATCTGCAGGACCGCGTGAAGGAGAGAATCCGGGAAGGCTGGCAGCCGAACGGGGGAGTTTGCATGCTGCACGAAGACGATGCGGTCAGCCATAAGCCTCACATCGTGTTCGCGCAGGCGGTGGTTACCAGCGAGGGAATGCCTACCGCGTGAATTTGGTGGCTTTCTTGCGCCGATGGCGTTCCAGGGCCAGTTCGATCAACCGGTCTAGGAGCGCGGAGAATCCCATGCCGCTGGCTTCCCACATCTTGGGGTACATGCTGATCGAGGTGAATCCGGGCATGGTATTGATCTCGTTGAGATAGAGCTTCCCGGTGGAATTTTCGAGCAGAAAATCCACCCGCCCCAACCCGGCGCAATCCACGGCGCGGTAGCACTCCACCGCCAGGCGGCGTAAGTCCGCGGTCGTTGCCGCGGGAAGGTCGGCCGGAACTTTGGTTTCGGCGCGGTCCAGCAGATACTTGTCGTCGTAATCGTAGAACTCGCGCGAGGGGAGAATCTCGCAGGGCAGCGAGGCGATGGGATCGTCGTTTCCGAGCACCGCGCATTCGAGTTCACGCCCGATGATGCCGCGCTCGACGATGACCTTGCGGTCGTATTGCGCCGCCAGCGCGACCGCTGCCTCGAGTTCCTGTGCATTGTGCGCCTTTGAGATTCCCACCGACGAGCCGAGGTTCGCCGGTTTCACGAACATGGGAAACGGCAGGCGCGCAGCGACTCTCGCGATGTCCGGCTGTTCCCGCGAGACGATGACGTAGTCTACAATTGGCAACATTCGTTCCGCACAGACACGTTTCATCATCTCCTTATCCATGGAGACGGACGAACCGAGGACTCCTGCGCCTACATACGGCAGGTCGGCCAATTCCAGCAAGCCTTGGATGGTGCCGTCCTCACCGAAGGTGCCGTGCAGAACTGGAAATACCACGTCGATTTCGGGGTGGGCG
>Ga0335072_10003269_pt1 | contig 24467 bp, 18 predicted proteins | sample Lox_Sample_21_FD_206725 | JGI IMG/M metagenome (GOLD analysis project Ga0335072, IMG submission 206725) | Soil microbial communities from Loxahatchee National Wildlife Refuge, Florida, United States - Lox_Sample_2.1 | ecosystem: Environmental > Terrestrial > Soil > Wetlands | place: USA... | reverse complement strand
GGTTTGCGTTGAGGTCACCGCTGAAACCGTTGCCGTGAACCCGACACTGGTGGCATTGGCCGGCACGGTCACAGAGGCAGGCACCGAGACTGCGGAATCGCTGCTGGAAAGGCTCAGGCTGACCCCTCCGCTGGTTGCAGCCGAACTGAGCGTCACGGTGCAGGCATCTGTGCCGGATCCCGTGAAGGAGTTCTGGCCGCAGGCAATGGCGCTCAGGGAGCTCTGCGGCGGCGTGCTTGTGCCTGTTCCGCTCAGACTGATCTGCGCACTCGGATTCGAAGTAGAGTTGCTCTGAATCGATAAGTGGCCTGAACTCGAACCAGTCGCGGTCGGATCAAACTCTACATTGACCTTCGCAGTCTGGTTTGGGCTCAATGTCACCGGCAGCGACAGTCCCGACATGGAAAAGCCCTTGCCTGAGATGGAGGCCGAACTGATCGTGAGCGGCTTCGTGCCGGCTGAGGTCAAAATGACCGACTTCGTCGCGGCATGATTGACCTGCTCCTGGCCAAAACTGAGACTGCTCGCGCTCAGGGTGAGCGCCGGTGCGTCCGCGCCTAACTGCAGCGAGAAGGTTGCGTCGGCGCCGCTCACGTCGGCCGTCAACGTAACCGTCTCGGGCGAGGTCACGGCCGAAACATTGGCCATGAAATTGGCGCTCGTCGCATTCACGGGGATCGTGACCGTGGCAGGCACCGTAACATCCAAGCTGCTGCTGGAGAGACTCACGTTGGTCACATTGAACGAATTCGCGGTAGCCAGGTTTACGGTACACGTGTCATTCGCCGCTCCGGTGAACGAGGATTGGCTGCATGTAATCGAGTTGCCAGAGACCGCCGCAGTTGTCTTCTTGCCCGTCCCTTTCAGCTTTATCGAGGCCGTCGGGGTGATCGAGGAATTGCTCGTGATGCTCACCGAGCCGCTCGTGACGCCGTCGGCCTGCGGCTGGTAGTTGACTTTGAAGCTGAGCGTGCTGCCGGCGGCCAGGGTGATCGGAAGATCGCCTTGACCGTCGATCGAGAAGTCGGCGCCAGACACACTCATTTGCGAAACCTGGACCGCTTCCTTGCCCTGGTTTGTCACGACCACGTTACTGTTAACGGAATTCCCCACGTTTACCGTACCGAAGTCAAGCGAATCAGGTGAGGCCGCGATGGTGCCCGTCGAAGTGCTGGTTCCGGAACTCCCCGTCGAGCCCTTGACGTTGAACGATGCGCCGCAACCGCCCAGGAACGTAGTGACAAGAATAAGAGCAAAAGATGTGAGAAGAGATGAACGGAGTCCGCGATTGGACCAATTCAGTTGATTTGATTGCACCGACTCATGGCCGAGTCCCGAAGCCGCAATTTCGAGCGGCGGAATCTTAGAAAAGAGAGGTTCAAAACTGATCATTCCTATCCCTCAGCGGTCCCGACTCACGCACGGTTTTCTCGTCAGGACCGAAATCCCTCTCGCAACACACAGAAGGGGCTTCCCCAAGGTGAGCTGCATTCGTTCCGGCAGCAGTGATGATTGTCACTAAAGTGCTAGTTCGAGATTACCATAGAGGTATAAAAGACAAATCATTACTTTTGTTTGATTTAATGCGCTATTTATGGCCATTTATCTTCAAACAAGGCCCTTGAATTGGTTAGAATTCCCAGCTTTGACTCCCGCAATTCGCTCTAAAGTAACCATTCGATAGATTACTTCAACAACAGCAAGGATTTGGGCGATTTTCGCCGGCTGCGTGTCAGGGAATCGCGAAATACGGCCATTCCTGGCAGCGGGGCGCGCAACCGGGAATTCAGAAAGATCGATGGATTTAGGGGTGAACGGACCGGGCCAAAGAAGGGACCGCCGTCAGGCAGCTGTCAATTCGTCTCTTAACTCTGCAAGAATCCGCTCCACAGCCTTTTCCGCGGCTTGCGAAGCGTTTTCTGAGAGGCTCATCCGGATCGGCTGCTTCGGGTCGATGGTAATGGCGTAAAGGATCACCCTGCGCTCGCCACCCTGCATATAGAACACGTCGAGCAAGTCCTTTACACCCACATCGTGCGCCGTGAGCGTCGGGGGATAGTCGCGGGAGAATTGGGGGGTAGTGCGGGTGACGGTGCCGACGGGGTTGCCGTCGGCCGCCGCGTCAATCAAAAAGATCCGGTCGGCCTGCTGCAGGGGCTCAAGCAGAATGAACCCGCCCGTGCCGCCATCCAGGCATTCAACCCCCTCAGGCAACGCGTGCTTCTCGAGAGCCTTCACTACATGGACGCCGACCCCCTCGTCGCCCATCAACACATTGCCGAGGCCCAAAACCAGTGTCACTTCTTGCCACTCTCCACCCGGTCAAACTTCCACCCGCCGACGATCGAGGAGATGGTGCCGCGTCCCTCGATGTAGTCGTGGTAGAAGGAAAGATACACGTGAACCACGATGAAGGCTACAAAGAACCAAAGAAACAGGTGATGCCAGAAGCGCACGCCGAATTCGCCGCCCAGCAGCGGCACAATCCAGGTGAACAGGTGAGGCAGCCAGGCGTTGCTCATGCTTGAGTAGAGCGCAAAGCCGGTGATCGACTGCGCCACGAACGCCAGGAACGTGAAGAAGTAGATGAAGGCGGCGAGGGAATTGTGCCCCGTCGAGATCGATCCGTGCATCTTTACTTGCAGCACGTCGGTCTTGATCACGTCCGCGATCTCTTCCCGTTGCGATTTCTTCAGCGGAAAGAAGTTGTTCCACTTCGCGTACTTGTTGCCCACGAATCCCCAGTAAATGCGGGCGGCAAAGTTAAACACGTACACGTACGCGGCGGCAAAATGCAGGAACCGCACCCACCCGAACCAATATTGTTGATACGCCTCTGCCGCGAAGGCAATGCGCACCGGGCGGCCGATCATGTAGCCGGTCACGCACAGTAGCGAAAGCGTGATCGCGTTGATCCAGTGGTAAGCGCGAACCGGCAACTCCCACACATACACGCGCCGATATTCCACCGGCGCGCTGCCGTTCTCTTTGAAGAAATCCCTTACACCAGTGCTTTGTGTGCTCATGGCCATCACTCGAACGAGATTTGGTGAAGGTGCCGGCCCTGCGGATCGTACAAGTGCACCGCGCAGGCAAGGCACGGGTCGAAGGAATGAATGGTGCGCAGGATCTCGACCGGCTGCTCGAGGTTTGCCACCGGTGTTCCAATCAGCGATGCCTCAAACGAAGACCGCTGCAGCTTTGCATCCCGCGGAGAGCCGTTCCACGTGGTCGGCACCACCAGCTGGTAGTTGGCAATGGCCCCGTCGTGGATCTTGATCCAGTGCGCCAGCGCGCCGCGCGGAGCCTCAACAAGTCCCACGCCCTCGGCATCGCCCGGCCACGTCTTCGGCTCCCACTTTTCGTTGTTGAAGGTGGAAACCTCGTTGATCTTCACCCGGTCGATGAGTTCGCCGTAGAACTCCTTCAGCCAGATCATGCCCAGCGCGGCGTCCAGTCCGCGCGCCGCGGTGCGGCCCAGCGTGCTGAACAGCGCATCCACTGGAACGCCCAGCTTGCCGAGCGTCTGGCCAACCAGTTCCTTCACGTCCGCCTGGCCGGCTGCATAGGAAACCACCAGGCGCGCCAGCGGACCCACTTCCATCGCGTTGTCTTTCCACCGCGGAGTCTTGAGGAATGAGTACTTGTCGAATCCCTCCAGCGTCTGGAATGGGGGCTTGGGGCCTGTGTAGTTGATCTTCGTTTCGCCGGCCCATGGGTGCACGCCTTCGTTCTCGCCGCCATCGTAGCTGTACCACGAGTGCGCGATGTACTCCTTGATTTCCTGCGAGTCCTTGGCGTTTACGGGGTACACCTGGCTCAGGTCGCGATTGAGCACCGCGCCGCGCAGATACTTGAACGATTCGGGCTGGTTATAGCCCTTGGTTGGGAATTCGCCGTAGCTGAGGTAGTTGTGCAGCCCGCCGCCCCACTTGGCCCAATCCTTATAGAAGGAGGCAACCGCGAGCAGGTCGGGGATGTAGACCTCGTTGACGAAGACATCGGCCTGGTCAATCAGCCGCTTTACCAGGTTCAGGCGCTCGCCGTTGATGGCGGCGACTTCATTGATATTGATGGAGCAGGGAACTCCGCCCACCAGGTAGTTCGGGTGCGGATTCTTTCCGCCGAAGATGGCGTGGATTTTGACGATTTCTTTCTGCCACTCGAGCGCATCGAGATAATGAGCCACGCCGATCAGGTTCACTTCCGGTGGAAGCTTGTAGGCCGAATGCCCCCAATAGCCGTTGGCAAAGATGCCCAGCCCGCTGTCGGCAAATGCCTTGATCTTGTTCTGCACCTCGACGAAGTACGCGGGCGTGTTCTTGTCCCACTTCGAAAACGATCCAGCCAGCTCCGCGGCTTTCTTCGGATCAGCCTTCAGCGCGTTGACGATGTCAACCCAGTCGAGCGCGTGCAGATGGTAGAAGTGGATCACGTGGTCCTGCACGTACTGCGTCGCCATCATGATGTTGCGGATCAGCTCCGCTGTTGGCGGGACGGAGATGCCGAGCGCATCCTCGACCGAGCGCACGCTGGCCAGCGCGTGCACCGTGGTGCAAACGCCGCACACGCGCTCCGTAATGGCCCACGCATCGCGCGGATCGCGGCCGATCAGGATCTTCTCAAGGCCGCGCACCATCGTGCCTGCGCTGTAGGCGTCAGTGATGACGCCGTTATCGACCACTGCTTCAATGCGCAGGTGGCCTTCAATACGAGTGACTGGATCGACGACAACTCGTGTCATGGCTTATTGCTGCTCCTTCTTTTCCTCTGCGTGCACTTCCGCGATCACTTGCTTCTTGCGAATATTGGTGACTACCGCGTGAGCCGCCACACCGGCCAACGTGGTCAAGCCCACCACCTTGCCGATCGTGTCGGCCGTGCTCTCGATGCCGAATCCCGGGAACGACGCCAGGTGCTGGTAGAACGGGCCATTGTCCCAGAAGCCCGCTTCGCTGCAGCCAATGCATCCATGGCCAGACTGGATCGGCGAGCTCGTGCCCTCGTTCCACTTCGTCACCGAGCAGGCGTTGTAAGTGACCGGGCCGCGGCAGCCCATTTTGTAAAGGCAATATCCCTTGCGCGCGTTCTCGTCGTCCCACGACTCCACAAACAGCCCGGCATCGTAGTTCGGCCGGCGATAGCAGGTATCGTGAACGCGGCGTCCGTAAAACTCCTTCGGCCGGCCGAGGCTGTCGAGCGCCGGAATCTGCCCAAGCACCAGCAGGTGCGTCACCACCGACATCATCACGTCGGCAATCGCGGGACAGCCCGGCACGTTCACCACCGGCTGGCTGACGATCTTTGAGATCGGCACCGCGCCCGTTGGATTCGGATTGGCGGCCTGTACGCCGCCAAACGAAGCGCAGGTTCCCCACGCCACCACGGCCGCAGCATCCGCCGCCACTTTCTTGAGAATCGACTCGGAGGTTTCCCCATGCAGCATGCAGTAGACGCCGCCATCCTTGGTGGGTACCGCGCCCTCCGCCACCAGGATGTACTTGCCCTTGTGATCGCGGATCGTGTCGTTCAGGCTCTTCTCAGCCTGGAACCCCGATGGCGCCATCAACGTCTCCTGATAATTCAGCGACAGCACGTCGAGCAGCGCATCGGCCACAATCGGGTGCGATGACCGCAAGAACGACTCGCTGCAACCGGTGCATTCCTGGAAGTGCATCCACACCACCACCGGCTTTTCCTTCTTTTCAAATACCTGTGCCACCTGGGCTACCCCAGTCTTGCCCAGTCCCGCTGCCGCGGCGGCAGCAGCGCAAAACCGCATAAAATCTCTGCGGCTGTATCCCTTTTTCTCCATCGATTGCCAAATCGACTCGCCCATGCCTACCTCGCTCAATGCGCATGACGCAGAACAGCCAGGGGATTGGTGATCCTCAGCCCTCGCCTGGCTCTCGGTCAAATGTAGGCACGGTACGTAATTCGAATCACGATCGGCTGTGAGCGCTGTCACATGTGTTGTAAATCACGTAGTTTGCGGGTTCTGTGCGCAGATTGTGGCGCTGCTCACGTCTGAGTCCGGTATTCTTTCCAACGCGCAACCTTTGAGTGCGCCGGGAATCACAATTGAACAGAAGAGGCCCTCTCTCATTTCAGGCGCCAGAGTGACCTCTATCACCAAAGTGTTGCACTTGTGCGTTCCACCCCACAGAATCAATGGGTTTCCCCCTGCCCCAGGGTTTACAATTCTGCCGGACCGGATTCTGCCGGAAATCTCCGTCTGAAATTCTTGATCTGCTCGCAGAAACAACTTTTCTGGCATCGTCAGCTTTGAAACCGGAGGAGAAAAATGAAGTATCGATCTATCAAGTCTGTTTGCGCATTGGTCGGTTCCACTTGCCTGGTTCTTCTGCCCATGGGCTGCAAGAAGCAGCCACCCATCACGTTGGCCTGCAATGCGACACCCCCAGCAGTCTTCCCCGGCGACTCGGTGTCTGTCACAGCGACCGCCGGATCTGTCAGTACCAAGAAGAACAACAATGTGGTCTACAACTGGACCGGAACTGGAGTTACCGGCAACGGAGCGTCTGCCACGGTTGCTACCGGTTCGCTCGATCCCGGCAGCTATACGGTGAAGGCCGATGTCAAGGAAGGCAAGAAAGGCAAGGAAGGACTCAAGCCCGGACAAACCGCAGAATGCTCGGCGAACTTCACGGTGAAGGAGTTCGAGCCGCCGACCGTGAGTTGCTCGGCGAGCCCGACCACGCTGAAACCCGGCGACACCTCGACAATTACCGCGACCGGCGCCAGCCCGCAAAACCGTCCACTCACCTACAGCTTCTCCGCGTCCGCCGGATCGGTGAACGGCACCGGCAACTCCGCGACCTTCACTTCAACCGGCGCGCCTACCGGCCCCGTTTCCATCACGTGTAAGGTTGCGGACGACAAGAACCACACGGCCACGGCAGATACCAGCTTGACCATCGAAGCGCCGCCGCCGCCGCCCACGCCGCACGTGCAGGCCCTCTGCTCCATGTCGTTCGATGCCGACAAGCGTCGTCCGAACCGCGTGAACAACGAAGGCAAGGCTTGCCTTGATGAAGTCGCGCTCGATCTGCAGAAGGCGCCCGACGCCAAGCTCGTCATCGTCGGGGACTCCGACGCCAAGGAGAAGGCAAAGACCGAAAAGCAACAGGCATACGCGGAAAAGCACAAGCACGCCAAGGTTGAGGACCATGCGGCCCAGCGTGCGGAGAATGCCAAGGACTACCTGGTCACCGAGAAGGGGATCGATGCATCCCGCATCACGATTAACAGTGGATCAGCCGACGCGCAGAAGGTGGAAGATTACCTGGTGCCGGCCGGCGCCAACTTTGGCAACGATGTGCAGGGCACCACTCCCATCGACGAGACAACGGTGAAGCCCGAGAAACCGGCTGAGCATCACCATCACAAAGCCGCAGCGAAGCAGTAGCTGCACTCCCATCGAACTCCCGCCTGGCCCTCATCCTGCTATGGGATGAGGGCGCGGGGGTTCTGTTACCTCCGTTCCTGCTGAAAACCTCGGAGCGGCGTATCCGGCGTTGTGACGTCTTGAGAGCAAGGGCTTTCTCGAGGACGAGTGGGACTCTCTGAGCAGTCGCAAGGCAAAGTTCTATCGCCTCAGCGCTTCGCCTCGTCACCGCTCGCGCGCAGTTCTTTAGCGGATCGGTCTCAAACGGATTATCCTCAAAGCGAGCGCAGCAACTTCCCCGGGCTGACGCAATCCCTCCTGTTCCGCTCCGGTGAAAGGCGCCTGCTTCATCGAGGAGTCAGAACGCCATGCCATCCCTGCTGACCGACGTTTCCTTCTCTCTGCGGCGCCTGGGCAAGGCGCGGTGGTTTTCCATCACCGTCGTTCTCATGCTTGCCTTCGGCATTGGCGCGACTGCCACTATCTTTTCCCTGATTGAAGGAATTCTCCTGCGGCCGCTGCCGTTTCACGATCCAGGGCGATTGGTGGAACTGGGCGAACACGTTGGCAACAATCCCGGCATCGGCGACACGGCGCGCGACTTTCGCGCCTACGCGGATGACAGCAGCGCGTTTTCGTCCATGGGCGGTTACGGCGGCGGCACCTTCGAGCTTGCCGGTGGCGCGGTTCCGGAAGATGTCGAAGGTTCGCGCGTGACCGCGGGCCTGTTTCCCACCCTCGGCGTGCAGCCCATCCTCGGCCGCGTCTTCACGCAACAAGAGGATGACGGGCATGCGCCGGTTGTCGTCCTCAGCTACGCCCTCTGGACCGACCGCTATCATCGCGATCCGCATATCCTGGGTTCTTCCATCGAGCTCAATCGCAAGCAGTACACCATCATCGGTGTCATGCCGCGGGATTTCGAGTTTCCGCTTCAGACAGGCCGGCTCGACCAAACCCAGCTCTGGGTTCCCATGAGCCTCACGCCGGAGGAGCTTTCGGAGCAGCAAGCCGGCTTTTGGGGATTCCGAATTGTGGCGCGCCTGAAAGACGGCGTAACGCTGTCCGCGGCGCGGCAGGACGCGGCTCGCGTGGCGCAGCTGATCATGCGCAGTTTTCCCGCGACCATGGCGAACATCAAGATTCGCGGTGATGTCGTCCTTCTGAGCGAAGACACGACCGGCCCCGTCAAGCCGCTGCTCAAAGTCCTGTTCGTCTCGGTCTTCGTGGTCCTGCTGATCGCCTGCGCCAACGTAGCGATTCTGATGCTTATCCGCGCGGTTCGTCGCCACCGCGACATTGCCGTGCGCATCGCGCTCGGAGCGCGCTCTACCACGATTTTTCGTGACACCCTTCTTGAAGGCTTGCTTCTGAGCCTTGCCGGAGGCCTGCTCGGCCTTGCCTTCGCGGCCGCCACCTTGCGGATCGGGCTGCGCCGGCTGCCCGATTCATTGCCGCGCATGGATTCCATTTCCATCGACGGCACGGTTGCACTGTTTGCGCTTGGCCTGGCATTGCTCACCGGCGTTCTTTGCAGCCTGGCGCCGGCATTCGTCGCTTTTCGCACCAACCTGATCGCGAGCCTGAAAGAGACGCTTGGTTCCGGCGCGGCGGGGCATGTTCGGCTGCGGTCCACGCTGGCCGTTGCAGAGATTGCCATCGCGATGTTGCTGCTCACCGTGTCGGGCGCGTTCCTGCGCAGCTATCAGAAGATGCTGGCCATTGACCCGGGCATCCGCCCGGACCACGTCCTGGTGGCCAACTACGCACTCCCTGAGGCGCAATATCCAACGGACGCCGCCGTCGAACGATTCGACCGGAGGCTCATCAACGAGCTTGCCGCCAAGCCTGGCGTCACGGCAGTCGGAATGGGCGACAGAGTTCCGTCGTCGGGAAACTCCGGTATGTCAGCCTACACGCTCGAAGGCGAGCGTTCAGAAGGATGGCACCTCAAATTCGCGGGCTTTGGAACGATTTACGGGGACTATTTTCAGGCCCTGGGCATTCCGCTGCTCGCGGGCCGCGCGTTCACTGAGAACGACCGTGCTGATTCGCCCCTTGTCGTCGTCGTGAGCAAGTCGATGGCTGAGCACTCATGGCCAGGACAAAATGCGATTGGTAAGCACATGCATGCCGGCAATCCCAAAAAAGGCTTGCCCTGGGCCACGGTGGTGGGCGTCGTCGGCAATACGCGCATAGGCGCGCGCGATCAGCAGGGCAACGATCAGTGGTATGTGGCCGCGCAGCAGCCCGCGATGCTCTACGGTTCAAAACCTTCCTCTGCGCGCGAAGTTCCAGCCGGCGGAGTCATCATCCTGCGTTCCGCATTGCCTCCGGATCAGATGACTGGCATTCTGCAGAAGTCGGTCGCCGCGATCGATCCTCTGCTCGCCTTGAACCAGATCCAGCCCATGAACGACGTCCTCTCCACCACCGAGGCGCCGCGCCGCATCATGACCGAACTGATCGGAGGCTTTGCGCTGGCTGCGCTCCTGCTCGCGATCACCGGCATCTACGCTGTCATGTCGTTCGCCGTGTCATTGCGTACCCAGGAGATCGCGATCCGCATGGCGCTTGGCGCACAGCGCGAACGCATCGCACGCCTCATTCTGCGTTCCGGAGCAACCATGGCGCTGCTCGGCTGTGCGGTCGGCATTGCCGGTTCGGTAGCCGCGTCGCGTCTGGTGCAGTCCTTTCTGTTTGGCGTCAGCGCGACCGACCCGCTGATCTACGCAGGCAGCGCTCTCGTGATGCTTCTGGTTGCCATCGTTGCCTGCGCACTGCCGGCAGCCCGCGCGGCTGCGGCCGATCCGGTCAAGGCGCTGCGATCGGCGCAATGAGCAAGTGTGCCGCGCTCATTGCGATGGCGGCCGCGGCGGCAGTGGGTCGCGGAAACTCTTCGGCGGATTTGGCGGCGTCAGGTGGATGCCATTGCTGCTCACCTGTTGCAGAGGCCGATGATATTGCGGCTCCTCGAGCGGCTGGGTGAACTCCATGGTTCTGCCAATCTGGATCTGCAATCGCCGTTCCACTTCTTTTCCGTAAGCAGTATCCAGAAGATCCGATCGTGGCACATTCACCTGCATGAGCGTGTCGCGCGATCCCACGTAGAGCATTGCGTCGGCGACGTCTTCCATCTTCTGCGCATTGGGGGCGACCACGCCGCCCGTCAGCACGGGATTGGCCGGCAACTCGCCCACCCAGTTGCCCTGGAGCGACACAATCGCCGGCGTCGGCCACTTGTTGAAGCGAAGATCCAGGACGTCGTAGCCGCCCACCGCATTGGTTCCGAAGACAACCAGGTAAGGTTGAACGCCCGCGTCCCGAATCGCGCGCTCCACCAGTCCCGGCCCGTTCCTGCGCAGAAAATGCCCCGCGCCCATGATCAGCAAGGCGCGATGATGCGGTGCGAGAACTTCATGCTTGACGACCTGCGCGTACCACGCATCGCGATGCGCTACAAAGGGGCCAAGATCTTCGGCATCGTGAATCTTCTCCCAGTCGCCATAAGGATCGCCGAGCAGCAGGCGAATCTGGTGTCCGCTGGGGCGTTGCCGGTTCGCCTCGCGCACGGCTTTGTAGAACCATCCGTACACCGGCGAAACGGGTCCAACCGCGCCGATCACGTTGCGCCATGCCTTCTCGATCTGTTCCTGCGGCACATCGCCGCCCGCGATATAGCGGTCAACGGTTTTCTGGTACAGCGAATTGCCGAACTCCACCACGATGTCATCCACCTGCGAAGCGAATGCAGGATCCTTGACCAGGGCGCACAGCCATTCGTATTCCTGCTTGTCGCCGTGCGTCTCGCCGAACATCACGATCTGGTGCGTGCGCATCAGGCGCACCATGGCATGGGTCGCGTTCTCCACGTTGGGCTGGGCCGTTGAGATGGATGAAGCAGGTTCTGATTGACTCATCGCAGCCGCTGCATCGCGGGCTGCGGTCGGAACGCCGCTCGCAGATTCGCCGGTCCTCATCCCTGTCGCGATCACCACGCCATTCGAGGAGGCTCGCGATGCAGGGAGCACGCGCCCGCCGGGCTGCGATGCATTCACAGCGGATTCGGGTCGCGATGCCGCGGACATGCTGCCGGATTCTCCGGAAGCGCGCACCATCGCACCTTGTTGTGGGCGGCCCAGACTCGTTTGCTGCTGGTATTGCAGCAAGTCCTGCTGGGCGGGCGGCTGTACTTGTCCGTTTGAACTCGGGGTGGCAGCCGAGGCATTGCTGTTTGCCGGGGCAGCCGCTTCCGGCTGAGTGGCTGGTTGAGCAGATGGCTCTGGCTGCATGGGTTGGTTGAGGCGCTGCATCACCATTTCGACCGGCGATTTTGGCTCGTTCACCGGCGCCAGCCGTTCTCCGATGTCGCGGCCCATCGCCCACGCAAAACACACGATCGCGGAGAACGAGAGAAGCGTTCCCAGCAAAACCGCGCCCGGCCGCAGCGGCTCGCTTTCGAGCACCTGGAACGGCGGTGCTGCATGGCCCTCGGGCGCAAGCGATGACCCGGCGGCCAATGAATTCTGGTACGCCTTGGGAAGTCCCGCGACGAGATCGACCAGCAGGTCAAGGCACAGGCGCAGTTTGCGCATCGGGCCTCGTTCCTCACGATATCGGTCGCGAAAAAGCAGCAGCGCTTCGCTCTCGTATTCTCTGCGAAACCGCGATGGAAACAGCTTGAGCAGGCAGGCGTAGATCTTCTCAGACATAATCCCCCCTGAGAATTTTTTTAGCCCGGGCCACACGCAGCAGGTCCGCGAGGCGGTCGGCCTCCGATCGCGCCAGCTTTCGGCCCGCCGTCGTCAGCCGGTAAACGCGCCGCCGCTCGCGACTCGCTTCCGATTCGCCCTCGCGCCCCACTTCCTCAATCAGGCCGTCCTCGAGCATGGCCTGGATCGAACTGTAAAGTGTTCCCGGCCCCAGCCGCATGCGGCCGTTGGTCTGCTGCTCCACCTGGCGCATAATGGCGTAGCCATGCAGTTCACCGTCGGCGAGGGCAAGCAGGATCTGAAAAGCAGCGGCTGGCAGTGGATCGAGTCTTCGTTTCGGCATGATGTGTGCTCGATGATCGATATATCGATGAACGAGCATAATCCCAAAGAAAATTGACTGTCAAGCGTGCATCTTGTGGAGATTCTTGGCCCCGGTCTTAGCGAATCTCGTGCATGGCGACCTCGAATCCGGCGGCCATGACTTTTGGCATGTACCCAAAACCAATTGCCGCGCGCACATTGGAGTGAGGCAGCAGAATCTAAATCAAGAGCCGGCGGCGCAGTCTCTCCATCGAGCTGGAGCGGCGAAGCTCATCCTGCCGATTGGGATTGCCGGCCCGCAGCGTTTTTTCGGGCTGTCGGCGCACCGGGCGCGGACAGCCGGTTTCTCATCCTCCAGACAAATGCGTTCAACCAGGCACGTTTCTGCCGGTTCCTTATCACGATCACGCGGCGAAAGGTTGCGCATGGATATGAGAAAGTTGAACGCGATTCGCGGTCTCAGCGCGCGCGCGACTGTTTTCGCTCAGATTGGCTTTTTCGCCATCATCGTACTTCTCCTTCTGATCGGCGTACTCATGGGTTGCGGCGGATCTTCGACGCAGACCCAAACCCAGACTTCCGCGCCAACCATCACCTCCTTTTCCGCCAGCCCCACGAGCATCACCTCGGGCGCGAGCAGCACGCTCAGCTGGTCGACGACGGGCGCAACCAGCGTTGCCATCACGCCGGGAACCTTCACGTCGAGCTCGGCGAGCGGCACGATGTCATTGAGGCCATCGGCGACGACCACCTATACCCTGACGGCAACGAATTCCGCCGGCTCGGTCACTGCTACGGCCAAAGTGACCGTCACGGCAGCCCCCACTCCGCCCTCGATCAGCTCGTTCACGGCGAGTCCCGCGAGCATCGCTTCGGGCGCGAGCAGCACGCTGAGCTGGGCGACGACGGGCGCGACGAGCATTGCCATTACGCCGGGAACCTTTACATCCAGCTCTGCCAGCGGATCGACCACCGTGAGCCCCACCGCAACGACTACCTACACGCTGACGGCAACGAATTCAGCGGGATCGAAGACGGCCACCGCGAAGGTCACCATGACTTCATCCGGCGGCCCGCTCACCATTACCACCACTTCGTGCCCGGGCGGAACGCAGAACACGGCCTACGCGGGCTGCACGATCACGGCCAGCGGCGGAACTCCGCCCTACACCTTCAGCGTGAGCACCAGTGCCAATTATCCTCCGCTGCCCGAAGGCATGAGCCTGAACGCGTCGACCGGAGCAATCACCGCGCCGGTCATCGGCGGTGAGGGCACCTATGTGCCCGAGATCATCGTCACAGATTCAGCAACCAACCAGGCCAGCGCCGACATCAGCTTCGCCCTCAATGGCAGCAATGCATTCATGGCGAGCATCTTTCCGTCGAATTCGATCTTTCACCATCGCGTGGATGCAGCCACGACGGGCCTGCCGGTGGATCCATCTCCTGCCGCGGCCATTTACAGCGCCTATCTGACCGCGACGGTGAAGCCGTTCTTCGGTGGCAGCGCCTATGCGAATTTTCCTAACGGCATTCCGGCCATCGAGGTTCCTTCTAACCAGCCGGACGTTTCGGTTACGACCACGGTCTATCAGTCCTATTTCACTTCCGGTCCCATCCCGGCGTATGCGCCGGTCGAGGGAACGAGCAACTCCACTGGCGACCGGCACGTGCTGGTCTACCAGGCTGCCGGCGGCGGAAACAATCCGGCGCTGTATGAAATGTGGCAGGGCATTTACGAGGACGGTCCGTGGACCGACTCGTCGAACGCGCTGTGGCCCGACGTGGCGGGCAACAACCTGACCACGCAGGGACAGGGAACATCGGATGCCGCGGGACTGCCGGTGGCGCCGCTGCTGGTGAATGCCGACGAGGTGATTGGAACGGGGACACCGACCGCGCCGAACGGCACGGTGCAGCATCCCATTCGATTCACGCTGAACCACATGCTGAACTACTGGGTGTGGCCGGCGACCGAGACGGCTGGGGTGGGCAGCTGCTCCAACGGCGGCAGCACCATTCCGACGGAGTCGGAGATTTCGCAGGCCACTCCGCCGACGAGCTGCACCATGACCGGGCCCGCGGGCGAGATTTACCGGCTCAAGGCGTCCGTGGCGACCCCGGCATGCGCGGCCACGAGCCCGCAGGCCAACGTCATCATTACCGCGTTCCGCAACTACGGCATGATCCTCGCCGATAACGGGGACAGCGGCGGGCTGATCGGCACGCCCGACGCGCGCTGGAACGATACCGATCTCCACTGCCTGACCAGCCTGACGCTGAGCGACTTTGAGCCGGTGAACGTGTCGAGCCTGATGGTGACGAATGACAGCGGGCAGACGCAGTGAGGACGCCGAGGGGTCGGCGATCAGGTGGTCCTGTACGGTCGGGGCCGTGCCACCCCCCCCGGGTATCTAGCTCTCTAAATTCCCTATTTTCAACGACTTAAGCGGTCGATTTGGCGGTAAATTCGTCTCATTAAAGGACTTAGATCGCAAATTCCTCTTGGATAAGGAGTTACGGAGTTAGAAGAGCGGCGGTTCCTTCGCTTCAGGGAGCCGCCCAGGCCGGATGACGCCTGGATCGCGGACGGAAGGGTTGGCTTTCAAGGAACGCGAGCGCGGCCTGAGCAGCGCGGAGGCAGAACTACCCTCTATTTCTATTGTGCGCGCTTTCGCGGAAAAAGAGGCAAAGCAAGACCGAGCCGACCTCAACGAGCGGGTTCGGCGGTAGTTGAGTCAATTCCTGGCACGTCGAGGGCCCCGGTGAGGCTGGCGACCTTTTCAATGTGGTGGCCGCGGCACCAGGAGGCAAGTCCGCCGGCGAGGCGCTCGACAGCGCGTGGATCGGCGTAGCTGGCCGTGCCCACCTGCACGGCCGTGGCTCCGGCCAGCATGAATTCCACCGCATCCTCGGGCGTGACGATGCCGCCCATGCCGAGGATCGGAATCGAGACGGCTTGGGAAGCTTCGTAGACCATGCGCAGGGCGATGGGCTTGATGGCCGGCCCCGACAGCCCCCCGGTGATGTTGCTCAGGCGCGGCCTGCGCGTTTCTATGTCGATAGACATGGCGAGGAAGGTGTTGACGAGGCTGAGCGCGTCGGCGCCGGCATTGGCCGCAATTTTGGCCATCTGCGCGATGGAGGTGACATTGGGCGAGAGCTTCACGATGAGGGGACGCGTTGCGACGGCCTTGGCCAGCTTGACGAGGTATTCCAGCGAACTGGCGTCGGCGCCGAAGGTCATGCCACCGGCGTGCACGTTGGGGCAGGAGACGTTGAGCTCATAGGCTGCGATGCCGGAGGCCGCGTTCAGTTTTTCGATGACGTGGAGGTATTCGTGGACAGTGGACCCGAAGACGTTCACGATGACCTGGCACCTGGGATAGTGGGCGAGCGCGGGCAGCTTGCGCGCGATGAATTCGTCGACGCCGATGTTCTGCAACCCGATGGCGTTGAGCATGCCCGAGGCGGTGTGGATCAGGCGCGGCGCGGCGTGACCTTTGAGCGGCTCGAGGGAGATGCCCTTGGTGACGAACCCGCCGATGCGCTCCAGCGAAACGATCTCTTCGAACTCGATACCGTAGCCGAAAGTGCCGCTGGCGGCGACGACGGGGTTCACCAGTTCGAGGCCGGCGAGCTTCACTGTCATGTCTGGTTTCACGTGCGCAGGCTTTCCTCGGGCGGATTGGGCTCTCCTCTGATTTTAAAGGCTGCCCTTCCGGCCGGCGCAGCCGAAAAGCCGCGGATCGATTCCAGACACGGGATCAACGCGCGCTGAAGTGTCCTCTAGCGGCTGAAACCCAGGACGCCTCCTTTTAGATCCACGGAGACCTGGGAGATTCCCAGGACTGCCGGGCTGATGAGGCCGTCGTAGTCGAGCTGCGAGGGCTTGGGGTTGCGGGTCATGACCGCCGATCTCTGCCGGAATTCGCGCGAGCCGAGCCGGACCGAATGCAGCCAGACCTGTTTGCCGTCGAAGTCGCCGATGCTGTGCAGGGCCACAGTGGCGGCTTTCGCTGCCGGAGCCTGCGACGGCTGCGGAGTAAACACGATGAGAGAGCCGGCCCCGGTGTCGAGAAGCAGATGCTTGAGTTGGTGGTCGATTGCGACGTCAAAGACGGCCAGGCCGTGGTCGAGCCGGAGCGGAACGGAGACAGGCAGCTGCCGGGCAGGCCCGAAGCGAATCTCGCGGGCCGCGTAATCGATAACAAAAGGGCCCGGCCCCAGAACATCGAGGCCCACGATCGCGTCGATGTGGACCGGGACGAACTTCTCAAAGAACGACAGGTCGGTTGTGACGACGGGAAGGTTGGAGCGCGTCAGGGGACCGAGTTCGAGAGAGGGCAGGCTTGTGATTTCTCCCTGGGCAGCGCCGCCTAGCGCCGCGATGGGTGTCGATTCCTGTGCCGCGAGGGCGAGCTTTTTCGCGATGCGCGTATCGAGGACGGCCGGGGTGGTGCCGGTGTCGACGAAGAAATTGAGGTTCTTGAGCGGACCGGCGGATCCGTGCGCCACGATGAAGTAGCCGAGGTAAAGGTCGAAGCGGACGGTTCCCGTTGTTTCGTGAATTGCGGGCGGGGGTTCCGGGCTGGGGATGTTGACGGCGTGAGCCTGGAGTGCCGTCTGGACTGCCAGAAGTGTGACGAGTACGTCCAACAGGAACAGGGAAGCGCGACCTCGCATAGACCTCCTCGCTTTCAGAGGCGATGGTGTGCGCGGCGGGCAGGTACCTCAATTCACTGGGACTAAACTGGACGTAGAGTGTTGATTCCGCTTGAGGAGAGGAACTGGAGACGGACGGGAGAGGAATGTCTCCTGGCAAAATAGTTGAAGAAGCCGCACGACGTGTGTCATTAAGAGAGAGGTAGCCTCAGCCATGCTGGAACTTCCCCAGAACGGAGCATCCCCGTCAGGCAATGGGTTCCACACGGTCCGATTCGGGGACTTTGAGGCAGACCTGGGTTCGGGAGAGATCCGCAGAGCAGGGAGCCGCATCAAGCTCCAGGACCAGCCGTTCAAAGTGCTTCAGGTTTTGCTGGAAAACCCGGGCAGCATCGTGTCGCGGGAAGAGCTGCAGTCGCGCATCTGGCCCGAGGAGACGTACGGAGACTTCGATCACGCGGTCAACGTCGCGGTCGGCAAGCTGCGCACCGCGTTAGGCGATTCCGCCGACAAGCCTGTGTTTATTGAAACTGTGCCGCGCCGCGGCTATCGTTTTGTGGCCACAGTGCAGGGGCCGCCGAAGGCGTATCCCGCCGAGCCCCCGATTGAGACTCATGCAGCGGACGGAGGGAAAGCATCGGAACCTCCCAAGCCGAAGCGGCTGCTTTGGATTGCTTTGGGAGTGGTTGGATGCGCGGCGCTCGTGGCGGGAGGAGTCTGGCTGGGGAGACGGAGCGTGAGGACGCAGCCTGCGGAGATCCAGCGCCTGACGATCAATCATGGAACGATTCACTCAGCGCGGTTTGCGCCGGACGGCCGGAACGTGTTCTATGCGGCGACGTGGGAAGGTGATCCGGTCCAGGTTTTTTCGACGGACGTGAGATTTCCGGGCTCGCGATCGTTGGGGTTGACCGGGGCGGATTTGCTGGCCGTGTCCTCGGCGGGGGAAATGGCAGTGCTGCAACCGGCGGAGCCGGAGTTCATGACCGGGATGATCGGCACACTTGGCCAGGTGCCGTTGACGGGGGGCACGCCGCGACAGGTGGCCGAAAGAGTCGAGTGGGCCGACTGGTCGCCCGACGGCAAGACTCTGGCTGTGGTGCGGAATACCGGCGGCAAGGTGCGGCTGGAGTATCCGCTCGGCCACGTTCTCTACGAGACTGCGGGATGGATCAGCCATGTGCGGTTTTCGCCCAACGGACGCCAGATTGCATTTCTCGATCACCCAACCTATAGCGATGACGAAGGTGGCGTTTCGGTCGTTGATCTCGACGGACGAAAGACGGTTCTTTCGAGCGGGTGGGAGAGCGAGGAGGGACTGGCGTGGTCACCCAAGGGAAATGAAGTGTGGTTCTCTGCCACGCATGCCGGGTTGCAGCGCCAGATTTATGCGGTGGACCTGGCGGGCCATCTGCGCCTGGCGTTCCGCGCGCTGGGGGGCGTCACGCTGCAGGATATTGCTCCGGATGGCAGAGTGCTGATGACGCGCGATGAGCAGCGAGCCGGCATTCGCGGCGAGGCGGCGGGAGCCACCAAGGAAGTGGAGCTTTCGTGGCAGGACTGGTCGCTACCCGTCGATCTTTCGCGCGACGGAAAGACGCTGCTGTTTGATGAGCAGGGAGAACAGACCGGACCGAATTATGCCGTGGCGATGCGCGACATGTCCGGATCGCCGCCGGTGGTGCTGGGCGAAGGCATGGCGGGTGATTTTTCTCCCAATGGAAAATGGGTGGCCGCGAGCGTCTCGTACACGCAGCTGGTGCTGTTGCCCACCGGTGTGGGATCGGCGAGGCGAATCGATCGCGGCAATGTTGTGCAGTATGGGCACGAGATCCACTGGATGCCCGATGGCAAAGAGCTCCTTTTCAGTGGAAATCAGGCGGGACGCGCGGCCCGGTGTTTTGTGCAGAGCATCGATGGCGGTGCGCCGCGGCCTGTGACGCCGGAAGGCGTGAGCTTCTGCCGGATCTCACCCGATGGCAAATTCATTGCGGCGAACAGCACGAAGATGAGCGAGGCGCAGCTGTATCCGATGGACGGTGGCGCGCCGCGTCCGATTCCGGGGTTGCAGCCCGGAGAAGGAGTTGCGTGGACCTCCGACCCCAACTACCTCTACGTGACGCAACACGGCAAGGCATCGATTCGAGTTTTCCGTTTGAATGTGCAGACGGGCCAGAGAAAGTTCTTTCAGGAGATCGCAGTGCCGGATGGGCCGGGCGTTTGCGACATGACGCATGTTCTTTTCAGTCCTGATGGGCACGCTTATGCGTACGGGTATACGCGGCTGCTTTCAGACTTGTACCTGGTGTCGGGCTTGCAGTAGAGTGCCGGTGCGCGGCATGGAGCCGGCTTTGGTCTGTCGAAGGCAGGGTTCTGAAGACCATCGCGGGATCAAGGACAGCGGATGAAGCGACGGAATTGGTTCGCGGGATTCTCGGCCAGGAAGCAAGCCCGGTCTCGGTTCGGTGCAGTGGCGCTGCTGGCCGCATTTGTTTTGTCTCCTTGCGCCGGGTTTGCGCATCCACCCTCGGGCATCGTGGTAGATCAACAGGGCCGGGTTTACTTCCTCTACCACGGACTCGTCAGGATCGAATCTTCCGGGCAGCTTTCCACGATCGATGAGAACACTGGCGGCCATTGGATGGCGCTGGTGACCAATGGCGCAGTACCCGCCGGGAACCTTGGCCCCTACAAGAAAGTTCTCGCGGATGGGAACACGTTGCTGTACGGCGATGGCGCTCCGCTGGCGATGGATGAGGATGGAAGCCTCTTTTACGGGAGCAATGGGGCTCGTGCAGAGCTTTTCCCGGCGGGCGCGCTGGCGGTCGCGAAGCTCTCCGCCAACGGACAGCGGAGCCTGTTTTCGCCGGCGCTCAAGGACAAGCTGGCTGAGTTTGGAGACGGCGTGACCGCGCTAACGGTCAGCCCGAACGGTTTTGTTTATGTGGCGACGTGGAAGGGATTCGCGAAGCTGAAGCCTGATGGCTCGATTGCGAAGATGGTGTACCCGCTGACTGTAGACGATTGCGATCGCGACCCTGCGGATCACAATCCCGCTAACGCAGCGTCGCCGTTCTTTCGCGGCATTGCGGTGGATGCCGCGGGAAACGTCTATCTAGCCGCCACCAGCTGTCATCGGGTCCTGAAAGTCGGAGCCGACGGAAAGGTAAGCACCCTTCTCAAATCAGAGCGGCCCTGGACGCCGACCGGGATTACGTTGCGCGGACAGGATGTTTACGTGCTGGAATACACGAATGCAAACGGACCAAGAACGGAGGGATGGTATCCGCGCGTGCGGCGCATCGCAAAAGATGGAGTGGTGCAAACGGTGGTGACGGTGAATCCTCCCGGAGTTGGCGGGCCGCAGTAGAGTCAACAAGCTCGCGATGAAACGATCGGCGAGAGGCAGCCTTCGACCGAGCGGATTCCGATCTCTTCACCACCGCACATCGAGATCGGGAAGACCGGCGATATCGAATCGCGCGTAGCAATACCGGTCCGCATGGCGGCCGCCGGGAAGAATGTTTGCGCCTTTCTGGATGCCTTCGAAAGAGAAGCCAAGCTTTTCAGCGATGCGCCGGCTGGCCTCGTTGCCCGCCGAGTGCGTGAGTCCGACGCGCCGCATGCCAAGCGCATCAAAGGCATAACGAAGCAGGGCGTTCGTCGCCTCGGTGGCAATTCCTTTTCCGTGTGCGCTTTTGCGAACCCAGAAGCCGGTGTCGCACTGGCGGCCTTCCCAATCGATGTCATGCAGCCCGCACCAGATCACGGCGGTGCCCGTTGCGGTTTCGATTCCGATCAGTTCTATGCCTTCCCTCAGGATGAAGCTCGCCATCACATGCCGGTTTCGGATCTCCATGCGCTCGGCGGTGAAGTCATCGGGGTTTTCAGCCCAGCGCATCCACTTGTGGAGTTCTTCCCATGTCTCAGCAACCGCGGCCGATGTGATTGCTCCGTCGCCAACCTGTTTAGGCCGGATCAAGAGGCGGGGCGTGCGGATCGGCATGGGAACGTCGATCAAGACCGGGTTGAGAGCCATGCGTCCCTCGATTCTGGAAAAGGGCGACATCGTCGCTGCGCGCAATGAGGTTTGCCCGGCGCCGCAAAAAGGAAAGGCGGCCCGAAGAAGGCCGCCTTCCCTGCTTGAGAACGACCTACGCGGTTACGGGCTCGCTGGCGTTTACCTTGACCGGAGTGAGCCAGCCGAAGCGATCCGGTTTGAGGCCGCTGGCGATCGAGAAGAACTCGTCGGAGACCTTCTGGGTGATCTCGCCTGGTTTGCCGTCGCCGACGATGACCTTGTCGATGGAGCGGATGGGCGAAACTTCGGCGGCGGTGCCGGTGAAGAAGACCTCGTCGGCGATGTAGAGCATCTCGCGCGGGATGGGCTGCTCGATGACGCTGAGGCCGAGGTGGCGTGCGATGGTAAGCACGCTGTCGCGGGTGATGCCGGAAAGCGCGGAGTTGGCCAGAGGCGGCGTGTAGAGCACGCCGTTGCGGACGAGGAATACATTTTCGCCCGAGCCTTCGCTGACCAGGCCGTTCACGTCGAGCGCGATGCCCTCGGCGTAGCCATTGGCGTCGGCTTCCATGCGGATGAGCTGCGAGTTCATGTAGTTGGCGCCGGCCTTGGCGAGGGAGGGCATGGTGTTGGGGGCGAGGCGGTGCCAGCTGGAGATGCAGACGTCCGCGCCGCCGTGTCCCGCGACGTACTTGCCCCACGGGAAGTTGGCCATGAAAACCTCAATGGGCGAACCCTTGGGGTTGACGCCGATTTCGCCGTAGCCGCGCAGCACGATGGGCCGGATGTAGCAGGGCGCCACGCCGTTGGCTTCAATCAGGTCGACGACGGCCGCGCAAAGCTCATCGAGAGTGAAGGGAATCTCCATGCGGTAAATCTTGGCGGAGTCGAGCAGGCGCTGCATGTGCTCCGGAAGCCTGAAGACGGCCGAGCCTTGCGGCTGCGCGTAGCAGCGAATGCCTTCAAACACGCTGGAGCCGTAATGCACCACGTGGCTCATGACATGAATGGTTGCGCTTTCCCAGGGAATGAGGTTGCCGTTATGCCATATTTTCGAAGTTGTTTGGATCGGCATAGAAGTCGAAATGCTCCTTCATCGCGTACCTGAGCGACTATTCCTCAGCCTACCGCGATTCGGATATGCCTGTCACGGGCCGGGCAGGCAGGGCAGCTCAAGGTTGCCACAAAGGTAACTGCTGGACAGGATTGCGGTTGATTGCCCGTTAGCGCAGAGACCGTGAGAACGGGAACGCGGGCGCGTCTTGTATTGTGAGGCAGGAGGGCCGTTGTGATTCCGAATCGATCTGTGCCGACGGACATCGTGCTGCCGCACATCGCGTACCAGGATTTGGCGAAGGCGATCGAGTGGCTGGGCCGCGTGTTTGGGTTTGAGGAGCAGTATCGGTACGGGAATCCGCTGAGCGGCGCGCAGATGCACCTGGGCAATGCGTGGATCATGGTGATCCAAGCTAAGCAGGGAAGGGTGAGCCCGAAGCAACTCGGCTACGGGACGCAGTCGCTCACCATTTTCGTCGAAGCGATCGAGGAGCACTTTGAACGAACGAAGTCTGCGGGTGCAAAGGTGGTTGAGGAATTGCATGAGACGGTCTACGGGGAGTTGCAGTATGCCGTCGAGGATCTGGATGGGCACCTGTGGCTCTTCTCGCGCCATGCGCGCGATGCGGATCCTGCGGGTTGGGGCGCGCAGGTAGCGCAACCGGCAATGTTTCCGCCGCGGATCGCGCCGATGCTGGCGGTTGCGGATGGATCTGCGGCTGTGGAGTTCTACAAGGCTGCGTTCGATGCCGAGTTGCTGTGGAAGCTGGGGACTGGAGCCGACATTGTCGCGGGGCTTGCGGTCGGCGGATCGCCGTTCTTTCTGGCCCACGAATCACCCGAGTTCGGCACACGGGGTCCCGCTGCGATTGGATGCACGACGGTGCGGATCGAGCTATTCGTGGACGACCCGGTTGCGGTGCTGCGCAAGGCGGTTGCCGCCGGCGCGCGGCAGCACAGTCGGGTCGAGACGCACGAGCATCCGACGAGCGGACCGAGCCCGATCCGGCACATGCTGCAGGGAGCCATCGTCGATCCTTTCGGGCACATGTGGCTGATCGGGAAGTTCCTCGATTGAATTTGCCCGGGCCTTACAATGGACGCGCAGGGCCAAGGGGGTTCGGGGCATGCACAAGCCTCCCATCACGGTGATTGTTTTGAGCGTGCTGCTCATTCTGACGGGAGCAATGGGGATTCTCTACCATTTGTCAGATTTCAAAGGAGCGAGCCCGTTCCAATTCGATGTCCTGGGCGTTGCGTTCATTCGTTTTCTTGCGATTGTGGCGGGAGGGTTCATGCTGCGCGGGCACAACTGGGCGCGGTGGCTGGCGATTCTCTGGATCGCGTTTCACGTTGCGATCAGCGCGCTGAATTCGATGAGCCAGATGGCGATGCACGCGCTGATTCTGGTTGCCTTTGCGCTGCTGCTTTTCCGGCGGCCCGCCTCGGACTACTTCCGCACGCAGCAGAGCCTCTAAGCGCTGCAATCGATGGCAAGGAATATGAGAAGAGGGAAACGACTGCCGGGTCTCACGCTGGCCGCAGGGTTCACTCTTCATCCGTTTGACAAGGCGCATGGGGTACGGACCAGCGGGTTGATTCCAGGCCGGCACCTGAAAAGCGGGCATCGCCACGACCGGCATTCAACCGCGTACTTTGGCGCGGCGCCGTCGGTGTTCAAAGCGGTGCTGGGCGCGTGGCGGAAGTCGAAGCCCGCCGCACGCACGGAGGAGTTCACGTTTGTGGATCTGGGCGCGGGGATGGGGCGAGCGGTGTTGCTGGCAAGCACTCTACAATTTCGAGCCGTGGTCGGCGTGGAGCTGAATCCCACGCTGGCGCGGATGGCGCGGCGCAATGTCGCGCTGTGGAAGCGGCGAGGCAATGCCCGTAGCGCTGTCACGATCTGCTGCCGCGATGTGATGGATTACCAGCTTCCGGCCGGCCCATGCCTGGTGTTTCTCTTCAACCCGTTCGGCGCGACGGTAATGAAGCGGTTGCTCAAGCAGATCGCGGCGCATGTCGCGAGGCGGCGTTGCCCGGTTGACTTGATTTACGTGAACGACGAGCAGGCCGCCATTCTCCGGGCGCATCCGGATGTCGAGAGGCTCTTTCGAGGCCGGATACGGCGGTCGCGCTCCGATGCGATTGCCGACCGTGCGGTGATGGCCAACCAGCCTGAAGTGGAGTACGCAGCCGATGACTACGAGCACTGCTCCATCTGGAGATGGATCGACCGCGGTGACAAACCAAGGCGCAGCGGGTGATGCATCGCATTGGATTT
>Ga0335072_10003268_pt1 | contig 24468 bp, 21 predicted proteins | sample Lox_Sample_21_FD_206725 | JGI IMG/M metagenome (GOLD analysis project Ga0335072, IMG submission 206725) | Soil microbial communities from Loxahatchee National Wildlife Refuge, Florida, United States - Lox_Sample_2.1 | ecosystem: Environmental > Terrestrial > Soil > Wetlands | place: USA... | reverse complement strand
TACGCCCATCGGGCGTCGCCTCGGCGGTACGTTCACCGAGACTCGCTTTCCAATCCCCAGCCTGTTGATTACCTACACGGGAAACCTGGATGATGTTATCTTCCGGTGAGAGCGTCGTGATGAACGCGGTGGCGCCTTCGTGGAGCAGATAGAGGTTGGGCAGGCCTTCTTCCTGCCCTTTCTTCGCTGTTTCCCCGTTCGCGTTCTCGTTGCTCGCGAGCACCCCGTCGGCAACGAAATAGACATAGGACCCGTCATCGCCCGCCTGGTTGATCGCGACAACCCCCTGCACGCCGGCCCCTTCACCGGCAAGCAACTCACGCGTGTTGGTGTCGGTATCAAACCGCCAAAGCTCCCCGCCTTCGGTATAAAAAGCGTAGCGACCATCCGGCGTCGCAGCCCAATACTCCGCCGGCCCCGCCCCCGAGACCGCAACCGTGCTCACCCCGTCCTCAAGCACATAAACATGCTCGAAATCCGTCCCCGGCTGCGTATCCGTCCAAAAGATCCGCGAGCCATCCGCGGAAATCGCACCACTGAAATCCGTATACCCGTTTTCCCTTTCCCCAGGATACCCCCCGAACGTCGCGTTCGAAACGGGCTTGCCTTCCACTTCGCTGACAAGCCGCAAACGACCCCCCACAGTCTCATAGAGATTACACCCAAACGCACACGGTTCCCCGCTTTCTCCGCCCAATTCTGAATGACTTTCCCGGCCCGGCGGCACTTCGGTGGCTGTTTCGGCATTGGTTGTCAATGCCGCTTCGCTCTGAAAGATCACCGCGGATTCGTCTTCGCTGGCACCAGCGAAATACGGATGCCCGCACACTCCAAGCATCGTTTCGCTGGGCGGCGCTTCGCTTGGTGTGAAGACCGCCTCGTAAGCACCGCTGCTCGACTTCCGCTCGTACAGACTGCGACAGCCCTGCGGCACCCCCGGCACCAACGGCTGTTCGCCGCCCTGAAAGTACCCGCTGGTGAGGTTCGCCGAGAACGCCTGGTAGGCCGGATATTCCGGTCTCGGCGCTTTTTCCAGATACGGAGTGATCGCCGTCGTCTGCCACCCCCGCGACGTACGCGTCGCCAACCACTCGTCACCCTCACCCGGGACGCTTTCACCCGAGCCCCCGGCTATCGGAGGTTCACCGACATACGCCACTGCTTCGCCGTCTTCGGCCGCCTGAAACACATGTTGAGTAAACAGAACATTCGAGCCCTCGGCAGCAAAAGGTGCAATCGGCAGGTAGGGTTCGCCGACGGCGCCCGACGTGGAGACCAGCTCGTAGGCGCGGTCATCAGGCAACCCCGCGCCAAAAGCCCCGGCAGGCACGGCCGCCCCCACCAGCAGCACGCCACACGCCACGCCAAGCGTCAAACGCACGCCTGCACTGAGAACGCTCTTCATCTCGATCCGCACCTTGCCTTCCGATTGTCTGATAATCCGCCTACCATCACAAAGCACCGCCATCGCGCATTTAGCCCGCGGCCACTGCAGCCGCCCGCCGCACACGGCGGGCACGTCGCGTCCATGCTGCCCTCACCGGCCTGCAGCATGTGTGTCACACTCCCTCACCGCGCGGTCCATCCCCGACGCGCAAACGCTGCGCGACCCGGCACCCCAGCGGCGTCAATGTCCAGGCATTGGCCTCGCCGTTGCCGCGTCTCGCGCCGTCATTGGCGATCAGGCCCAGGCGAGCCAGCCGCGCCAGCAGCTTTGACATCTGCCCCTGATCGGCGATGCCGGCGCGTTGGGACGCCGCACGGTTGCTGATGCCTGGCCGCGCTGCTATCACCTGCAGCACGCATGCCGTGCGATACGTCAAGCGCATCGGCAGACCCTCTAGCGGGTCGGACTCGCAGAGCGTCCGCGCCGAGGGATGCCGACGCCTGCGGGCCGCGGCGGAGGGCAGCGGCCGCAGCAGCTCGCGTCGCGCTGCTGCAGGACCCAGGTACGGCAGGACGATCAGGCTCATCAACTCGCCACGCAGCGTCACCAGCGGTCTGCGCTCACCGCGCAGCAAGCGCGCGTAGACGATCCCGAGTGTCGCATTCACCAAGCCCTCCGCCGTCACAGTGGTGCGCTCTCGAGCCTGAGAGCCCTGCTTTCGACCCTCGTCGATCACGCATGCAAGACGCGCTAGCAACTGATCGCGCTGCTCAAGCGCCCGCGGTCCGCCGTGCAGTGTCTGTACAACGCAAACCCGGGCGAGCGCCGGCTCGCGGTCGAGGAACGCCAGGATCGCGTCCAGGCCGCCGCTGACCCGCTCACGCCAAGGGAGCCGCTGCAGGTCGATTGCCGCAAGCTCGCGTTCGAGCATCGCGACCACGTCCTCGACGACCGCCATCAGACACGCTTCGCGATCCTCGAAGATCTCGTAGAACGTGCGCCGCGATATGCGAGAGCGGGCCGTGATCTGCGCTACCGTCGTCTGCGCGTAGCCATGCTCCTCAATGGCGCCGACCGTGGCCGCCAGCAGCCGAGCGCGCTGCACCTCCGCGAGCCGACCACGCGGCGCGTGCTCGCCCACGAGACGCCTGGAGGCACTCGCCGTGGAACGCGCAGACGCTCCTCGATGCGTGTGCGCAGGTGTCACCGCACGCGCCCCTGACACGAAGAGCTCCCCATCCCCACGAGCGGGGAGCGGGGGAGGCTCGCGAACGGCGAGCGGCGAGCCCTACCGGCTAGGCCAGAAAGCGAAGAGAGAGAGAGAGAGAGAGAGATGCGTCAGGCTGCTGACGCATCTAGCTACGACGTCCGCGCCGCTGCCACGGACCCCCGCCATGTATCTCCCTCCAGAAATCACGCTAAACCAGTTCCCTCATCGAAAACCGACCCGGTCCCTCTCCCGATTACCCCTGACAAACACTTGAAAGGTCGACCACAGCGGCAGACCCAACCAGACCATATGTCTGTCCGGCACCATTTACAGCTTGCCGTGACAACCCCGATCATAATCACCTCGGACCCTATCTGTCAATACCAAGGTTTTGCGTGCAGCGATAAGCCAACGTATGCAGGCCGAGCGCCACGCCGGCGAGCACGCGAGATCGCGTCCCGCCCCATGCCGCGCGCGGCGCCCGCTCAGGGCGCCAGCACGATCTTCAACGCCTCGCGCTTGTCATACAGCGCGTAGGCCTCGGGCGCGTCGTCGAGGCTCATGTGGTGCGTGACGAGCGGCCCCGGATCGAGCACCCCGGCCGCCATCAGCGCGAGCACCCGGTCGACGTGCCCGATCACATTCGCGTGCCCCGCGCACACGCGCAGCGACTTGATCCACAGCAGCCCCATATGCACCTCGGCGCGCTCAGCGTACACCCCGACCGCCTGCACCGTCCCGCACTTGCGCGTCAGCCGCAGCGCGAGGTCGAGCGCCTTGGGGTGCCCGACGGCGTCGATGCAGACGTCAACCCCGCGCCCCGCCGTCGCCTCGCGCGCCGCGGCCCGCGGGTCGCCCTCCTCCAGGTGCACCGCCTGGGCGCCGAACGACTCCGCCATCGCCAGCCGCTCGGGCACCGAGTCCACGGCGATCACATGCGCCGCGCCGGCCGCCCGCGCGGCCTGCACCGCGCACAGCCCGACCGGCCCAAGCCCCAGCACCGCCGCGACGTCGCCCGGCTGCAGCCCGCTGTCCACGACGGCGTGAAACCCGGTGCCCATGACGTCGCCCGCGAACAGCGCGACGTCGTCGCTCATGCCCTCCGGCACCCTGCGCAGCACGAGATCGGCGCTCGGCACCAGCGCCCGCTCGGCCTGCGTCCCCTGCAGCGAGCCAAGCGCCGCGCCGTGGCCGAAGGTGCGCGAGGCGTCGCACTTGTGAAAGAGCCCCCGGCGGCAGAACCAGCAGTGCCCGCAGGCGCTCTGAAAGCAGCCCAGCACGCGGTCGCCGACGGCGACCTCGCGCACCTCATCGCCGACCGCGAGGACCGTGCCGACGTACTCGTGGCCGATCGTGAAGCCAGGTTCGATCTGCACCCGGCCGTGGTAGATGTGCAGGTCCGACCCGCAGACCCCCGTCGCCTCGATCCGCACGATCGCGTCCGTTGGCGCCGCGAGCTCGGGCTCCGGGACGTCTGAGACCCGGACCTCGCCGGGGGCCTGGAAGGTGACGGCGCGCATGACGGGGCGACCCTATCGCGCCGCGGACATCCGCGTCGTGGATGCCCCCGCGGATCTCCGCATCGTGGATGCCCCGCGCCATCTCCGCCCGCCCCGGACGACGGCCGAGCCGTTCCTCAGCCGAACAGCTCGTCCACCGTCACCACGAGGCCCGGCACCGCGTCGCCCAGGTCCAGGGTGTCCCCCAGACCGTGGACCTGCGGCTCCTGCCCGGCGCGGTGCACCGTCGCCGTGCGCGGCTCCGGGTCGAGCACGACCACCGCGATCGTGCCCGCCGCGAGCCATTCGCGCAGCTTCTCCCGGACCTTCCCCGGCCGGTCTTCGGGCGAGAGCACCTCGATCGCGAAGTCCGGCGCCCCCGGCCAGTATTTCGCGGTCGGCCCCACCCGGTCGTAGCGCTCCTGGGAGATGAAGGCGGCGTCCGGCGCGCGCACGGTGTCGGGGTCGCTCTCCAGCACGAACCCGGTCTCGGCTCCGAGTGCGACGCCGCTTCCGATGCGTCGCGTGTGCGCGAGCAGCACGCCGCCGGCGACCATCGCCACCCGCCCGTGTTCGATGCCCGCGGGCTGCATCACTCGCAGCTCCCCGCGCACCAGCTCGTAGCGCCGGCGGCCTTTCGGCATCCGCAGAAGTTCCTCGGCTGTCGTCTGAAGGGCACCTACAGCCATATCCCGAGCAACGATAGCCGAGTGGGACAAATCGATGCAGCGCAATGTCTTCAGGCGCCCCGGCGCGCAGCGCATAGGATTGCGGTGTGAGCGCCACCCCCTCCAAAGCCGTCCTCGTAACCGGCTGCTCGACCGGCATCGGCCGCGCCACCGCGCTGCGCCTGGCGGCCGGCGGCTACACGGTCTACGCCAGCGCCCGCCGGCCGGAGTCGATCGCCGACCTCGAGCAGGCCGGCTGCCGCACGCTCGCCCTGGACGTCACCGACGAAGACTCCATGCGGGCCGCCGTCCAGACCGTCGAGGATGCCGAGGGCGCCGTCGGAGTGCTCGTCAACAACGCCGGCTACAGCCAGGGCGGCCCCGTCGAGCAGGTCCCCATGGACGCCGTCCGGCGGCAGTTCGAGACCAACGTCTTCGGCCCGATCCGCCTGATCCAGCTCGTCCTGCCCGGGATGCGCCGCCAGCGCTGGGGCAAGATCGTCAACGTCGGCTCGATGGGCGGCCGCGTGACGTTCCCCGGCGGCGGCCTCTACCACGCCACGAAGCACTCCCTGGAGGCCCTCAGCGACGCCCTGCGCTTCGAGACCCGGGGCTTCGGCGTGGACACCATCCTGATCGAGCCCGGGCTGATCGTCAGCGACTTCGCCCGGGCCGCGGTGGACGCGACGAGCTCGCTGGGCGCCGACGGCGACGCCACCGACGGCGTCTACGAGCCCTTCAACGCCAAGCTTGCCGCGCTCACGACCGGCGTCTACGAGGGACCCATGCGCCATCTCGGCGGCGGCCCCGACGCCGTGGCCAAGGCGATCGAGAAGGCGATCTCCCGCCGCCGCGCCCCCACGCGGGTGCCGGTGACGCCCTCCGCTCGCCTCACGATGCTCCAGCGCCGCCTGCTGCCCGACCGGGTCTGGGACGCGGCGATGCGCGCGCAGTTCCCGCAGCCCCGCTAGCCGAGCGGTGCGGGCCGCCCGAGGTGAAAGCCCTGGGCGTAGTCGACGCCGAGCTCCCCGAGGACGGCGAGGGCGGCGTCGCCGCCGACGCACTCCGCGATCGTCCGCCCGCCCATGCCGCGGGCGACGTCGGCGATGGCCCGCACCACGATCCGGTCCTCGGGCGAGTCGGGCAGGCCGCGGACGAAGTCGCCGTCGATCTTGAGGTAGCTGAACGGGAGGCGCTTGGCGTAGTAGAACGAGCCGAAGCCCACCCCGAAGTCGTCGAGGGCGATCGCGCAGCCCAGCTCCTGCGCCCCGGCGCAGAACGCCCGCGCCCGCTCGACGCTGACGATCGCCGCGGTCTCGGTGATCTCCAGGACCAGCCGCCGCGGGTCGACGGCATGGCGGGCCAGCTCGCCGGCGATGTGGTCGAGCATGCCGCCGTCGGTCACCGACACCGCCGAGAGGTTGACCGCGACACGGGCAGGGAGACGCCCTGGGGCTCCTTCGCCGCCGGACGTCGCGGAGGCCCCGCCGAGCATCGCCGCGACCCGGCCGACGACGAAGCGGTCGAGCCCGCGCACCAGGCCGCAGCGCTCGGCGGCGGGCAGAAACGCGGCGGGGGCGACCAGCGGCTCCCCGGGCTCGTCGGCGAGCCGCACGAGCGCCTCGTGGTGGGAGACCCGGCCGGTGGCGAGGGCGACGATCGGCTGGTAGTGCAGCTCGAACATGCCGCCGCGCAGCGCCCGCCGCAGCCGGGCGGGCCACGGCCGGGGGTGCAGGCCGGCGATCGAGCGTCTGCCGCCGCGGCCGTCCGCGGCCGACTCGCGCCCCGCGCGCAGCCCGAAGCGGGGCGTCCCCCCGCCGAGTGTCGACGTCGTCATCGCCTGCCGGTCTTCCACGTCAGCCGGCCGCTCCCTGCGGGCGGGCGCATCCCTGCAGTCGGGGTGCCCCGGATGGGGCGACCCGAAGATGCCCGTGCGACCTGACGATGCCCGTTGGTCTACCCTGATGAGCCTTCGATGACGACCCGGACGATCGTTACATCCCATCCCGACGTGGCCTGCGACCTCTGCGGTCGCGGCCTGCTGCGTGGCGAGCGACCCGACGTCTACGTCGGCGGCGGACGGCGGCGCACGGTCTGCGAGCTCTGCACTCCACGCGCCGCTCAGGAGGGCTGGCGGCGGGAGGGCGCCCAGGCGGTCTCCGAGCACGGCGAGAGCTCTCGCCGCGGACGAGGCGCGGCCCGCGGGCGCTCGCTGCTCGGGCGCCTCGGCCTGGCCGGCGGCGAGCGCGGCGCCCGGCCGGTGCGCGCGACCCGCCGCGAACCGGCGCCCACCGGACCGGAACGAGCGCCGCTGAGCGACGCCAGCGTCCTCGGCGAACAGTGGGACGACATCGGCACCCACTGGGCCGGGGGGCGTGGCGAGCGGGCCACCGGCCAGCGGGCGCCTCTGGCTCGGGAGCAGGCTCGGAGGGATACGGCGGATGGAGCCGGGGTGGGCGGCGATCGCGAGATGCCGGCGGCCAGCTCCGAGGTGGACGACGGCCTCGAGGCGCTTGCCGGGAGCCCCGAGGAGATCGAGACCGCGAGCGGCGAGCTCGCCGGCGATGGCGACCCCTCCGCGGCCGCCGCAGACCCGGACGAGGCCTTCGGGCACGACGCGCACGCCTCATCCGAGCAGGGCGGGTCGCAGGGCGACCTGGAGCGGGCGCTGGCGATCTTCAACGCCGGCGAGCACCCGCGGCGGATAGCGGGCGTGACCCGCGCCCTGGGGCCGGCGTGCCTGAAGGTGGCGCCACTCGCCGACGCCGAGCGGACGGTTGCGATCGTCGCTGCCTGGGAGCTCTGCTGGTACCGCTACGAGGTCGATCTCGCCGACGAGACCGCCGGAGCGCGGCTGGCGGCGGAGGGCATGGAGCTCGAGGAACTGGCCCCCGCGGACCGAGAGCCGAACGCCGTCGCGGACGAGCGTGGCGAGCTGGCCTTGCTGGTGGCCTGAGCGACCGCTACCATCTGGGGCGTGATGTATTGCGTCGTCCCCGAGGCGCTCGCCGAGGAGCTCTATCCCCGGCTCGTCGAGCACTACGCCGACGAGCCCAACATGACGGTCATCGTCGAGCGTCGCAAGGCCGACCGGCGCGGACGTCGAGGCGGGACCGTCGACCCCGAGGTGCGTCAGCAGCGCGTCGTGCGCGACCGCCGGCGCGCCCGTGTTCCGGGCGAGATGCTTCCGCTCGCGCTGCCCTGAGCGGCAGGGTTGTGTTGCGTTTTGCGGCGGTGTGCGCGCGGGTGTGTGCGCACACATACGTACACGCGCGGGCGCGCGCACATGCGCGGCTGGGCGCGCACACACGCGCGCACACACCTCTCGAAAATCGAATCTAGAACCCCGCCATCGCGGGCGCGAGCGTCCCGTCCCCGGCGCCGGCGATACTTCGCGGCATGAAGCTGATCGTCCACGTCGACGGTGGCGCCCGCGGCAACCCCGGCCCGGCGGCGGCGGCGTGCGTGATCTCCGAGCCCAGCGGGGAGGTCGTCGAGGAGCGGGCGCAGCTGCTGGGCGAGGCGACGAACAACGTGGCGGAGTACCGCGCGCTGCTGCTGGGCTTGGCGCGGGCGCGGACGCTCGGCGCGGACGAGGTGGAGGTCGTCAACGACTCGGAGCTGGTCGCCAAGCAGGTGCAGGGCCTCTACAAGGTCAAGCATCCGGCGATGCGCCCGCTGCACGCGGAGGCGATGGCGGCGCTGCGGGGCTTCGCGCGGTGGTCGATCCGCAGCGTGCCGCGCGCGCAGAACGCGCAGGCGGACGCCCTGGTCAACGCGGCGCTCGACGGGCGCGCGAACGGGCAGCTGCCGAGCGCCTAGATGCCAGCTCGCCGCGCCCGCCGTGTCGCGGGCGCTACAGCCGCGCGCGACGCTGCCGGATGCCTCACCGCAGCCGCCGCACCGAGTGCGCGATCCCCAGCATCTGCTGGTTTGAGAGTTCGCTGAGCAGGGTGTTGACGACCCAGTAGAGCGCCTTGCCCTGGCGCCAGGCGACCATCTGGATGTGGCTGCCGTTGGCGAAGATCATGTAGCTGCGCCCGCCGCTGTGCTGGATTTCGTCGGGGTGGTCGATGATCGGCGGATCGAGCCAGCCGGTGCCCTCGACGTCGTAGTAGCCGCCGATGGGGCTCTGCTGGAAGACGGCGACATAGGCGTGGTGTATGCCGCCCTGGCGGTCGCGCAGGGCGTAGGGGCGCACGGTTTCCTGTGTGGCGGGCCCCGTCTGCAGAGCCGGGTAGAGAACCGGGAAGGGAACCTTGACGGAGGCCTGAATCGCCTGTTCTTCGTCGCTGGACGGCGTCGGGTAGAGACCGATCGACGCGGCCGAGGGGGCCGGGCTGTTGTGGTGGGAGCGGTGGTGACGATGGCCGCGGTTCGCCGCAGGATGCGCGACGGTGGGGACGGGCTTGAGCTTCTGGTCGCCGTAGAGGAATTCGTGCAGGGTCGCCTGCGCGAGCTCGGGCGTGGTGGTGACGTAGGACCCGGCTGAGGCGCCGCTGCCGAGCATGTAGTCCTCGTTGCTGGCCTGGAAGGGCACCTGGCGCAGGGGCTTGCCCTGGGAGAAGGCGATCAGCTTGGCCAGTTCGAGCAGGACGCTGCCCGACGGCGGGAAGTTGGTGCTGATGGCGTGCCCGACGGCTTTGGCGATTTCGTCGATCTGGCCGAGTTCGGGCGATACCTGCTCGCGCAGGTCGCGCAGGAAGTCCTGCTGGCGGGCGACGCGGACGAAGTCGGAGTCGTCGTGGCGGTAGCGGACGTAGGCGAGGGCGTTTTCGTAGCAGAGCTTCTGGTAGCCCGGCTGGAGGTTGATGTTGGAGTAGTCGGTTTCCGGGGTGCCGATGTTTTCGTTGAAGTAGCGGTGGTCGACGTTGACGTAGACGCAGCCGAGCTTGTCGACGAGGCGGATGAAGCCCGTGAAGGTGACGTCGATGATGCCGTTCAGCCGCAGCCCCGGGAGCACGGTTTTGACGGTTTCGGCGGCAAGGGCGGCGCCCTCGTCGTGCCCGGGGAGCATGCTGCCGATGGTGTAGGCGGCATTGATCTTCTCCGGGTAGTAGACCTGGCCTTCGGGGGTTTTGATCGTGACGAGGAGGTCGCGGGGGATCGAGAGGACAGAGGTCTGGTCCTGTTCGGGGTCGAAGCGGACGAGCAGCATGGTGTCGCTGTGGGCGCCGGCTTCGCGTTCTTCGGCGTTCTTGGAGCCGTAGCGTTTGTCGGAGCCCAGCACGAGGAAGGTTTTGGGGCCGCCGTTGTAGATCGACGTCAGCAGACCCTTGCGGGTGTGGATCTGGTTGAGCTTGGGGAAGACCTCGGCGGCGAGGTGGTTGGCGGTGTGCAGGGCGAAGGTGGCCGTGGCGGCGCCGCAGAGGGCGACGATGAGGGCGCCGGCGAGCGCGAAGCGCCACCATGTGCGCAGCCGCGGGCCGGGGGCGAAGTCGTCGTCCATGGGCGCAGGTTATCCCCGCCTGCGGCGTGCCACGCCGGCCTGCCGGCTAGGCTCAGCCGATGCTGAGCCCCCGCAACCGCGAGCTGCTCGGCCTGCTGCCGGCCGCGCTGCTGGTGACGGCGGGCTTCACGGCGATCTTCATCCAGGAGCGCAGGGCGGCGCCGGGGGCGTCGACGAACATCGCGCTGCACCGCGCGTCGAGCGCCTCGCTGACATACGGCGCGATGTTCCTGGCGCTGTGCGTGATCGGCCATCTCGTGATCCGCTACGCCCTGCCCCACGCCGACCCCTACTTGTTCCCGCTGGGGGCGGTCCTGGCGAGCGTGGGGATCGTGATGATCTACCGCATCAACCCGACGCTGGCGCGCCAGCAGGCGCAGTGGATGGTGTTCGGGCTGGTGCTCTTCGCGGCGACCATCCTCGCGCTGCGCCGCCGCGGGGTGGGCGTGCTGGAGCGCTACCGCTACACGATCGCCGCGGTCGGGATCGCCATCACGGTGTTGCCGCGGCTGCCGGGGATCGGGGGGGAAGTCAACGGGGCCTACCTCAACGTCCACTTCGGCAGCCTCTCCTTCCAGCCCGCGGAGCTGGCGAAGCTGGCGGTCGTGATCTTCCTGGCGAGCTACCTGCACGACAACCGCCAGATCCTGGTGACGGCGGGCCGGCGGGTGCTCGGCGTGACGCTGCCGCCGATGAAGCAGTTCGGGCCGATGCTGGTGATCTGGGGGGCGGCGATGGGGACGCTGCTGTTGACGCGGGAGCTGGGGACGTCGTTGATGTTCTACGGGGCCTTCCTGGCGCTGCTGTACGTGGCGACGGGCCGGGCGTCGTTCCCACTGATCGGCCTCGCCCTGTTCGCGCTCGGGGCGTGGTTCGTCGGGACCCACGTCAGCCACGTCCACGCGCGCGTGCTCGCCTGGGAACACCCCTTCGACAAGGGCCTCTACGAAGAGAAGGTCGGCGGCAGCTACCAGCTCGCGCAGTCGCTGTTCGCCCAGGCCGACGGCGGGCTGCTGGGCACCGGCTTCGACCAGTCCCTGCTCAAGCTCATCCCGATCCCCGAAAGCGACATGATCTACGCGGTCATCACCAACGAGCTCGGGCTCGCCGGCGCCGTGGCGCTGCTGCTCGCCTACCTCCTGTTCGTCGTCCGCGGCCTGAAGATCGCGCTGCTGGCCCGCGACTCGTTCTCCAAGCTGCTGGCGACCGGGCTGGCGTTCACGGTCGCGATGCAGGTCTTCGTAATCGTCGGCGGCGTCACCCGGGTGATCCCGCTGACGGGCGTCACCCTGCCGTTCGTCGCCTACGGCGGGTCCTCGGTGGCGATGAACTTCGTCCTGCTGGCGCTGCTGCTGGTGATCTCCGAGCGCGCGCGGCGGCCGGCCTGAGCGGCGTTCCTGTTTTGGGATCGTCCGCGCGGGCGCGGCTCCCCGGCCAGGCGCGAGGGCGCGGGCATCCATGCCCGCTGACTCAGGCGTGCGCCGCGGCCCGCTCGGCCCCGGCCTGCTCGACGAGCTTCTGGGATAGGTGGGCCGGGACCTCCTCGTAGCGAAGGAACTCCATCGTGTACTCGCCCTGGCCGCCCGTGATCGAGCGCAGGTCCGGGGCGTAGCCGAGCAGCTCCGCCATCGGGACCTCCGCCTTGATCTCGGTCATCGGGCCGACGGGCTCCATGCCCTGGGGGCGGCCGCGGCGGCTGTTGAGATCGCCGATGACGTCGCCGACGCACTCCTCGGGAACGGAGACCGTGGTCAGCATGATCGGCTCCAGCAGCACCGGGTTGGCCTGCTCCAGGGCCTGCCTCATGGCGCTGACGCCGGCGAGCTTGAACGCGATCTCCGAGGAGTCCACCGAGTGGTAGGAGCCGTCGTAGAGCGTCACCCGGACACCCTTGACGGGATACCCGGCGAGGACGCCGGAGTCCATCGCCTCGCGGACGCCCTTCTCGACGGCCGGGATGAAGGAGCTGGGGATCACACCGCCCTTGATGCGATCGACGAACTCGAAGCCGTCGGGACGAGCGGGATCGTCGGCGTCCGGCAGCGGCTCGATCTCGATATGGCAGTCGCCGAACTGGCCGCGGCCGCCCGACTGCTTCTTGTGGCGACCGTGGGCCTTGGCCGAGCCGCGGATCGTCTCGCGGTAGGGGACCCGGGGCGGCTTGAGGTCGACCTGGACGCCGAAGCGCTCCCGCAGCCGGCCGACGATCACCTCGACGTGGACCTGGGAGAGCCCGGCCACGATCTGCTCGCCCGTCTGCGGGTCGCGATGCAGGTCGATCGTCGGATCCTCCTCCTGCAGGCGGCGCAGCGAGCTGAAGACCTTGTCCTCCTCGCCCCGGCTGTGGGCCTCGATCGCGAACGCCATCACCGGCGCCGGCAGGGCGATGCCGGGCATGTCGATCGGCTCGTCCCGCGCCGCCAGCCAGTCGCCGGAGCGGGTCTCCTTGAGCTTGGCCACCGCGCCGATGTCGCCGGGGCCGAACTCCTCGACGTGCTCGACCTCCTTGCCGGCGAAGAGCAGGAGCTGGCCGATCCGCTCCCTAGCATGGGCGCGGGTGTTCAGCACCTGGGTGTCATGGCGCATCGCGCCCTGGTAGACCCGAAAGAGGTTGATCCGCCCCGCGAACGGGTCCGCCCGGGTCTTGAAGACGTAGGCGAACAGCTCGCGCTCGGCGTCGGGCAGGAGCTCCACCTCGCCGACCCGCAGCGCGCCGTGCTTGACCGGCGAGGGCAGATCCTCGACGATCGCGTCCAGCAGACGCGTCGTGCCGAGGTTCGCGGTCGCGACACCGCACACCACCGGGAAGATGCGCCCGTGGTTGGTGCCCTCCTTCAGCGCGTCGACGATCTCGGCGTGCGAGATCTCCTCACCCTCCAGATAGCGCTCCATCAGGACATCCGAGACCTCGCAGACCTCGTCCATCAGTTTCTCCCGGTACTCCCCGGCGCGCTCGGCGTGCTCCTCGGGGATCGGGATCTCACTCCAGCCGCGGCGCTGAGCCGAGTCGTGGCGGAAGGCCCTCATGTCGACCAGGTCGATCACGCCCGTCAGCTCATGCTCGGAGCCCATCGGGATCTCCGTCGCCACCACATGCTGGCCGAACGCTCCCTTGAGCTGCTCCAGGGTGCGGAAGAAGTCGGCGCGCTCCCGGTCGAGCATGTTCACGAACACCAGCCGCGCGATGTCGAGCTCCGCCGCCCGCGCCCACAGACGAGCCGTCGAGACCTCCACACCCATCACCGCGTTGACGCAGAAGATCGCCGACTCGCAGACCCGCAGCGCCCCGAGCGCGTCGGCCACGAAGCTCGGCTCGCCCGGCGTGTCGAGCAGGTTCACCTTGCGCTCGTTCCACTCGAACGAGCTCAGCGCCGTCGAGATCGACATCCCCCGGGCCTGCTCGTCGGGGTCCACGTCGGAGACCGTGTTGCCATCCGCCACCGTCCCCAGACGGCTCGTGACCCCGGCCTCGAACAGCAGCGCCTCGTTCAGCGAGGTCTTGCCGGCCCCGCGATGACCAACGAGAGCGACGTTGCGAATGCGATCCGCGGCTGCGCGCATGATCGGCCTCTCCTTCCCTGCGTTGGGGGTGGATCCACCATACAACCCGGCGCCCAGCCGCGCCAGTGGTGTTTCCGCCAGCGCCGCCGGATATCGGCGACAGGCCTGCGCCCGCCCCCCCACGCGCCTTCGCCGGCCAGTCCACCGGCGTGGCGGCGTCAATCGAAGGAGTCGCCCTGCATCCGCGAGCGCAGGCGCAGCACCGCCTTCGTGTGCAGCTGGGAGATCCGCGACTCCGTCACCCCCAGCACCTCGCCGATCTCGCGCAGCGTCAGGTTCTCGTAGTAGTACAGCGCGATCACCAGCTTCTCGCGCTCCGGCAGCCGCGCGATCGCGTCGGCGATGCGGTCCTTCATGTCCCCCACGTCCAGCGCCCGCGCCGGGTCCGGCGCGCCGGGGTCCTCCAGGGTGTCCATCAGCGACACCTGGTCCCCGCTGGAGTCCGACACGCTCCACAGCTCGTCCAGCGCCGCGATCGACGAGTGCGAGATCGCCAGCAGCGACTCCTGCAGATCCTCCTGCTCGATGCCCAGCTCCGCGGCGAGCTCGGCGTCGCTCGGCGCCCGCTGCAGCCGGTGCTCGAGCTTGGAGTTCGCCCGCTCGATCTCCCGCGCCCGAGCGCGAACGCTGCGCGGCACCCAGTCCAGCGAGCGCAGCTCGTCGATGATCGCCCCCTTTATCCGGGTGATCGCATACGTTTCGAACTTGATCTCCCGCGACGGGTCGAAGCGCTCGATCGCCGAGATCAGCCCCACCAGGCCATAGGAGATCAGGTCAGCCTCCTCGACATGCGGCGGCAGGCCCGCCGCCGTGCGCCCCGCGACGTACTTCACCAGCGGCGAGTAGGCCACCACCAGACGTTCGCGCGCGCGGGGATCGCCGTCGGCCTTGTAGCGCCGCCAGAGATCGCGCAGCTCGACCGTCTTGACGTTCGTCTCCAGGGTCTCTTCTCCGGGATCAGGCTCGAGGGTGACTGCGCGCGTATGCGCCGCGGAGCCTCGCAGACTCTACCCGAGTGTAAACCTGGGTAGTCGACACGCTCGCGTGGCCCAACATCTCCTGGATGCTGCGCAGGTCGGCCCCCCCGTCGAGGAGGTGGGTGGCAAAGCTGTGCCGCAGCGCATGCGGCGAGGTCCCCGCGGGCAGGCCCGCGCGGCGCGTCCACAGCGTCAGCCGCCGGCGGACGTCGCCCGTGCCCAGCGGCCGACCCGAGCGGCTCAGGAAGAGGGCGGCCGGCACGCCCGCCGCGACACGGCGACGAGCTGGCGAGGACGAACCGCCGGAGCGGGACCCTTTCGGCGGGTCTCCCTCCGCCCGAGCGTCCCGCAACCGAGCCGCGCCTCGCGAGTCACCCCCGTCCGCGGCGTCCGCGGCGCTCGCCAGCTCCGGGCGACCCCGGGCGAGATAGGCGCGAACGGCTTCCAGCGCGACCTCGCCGGCGGGCACCAAGCGCGTCTTGCGGCCCTTGCCCTCGATGCGTAGCTGCTCACCGTCGTGGTCCACGTCGGCGAGCCCCAGCGTCACGATCTCCTCCGCCCGCAGCCCGCAGGCATACGCCAGCTCGAACATCGCCCGGTCGCGCAGTTGCAGCGGGTCGCTCGCCGGTATCGCATCCAACAGCTCCCCCACCTCCCGCGCCCGCAGCACCTTCGGCAGGCGCGAGCCCCGCCGCGGCGTCGCCACCAGGTCGGCCGGGCTCTGCCCGATCAGCCCGTGCTCACGCTGGCTGGCGAACAGCGCCCGCAGCGCCGCCAGCTTGCGGGCCGTGCTGGCGGGCCTCAGGCCCCTTTCCGAGAGCTGCGCCACGTAGCGGCGCAGCTCACGCGTGTCCACCTCGGCCGGCGCCAGCCCGCGCCCCTGCGCCCACTCCGCGAACTGCGCCAGGTCCGTCGCGTATGCGCGGCTCGTGCGCGATGCGGCATCCCGGCGTCGCAGGTCCTGAGCCAGCAGCTCGATCGCGGCCCGCCAGTCGTCCTTGAGTGAGGCCACCTCCCCCATCCCGTGCTATTCGCCGGCGACGGCCCACGCCCTGCGCGAAGCCCCTACCCGTGTCCGACCGCGACCGGCGCCGCCCCGAGCACCGGAGCCAGCAGCCGCGCCAGCTCCTGCCAGTCGCCGGCGCGAATCACGTCCTCTTCTTCGCAGATCTCCTGGTTCCACGGGTGAGCGATCGTCGCCGCCCGCATCCCGTGGCGGAGCGCCCCGAGGATGCTCCGCGGGCTGTCGTCGATCAGCAGCTCGATGCCGAGCTCGACACAGCGCTCGACCTTGAGCTCCGAGCACTCCAGATCGTCGTAGGGCAGGCCGATCGCCCCGAGCCAGGCCGCCGTCGCCGCCTGACAAGAGGAGTCGCGATAGCTCGCCACGTGAACGAAGTGCCCCTGCTCATGCCAGCCCCGCACCGTCTCCACGGCACCCTCGTACGGCACCCCGGCGAGAATCCGCTCCTCGCTGTGGCTCTCCCTGACGCACAGCTCGAACTGCTCGGGGCGCAGCCGCGTCAGGCCCCAGTTGAGCTGCTCCTCGTAGGGAAGCTCGATCCCGAAGCGCCGGCGCGACACCTCCGAGAGAACGTCCCAATAGTGGTGCAACGTTGAGTCGATGTCGACTGCGATCCGCATTGCCGTACCCCCACGGTCCTCATTGCCATATCCCCTCACAGCAACCTGCCCTACCCCTACGGATACGATACCCCTTGTGAGCTCCGTTGCTTCGATCGCGCCGCCGGCCGCCTCAGGCTACGGACCCCTCGGACGCTCGCCCTGGCTCGACGTCGACTGGCGCCGCCACCAGCGCTGGGTCAGCGTCGACGGCCAGCCCGTCAACGTCATCGAGCTCGGCGACGGTCCCCCGCTGGTCTTCGTCCACGGACTCTCCGGATCCTGGCCCAACTGGCTCGAGCAGCTGCCCGTGTTCGCCGGTCACAACGGCGACTCGCCGCAGCCCGGCGTCCCCAACCGCCTCGGTGGACACCGCGTCATCGCCATCGACCTGCCCGGCTTCGGCCGCTCCCCGATGCCCACCGAGCGGATCACCATCTCCGGCTACGCCCGCCTGCTCGACGGCCTGCTCGACCAGCTCGGCGTCGACGCCGCCGCCCTCGTCGGAAACTCCATGGGCGGCTTCGTCTCAGCCGAGCTCGCCATCAACTTCCCCCAGCGCGTCGAGCGCCTCGTGCTCGTCTCCGCCGCCGGCCTCAGCACCTACGCCCATCCCGGCGCCACCCGCGCCCTTCCCGCGCTGCGGCTGCTGGAGAGGTCGATCACCGCCTACGCCGGCTGGGTCGCGTCGAAGTCGGACACCGTCGCCCTCCGGCCGGGTCTGCGCAACGCCACCCTCGGCTTCGTCACCGCCCACCCCAGCCGCCTGCCCGCCGCGCTCGCCGCCGAGCAGCTCCGCGGCGCCGGCAAGCCCGGGTTCCTCCAGGCCCTGCAGGCCAACATCGACTACGACTTCAGCCACCGCCTCGGCGAGATCGCCTGCCCCACCCTCATCGTCTGGGGCGACCGCGACCGCGTCATCACCGTCCGCGACGCCGAGCGCTTCGCCCAGCTCATCCCCGGCTCCCGCAAGGTCGTCTTCGAGGACACCGGCCACATGGCCCAGCTCGAGCGACCCGCCGCGTTCAACGCCCTCCTCGCCGAGTTCCTGGAGAGCTAACGCGCCACCGCGCCCTCCGACGCGCTCCCCACCAGCTTCGCGTACTTCCCGATCGCCACGTCCACCCGCCCGCCGCCGGGGTGCCGCGTCGGCACGTACTCGCGCAGGCGCTCCGAGATCTCCTCGTCGGAGAGCGCCGCGTCGATCCGCCGTGCGTCGACGTCGATCGTCACCTCATCGCCATCCCGCAGCGCCCCGATCGGCCCGCCCCGCACCGCCTCCGGCGCGATGTGCGCCGCCATGAACCCGTGCGTCGCACCCGAGAAGCGCCCGTCCGTGATCAACGCCACCGACTCCCCCAGGCCCTCGCCCACGATCGCCGCCGTCACCGCCAGCATCTCCCGCATCCCCGGGCCGCCCGCCGGTCCCTCCCCGCGGATCACCACCACATCGCCCGCCGCGATCTCCTTCGCCAGCACCGCCGCCATCGCCGCCTCCTCGCCGTCGAACACCCGCGCCGGGCCCGAATGTTTGCGGCGCTCGTGGCCCGCCAGCTTCACCACGCACCCATCCGGGGCCACGTTGCCGCGCAGGATCGCGAAGCCGCCGGTCGGCTTCAGCGGGTCCGACAGCGGACGCACCACCCTCTGGCCCTCTGTCTCCCGCGCCGCCGCCGCCTCCTGCCCGATCGTCCGGCCCGTCACCGTCAGCGCCTGCTCGCGCAGGACACCGGCTTCGTGCATCCGCTTCAGCACCACCGGCACCCCGCCCGCCTCGTACAGGTCGGTCGCCACGTACCGCCCGCCGGGCTGCAGGTCGCACAGCAGCGGAGTCCGCTCCGAGATCGCGTCGAACTCCTCGATCCCCAGCGCCACCCCCATTTCACGGGCAACCGCCAGCAGGTGCAGCACACCGTTCGTCGACCCCCCGCTCATCGCCACCGCCGCGATCGCGTTCTCCAGCGCCGGCTTGGTGATGATCTCGCTCGGCCGCCGGCCGGCGCGCAGCACCTCCATCGCCAGCTCCCCCACCTGGCGCGCCACGTCCAGCTTGCGGCCGTCCTCCGCCGGCACCATCGCCGAGCCCGCGGGCGATATGCCCAGCACCTCGAACGCCATCGCCATCGTGTTCGCCGTGAACTGCCCCCCGCACGCCCCCGCCCCGGGGGACGCCGCCTCCTCCAGCTCGTGCAGCTCCGCCTCGCTCATCCTCCCCGCCGCGAACGCCCCCACCGCCTCGAACACCTGCTGGATCGTCACATCCTCGCCCCGGAAGCGGCCCGGGCGGATCGAGCCTCCGTACAGCATCAGCCCCGGAACGTCCAGGCGCGCCAGCGCCATCACCGTCCCCGGGATCGTCTTGTCGCAGCCCGAGATCGCCACCACCGCGTCGAAGCAGTGCGCGTCGGCCACCAGCTCGATCGAGTCCGCGATCAGCTCCCGCGAGACCAGCGACGCCCGCATCCCCGGCGTCCCCATCGTGATCCCATCCGAGATCGCGATCGTGTTCAGCTCCATCGGCGTCCCCCCCGCCGCCCGGATCCCCTCCTTCACCTTCGCCGCCAGCACCCGGTTATTGAAGTTGCACGGCATCGTCTCTATCCACGAGTGCGCCACGCCCACGATCGGCTTGGCCAGGTCCTCCGCCGTGTAGCCGATGCCGTGCAGGTACGCCCGGGCCGCCGCCCGCTCCGGTCCCTGCGTCAGCGCACGGCTGCGGTGCTTTACGTCAAAGTCGTTCACGCCGCGCGAACACTACCCGGACGGTCGCCCACTCCGCGTGAACGCCATCCCGACGACGGCGTGGCCCGCCTCCCCAGCCGCTCCCCCTCCCAGCGCGCCAGCCGCGCCAGGTCATCCCGCACCTGCTCCACGTCCAGCTGGCGGCCCGGCAGGTGCATGTTCGCCTCCGCCACCAGCCTTCCCTCGTCGGCCGTCAGCGCCATCCACTTCGCCAGCACGTCGTCCGCGTCCGGCAGCCGCGCGCTGCCGTAGGGACGGCTGTGGTCGGGGAACGCCACGCAGTACTCGTTGAGCAGCGCCCCCGTCTGCGGCACATAGGCCAAGATCGGGCGGTGCGGGTAGATCACGTAGGCGCAGCTCGACGACGACCCCCACACTCGCAGCAGGCCCAGGTCGCGGTACATCGCCCACTCCTCCTCGTTCACGCACGAGCGCAGCAGCGCCCGCGCCCGCCGCTCCGCCCTGCGCTCCCGGCCCGGGTCGTAGCGCACCTGCCACTCCCCTCCCGCCCGCCGCCGCAGCTCGAGCCGGCGGCGCATCTCCGCATGCACCCACGCCAGCGCCCCGAGCAGCCGCGTCCTGCACAGCTCCCACAGCAGCACCGTCGCGACGATCGCCGTGGCGCCCAGCGGAAGCAGCATCGCCGGCTAGAACGCTCCCCCGGCGGCCCGCGGGAAGAAGATCACCCGTTCCGCGTCCCGCGGCACCTCCCCGAAGCTGCGCACCATCTCCGCCTCCCTGCGCCCGTCGCCGCGCTCCGTCGGCACCGCCGCCCACATCCCCGCGTCCAGCTCCCGGCGAAACGCCTCTATCAGCGCCGCCTCCTCCGCGGGAACCTCCACGTCACCCTCGGCGAGCACCACCTCGCCATGACCCGGCTTCAGCCGCAGCAGCTTCATCGCCCCTCGATTATGCCAGCCCGCCGAGCCTCCAGACCGAGGATGTCGACCGGCCCCGCCCCCTCCCCGATGTCGCGCAGGCCACCGCCCACCGCCTCCCCCGCCAGCCGCCGCGCCACCCGCGCCGCCTCCAGCGGCGTCAGGCCCAGCGCCAGCTGCGCCGCCAGCACGCTCGAGTGCGTGCAGCCCGACCCGTGCGCCGCGCCCGCCTCGTGGCGCTCCCCGGGGAGCTCCACCGCCGTCGCCCCTTCCACGAACACGTCAACCCCACCCTCGCGATGGCCCCCCGTCAGGACCACGCTCCGCGGGCCCAGCGCCAGCACCGCCCGCGCCAGCGCCAGCGCCTCCTCGGCGTTGTCCTCCGCGGGACGGGCCCCGGGCTCGCCCTGATGCTCGGCGGGGTCGGCGGGGGTGTCGGTGTTCTTTTCGGCGAGGTGTGCGCGCGCGGGCGCGCGTACGCGCGCGAGCTCGGCCGGGGTGTCGATGTCGTTTTCGGCGAGGTGTGCGCGCGCGTGCGCGCGCGTGCGCGCGCGTGCGCGCGTACCGACGAGGACGCCCGCCTCGGGCACATTTGGTGTCAACACCGTCGCCAGGGGCAGGATCTCCTCGACGAGGGCCTCCTCGGCGTCCCCTGCCAGCAGCCGCGCGCCCGACTCCGCGACCATCACCGGATCGACCACCACCGGCGTCCCCGCCGGCAGCTCCCGCAGCGCCCCCGCCACCGTCCGCACGAGCTCCGCCGTGCCCAGCATCCCGACCTTGACCGCGTCGACGCCGATGTCGCCGAGGACCGCCCGGATCTGGGCCAGCACCATCTCCGGCGGGATCGGCTGGATCGCCTCCACCCCCGTCGTGCTCTGCGCCGTGATCGCCGTGATCGCCGTCATCCCGTGCACCCCGCAGCGGGCCAACGCCTTCAGGTCGGCCTGAATCCCGGCGCCCCCGCCCGAGTCAGAGCCGGCGATCGAGAGCACCCGGGGGGTTCGGGAGGTCATGTCCGCCACTGTATTGAGCCACCTCACCCGGGCCGGCTCAGCGCCAGCGCGCCCGCCCGGCGCTTGGCGGCCCGCACCGCCTCCGTCAGCGCCGCCAGGTCGTACGCCCCGTAGTGGCGGCGGCCGTTGACGAAGAACGTCGGCGTCCCCGACACCCCGCTCTCATCCGCGCTGGCGACGTCGCGCATCACCCGCTCGGCGTGCCTCCCGTCGCGCAGCTCGGCCGTGAAGCGCGGGACGTCGAGGCCGAGCTCCTCGGCGTAGCGCTCCAGGTCGCCCGGCAGCAGCTCCCCGCCGTGGGCGATCAGGGTGTCGTACATCTCCCAGAACCGGCCCTGCGCCGCCGCCGCCTCCGCCGCTTCCGCCGCCAGCTGGGCGCTGGGGTGGACGTCGTTCAGCGGCAGGTGGCGCCAGACGTAGCGCACGTCGGCGCCCACCGACAGCAGCAGCTCCCGGATCGCCGCCTCCGCCTGCCCGCAGTAGGGGCACTCGAAGTCGCCGTACTCCAGCAGCGTCACCGGCGCCCGCGCCGGGCCCCGGATGTGGTCCCGGTCGGGATCCACGTCGTCGGCGAGGTCGACGATGTCGGCCGCCGTCCGCCCGATCTGCCGCGCCCGCGTCGCGCTCGGCAGCGCCCGGATCGCGCGCAGCACCACCCACGTCAGGGCCGGCGCCAGCGCCAGCGTCGCCAGCGCCCCCAGCTTGGCCTCGCTCAGCCGCTCCCCGGTGAACGCCAGGCTCGCGATCAACAGGGACACCGTGAACCCCGTCCCCGCGCAGGCCCCGCCCGCGAGCAGCACCGGCCCGCTGATCAGCGGCCGCGGGCCGCGCAGCGCCGGCCGCGACGCCAGCCACGCCCCCGCGTAGATCCCCGCCGGCTTGCCCAGGACGTAGCCCAGCGCGATGCCCAGCGTGATCGGCGAGGCGATCGCCGCCGCCAGCAGCGAGCCCGTCACGTGCACCCCGGCGTTGGCCAGCGCGAACAGCGGCAGCACCCCGTAGCTGACCCATGGATGCAGCTGGTACTGCATCCGCTCGTTCGCCGAGATCGCCGACGACACCCCCCGCTGCACCGAGCGCGCCAGCTCCGGCGTCGGCTGCTCCCGAAAGGACCGCGCCAGCGCCGTCGTCCGCTCCAGCTCGCCCCGCTGCGGCGGGTAGGCGCCCGTCACCAGCCCCACCGCCAGACCCGACACCACCGGGTCGATGCCCGACTCAAACAGCGCCACCCACAGCCCCACCGCCACCGCCACCGACGCCGGCCCCCGCGCCAGCGGCAGGTAGCGCAGCGCCAGCAGCACCCCGAACAGGCCCACCGCGACCACGAGGGCCACCACCGAGACCTGCTTGGTGTACACCGTCGCGATCACCGCCAGCGCCACCAGGTCGTCGACGACCGACAGCGTCAGCAGGAACACCCGCAGCCGCGTCGCCGCCCGCGGCGTCAACAGCGCCAGCGCCCCCAGCGCGAACGCCGTGTCCGTCGACATCGCCGTCCCCCACCCCCGACCGCCGGCGCCGCCGGCGTTGAACGCCACGTAGATCGCCACCGGCACCGCCATCCCCAGGCCCGCCGCCAGCGCCGGGATCGCGATCCGCCGGCGCTCCCGCAGCTCCCCCAGGTCGAGCTCGCGCTTCGCCTCCAGGCCGACCACCAGGAAGAACAGCGTCATCAGCCCCTCGTTCACCCACCGCCGCAGGTCCGCCACCAGGCTCGCCCCGCCGAGGTGAATCGAGAGCCGCGTCGACCACAGCGAGTCGTATGTGCCCGGCGCCGCGTTGGCCCACACCAGGGCCAGGACCGTCGCCGCCAGCATCACCGCCGCCCCGCCCGTCTCCGTGCTCAGGAAGTCCCGCACCGGGGCCGCCAGGTTCCGGCCCCAGGCGGTCGTGCCCGCGAACGACATTCCCGCAGGTCCCCGGCCGCCCAGCCGCGGCAAGCCGTGGCCCGCCGGCGTCGCCGCCGCCGCCCCGCGGCCCGCCGTCCCCGCCGGCGCCGCCGCCTCCGGCTGCTCCTCGACAGACATCGCCACGATCCTCGCAGGCCGGAGGATGTGATGGGTCCCGCTCTAGTACGCTAATAGCGTACTAAAGAGTACTGAGCGGGAGTACCGATTAGTACTCTGTTAGAGTACCGGGTGTTATGGCGACGATTGGGGCGACCCCATTCCGCTACGAGGAGCCGCTGCCCGTCGGCGAAGATCTCGTCGATCGCGAGGACGAGCTCCGCGACCTCGCGGAGCGGGCGCTTGCCGGTCGCAACACCCGCCTGGTGGCGCCGCGGCGCTACGGCAAGACCTCACTGCTCAAGCACCTCGTCGCCGCGGCCCGCGACACGCCCGTGGCCGGTGTATACGTCGATCTCTACGGCACCCTCGGCGCCGCCGAGGTGACCGCCCGCGTCGAGCGCGCCCTGCGCGCCGCCCGGCTGCCGCGCGGCCAGGCCCGCTGGCTGGACGGGCGCCTGCGCAGCTTCGCCCGCAGCGCCCGCGTTCGCCTCGGACCGCTCAGCCTCGCCCGCAGCGACGCCGCCGGCCCTCCAGCCAGCGGCGAGCCCGGAGCCCTGGAGGACCGCTTCGCGATCTTCGCCGAGCTCCAGCAGCGGATCGACGCCCCCGTCGTCGTCGTCCTCGACGAGTTCCAGGCCGTCCTCGCCGGCCCCGGCGAGCTCGACGCCGCGATCCGCAGCGAGATCCAGCACCACGACCGCGTCGGCTACGTCTTCGCCGGCTCCCACGTCGGCATGATGCGCGAGCTCTTCGCCGACCGCGCCCGGCCCTTCTACGCCCAGGCCGCCCCCCTGACGCTTGGCCCCCTGCCCCCGGGCCCCCTGGCCGAGTACGTCGGCGCCCGCTTCGAGCGCCACCGGCGCGACTGCGAGCGGGTCCTCGGCGCGCTGCTCGACGTAGCCCGCGGCCACCCCCAGCGCTCGATGATGCTCGCCGCCCACCTCTTCGCCGCCACCCCCGACGGCGGCCGCGCCGACGAGGGGACCTTCGAGGACGCCCTCGCCGCCGCCCTCCGCGAGGCCGACAACGAGCTCGCCGGCCGCTGGGACGCCTTCACCGTCTCCCAGCGACGCGCCATCGCCGCCGTCGCCGACCGCCAGACACCGTTCAGCCAGGCCGCGGCGCGCGCCCACGGCACCAGCAAAGGCGCCACCGGCAAGGCCCTCGCCGCCCTCGCCGCCGGCGGCGACCTCGCCCAGGAGCCCGACGGGGGCGCCTGGACCATCGTCGACCCCTTCCTCGAGCTCTGGGTCCGGGCCCTGCGGACCCGGGGGTAACCTGGTCCCGGCGGTGATTCGGGCCGCGGCGCGGCCCGTCGGTGACCCGGTTCGCGTCGTGGCCGACTCCTGGGCGGTCCCGATCCGGCGCCTTCTGGGAAATTGGCACAGTCCTGACGCGATGACACCCGCAGGAGACATTTGTCGGCGTAGTATTCGCTGGCGTGTACGT
>Ga0335072_10003267_pt1 | contig 24474 bp, 26 predicted proteins | sample Lox_Sample_21_FD_206725 | JGI IMG/M metagenome (GOLD analysis project Ga0335072, IMG submission 206725) | Soil microbial communities from Loxahatchee National Wildlife Refuge, Florida, United States - Lox_Sample_2.1 | ecosystem: Environmental > Terrestrial > Soil > Wetlands | place: USA... | reverse complement strand
GCACTTATGGATGCTAGATTATGAAAGTGCCATCGGATGGAGATGAGCGATGCCGATATCGAGCAAGTAGTCAAGACAGCGGAGTAGCTAAGTTTTTGAGGAATTACGAACAGAAATTGCAGGGCGTTGGGATAGAAATACGCGTGATGGAGAGAATATGGATGACGGCCGGAATGAGATGTTGACAGAGATATCAATGACGACAAGGTCTCGACTGACAACTTCAGGCATACTAGATATACAGTCTCTTCAAGGAATTCTTCCAAAGACTCACGATCTTCAAAACACGGCAAACTTTTCGAGTTTCAGTCCATGGCGGTTTGGGAAAGCCAAGAGTTACCAGAGATGTCTCAGGTACTCTTGGATAAGTTTATAGAGGGGACGAGTTGTAGATGTAGGGCACGTAGAGTAAAACTTTTCAGACCAGTTACATACACGAAGTTCATTTCATTAACTTTGGAAGCCATGCATGATGGCATCTCTTTTGGACCAAAAGCGATACAAATTTCAATCCCAGTGACGGCTTTTCAGCTCTATATCTCGTTTGGAATACACAGGATACAGTCTGTCCCGTCTCTCTTCCTCCATTAGCCTCTTTCATAGCGCCTAAGCAGTAACCTCATCCTTTCCGCACTTGCATTAAGCCAATACATATCTTCGTCATCCTTAGAACCACCGGACTTCTTCCTCCGGGTGCCTGTACATTTCTTTTCCCGCGCCTTGATACCTTTCTCAACTGCCGCCATCAGCTCCGCCGTATATTCAATCCCACCATGTGTGGCTAGAAGCCTGAATAGTGTCTCGACCAACAACGAGACTTTGGCGTTGTCTTCCACGGATGACGTATTAGCCGCGAAGGGAAGGAAGCAGTGCTCGAGATTCATTTGGGTTAGTACGTCATCGTCAGGTCGTGGAGCGCTCCATGGTAAGAGTTGGGAGAGATGAGCTTGGGTGATTGATGATAGAGCGACGAGAGGGAGATGAGGCATCGCAGATGGTGACAAGAACAAAGCGAACGCCGGGAGCGGGAGCGGCTTGATGGCTTCGACGTAGTATTTGTAAAGTTCTCGGATTGGGACAAACAGGCTTGGAGCAGTAAAAGATGCGAGAGATAGCTGACGTTTGTTAGTAAAGTAGTGATTGCCAGAGGTGGAACTTACGAAAGCTAGAAGGCGTAACCGTATAGTCACAGCTTCAGGATCTTCAGCTATGCTTGTAGCGCTCTGCGCATTTGAAGAATCCTCAGTTGTGCTAGAGGATGACACTTCAGACTGTGAAGGGGCTGGAGTGTTGTCCTCGTCATCTTCATTCTGCAAGTAATCGCCGTAATCATCCTCATCTAGGTTCAGCTTTACTTCACGCTTCCTTTTCGTTCCTGTCTTGGCATTTGCTTCCCGGGTTTCATCCTTGAAGACTTCCGGATATGCTTTTAACGCATCGACCGAGCCGTCTGCGAAAATAGACTTGACTATACGTCTGAGTGCAGTCGAAGATCTAGCACCTTCTGAGAGATATTGAATAAGGATGCGATTCTGAAATTTTTCCCCCATGGCTTCAGTATCCACAGGCTTCTCTTCCATGCATTCGTCATTGTGTATATTCAGTACATCGTTCCAATCTGTCTCGATAACGTCTAACATATAGTCTAGCCATACCTTCCAGACATTCCAACGCCCTCGGTGATGTATACTGCAATTGAATGCCCATCCCACCACTTGCCAAAAGTCTTGCGCTCTTAGCCACAGACTGCTTTCATTGGCTAGTTTTGAATTTATTGGATCCTCGCCATAAGGTACTCTTTGTTGTGGGTTCAGAACGGCTGCCCTTTCCGTGCGTCGATTTAGCCGTGGGCTCGCCTTTGGATGGAAGGCAAACGCTTCGTAAAGCTTTGCTCTGGATGGTCCAATGAGAGAAAGAATGTTCCGAAGAAGGATAAGGGCCTGTGATGATATATCAGCCCGTTCACTGGGAGTGGCTCGTGTAGTGAAAGTGGGGTGGACGAGAAGGGTCGTTATGAAGGCAATCTGGTTCTTCGGTGGTAACCAGGCCTTTGTTGGGCTTGGATAGGATGTGCCTGAGACCAGAAGGTTGTTGAGAAGTATTATTGCTTTATCATCTATGTTATATTAGCAAGGAATTTTCAGAGATCAGGTCACTTACACAGTCGCTCTTCAAGGTAGATGTTACAGTGGGTTTCAAGCTCGTGCGGAAGATCTTTTGTTAAACGATAGGTGGCGGTATTAAAGTCCTGTTTCGGGTCATCGTTGCTTATGGATATAATTGGCGAACTTGTGCTGGAGCCCTCTCCTAGATCATCGGTGCGTACAAGAATAATAGGTGGAGTTGACAAGCTCGGCGATTCTTCCGCATCATCTTGGCCTATTTGTGTTAATGGCGGGCTTGATTTGCTTGGAAACAGACTTCGTGTGCGATCAGACAAAGGGGAGGCGTTGAAATCGAGAGTGGGACGCGCCTTTCGAGGCGCGACAGGCGTCGCCGCCGTCATAGAGGAGAGCTGCGTGTTCAAACCATGGCCGGTAAGGCTCGAGAAATCACTGATGACGCGTGAATACCTCTTATGGAGGGTATCCTTGCGCAAGGCACATCGACATTGGATCGTTGGTGGTTGTTCTAAAATATTCTGGACCTGGTGGGGCGAAGGCCTCAGGCTCGATTGCCCCGCAGATGAAATTTACAGCTATCACGTTCCACGAGCCTGGGACGTCTCAAATCGAATCGAAGATATCACCATAATGGTTCGGAACGATCTATCCAGGTGACATTTGCAACCTCCGGGGGTCATCTTATGTATCTTACCCCTACTCGAGATATATTCGATCCATCTTCAGTATCTGTTAGCCTCTAACAGGTCAACAACCTGTTATGAAATTACTTTCACATATGAATTACTATATTAAAATTGGAAGATTCCGTTATAATAGTCCCATGACACTGAATCCAGTGGGTATTCTACCCTATATTACAACACTGCAGCCATTGGTGTGGAAGCATTGCATTATCCTTCCTTGGTTGAAGTCTTCCACGAGTCATTATCTCCGTCCTTGTCCACATCATCTCCTTGACCTGCTTTAGCGCCCTGAGCGCCATATTTCGCATGTGGAGCAGAAGATGCTGTCTCTACTGCCTTCTTGAGCTTCTTGGTTCGAAGTTCAAGAATCAGCTGCTTCTCCATACTAAGATAGCCACCCTGTTTGTCCTCGGCGAGTTTTAGGGCCTCTTTAGCGAATTTTGCGCTATCGAAGCCCTCAAAGGTGTTGGTCCTCAGGCTCAGTAGGGCCCTGTAGTCTTATGAAGTGAACTAGGTTTAGGGTTTGGGCGAAATTTGTATAATCATGGTCAATCAGATAGGCGGCTTTGGCAAGAAAAAGATTGAGAACAGTTCTTTGAAACGACGGCGGGTCAGGAAGGAGCCTTATTTCCTAGCAGATCTCGAGAGGGCCGTCCAGGTTGCCCTTCGTTGCAAGTTTAAAGGCCCTAAGTCTTAGCTTGCTTGGAAATCGATACTACGAGGAGCTTAAACAGTCTCAGACAGAAAATTTTCTTACAGCTAGAAATTGCAGGAAGTATAAGCTTGCAAAAATTACTAACCCGGGCCCTCTAGATGCTCTTATAGAAGCCTGAAAGCCGACAAGGTATCACCGGAGGCCCCAGCACTATGGAGTGGTGGTTGGCCCTGTAAGTACCCTGCAGGAAGACCTAGCCTAAACCGGTGCTAAGCGAGGAATATTTTTCCGCTGCGTATTAAACGAAATAAGAAATTATGTCTCAAACTGGGTGGTGTGGTGTAGTGGTAGTGCGTAACCCACGGCCTTTCGTAATATAACTTTATACTAACTTTCCAAAGGCACGTGACGTTGTGGAACTCTCCTCAAAACCGTTTCGACCTGGGTTCGATTCCCAGCACTGCCAATTCTCTGAATTGCCGCTCGTAGAGTGGTTTCCCCAGTGCTACGACTTGTTAACAAGTCGTTGTTGAAAACTCTAGTGGTTCAATTCCACTGTATGGTCATAATTTTTTGGCTTCGTTTTATAAATTCATACATAATATGAAGCGCTGAGAGTGGTCGCTTAGGATTTCCATTGTGTCTAAAGAGGAGCTTGCAGACCATTAGCGTCAAATCAGAAATACCCCCTTATGTATTCTCGATCACGGCGATCTCTTTCCTTTTACTTTCCTTGATCTTAGTAGATTCTACCGAATTGAAAGTATACTGTAGCACGAGGAAATCATGTTCGCCACCATATCCAAGCGCCCATGAGGCTTGCAGTGGCTGCGCAATGGAGATTTAGCGTGTGCAAAATTATTGGGATTTCTTGGCATGCAACAACCATTTTGTATGTAAAATATAGTATTTAACGCTAGCACTTGTGTAAACCATTTATATATTACAGAACATTTTAATAAGGTACTTATAAGGTCCTAATACAATAAAATTATAACTTTTGCTAAATAGATCATAGAAACAAGCTAGGGAGGAAAAGTAAGAGAAAGGCAGCGAACTGATTTAAGCGACTGTGGCAGGTGGTTGGTAGATGGGTTTTTCAAGGCATTGTACACGTAAATATAGTAAAGACACTAAAAAAATCAATTTCAACGCTGTAGACGATACAGATAAATGGTTTACACAGTGCTAGCATTAAATACTGCATATTTTATATACAAAATAGAGGTGTTGGAGATGGTTGTTGCGTGCCAAGAAATCCCAATAATTTTGCACACGCTAAATGCTGTCCGTGACCTTCGAAAAGAGCGCGTCATACTTGATTGCCCTTCCCACTAGCCGTGCCTCCTCATAAAGCCTGCCCTCGCCCATTCTTTTTTCTTCTTCACATAAAAATCCCAATTCAACTCCGAAGTCGTTCTATCATACATCCCCTTAATCAACCATACAAATCCGCAATCATGTCTCTGCACTGTATGTACTACTCCCGTTCTCCTCAGGTGATCCTCGGTCAACATCCGATGACGTCGTCGTTTATTGAACATGATCTTGATCACCAAAACCGACAAAAGGAACATTGCAATTGCCAATTTGTCTTCTGATTGCCCCAATTGGCATAATATATAAGCCAAGATCAAACTTTGATGCTAACACCGTTGAAAATAGACTTGCCGCCCGTCAAGCCCTCAGCCATTGCGCTCGGCACCGCTTTCAACCATGCTGCTTCCCTAGCCGTCCTTGGCCCCGTCTTCGGTGATACGTACCACAGGGCCCAGGCAGCCAACTCTAAGGAGGAGTTCCTGAAGTCAAAGGAGGCTGCTTCAGCTGCTGCTGCTTTGGGAACTTCCCTTGCCGGCTCCGCCATCCAATCATATGGCGTTGCTGCCTTGCTAAATGCTACTGGTACCCTCAGCTACAAGGGAGCTGCTTATCTTGGCTCTTTGATCTTCATGGCCAGCTCTGCTCCATCGGTTAGTTTATAACCCAAAGTTTGTTGTTTTACACTCGCTTACCTCTGAAATAGTTCATCGCGCAAATCATCACCGAGAAGAGACCCCTTGACACAGTGGCAGTTGGTGCTTTGGCTCGTATCTTCGAGACAGTTGGCCTATCGCTCTTTTTGACATGGTGGGGAACACGGTAAAAGACCCTCCTTTCATGCTTGTTGCTTCTACTGACTCTTTTAGTACGAACCCTTTTGACTGAATGCGGAATTTTGGACATAAATTGCGGTGTTGTAGCGGAGAAAGGCGGGAAGGGCATGGCGGAACATCGTACGGCTATTATATAACTAATATATCATCTCTTCTCGAATCAGGCAGTGGACTTGTGCTTCGCTGTTCACTCGCCCTCGGTGTCATGGTATAAAGACAAAATTATTCGAAATACGCTCCCATGTTAGTTGTGTAACATTTCTTCTTGCATACCCAACGCAATTAAATTTCTCTTCTTAAGAACTCCACCTATTTACAGAGAGTTAATCACACGATTGACACCGAGTAATTCATATTCATGGTCCTTGGTCTCTAGGAGATATCCATTCAGCGGCACTAGTAAAACTGAAGCTCAGTAAATAACTTGCTGCACGTGACCTCGTTCTCTTAGGAACAAGCTCACTGTGAGGGATGCCACAAAAGCATCTGAATCATAGCATGCGACCAGAATCGAGAAATCCTTGTCAACGTGCTTCGCCTACTTAAATACCATAACCCACCGTGAGGCTGCCGGCGCAGTCGGCATGCCTGATCTCGACCCACTAACTGAAGGGCTTTCTCGATAAACTCGATACAGCATCTCCCGAGACGGCTCGAAAGGTCATTCTGACGACGTACGGCACCCTGGGCAATCCGATCGATGAGGGCGTGCAAACAACAAGAATCAGAACGACAACAAGAATCAGAAGGAGAGCAAGACTTAAAAAGATAACAGGAGTTGATAGGATGGCAACAAACTAGCCGAAAACATTATAACGTGCTTAGTAGGGCCCCGCTGCTCAACAGTTAGTGGGGTGGCTTGTCTCAAGGTCGATGCCTAGTTTGGAATAAATCGAAGCGCTTTAAGGGTTCTTAGACCGACAAGTACTAAACTACAATGTCCTAGTAGCTCCTCATCCTGAAAACACAAAATAGAGGTGTCCAGAACGCTAATACTCCACGCTAGAATCCTAACACTAAAGACTAATATATGTCCTGATACTCATTGATATCAGCATGATATCAAAAGACAAAAGAGATTCTGTGGAACGAATGACACCTGGGACTACAGGACATCTTGTTCTCCGACCCACACACAACTTCAAGCCTTCAATCCAAGTTGTCCACCTGGTCCATATCCAGCGCTCAGGCCATTGTCGCCTTCCACAGCCTTCTTGGCCCGTTGCTTCTCCGCCCACTCCCTACTTGCCTGGCGTCCTCGTTCCGCCGCCTCCAATCTGCTCTTTTTCGCGGCTGCTTCTCTCTCCCTCTTTTCCTTCTCCATCTCTTCTAGCGCCTTCATATCTCTCATGTAGATCTCTTTTGCCCTTTGTCTCTGAAGCTGGACTTCTGATGCCGACACTGTACGCTGCATTGCAGGGCCACTCATAGAAGGTCCGTTGGTAATGGAGGCTTTCCGTGCATGTCGGTTTTGGGAAGGACTTGTTGGGCCAGGCGCACGGAGAGCCGATATATTGGCAAGGTTCGCAGCCACAATTGATGGACGATGGGCACCGACAATTGAACCGCGCTTACTAATGCTAATGCTATCCCGTTTCTGGCCTGGTGCCGCATTGTCGCTCTCTGGTCGGACAGCCTGGTTTTTGCGGGCGAGACTGGCAGCGGTTTCACGAGGGACGAAGCTGGGTTGGACACTATTTCGTGGTGGCTTCGCTTTGAATTCGCGGCGCTTCCTCTCCTCTTCCTCTTGAGCCCTCAAGCGTGCTTCATGCGCCTCTCTCTTTTTCCTGGAGAGCGCTTCACCGGGAAGTTCGAAGATGGGCTTGGTCGGCGGCTTTGCCGACTTGACCTTGGTTGCTGGGGCGGGCGCCTTGACTGTTATTAAGCTTCCATCACCGGATTCGCGCTGAGCCTTTCGAGCCTCACGTTGCTCCTTGAGCTTTCGAGCTACTGCTTCTCCTGGAAGCTCAAAAGTTGGTATGGTAGGTGGCTTCGCTGACTTTATCGGCTCCTTTGGAGGCAATAAACTTGCAGGGCGCTTGACGGGCTTCTTCGCGACGACTGGCTTTCCTTCAGAAATATTGGCGGCGTCACGCAGTGCCGAGCTTGACTTGGCCTTCTTTACTCCCTCTTTTGCTTTGACTTCAGCGCCCGCCATAGCCTTTAAATTAGGCCTAGCTTCTTGCGGTTTGACTCGTAAAGAAGAAAATGGCTTAGCTGTAACTTTCGCCGTTTTCTTTTGTGCGGGGGCTTTGGGTGCTGTTTCAGTAGGCGACACTGCAAGGGCTGCTTGACCGAGGGCCTCAATCGCTTCCTCCATCTTGTCAAGTGCTTCAACTGAATCTTCAATACGGGAAACAGGCTTTGCAGGAGAACGAGTCGTAATATGCTCAACAAATGAGTCTTCGGCTGCGCCAGATGTCTGATTGACACTTTTTTCGGCCTCACATGCCTTTTCGACAGCCTCAAGGGTGGTAATACCCTCTTTTCTTGGGGATGTGCTAATCTCAGCACTTGCACTAGTCCCCGCTACTTGATAAAAGCTGTTAGCAGTACATCCTTCTGAAGAAGCATAATGAACGGCTATCCATTTCTTGATAGTTCGGCTATAAAAGGAGAATCGATTGCGGAAGCAAAATCTCGATGCTTTCCTATGAGTCCAGACGTATATCTAACTGGCAATGAGATCTCACTATCAAACTGACCTGATTTTGTCTTTGCTAATTTCTGTCGAGTTGCACGGACAGCTGGTGATGGGGGGGTTTTGGTCTTCTCCGCCTCAGTATATGGCAAGTCCTCTGGTACTGTTAGATCCCGTCCAGCCATTGCTCGAAGAAGAAACATGAGGTTACCTTCGTCCGAACTTAGCAGCCGACGAGCCCCTTCAGTTGCAGGTGACACAGCAGCTGGCTGCTCATCTTCGACAACATCCGGAGCCCCGCCTGTGACAACCGGCTCTATTGGCTTCTTGGCTGCCTTCTTGCCCTTTCCATTTTTGTTTTTCTTCACACCAATAGCCTCCTTATGGGCGGTCTTAAGACCCTTCAACTGCGCCGTCATTTCTACATCTTCCACCGTCATGGTTTCTTCCTCTGGATTAAGGCTAATCTCTGCCAGAGCCGGGCGTTCTGCTCTGGGTGTGTCTGGTAGAGGAACCTGTGTAGCAATGTCCGTGTCGTCCTCTGCAATAACTATTTTCTTCGATCGAGTGGCCCGAGGCATGCTGTAGGACACGCACAATTGTCGCCAGCGATGTAAATATTGCGATCGAGCTCTATTATAGTAAATTTATAGTTAAAAGTGTGTTGCAACTATAAAAAGCAAGAGATAGAGTACGCTTGCCGTAGGTATGCGGAGGTATGCGTTTAATGGAGCGTCAGCGCACTTAATGAGTTTGTTTACGCTCCAGGATGCGCCGTGCCGCTTCTGGTTCGCGATTACCCCATCGCCACGGCAACGGGTAAATGTTAAACGCGAAAATCACACGTAAAACGAAACCAGACGCGTCTCTCAGCGCACGACCAATGTATGAAGGTCTAAGCAGGGTTTCAGATACCAAAAGGTTGCAAAGTACTATTTGTACATGTCTAAGATAGATATTTTCCTACTTAAAGCCCTTCCGCTTTAGGGTATAACATCCAGAACCAGCGCCAGCCCTCTCCATTATGTCCATATGCTAATCGTAATTTCGTAAATCTTCAATAGCTGATACCCAAACCCTTGAACATACGTGGCCTACTCCCCACCAGCCGCTCCGCTCGAAGTAACCTGTTCTAACTTCGGAGCATCCTTCGTAGGTATCCTAACCAGCGTTTGTGGTAGAGGTACTTCTGAGTCATCCTCCTGCTTCCTATCCACTTCATACCCGTTCTCGTCTTTTGGCTTGGGGATTTTCACTGCGGGGCAGTTTAGTTTCCTAATCCTAGATTATTGTGCGGTATATGCGCTTACTTGATGCCATGCTAATTGCCCTTAACACGTTATTCCAATTACTGAGCACAAGTGCAACAGCTGTCGTAGTACATATTAGCAACTGTTTTCGAAATGTCTCGAACAAGTGCAGCACATACCTTCTGTGCCATCCGCCAATGTCGCGAGTTTCTCTTCCAGTACCGACATCTGCCCTGCCAGCCCAGCACTAAGATCCCGCAACTGTCTCAAATTCTCTAGCTCTAGCTTCTTCTCATTGATTCGCGCGAGCAGGACCTGTGATTGTCCTGTTGATGTAGAGTTTGCATTGCCTGATGAGGATGGCTGGCGCAGATGAGATGGGAGGGGTCGAGATGAGTAGGACATCTTGGAATGGGCTTTGCGCTAGAGTTCGTCCTTTGTTTTGTGCTATATGCGCAACGGAAACTGACTTACCTAGCAAGCACTACTCAATCAATCTGTGAATTTGAAGATAAAGATTGTGATAGAGTAGGTAGGTATTGGATAATGCGCCAACTTTTTCCAAGGGTCCGCTTTCGCATGTCTTAGGTTGCTGAGGGGGCGCACGGGCCTCAGATGTAAACAAACTTTCCGCATTTCCCAATGACGCTGCATCTTGACCATTGACGCCCTCAGAATTTTGCTCAGCTTGAAGTATAAGATACAGATTTGGCATTTTGATCGCAAATCACTCCATAAACTATTGGCGAGCCTAGAATCCTATCTGCCGCATGCATAACACTCATGGCCCGTTTGAACGACACAGCGGCGCCCATTGATCCGGTAGAACTGCGTATGTATATGCAAGCCATGTGGACAACTTCAGCAGAGACTAATTCTGGGCTTTTATAGTTCGGCGCAAGTATTCTCGTCAGAATAAAGAAATTGCGAGGATAAACTCAACACAATGCATTCGAATTCGAAATCTGGAGAACGAAGTTTCACGTCTTCTAGCGGAGAATCTAGGCCTACGAGAACAAATCCTCCGATTACAGACCGAAGCCGACTCTAGAAGTTCTCAAGAAGTAGTTGATCATGTTAATACTATTAAGGCAAATCTTGAGGCAAAACTATCGGAGCTTGGAGCATTAATCGCAAACTTAGGAGCTGTCCCCTCTAAAAAGAATACCTCTACCAAGGAAGCGAAGACGGTGAGGCCTAGCCCTACGCAGAGCCCAGATCAGAAAAACTGGAAGAATATGTGTACCTTGAGCGAAGCTGTGGGACTACAGGATGGTAAATTACCACCAATTTTAGAGGACAAGTCCTATCCAAGGCGCACGTTGGAGTAAGCTTGATTCAAGTAATTTGGTAGAAAATTATTAACGATCTACAGACCGTCGGAAATTCAAGATCTCTTTTCGGACCCCGCTGCCGACAACACTGACTCACCAGATATTGGGCCACCGCCTGTCTCGCACTTCATCAACGAGGACCCTGTCAAGATTGACTTGCCCACGAAGAGCGATACGAACAAAGAGGAAAATTCTGAGATTGACCACGCACGATCTGTAAACCTTGAACAACGCAGGAAGCGGAGAGATAGCATTGCTACCTCAGAACAAAAGCAGGCCAGTAGATTCGAGCTAGGTCCCGGTGAGTCCGGCAGAGAAGTGGCACAGCCTCTTAAGGCAGGAGCAAAGAGGAAGCTGAGTACCAGGGAAGATGAGGACGGAGCGATCAATGTGAAACCTACAGGGATATCACCAAATGACTTTAAGTATACAAGGAGGACTATTGAGGAGCAACCACAACCTGAAACCTCAGGTACGGCTGAAAAACAAACCAGCAAGACGCAAAGAGAATTTGCTATCGCAAAAGGAGCACGTCGAGAAGGGGCAAGCTCAACTACGCCGCTGAATACCAGAAGAGTGCTGGGCCCGAAGATGGCGAATGTTGATGTGACAAATTCACCAAAAAAGAACCTCAAGCAAGCATTGTCAGATGATACATCTTCAGAGAAAGGGGAAATTCCCAAGAAGGACCAATTGAAGGGGAGGCCGCGCGAGCGAAAAGCAGAACCTCTCAGGATAAAACCAACTACTGAGCCCGTCGTAACAACTACGAACATTGATCCGGAGCCGGAGACACCAGCCGCCCCTGACCTCTTCTCTCCACCATCTGTGTCATCGGCAGTCCGTGCCGAGTCACGAGATACGCCGCCGCCGCCAGATCTAGGCCCGGGAATTGAAGGCCAGAGACCAAGTCGACGAGCCAGAGGAAGTGTGAGCTACGCCGAGCCTAATTTGCGGGATAAGATGCGAAGGCCTACCAAAGAACTCGTTGACGCTGTGACGGGGGAGGGTAAAGCTCAAAGGCTAAGCATTGTGAAGCTCGAAAGCGATGCTCCTACAACAACCAGGAAGATAAAGGAAGAGCCAGAGGCTGACGATGTGTGGAAGATCCTGCCTTCTGCTTCGATGATGAATGAATATTCAAAAAGTCCGCTAGTAGACGAAGTAAACTCCAGGGAGGCAGTGCCAGGATCCTTGACAACTCAACGGCACCGCAGGCGCTCCTCAATACACCAAGTCAGTGACAATGAACTGCCACGATCGGGATCAAGTTCAGCGATTTCTGCATTGCTCAGTGGCCCTAGGAAATTTCGGCAAGAACAGAGTGAACGAGGCGAGGCCAAGGATTCTTTGAATAAAGCAATGGCAAAGCTTGACATCTATGAATTCACTGGATCTTCTCCAAGAGAACCTAGTGATTCGAGGATACCTGCCATCAAGACTGACTGGCATGGAGCAGGGACTAGAAGGCCATCTTCAAACACGCAAGAATTGACGGTTGCCAATACTGCAGAGACCTCAGATGGTGAGCAAACTAGTCGAGCGCCCATGAGTTCGTCACGACGAAGACAATCAATAATGGGCTTGGGAGCCTCGGCCTCTAATACCGAGCCAGAGTGTCAGAAGGAAGCGAGTGAGTTAAGGAAATCAAACAGCCATTCCCTTTTTACTGAAGGTTCAGAGGCAAGGAGCGAGAGAGTAAGTGCTAGGAGACGAAGTATGATGCTATGAATATGATAGGATACTTATAGTAGCTTGGCGTTGAGAGTTTCAAACACGTTGGGTAGGCAGACAGCGTTTTGAAAAGCATCTTAATCCATATTTACGACTTGGGATCCCGCATTTTGCTCTGAGACATGCTAAACGACACAGCCCCCTATCAAATGCGGATTAACAGTCGATTGGCTGGACTGAGTAGCATCACGAGTCGAAATTCTCGTATTGAGAGAGCCGCTTACAGCATACATTTGTCAGTAGTGATTGTTAACGATTAGGATCTAATCAGAGTTGGTTGCCGTTGCTCAGAAAAGGTCCTCCCCCGCATGCCCGCTCAGCCGCTCACCCTTGAACCAAAGGCTAGTGTCATGTACAGTACCAACAACAAGAAGGGACACGGCCAGAATGGCTGTCGCACGTACGGCCTTGCCCACTTCTGCAACTTTTCAATCGCAAAACCCTCCAATGCGAGACGGCTTACTAGTGACAGGGTGGCGTAGTAGTCGTAAGCTTTTCCATAACTCGCTTTTCTTTTATTCTACAAGCCCGTCGGATTACTACCCTCTGCGCGCTGTCCTTGATTATTGTGAGCAGTACATGTTGCCTGATTCCCAGAATAGCATCTGGCTTGACAAAGAACCGAACTTTCCTTTCGGGAAAAGAGGCCACAGCCGGGAGTCCTAGCGAGCGGCACCAACAACTAGTCTTTGCTAGAACCAGCCTCGACAGATCGACCAACATCTCCGGAAAATATACATAGTTATTCACTATACCTTTAAGGTATTATTGTTTTCCCCTTTGCGCGATCAAATTCCTCTCCTATTTGCGAAGGCCAATGAACAAACGACTGTGAACTGAGGAATCCGCCCCTGAGTTGGGAGTGCTGGACGTGTTGACATCCAGCCAAAGACGACAATTGCGGGCCCCTTGATCCTGCCTTGGTTATGCATATATTAAAATGTCTTGCGACGCATGTCGTCGGCGTGTATCTGCTCTTCAGCTTTGCTGCAGGTACGTGAAATCCATTCTTTGGCCTCAGAGCCGTCCTCAAACTGACCAGTTCATTCTGTAGCCTCCTCCATTCAAAGAAATCCTCTCAACTACATCTCCAGGCTTGACGATCCTGTCATCAATACTCCGGCACATCGCATACATGCCCTCTCGTCGTTCGACCTTACATTCCGTCTACACAACAAAAGGCAGCGATTAAAGCTTCGATTGTCTCCGAACCATGATATTATAGCTGATGGAGCAACAGTGCAATATTTGGCGGCTGATGGGACCATCAAGGCTGTTGAGAAAATAGACAGGTTGGCGCATAAGGTGTTCAAAGGCGATGCATGGCTGCAACATTACGAGGGCTCAGAATGGACAAACGTGGGCTGGGCGAGAGTCATGGTACACCAGGACGGTTCAGAGCCTATATTTGAAGGCGCCTTCAGACTTGATGGGGATCATCATCACATACAAACTCGGAGCAACTACCTCCGAACAAGACTGGAGCAAGATCCAGAGGTCGAAGATGGCGGGGAGGAGTATATGATTGTGTGGAGGGACTCGGATATCATTACAGATTCACCTACAGAGCTGCGAAGAGATCTTAATGAAGAGGCAACATGCTTAGCAGATCGTCTCCCATTTAACGTGCAACCCGAGCATCCGGTATACCTGGGAATAATGAAAAGATCGGTGAAGCAGGAAGCAGGGTTTTTTGGCTCATTATCAACAAGATCGCTATTGTATGGGAGACAGATCGATGGAACCACACAAGGAAACAGTGCAGGTGGTAATCTAACATCAACAATTGGAAGCACCAGTGGTTGCCCGAACGCTAGAAAAGTCGCCTTGATTGGAATAGCCACGGACTGCACTTACACGGCTTCATTTAATTCGTCGTCATCAGCTCGAGAGAACGTCATTAATCAGATCAATTCCGCTTCTGTGCAATACGAGAGTAGTTTTAATATTTCTCTTGGCATTCAAAACCTAACCGTCAGTGAAGCAGCTTGTCCTGCTACTGCCCCAGCTACTGCGCAATGGAATGTTCCTTGCAGCAACAGTGTTACGATACAAGATCGCCTCAACCTCTTTTCAGCTTGGCGTGGTAACCAGACTGACACTAATGCTTGGTGGACGCTCCTCAGTACCTGTCCGACCGGCGAGGCGATTGGTCTTGCTTGGTTAGGCCAGGCCTGCGTCACTGGCTCCTCCACAAGTGTTAACGAAACCGTGGCTGCTACAAATGTTGTTGTCAAAACGAGTCAGGAGTGGCAGGTTATTGCTCATGAGGCTGGCCATACACTAGGCGCTGTTCATGATTGTACGAGCCAGACTTGCAGCGATGGAACAACTGTTGCTGCTCAGCAATGCTGCCCCTTCAGTGCTTCCACGTGCGATGCTGGTGGGCAATTCATCATGAATCCAGCATCAGAGCCTGGTGTGACCAAGTTTTCTGCATGTACTGTTGGCAATATCTGCTCTGCTCTTGGGCGGAACTCTGTCAAATCTTCTTGCTTCGTAGCGAATAAGGATGTTACGACTATTACTGGCAGCCAATGCGGCAACGGAATTGTGGAAGCAGGCGAACAGTGTGATTGTGGTGGTGTCAGTGGATGTGGAAACGATACGTGCTGCGATCCCACAACATGCCAGTTCACTGCCAATTCCCAGTGTGATCCAAGCAATGAGGATTGTTGTACCTCGACCTGCAAGTACGCTGCGGCTGGAACGGTATGTCGACAATCAACCGGCGTTTGTGATCCGCAAGAAACTTGCAGCGGTACCAATGCAACATGCCCCCCGGATCAGACTGTTCCAGATGGTAAGTTTTATACCCAAATCTGAATATGGTCAAGCGTGCTAATTTTGGCAAGGCACTGCCTGTGGCAATTCAAGCCAATCTCTCACCTGTTCATCGGGTCAATGCACCTCTCGCGATCTACAGTGCAAGACCATCATGGGCTCGTATACTCAAGGTAGGATAGCCTATTAAAAAGAAGAACGCTGCTAACCAAGATCTATTTAGGCAATGACACATACGCTTGCGACAGCACCGATTGTCAAATCTCCTGCGCATCTCCAGAGTTTGGCCCCAACATCTGTTACTCTATGAAACAAAATTTCCTCGACGGCACCCCGTGCGGCGGTGGAGGAATGTGCTCCAACGGTGTTTGTCAAGGCTCAACTGTTGGCGGTGAGATTGTTAGCTGGATTGACCAGAATAAACCTCTCGTCATCGGGCTTGCTGCAGGAATTGGTAGCCTCATAGTCCTAGCGCTGTTGTGCTGTATCATAAGCTGCTTCAGACGTAGAGGACGGGCCAAGAAACGCCCGATGCGTCCGCCGCCTGGATGGGCGGGAGCGCTGCCACCGATTAGACACGCACCTGGAGATAGATTGGGTGGTTATATACCGCCTCCCCCTCCGATGAAAAGTTCGAGTAGGTGGAGTAAAAATGGTGATTCTCCGCCGCCGGTGTACTTGGCTGGTCCTAGTGTACGGTATGCTTGAGCAGTCGGAGCTGCTTTTGATGACATTTAACAGGCGTTGGATATATAGCATTGGGTAGGTTTGTTGGATTGGGTTCTGGAACGGCATTGAATTTCGGACTCTGGACAAATAAATAGAGACACATAGCGCTATGACAGCATGCATATCATGACTTATCCCCTGGCAATGCTATCCATATCTCGCTGCCCATTCTTATCGCATCGTCTGGCACGTGCTCATTCTGAAAGCGCCCGTTTTCAAACCCATAACTCCAGACTGAAGAAACAAAGAACTCCTTGGCATAATCCCATACCATATCACAGCTCAAAAGCTCCCGTGAACGGCTTATAATGAACCTTCGAAACCGGCTTCTTCTCCTTCTCCTTCTTCGCCGCAGCCGCCCTCTTCTCACTCGCCCTAGGCGGATTGTCATAGCCGCACAGGATCTTGGTGAAATGGTGACGCGTGCCGGGTACGCTCTGTGCATGAACAGATGTTTCAGCGTTAAAGGCAAGGAAAGGGGGGGGAAGTGAGAAATGGACACTCACATCGTTGCGAGAAATCGCATGCAGCTGTACTAGCTCGGGGATGTTGAGGATGGTGGCTGCCCATCTTCGGTTTTCACGGGATTCGAAGGCGTCATCGGCGGCGGAGATGAATCTTTGGGGAGGGTGTGGTTAGATTATGCTTTACCCTGTGGTTGACACGTGCCACGAGTGGGAGAAATGCGTACTTGGGTGTTTTTCTGGGTTGTGGGGTCACTGAGGAGGAGGACGAGCCTCCTCCTTCTTCGTCTGAGGCGGAGTTGTAGGGTACTTTGCCAGTGTAAGGGTCTTTGTTGCGGGCTTGGCGGTCTTGCATTTCGGGTGTGAATTTAGTGGTTGTTGGGGGGTTGGTTGTGCTGCTTGAGGCCATTGGTGCGGATGGAAAGAGAAGCTCAGGAAATGGGAAGGAACTAGGCGGTGTCTAATTAGTTAAGGTTAGAGAACTTAATATCGTAGCCAACTTGTGAAAAGTTTGAACTATGGTAATTCAGTAATCAGGAAGACGCCTTGACTTTGTAAACCGCCAATACTATATATTGATGACGTGCTTTAATTCAGATCAGCGGTACTAGTTCTTAGTCAAAGACGTTCCAATATGTACAGCTTACTCGAAGTTCTAATAACAGGTCACAAGCTATAGAAAGGAAAAGGTACTAGAAAGCATGACTGATAAGGTAACCAACTCATACTAAGTCCTAGAAAGAGATTCGCGGACGTGGCCATGAATTTGAAATACTGGATGGAAGAGCAGAGATGAAGAGTAGTAACACATCCAAACTTTTAAGAATTCAGCGTACATACCTTGCTTCAACTGTTTGGCGTAAAAACTGGAAATATTAGATTCATCTCTCTATGTCATGGGTCGGGGACGTGATCGGAGTACAAGCCCCAAAGAAATGTGGCTGACATGCAAGTCACGTGGACACGGTAGTTTCGCCACCCTCGCCCTGTTTTGGAAATTTCCAGAGTCAACTGCTTCTGAAACTTATTCTTGACTATCTGATCTACGCATGTTACGACTATAGTAAGTATAAATGAGGGCTCTTGAATGAATGAGCCATTATAGTTCGGATTCCTATAGTGGTTCGGGTGTAGGTGAGCAACAACCTCGACAGCTGGCGGCGCTTCACTCTCCAACACCTTCAGTCCGTCCAAACATTTCAAAACGCCATTCGCTTTCCGGGTAGAAATATCGTTGGAAAACCCATCTGCGTTCTTCAAAGCCGCCTTCTCCAAAGACCTTGAAGTCTGGTCTTCTACTAGCGTTGCTTCTTCATCCCACCCTTTCGCTGTTCCCATTTCCTTTTCTGTTGCTGTGCTTTCATCTTGATTGTGAGACTTCATCTCCTCCTCATATGTCTGTCCGTCACACCTAAGAAGCTCACTCTCAGCCTCCACTTGTCCGTCGCCTTCAGCATTCTGCTGACGCTGCGTGATTGAAGTAAGTGTCTCCGCTAATTCCTCTTGCTCGTCCGTGCTCAGGGTGAGCAGCGCCTCCAAGATCTCCGTTACAGGTGTCGCTAGGGGATAGGGTGCCAGCTCGGCTTTGGTTCTGAGAGAGGCAGATGTGGCTGATGAGTCTGATGGATTGGGTTCAGAAGAAGGGTCTGAGAAGTTGAGAGGTGGGGAGTTGGTGGTGGTGGTGGTGTCAATGCTGGGATGGGTGTTCGCCTGTGGAGGAATATCTTCACTGGGTGTGGCTGAGGGTAAGGTTGTGGCCAAGAGTGAGGCTGGGGCCCAGGGTGAGACCAGTGAGTTGATCTTAAGGTTGGATGAGGTATCAACGACGGTATTAGTGTCAGAATTGGTAATGATATCTATTGCACTGGTTTCCTCAGTTCCAGTCCTTAGACCTGGCTTTGTCTCTTGTGAGGAAAGTGTGTCTTGAGGGAAAGTTGTGGGTTGGAGGAGTGATGAAGGAGGCAGCGGAATCTGCTCAGGTGGTAGCTCCTTGACTGGTGTTGTCTCCAGAGCCGATACTTCTTCACGTACCAGTTCGCTCTTGGGTAGTGGCTCCGTCCTAAACAGTGAGCCCGTCTTAAACAGTGGCCCGGTCTGCGACAATGGCTCAATTTTGAACGGTGGCTGGACTGTGAACAGGAATTGTGTCTTGGGTAGGGGCTCTGTCCTAAATAGTGGCCCGGTCTTCGACAATGGTTCAATTTTGAACGGTGGCTGGGCTGTGAACACAAATTGTGTCTTGGGTAGTGGTTCGGTGTTGAACAGCGTCGTTTTCGCTGGAGACAATTTCTCACACGGTGACTTGCTCTTAAACTGTGGCTGTGTCTGAGGCAGCGCTTCAGCATCGCGCCGCTGTTCTTCACACCTCTCACGCTCTTCTTGCTCCTGTCGTTCTTGTTTGCGCTCTTGCTCCTCCCGTTCCTCTTGGCCTTGCCTCACTGTAGTCCTTTGGCCTCCATTGCGTCTTTCTTGTTGCTGCTGCGTCTTCATCATGTTCTGCAGCATCTTCATCATGTTCTGCAGTATGTTCCTAATTTCTTCCATATTATCTTCTAGCCGTGTAATCCTCTCGCTGTGGTCTGAGTCCTCTGCACTATAATATGATGGCCTGCTTCTCCTGGTCGTTGGAATACCAGAGCTGCTAGCTGCTCTGTTGGGTGAGGATCCCAGTGATAATATCGCTGTTTGCCAATTTTCTACCACGCCGTCCAGCTGGTTGATGTGGGGATTCTGGTGACGCGAAATGTTACATAATAGGAGTGTTGCTATCTGTCGTAGCCAGCCTTCTACGTTGCTTGTCGACCGTACCTGCTCCGGTAACGACTGAAGTAGCCGCATGGCTCTAACTTGATTTCCCGGGTCAACTGTCCATTGGCATCGCCTGCCTCTGCTTGGAGCAATGTCATGGCATGTCCAGGTCCCAGTATCGGGGTTGACGATCGCCAATGTTTCGATAGCGTCCCAGTCATAGCTTGGCTCTCTGTCGAGACTAGAGGAACTTCGTAGAGAGGCAGTTTGAAATGGGATCCTGGCGGTACTCATGGCTTTCTCTGGATTGGCATAGACCGATCAAGCTTCTTGTCACAATGAAGAGCAGCTTCGATTTCTTACTACTTATATCGATACCCGCCGTCGACCGCGAATGTAACTATATGTGCAAGGCTCTCTGTAGCACACCCCGCCATACTCACCTCTGGCTGTGCAAGCCTACCACGGTAAGGCAATGACAATTGCATAATAATGGCACTGCTTAACTCAATCTTCCCTGTACGCATAGGGAACGTGTTGGGTGGCTTAGATCAATAGTTCGAGCTATGATGACCGTGAAGATGCATACTAAGGAAAAGCGCTCAGTACATCAAAATATCACTAAATTTATTGTAATCACGATCAATTACACATTATGCTGAAAAGGCGCTTAAGAGGCTCGGTCTAGTAGGGCGAATTAAGAAATCGACAATGTCCTTGTCATACCAAATCATTTCCACCTCATGGCCTTTATTCATCGCTCAGGGAGTTTACGTCCATTTCAAACATTTGAAACAGTGTAACCCTCTTCGAAGCTCAAGGAGCGATATGCTCATTCAGGGATGAGGTATCGCCAGTTCACGTGGGGGAGCAGCACGTGATGCCACGGTTTTGGTTACCAATTCGCGTACAGCCATGAGTCCGCTGTTTACCAAGCCACTTGGATTACGCGTCTCCCGCAGTCTCAATACTGGCGCTCCATATCTTTATCTTGATAATTTATTGGGTTATGACTGTGCCACTGGCAAGCTCAACCGCAGTGAACATCTTCGACCTGTTTCAGGGGTAGAGTCAGCGAGAGAGGGCAGTGGTCGTCTCGGCCTTCGCGTTTCAGGTTATTTGATTGGCCCGCAACAACAAACTTTCAACTACCTTCTGTTCATCGCAAAGGCTCCTTGATCTTTGTTTCAACATCTCAGCCTTAAAGAGCCTTCGTGGGCCTTCTTTGAGGATCGCGCACCGCAGAATTGTCCCTAGTGCCTATCTTTCCTCATGTTTCTTCACTCGTCCAACATGGTGATTGACAAGTGTTTCTGCTCTTCTGCGCCAATCAATTTTTTTTCATGCGATCTTAGAGACGTTGAGAGGCGACTTGGCTGGGTTCCTATATGCTCTAGGCCGCATCAAGATGGCCATTCCTTGGCTTTTGTGGTTCCTAAACCACGTATGTGAAACTTGGCAAGATGTTTTGTCATGGCAAGTAGGAATTTTCCTATTCACAAGAGTTATAAGAATCGTGTCCTCGAGCCCTTATTGTTCTATAAGGACAAAGAATTATTTTGTGAATAATCTCATTCTTTTTGATTAATTCTCGGCTGTTCTTTGAAGACTGTTGATCAGTCTCGAAACCTCCGGTTGTTCACACGTAGAATCAGGACTTGGAATTGAACAATCGCATCAGAGCCTTATTCATTGCACTTCATCTGTTATATATTATTCAACCTCAACCCACTTATTTCTTCCTTCAACACACCCTTCATACCCTTCAAACGCAGAAAGACAAATTTCATACAACAGACTTCCACAAGCTTTCTTCTGAGCAGGCTATCAGAAGATCTTCCGCGTTACGTAACGCATACGATCGTTTCACGATTCAAACATTCAAGATGAATTCATTCATATTTCTCACTGCTGCTTTGGGCTTCCAGTCCTTAGTGTCAGCTCACATGCTCTTAAGCTACCCTCCAGCTTTCCGGTATGAAGGCAACCCCAACGTCCCTCAAAACTTGATAGATTACAGCTTAACGTCACCACTGAATGCGGATGGTTCAAACTTTCCATGCAAAGGTTATCAGAGCGATCTCGGCAGCGCTGCTGGCACATCTGTTGCAACCTGGAGTGTTGGCGGCACATACAACTTCACACTAGGGGGTAGTGCAACACATGATGGCGGATCCTGCCAAGCTGCATTATCTTATGATAAGGGGAAAACATTCACAGTCATACATTCGTACCTCGGCGGATGCCCAGTAGTCACTCCAGCAGGGGGCAGCTTCAACTTCCAGATTCCCTCCGATGCTCCAACAGGCGCGGCTATGTTTGCTTGGACCTGGTTCAACGAAGTGGGCAACCGAGAGATGTACATGGATTGTGCATCGGTCACCATCACAGGATCTGGTAGCAGCAAGCGTGCTAGAAAGCGTGCAAGTACTCCTTTTTCCTCTCGACCGTCGCTTTTTGTGGCCAATCTTGGAAACGGCTGCACTACAATTGAAGGCACAGATACTACATTCCCCGACCCAGGTCCAGATGTCACAGATGTCACAAAAACTCCGGGAGGGGTCACAGGCACTTGTAAACAGGTTGCAGGAATTGGTGACTTCTCTTCAGCATCGGGCAGTGCTGCTACGGCCCCAGCAGACAGTTCTGCTGCCGCGTCGTCCGCAGCACCAGTAGACAGCACGTCCTCTGCCGACATTGGCGCAGGCACTTCTGCTGCTGCATCGCCAACAACATCGGTTTACAGTACCTCTTCTGCCAATAATGGCGCCGGCACCATCGTAACACCAGCCAGTAGCTACGCAGCTCAAACTTCAAGTGATTCCCAAGCAGCCACCCTGAGCTCCGCGGCCTCAACAGCATCTGCTACGGGTACATCAACGGGCGGCTTATCTTTGAGCTCTGATGGAAGCTGCGGAGGCTCTTTCGGCTGTCAAGGTTCTGTCTATGGTAACTGCTGCTCTGAATGGGGTTGGTGTGGAAGTACCAGCGCATACTGCGGCGCAGGATGCCAGTCAGAATTCGGCACTTGCGGAACATCCAACTCCAGTTCATCAGGCTCATCAAGCTCATCAAGCTCATCAAGTCTGCAAGTTAGCACAGATAAGACCTGCGGTCCAACAACCAGCAACACCTGCCAAGGCTCTACTTATGGCAACTGCTGCTCGCAATATGGCTATTGTGGAAACACAAGCGATTATTGCGGCGCAGGCTGTCAGGCTGGCTTTGGGACTTGTGAAGAATCTTCGCCGGGATCAAGTCCATCCAGCGCGGCATCGTCTAGCCCGTCAGTGGTGGCATCAAGCGCGGCGGCCTCTCAAGCTGTGAGTTACCCTAACAATACAATAGCCGAGACAATCACTTACACAAATACCTTGATACAGACCGGAGGAGCCTACACAGCTGCGTCAAGCAGTTCTGCAAACTCGTCCGGCTTCGTTAGTGTTACGCAGACTACATCTCAAGCCTCTGGGTTCATCACAATGGTCAGCCCGACAACAACCTCCATATCGACAAGTATATCTAGCTCATACACACCAGATCTGGTCACTATTATTCCTACCCATGTGCGTCGTCGTTATTAGTCAGGTCTAACAATCAGCCCTAATGTCAACCGGCTACATTGCAACGGCTCAAATTTCGGCGACTGCTGCTCACATTATGGATATTTTGGGAGCTCAGACGCTTACTGTAGCCATGGCTGTCGGAACAGCTTTGGTTCTCGCTAGATAGAGATTATACCAGTCACTACGTTTGCGTAGGCTGGCAATGGTAAACTGAGACAGGAGCATAGCACGCAATGGCTGGATCAAATTCAGTATTTCTTTTCCCCCTCCTTTTCTGTTGTTGGCGCTCTTCATTTTGTGTCTATGTCTAACTGTACATTATCATATATGCGGAAGGCTTTCTGAAAAGTAATTTCCCATTTAGACAGTCGCTCTTTTCGCGTTGCTTCTTTGGAATAGATTTGCAAGGGATCAAAATGGCCAGAACTCGTATACTTGATTGTGATTTCTTCATTCTTGAATAGTGAATGTGAGTAATAACGACTAACATTCTTCATACTTATTTTACTACCCCTTGGTTCTGACAACCATAACAATATCCTCATTCCACGCTCAGACACGCCTTACTTAACATAATATATTTGCAATTGTCCATTGCCTCTCTTCTATCGCAAGCGGAGAACTGGTTGATCGAGCGTGACTTTCACTGCGTCGACATCGAAGGTTCTCATCAAGCACTTTTCAGAGAACACAACCTCCAACATGAAGCTAGTTAGGCATTCTTTGGTCATGCTGGCTGCCTTAGAGCCAGTCCTCGCCATAATTGATCCAACGGCCCCAGCAACCCCCTGCGTCCCATCCAGAACCATCAATGCCGCAATCCAAACCGTAAGTCCTCACAATGTCGTATGAGAAAATGGCTAATGAAACAGGATATCGCTCTTGGCTGCCAAGAGGCAGTAGACATTACAGACGCCGTATGCTCCGATTATTTGTGAGTTCCCACCGCATGAACCCCCCCAATCACTTCTTGAGATCACAGAACTAACATTCTATAGAGCCCAAGAAATCCTCACCGCCATCAGCCAATTTTGCGGTAACCAAACTGAAGCCTTCGCATACTGCCAGAGCCTTCCTGACGTCTCCATTCTCGACTGCCAAGGCTTCGACCCCTCGGGCGGCGGAGTCGCGCCAAACTGTACCCAAGCAGCGTTGGACGTATACAGTATCTGCGGCAACAGTACCGGCGGCGATTATTTCGCTGATGGGGACCTGGAGTCCTTGGCGCAGTGCTTGTATTTTAATCTTAGCCTTTGCACGCCGGAAGACGGAGAGGGGCATTTTAATACGATCTTTACAGGCATGCAGACTGATTGTCCATTTCCGTCGTATACGCCTGCTTGTGGGGTTTATTCCATGTCGGGTGCTGCAGCGACGACTACGGCTTTTCCAGCTTTTCCAAGTTCGTCGAGTACTGCTCTATCTTTTCAAACCACAGAGACTAGTCCACCTCTCACCCCGGCTTCTCCGTCTTTCTCGCCCTCGTCAACCGCTCCGCCACTTTCGACCACGGGGGGCGCTCCGTCATTTTTGACGATAACCACGTCGATCGCGGTAACAGGTTCGTTTGCTCGACCCCATTAGACCATCCCAACAGCTCCCAAGGA
>Ga0335072_10003265_pt1 | contig 24478 bp, 19 predicted proteins | sample Lox_Sample_21_FD_206725 | JGI IMG/M metagenome (GOLD analysis project Ga0335072, IMG submission 206725) | Soil microbial communities from Loxahatchee National Wildlife Refuge, Florida, United States - Lox_Sample_2.1 | ecosystem: Environmental > Terrestrial > Soil > Wetlands | place: USA... | reverse complement strand
CTAGGGAGATGAGAAGCTTTTCATATGATTGACCGATTCCTATCCAAATATGACTTACCGAGAAGATAGCCAAAGCTTGCAGAATTATCAGATTTTTCGAGTGCATGAAGCTAGTAGCGACAAGTGCTCGCTGCGTAGCGGAAAGGTAACGATGAAGAAGGCAGTTTTTTGACTCTCTTACTTTCTTCTGGCATTCTTGATCATCAAGTGACATCACAGCTGCCGCATATATGGAGAAAAGAAGAGCAAGGGTTGGAATCGGAATCGTATCATAGTTGCTGGCTGCATCAACGATGTGATCTTGAACCGAAGGGACATGTATAATCTTCGATAGAGGGTTGACATTTTGTAGAAAGACTTGCCAAAGCAAAAAAGCATGTAAAGGAGAAGGATATTCTTCTCGAAAGTCAACACGAGTAGAGTTCAGTCCAAAGAGAAGGATAGAGGGATCTGATGAAGTTGCGTCACTTGGAGAACTCTGTCCCTCTTTAGTCAATCCTGGCTGAATTGAAGTTTGAGGATCTCGAAACTATATTTCATTAGCATTTGAAAAAAACATTGACCTCTCCCGTAGCACTAACTTCATCTAAAAAGCCAGACCAAAGATTCCTACAAGAAAATTAGCCTCAAATGTCCACAACTAATGAAAATGAGCGTCGTATCATACTGTCCAAACGTTGGAGACTGAACTTTTTCTTCTGTGACATGCGGCTGTTCGGTGTCCTTCAGCGTTTCCAGTTTCAGATTCGTTGTGGGTTGACAGGATTCTGATCGGGAAGCGGATGCTGTAAGAAGTCGCCTACGGGGACGATAAGATGCTCTTGTGCCGGGTACACATTCAATACCTGCTCGGACACATCCCGAACAAGGGATCTCTTTATCACACCGAACTTTCCGTTTCTTGCAAAGTTGACAACTTGTTTGTCCAGTCTTCGGATTGATCGATGTAGACATTAAAGAATTGACAGATTGAAAGTTCCAAGACGTTATGTTTCATCACTTGCTATTCTCGAGAAGATCTCAAGCGGGTTGAGGTTCGGTGTTTTCGGAACATTCGGAGAATTCATTTCCACCTCAGGAGATGATCATGATTCATGTCGCACACGAACACTACTAGGCATTTAAGTTATGCCGTAATCATACAGTAATGTTGGAGCCTATTTGCTTGATATCATCATGCAGGAGCCGCGGTACCAAAGAAGTCGGGTTGAGACGAGAAAGAAAGGATTTTGGAGTCTTGGAGGCAAATAACGAGCCAACGCCGATATAAGAGGCACAGACACCTTAGTCGCGCAAGAAACGACGTGAAATCGAAGGTTAAAATCCATTGAGATTGTTTTTACGGAGCAGGTCATGAAATTGTTGATGATTCCAGTCAAATGAACGAATACTGTCTCCAGGAGTAGTACAAGGGTGTATTCTGAAACGAAAGAATATGCCCGAGACGAAATGAAATGTCTTTCACTGATCTTTCGTCGTCCTTTCACAATTTTGAGCCTTCAACTCTTTGTCTTTCCTTTCCCTAACGCTTCTCCATTCGAACGCCAACGCCGGTACAATGCTGAAGGACGCAATGCCAACACCCACATAAAAAGTGGTAACGACAGCCTTATTATATCCAATCAAAACATCTGGCAGCAGATTCGCAGGAACAAACTGTCTGAGATTCGTCGCTCCAACGCCGGCCAAACGCTCCGCAGTCGCGAATGGAAGTACTGCAGAAAGCTGTTTCACCAACTCACTAATGAAGATATTTTGCGCAACACACAAGAAGATTGCTGCACCGAGGTTCTGTGAGACAATTCCCAAAGCAACACCAATAGAAACGTCCTCTTGCTTGAGTACGACTTGTGCGGCCAAGGAATTCTGTTGCATTCCTAGACCTATTCCGAAGCCCACAAGAAATTGATATCCAATCCACTGGCTCTTACTGCTGTTGACTTTCCATGTTGTGAGTAGTCCAGCACCGATAGACATGATACATGCGCTGGCGATGACGAAGGGAGAGTAGTATCCGACTTGAGAAACAAATCCTCCGGCTACGATGGAAGCGGCGACAATTGCGAGGACGAAAGGTAGTGTGTGGATTCCGGATTGAAGTGCATCAATTCCATCTACAGCTTGGAACCAGATGGGCATGTAGTAGACGAATGTGAGCATAACACCTCCAATACACATAGCAAAGGTGCAACCGGCCATGATACTTCGTTGTAGGAATATTCGAGATGGTACAATAGCGTTGAGTTTGTTCGTAGCTTGACTGACTATCCATAGGATGAGAAGAACTCCGCTGAGAATGAATAGTGCTACGATACGCGAGCTTCTCCATGGATATTTTGAACCTCCCCATTCCAAAGCGAGGAGAAGACAAATTACTGCTGTTGTAAAGAGGATGTTGCCGATTGGATCTAACCGCTTAAGCTTCTCAACGATAGTCGTATTTTGTTTTGGAGTTGGAGGTATACGAAGTACGAATATGACGACGACCAAGGAGACAGCACCGATAGGGAGGTTGATGTAAAAACACCAACGCCATGTGAGATGTATGTTGTTAGTGAAAGCTCCTCCAACGATAGGTCCTATCACAGAAGATACTCCAAAAATGGCACCGATAAGACCTTGGTATATTGGACGTTTATCCAATGGTGTGATAGGAATCATCATGACGACCACACCAGACATGACACCTGCGGAACCAATACCTGCTATAGCTCGACCGATAATGAAAGCTTTAGAGGTAGGAGCTGCTCCACATAATGCTGAACCCGTTTCGAAGAGAATTATTGAAATAATAAAGATGATTTTGTTGTTGTACGAGGAGTAGAATCTTCCAAAGAGTAATTGAGTTGAGCAAGCGGCTAAAACGTATGCACTTCCATACCAGCCAATATCTTCTGTTGAATGAAATTCGTCTGTAATTTTGGGAACTGCTGTTGAAATGATTATACGATCCTAATTCAATAGTTTGAGTATATGAAGCAACTAGTTCACTAAGACGTAGGCTTACCAGAGAAACCAAGAACATAGCAATGTAAAGACCACACATTACTAGTAAAACCGTTGGTAAAGGAGGATATTCATGTGTTTCATTGGTTGAATCAGGAGATGATGTTTGGTTTGCTGTTGTATCTGTGGGAATCTCTTTGTCGTTACTTGAACGACTCTGTTCGTTTTGTACCATCATGGAAGTGTCTGTCAGTCTGAGACGATGTTGAAGTTAATGAAGTTTGAGAAAGAGGGCATTGAAGGTTGTCAATCAAGAAATTGACTAAAAAGAAATGTAAACATTCTCATAGGAGTTCTAATTTATAGCAGGTCCGAGGGTAGGCAACTTCATTATGCTACTAGGTGTTACAGAAGGCATATCGTAGCGAATATCCCGAGGAAATCTCCGAATATTCCGAATGATATTGTGAGTACAATCATCGATAAACCCAAGTCAGGAGTAAACACTGGAGACACGAAATGGAAGCGGATTTTCACTGATACTAGAAGAGTGATCACATCGATGTTTGGTTGGTGTTCTTTGAGCATGTTGTAGAGCTTTATCAGAGGTTCCAAATGCCAAATCAATCCAGAGACCGTCTTCTACAGTAGATCTCTGTTTCCGTAGATGAAGCTGGCTGAGTACTGTTTCAGTTTGTATTTTTGGCCACCAGAAGCGGAATGATTTGAAACCTGTACCTGATTACGAGTGACGGTAGAATTTGGGATTGATAGTGGCGTAAAAGCGCGCAATCTCGTAACAACCTGCGCCTGGCGGATGTCTTGAGACACTACATGGATTCTGCTTCGATTGTCGTAGAACCGTTCTGCAATCAACGTAGTCACTTAAAGTCTGATGGATATTCTTCAACTGTTCCCAGCACGCTAGAGCACCGATTAAGTATTCTAGTCTACTCATGCTTGATCTAGGAACAAATCAAAATTTGGAATAGATTAAAATGGCAAATTCGCCGCGATGCTTACATCTCACATATTCCTTCTCGTATTACATGACTACTCCGTATGCCATTGGCCATCGACCTTACATCGTTTTGGCCCCCATCGTTTCGGGCGGGCCTACTTCTGAGAAGGTACGATTCCTAATAGTTCGTGTAAGTAAGTACAGCGGTGATTTGGCAAAACATTGACGCCACTACCCAGGTTTCATTCGTGCGACGATAGATTGATTTAATAAAGGGAGGAGACGCTTCTCATCGCTGCATCAGAATCTCAGAACAATTGACTACAGTGGAAAATCTCTATCAATATGCCTGGAGAGCAAGTTAACCTCGAAAGTCTCGCAGCGAAAGCTGTAGAGCTGTCCGGTTTAATCACGTCAAGCATGAAATCACAAGGCTTCAAAATTCCCTCTTTGGCTCCTGATTGTCCAAACTACCCACAAAATCCGGAAATCCAAGGTCCTCGAATGATGTTGCTTGCGACTTTGTGGGATATGCTTTATCTCACTATGGGTCCATTAGAAGTGGCAACGCTTTCACCTGCCTTTGTATGTGCTTTTACTCTTCCGTTTTTGTATGTGTAGTTCTTCTAACTAGATGATAAATCTTATAGGTTGCTTGGGATGGTATTGTTCTAGACGTAATGAATCAATTTGACTTTTATTCTGCTGTTCCTACCAACGGTTCAGCAAGCTATTCAGACATTGCAGAGTCAACGAAGCTACCAGAGTCCATTGTTCGTCGTGTGCTCAGTTATGCCATGACAATTCGCATGTTTCAGGAAGCAGAACCGGGTTCTGATCGAATCATACACACACCAGCAACTATTCAGATTGCAGAAAGTCCTTTGATGCGTAGTTTCACTGGACATTTCTTGGAAGAGATTAGAAGAGCTGGTCTGGAAACACCTCTCTCTCTGCAAAAGTTTAGTTCCGGGAAAACTGAACCTAGTCAAGAAGTTCTCGAAGCTGGTCTGTCACTTGCAGATTTAGGTCAGACTGGGAAGCCTCAATCTATATGGGACTACTTTGAACAGAATTCGTTTGCGGCAAAGAGATTCTCTGAAGCTATGCAAGTTGCCAGCAAGTTCTCGTTTCTAAGGATTGAAGATGTCTTGCAAGCAGGATTTGATTGGGCTAGTCTTGGACAAGCAACAGTGATTGATGTGAGTTTTACGATCTTCTGTCATGTTATGCGTCTAATCCGAGTTTAAACTCCTGCTAACTGTAACGTTCATAAAGGTTGGAGGTTCTTCTGGACATGAGGCAGTATTTCTGGCTCAAAAATTTCCGGATCTCACCTTGATCGTACAAGATCGACCAGAAATTGAAGAATACTTCAATGACTACGTTCCAGAAGATCTGAAATCACGAATCAGTTTCGACAGACATGATTTCTTTCAGCCACAGAATCTTAAAGCGGATTTGTTTTTCTTGAAGATGATTCTTCACGACTGGCCAGATAAGTACTGTGTGAAGATTCTTCGTAATCTTCTACCTGCTCTAAAAGAAGGTGGTCGTATCATAATATGTGACAATGTTACACTACCACAACGGTATGACGAAGATGGAAAGCCACTTGTTCCAGTATTTGTACAACGGATGCAGGCAGGAGCAGATTTGACCATGCTCTCTGCATTTAACAGCAAAGAGCGGACGATAGATGATTGGGAGAAACTTTTGAAACAAACAAATGAGCGGATGAAATTCGAGAAAGTGACAATTCTTCCAGGAGCTTTATGGAGTGTGTTGGTAGTGAAACTTGATGGATAGATGATAGATATATTTCCACGTCATAAGTATTGTGTCATTGCATTACATCTACATTTACTTTCCATAGAATCTTCCTTGTAGAACTCTTTCGATTCGTGATTATCATAGATGAATACCTTGATTGTGCAAACGCAAGAAAATTTGGCTTCTTTCGTAGAGACAAAAGTGGAGAAAGCAGGGCTTCTACGTGTTAATGTGGGAGAATCGATCTAGGCCCAGAAGGTATGACGCTGCATTATCTCGTTCTGGAAATCTCAGACCACAGCCTCGGCGTGAGTATTGTACAGAAAAGCTCGAGCATTAACGAAGTCAAACATACGCTGAAACGTTTGACGAGTATATGACAAATATAATCAAAACAACGTCTCTATCCATCAATATATTTCTTTGGTTCTCATGACTTTTTTCCATTACACCGTTTTCCAACCACTCGGCCACCAAAATTCCCACGTTACATGTTTCCCGAAGATCCGCTTAAGCTCTTGAAGCTGTGAAACCATTGCTAATGCTGCATACGTATAGTTATTGAAGTTGAAATAGAGAAATTGAAGAGTTAGGATGTATACGACAATATCTATGAATTCACCACTATGCGTAGACTTTCGGACGAGTCTAGAACCAAGCTACTCTGAAGCTCAAGAACGTACGTACTAATCACTTGCGTGCTGTCATGAGATAGAAGCGAATGTCATCCCATAGATTCATAGCTCCTTCATCCATAGCTTCATCCATCCATATGAAGCTTCTCAACAACAGCTTCAATTCGGTCCACCTTGTCATACCATTCCTTTCCACGGCCACAGCCAACTTCTCTACAAACCAATCTCTCTCCGGTATTCCTAAAGCCGCTACTCCACCTACAAATAGTATCCAAATCAGAGCTTCGGTCATTTCGATTTGTTTCAAGTCTCCGATTTCCATGAACGCCGCTTTCATCCATCGTACCACTCGTGTCAATGCGCCAAAAGATAACGGAAGTGGGAATAAGATACCAACTTCGAAAGCAAGAGCAACTAGTCTGACTGGTTCGTAAAGTGAACCTTTTTCATTCAGCTCAGGCTGTGATGGTACTGAAAGTATGGCATGATGAAGTGCGTCCTTATCAGCACTATGTCCTAGCATACTGGCCTTTGGATCCCTGCCTGGCAAAGGCCCACGAGCAAGAAGTTCTTCGGTAGCGATTACACGTTGTAGGTGTGTCAACAGCACAGATAATGGAGTAGATTCTCCAAGTGAGTGCTTTAATGCTGGCATTGAGCTTCCTGGACACCAAGCTTCGTGTGTGTAAGGTTCTGGAGATGGTTCCGGTTTCCACTCAATTTCAAGGTTGGATATTGACGTCTGGTGAGATTTCGATTCTGGTTTCTGGTCTTCTAGGCTCAGATTTGTGACAAGATCTGCTAATTCTGGAAGTTGAACGTATGGTTGTTTTGGAGCGCGTAGCTCTTGCACCGCGATCAATACATCATGATGAGAAATCATTTTGGCTACTCCTCGATCTTGGAGCGAATTTAATCCACCAGCCATATCGACAAGCAGAAATAATCCATCATGATGTATCTTGCTATGCCGAATACGTAGGAAGAGTTGTTGCCAACCTTGTGCCGCCTTTGAAAGACGGAAAGGACGTATTGTTGGAATATCTGTTTCTGAAGGATCTATTGAAGGACCGAATGGATCTGCAGTCATTGCCATGACAGCAAAGAGAAGAGTCTCAGAGGGTCTTTGACCCTTATCAAAACCAGCTATTTCTTCATTTATAAGTCGAAGAGCTTCCCCACGATGTGTAAGTGCATCACGACTTGTGGAGAGTGAAGCCATTGGGTTATATGCATCACGATGTGCTGTAGATGCATATATTGAGGCATGGATGACCATACGTGAGGAACAAAAGGTTTTCCAGGCTTGAATTGCAGTAGGAGAGGGATGTTTACCCGAAACCGTAGGACAGTTGACTGATATTACCGCATCGATCACTATTAGGTCAGTATGTCTTTATCTCAACTTAGATGTCTTGAACTAACCGTGATGGATCATCGTACGAGCTAAAGGTGTTGACCATTCACTAGAAGATGCCATACCAGGAATAATCTCTCCAGATGGATGTGACCAAGGTGAACTGGTTGCAAAGAACATCTTTGCTTGAGCTTCTGCATTTGCAGACATTACAACTCCATCCGTAGGCCATTGAAGGATCATTCCTTGTTTTTCTCTGTCATCTCTCTCTCGTTTACGAGCAACCTTTACGACATGAGATCGAACTTTAGCTCGATTTTTTCTTCGTAGATCTGGATCATTGATGTTGCTAAGATCGATGAATTTGAAGGTATCTCCGGATAGTTCCTCATCTGGATCAACTTTTGCAAGAGTTTCCGCTATTGATTTACGCTTAGACATTATCCGTAATGATGATCAAAGTATTTTTGGTGCTCGTAGATGGAGTTCAAAAACATGAAGAGCTAGTATAAGTTTCGGACTCAATGAACTGCACTTCTTCAACCAAATATAGATTTGATGGGTTTAGCTAAGCTACCTACCGAAGCCGAAATCGTTGTACCCCACCACAATTCATAAGGTACGCGTGGAATGGATTGCTTTTGTGATAATCTTTTCATATACCATGCGATATGATAGTAAAGAGCGAAGTCAGTCTTTCAGAGTAGTAGTTTGGATCAAATCAAACCGAATCTGAGATGTTTTTTATGGATATGAACTACCAATTGTGCAGTTTTGTGATGAGTTTTGCTGTTCGTATTCTTATTATCTTGTCGAAGGATAATTACTATAAGTTTTCGACCTGAATGTTATGGTTTCATTCCTCTGAACTAAGAAATGAACCAATTCATTATATTTAGTCGTTTTCTTTCCCTTAGCCAGAGTGTCACAGTTGTTGTGAGGAAAATTCTAAGCGTTGAGACTTTGGAAACATAGGGCTGTTTCACAAAGACCTCGAAATTTACAAAGTTTCTATCTCAAATGAACTTAAAGCGTTCAGTTTTCTCCGGATTTTCCATCCTGACTAGTTACCGTTTGACCTTAATCAGAAAACAAGCTTCTACTAAGACAAGTCTAAGTTTTAACGAAGGAATTATGGCCAATTTTGATTTATCTTAGAGACATCATCGATATACGTCGAATGGCTGTGCCGCTCAGTTCCGTAGATCACATTTCTCGAGTTTCATCACGCATAGATGTCGAAACCTTTCTGAGCTTTATCCTGATATTTGAAGCCATCAACAGTGCAACATGGAGGAGTCACAGGAAACTTCGACAGGTACATAAATATGGAACTCATCAAGCAGACACTCATCACACCAAATTATCGTATCTAGTTCCATCACACTCACAGAACTAATGAATCCTATCTTACCTGACTTCTAAGCTACAAGTACCTCTGGCTACAGTTAGCACGTTTGTACTTTCGTATCGTACTAGCGATTGGATATTTCGATGAAGCACTGATCTCTAATAGAGCTATTATGGCGTTTGTAAATGGAGTCTGAAGGTTAAAAAACATCTCTTCCAATCTTTATGAACCAGCAATTCCAGCTACAATACCGAATTGCAATCGACGCAAGACAGTTGCGACAAGACACATCTTTCAGGGGATCTACTGAGTTACATTGACTATTAACTATTAATCTTTGCGTATCATCTCTCTTAGAGACTCTTCGTTTCTGTCAACCTAAAAATTTTGAAATGTTTCAATTGGGACAATCGTTTCGTTACTATCGCTTTATTAGGAAAATTCAATCATCTCTCTTGTGAGATGCTTACTCGGAGTAGTACTGCTATAAGAATCAGTATGAATTCTATCTTGTTGCTGACATCGATCATGATTTATGCAAGCGTCTGAAAATGTCAGGAGCTATATGTATCGGTACCTGCGAGAGTCGAACTAGGTTCGATTATCTTGTCCTTTTGCCCCGTAGTGGGTAGAGTAACAGGTACCGTCCTAACAGAAAACAATGTCCGCCGTGACAATATCCAAAAGCTTACGAGGATGCCATTATCCTGGTATCTTAGTTGACCATAGTGGACTTATCACTTAGAATTAATGTATCAGCGGCTCCCTTTTCATCATCGGAAGCACTTGTATCAAGATTTCGTATGATCTTACTCTCTATCGAGTTATTATCCGTCTACATATCTACGCCTTGTATAACGCAATCACCCTTACCATCATTATGACCACCGCAACCCATTTGTTTGTTGTTTTACTACTCAAATCGGCCAGATTCTTCCAGGAAAACCTTATTAACCTGACAGGCGGACCTTGCGTAAGCGTACAGCTTCAATAGAAAAATTCGTATGCTCGTGGAGCAGTTACGGTTTTGGTCGATATTACACCATGACTTCATTTTCCGTTGTAGGTTCTCGGTAGTCTACAGATATAACGTGCTGTGAAATTCTCAGCTTTGATTCTTTTATCGTTTCGTCCGGTGTGAGTACTTCTATTTATCAGAAACGATTTCTAAAATCACTTACACGAGCCGGATGAACCTCTTAGACTTTTCATTTTCAGTGAACGATCCATATGGATACCTATGAATAAATTAGGTTCCAATATTCTCGGTACTTCTGCAACAACATTGAAGCAATTGTTAATATCACTGAAGATCTTCGATTCAGGTCATAGAGGAAGTAGTACTGGGCATGAGTTAGTACGGTATGAGTCTTAGAAGTCCAACAGCCTTGTGAAACGATCGGACAAACTCTGTAACTGTCTTGATGTCGAAAAGACTAGTCGAATTACTTCCAACACAGAAGAAATAGCTTGAAACGGGAAAGGAATGTCGAGAGGCATTCACGGACAGCATAATTTGGAACAGTTACGGTAGGGAGCATGGAATTAGCTTACCGATATGGGATTGAGAGGAATGTTCGGAGTTATTCGGCACGGCTTCAGTTTACAGAAACTGTCATACTTCGTTGATACATGAAACCTAGATATCCAATTCGTTCGTCACAACAGTTTCAACAAGATAACGTTAGTTACCTATCGTATTTTGGTTTGATGAAATACGAACTTGCCGATCAAGCACGCGGATTGGTGTTTCTATACCTCGGTTCAAGAAACGACCGAGCACTTGATCCAAACTAAGAGCAGCCTTACGATACGGAGTACGGAAGCTAAAAAGGTCGGAATTCCCTACAAAGACTCTGCCTTCTTGATTCTTATCAGTTTGCAATGTCGTTTCCAACGCTGGCAGAACAAATTGGCGTTGAGGAGATCGCACCTGATGAATTTCTTTCACTCCGTCTTCCATTCAGGATTGCCAACTCACTTCCAATTGCCTATGGAGGTTGTGCAATGTCGGTAGCTGTAACAGCAGCTGTCAAAACCGTAAATTCATCATTTCATCCATATTCGATCCTTGGTCATTTCTTAGGACCTACACGGACAGATCTGAAGTTGAAATGTCGAGTACGACGTTTGAGAGATACAAGAACATTTGTGACACGACAAGTTGAAGCTTTTCAAACCTTGAAAACTGGAGAAAATCGTCTATGTCTCGCTTTGACAGTTGATTTTCAAATTGACGAACCTTCAATGTATGATTATTCGGTTCCTCCAGTACTTCAATATCGTCATCCTACCGAATGTCCAACAACAAAAAAGACCGCAGAATATCTTCTTGAGAAGGGATATATCACCAAAGAAAGAGCAAACGAATATGTTACTATGTTCCAAAACATGCATAACTTTTTCGACACAAATTTTTGTCCAGATGGAGTTGGAGCTCAAACTTTGAATGGATATGCGAAATCTGCTCCATCAACTCAAGATCATTTGCATATTACCTCAAGAGTATCTGGAGATTGGTTCAAAGTTAAAGAATCTCTATCAAAAGACGATCAACCAGGAGCTTTGGCATTTTGGATGGATGGTGGACTTTCTTTTTTGACTTTGATTCATGATCATAAGTATCTCGAAGATGTCGGAGCATGTTCAACATTGGATTTTGCTATTAGGATCTTTGTCAATGATCTCGATGTTAATGATTGGCATCTAAGAGAGAGGATTAGTCAAAGAGGTAGTGTTGGACGAACATATGGAGAAGCAAGATTATGGAATAATCAAGGTAAATTGGTTGCTTCTATGACTCAACAATGTATTATGAGACCGAAAGAAGTTCCAAAAATCTAAATTATCGTAGAAATTGGAACATTCATGAGGTTAAATGATACATGGTTGAGGATGAAATTTTGGCGTTAAAGGATGTAAATACAGACACGTATAGAATGATTCTCAACTCAAATATAATAGTTCTTTTAAAACATCAATGTATAGAAGATATTGATGTCTAGGATCATTTAGAATAGGAATTCTGCTGATATATGATCAAGATAGGCTTCTAAATATCGATTGAGGTCAGAAACATAGCCATCACTGATGTTGACATGGGTTGAATGGAAGGATCGCTCCTGTAAAGCCATATCAAAATGTGTATTACTTCGTTTTAGCGTAAGTTAACCTTCTTATTCGATCCGATGCTTCCGTTCCTGTTATTAACGTGATACTTTCCTCACAATCTTGTCAGGCGGGATTCCATTTCCGTCTTTAGAACTGAATAGCCTTGAACAGAGCTTGAGCAAGCCAGAACAAAAGCGGAGCTAAGGTATTAAGAGCAGAGGAGTAGCTTATAACCCAATATCAAGGCCACTTATTGTTGTATCGACCAAACCCTTTACGAGGTGATCGAAACTGATCTCTTCTCTGATCTCTAGTCTTCGTGATAATTGACAGAAGAAAGAATTCTCTGCGGCTCGGACTTTGTGTAGCTGTCAAAGTCATAAGATTCGACGAGTTAATTCAACTGGAAAATTGCATTAGCATACGATACATCTATTCGTTGACCAAGAGCTACTTCTTGAATCATCTTGACTCGACCAAATCTTCGCCTTTGAAGCAAAGCTCGACGGTATTAGCAAACTCCGTAGTATTGATGCCAAAGGCGTGATTTCAGAGGGTTAGTTGATGGTTGGGCTCGGGTTCATGATCCGACAACTCTTCAATCAGCCAAATAATTGTGTTATGAGCGTTCTGACGGGCGTTTTGTATGAAAGTAACTTGCGCATTCTAATGTTTGATATACAGCTAATTGATAATACGTGCCGTAATGCGACTGTCTAGCCTACTCACGTCGATTTGGTGGCTGATTTTGGTTCAATATATAGAAATCACTTGTGACAATCAGCCCAAATCTTCACATCTCAATTTACATCCAAATTCCATCATAAAACGGCCAATACGAGAGTACTTTCTTTTCATCAGACTCAGAGCAGTCAAAAAGTGTCCGAAATCAATATCGAGGTCCAGCCATGTCCAGATCAACACATGTAGACGAAGATTTATCATAAGTTTTGGCTCATTCCCGAACTATTGCGAAGTCTTCGCCAACTGTACGTTGTGGATCGGTTACCATTATCCAGAATGACCTTTATCGATCCAGCCAACTCGCTAGCTTGCGTATCCTCGCTATCGCATTTGACATTTCATCTTGAAGGCGCTGTGGTGACGGCAATGTAGATGGAACCAATTACCGTTCATTCCATCAGGGCTGCAGTCCTTTTGGCGTAGCTGGTAACCCGCTCAACAGCATGCGACGACCAAACCAAGTCGCTGGAGAACATAGTATCAACGAGTTGATACTTGCTCATGCTCCTAAACTGAAACCAAAGAAAAGCGCCGTAATATCACCACAGGAAGTCCCAGGACGCTTTCTACAGAACTCCATGTTACCGGATTAGTGATACAATTACAAAGTTGAGTTTGAAAGAAGCATATTTCGACATTGAAATCTTGCGAAAGATCATTGCTACCGTACATCAGATCAAACACTTGAAGTTTGCATTACTCAGATATACTGATCCTACACTCCCACCGGTGAAGTACTCATCTCATTATGAAGACCTTTGTGATGCGTTGACCATTTGTTCTACAGCGCTGGAAAAACTTATATTATCAACGACCACGAAGCTCGGAAGGTACTTGATGTTTCTACTGCAGTGGAAAACATTCCGCTTGGGATCGTTTTGGCTCTTTTACTTCACTGTGATCGTTTGAAGAGCTCAAATCACTCGAGCTTGCGTCTAATTGACTGGAGTATCGAACAACAGGTTACACTGTCACATATCCTTCCAGATTCTCTGGAATTACTTTGCTTTCATCGGGATTTTGGAGTCTGCTATGAATCATCATAGAAATTTTCACCACTATGCAAGAAGATCAGAGAATACTTGGTTTCGCAGAGTGGACCACTAACGAATCTAACTATGACATGTTTCGAAGCCGAAGTCAAGGACTTCGAAAAGCAACTGGAATATACCAAACGCTTATATGATGGTATCGAAGTTCAGTTTTCCTTGAGAATCATTGAAAGCAAAGATGAACAAGTACGATAACCTATAATGGAGAAGTTTTCACGAATAATATCACTTTGGCGTACCGTATTCGTGCACATTGTATACTCAGAACCAAGAAACGGGACTAACGACTGGATATCCAATTCTATGTTCCATCAAGTCGCTTAGAGAACATTGGTATACAGTCTCAGATCTACCGTGAATCTGTTCGGCCTTGTTTGGTTATTTTCTCGTCTTTATCTTCTACCATTGTGTGTTTCAGACTATGTCGGGCGTCGATTGACTACGTGTTGAGCTGTAAATCATGCATATCTCATCAAATCAGATGGATACACGCGTTGCTCAATGTTGTATTCAATCTTGTCAACCCACGCATAAGTCTCCTCTACCAGATTAGATTCTTCGTTGCCGAACTAAATTGCATCAAGACCGTACTTACAAACTTCTGTCTAATCTCTGTCTGAAGCGAAGGTTTCAACCAATTAGAGAACCAGCCTTGTACTGTCGGCTAACTACTTTCTATTATGGCAACTCGAAAGACCACTAGTCTGCTTTTGGACAGCTTGAATCTTCAATTAGATTTAGAATTGGCTCATCAGCTGCGCTATCTTACATTCTGTATCGTCGATACGTCGAATTCACGAAAGAAGACTTTGCTGGACTCGACCGGTAAGCCCAGGAGCAAATAAAATCCAAATCGATGCATTGGTTGGAAAACTTCGAGAGACATTTAGACACAAATGTACTCATTCGGATTAACTACCATCACCGTGTCAATATGTCCGTCATGAGAGCTGATAAAAGGCTTTCCTCTTCCTCTATTAAAGGCCTGAATGGTTTTCGGCTAGCAAGACTTTCGTAAGAACAACGACGAGATCAAATGATATTTAGAGCACTACATACATGACATATGATTATGGATGGAGACACGACTAATTATTATATGGAAAAGTGTGTGGAGATTCTTCTCATACATCAATGGGCTGTTACAAACCAACACGAGAGCTTAGGAGATTTGCGAAACTTCTGGATTACCAGTCAGTAGTTCAAATAGCATAAATGTAGATCTGAGCAAAGCTTGAGCAAATCTGATTTCAATCCGATTGATCTGAATAGAAGCGGCGCGATGTCAAGTGAGGAAGTGGGTAGAAAACGTCGAGATTGGAGTATCACAACGCCTCGTTCTTTCGGATATTTCTGTATGATCTCACAACAATGTTTTTCAGGTAGGTACCATAAAACGCCGCAGTAAAGTTGAATCGAGGATCCTTTTATGAAGATGGAATGGCTCGTAGTCATTAACTTCCCAAATCCAAGCTTATCAGCTCGAATCCTTCCATTTAAGCTAAGTAACGACAGACAAGTCATAAACACCGAAAGTAAGTTGTCCAGGCACTGTGAGCTACATCATAATGTAGCATTATTTTGGCCAAACGACCAAATATTGTCGAGTATATCACCAATATCAGTACTGAGGAATAATGGCTGAACGAAAATCTTCAAGTCTCTACAGAAGCCGAATCCTTTGCAAGAGTTTACGAAGAATTTCTGATGTGAGAGTTCAGCCACGGAATTACGCGAATACTGCTTTGAAATGAGCTAGCTTTGAAACTTTGGTACCATTTCAAACGAATATTGAGATTTTACATATCTTTCCCAACGTTCTCATTGTGCAGATATTAACTAGTCAAGTCTTGTACCTTTTCTATCATGTTATTGACTGTTCTACTTACTTCTCTTTTACCTATTGGTGTTTTCTGTTAATGAGCACTTAGAAGTACGGTAATGGATGATTAGCTAGGGTTTCGAACGACTAAGATGACCGGACAAATAATAGGATTTAAAGCACTACTGGATCAGTAATTATTGATGGATTCCGTTCGTTTGTCAGTATTCCTAACGCCAGATTCACTAACTAAACGATGATGACATTCAGTAATCAGTATTAGACTGATTGGATCCTTCGCGAACAATGGTTCGATACAACCCGAAATTGTGAATAACTACTGATTAACAGTGTGTTCTGAGATTGCAGTTAGATCATTTAATCTACCTTACGTCAGCTGTTCAAGCACGATCAGTGGACATTCTTGAGAAGTCTGCGTGAAAGGCTTGATTGATATTGGTGATAGTACAACCATTTTCAATACCGATTGCATATCTATACTCACCGATAGAGTGAAAGACATATCATTAGCCCTTTTAGCAAATTTGAATATAATACAGAGTCTGCCTCTTGTAAACTTTCAACTTTTCGAACGCCTTGATTATTTACGCATGATAGTAGCTGGAATGGCAAACTTAGGATTGAAAATTCAAATCTCGGTCTATTTAAGTCTCTTTATGTCAGTTGAAACGTTGAATCTCACTTTGCTAGATACTCCAAGACATATCTGTATTGAATTTATACCCATTTCTTCGCAGCTACAGGACTACAACACAACTGGAGTAATCGTAGTTGCTGGAGGATCCATAAGCTATGGCGACTCAAAACAGAATTCACTGTACGATACTCGTAGTTATCTAAATGGTTCTTCTATTGACAACCGTTTGGTCAAATGATGCGAATGTTATATGGTCTGATACAAAGCTGATATGCACCCGTACGAAAAAATTTCAGTCTGATAGTCAAATTCCACAAAGTGTTCCTAGTTTAAGTATCCGTACAAATCCAGATATTGTTATCTTTCTACTTATGATGACAATCTTCTTCTCTATAGGTTGAAATATAAGTCGAGGCGATTTGAGGACGTGGATTATCGTTCAAGGGCTTAAGGAGCACTCGGAAATGCTTGTACTTTGATTTCCGCACTTGAATGTAAATAATAGCCAATAGATACGTCCAATACATCACTACTCAATTGTTTTGTTTGCTACAAATCGTTGCCGTATATTGATTTCATTCTATCACTCGACCTTTGGCTTCCAACGTCATGTAAGCACGAAGAAGCCCAATACAGAGAAGACCAAACTCGGTAGACATAATAAGAACCATATGACAATTATTTTCGATGAAGAAGGTACGTGAAACGTGTGTCGATAATGCCAAACTTGTAAATCAGTACAACACATCTTTGGACATTCAACATCATTTCTCTTACTTGGATTTCGAAAAATCTAAGTTCTCTACGCCCACTCTCAAGGATCTATAACGATGTGATGATTTACTGCGTAATCTAACGGTAGAACTGTGTAGGATGAGAAGATAAACTGAAGTATACGGTATATTTCGACCTGTTCGGTCGTGAAGATGAGTATGCGGTTCTCTGGATCTAGGTTGTCGATGAATGACTCAATGAGTCTACGAAGTGTTCGTAGTTCAGGTGTCTTGTCAATGTCTTAGATACGTCAGTAGTTCAACAAATCTAGCTTCTTTCGTTGTAATTTCAGTATGGTCTCGACTATATGAAGCGACAAGATTTGCGTATGGATCCACCGTATACGGTTTACCATATACTTCAACACCTACGGCCAGATCCATTAACTCTTCTTTTAATGAATCAGCACAAAAATCTCTTGGAAAGTTTCTCGAAATGGTAAATTAACCGCGGTTGATTGCTGTTCGATGATCAAGGAAATATCGGAGCTAATGTCCCACTCCTTGAAGTAGATCATCCTATAACGAAATTGAATTTCATTTGTCCAACATCGGCAGATGTTGATGGAGACAATTTTCCAGCTCTACTCCTCATTTAGTATATTGAAAAAGGAAGCTCATTTACGGTTACCATTAACCTTTGCGGGGAAGTTTAACATTCCAAATCCTTCCCTTGCGGAGAACTACCTAGCTTAACTAGGGTGATCTGCGAATGACACACATCCTCGTTACATTGCTATCCGACATCTTTCATCAACCCACATACCTCCATCCGATCCGTCTACCCTTGTACGTTGAATAGCTCATTGTATAGCTCTTCGTATAGATATTGGATGTGAACATTAAGCATGTTAAGTATGTCACCCTATAAAATGGAAGAATTGTGTCATTTGAGTCTTGCTTGTCTTCAACTCCAGATTTCGTCTTCTTGAATTCGAAGTGATATCATTCCTCACAATGAAGCTAATCGCTATAGTTTCAACCATTGCTTTACAATGGCCAGTTTTTGCAATGCCTTCTAGTAATGGAGGAGGATTTAATAATCCTCCAACAGTCACGGTGAACAATGGAACTTATATCGGACGATATCTACCAGAATACAATCAAGATCTTTTCTTGGGAATGCCTTATGCTCAACCTCCTATTGGTAACTTGAGATTTACGGTTCCTCAACCTCTAAACACCTCTTGGCATGGTACTAGATCTGCAGAGGAGTATTCTGGTGAATGTGTTGGTTACGGATCTGATCAATGGAACTACAATGTTTCTGAAGATTGTCTGTATATCAATGTCATCAGACCATCTGGTTACGAAGGACAGAAACTACCTGTTGCCTTTTGGATTCATGGTAAAGTCAACTGTATACGGTTATTACTATCTATCATTAACAATCGAGATAGGTGGTGGTTTCTATGAAGGTGGAGGTGTTGATCAACGTTACAATCTTTCTTTCATGGTCAACAATTCCGTTGCAATTGGAAAACCTATCATTGGTGTCTCAATCAACTACCGACTTAGTGTATGGGGTTTCTTGGCCGGTATAGAAGTTCTTGGTACCAAGAATTCGAATTTAGGTCTCAAAGATCAACGATTAGCCTTACATTGGGTTCAAGAAAATATTGAAGCCTTTGGAGGTATGTTAGTTTATCCATCGAAACCATTTGTGCATTCCAACGATATCTTAATCTGACGATATCTTAGGTGACCCAACGAAAGTTACGATTTGGGGAGAATCAGCTGGAGGTGCATCAGTAGGATTTCATCTTACTGCGTATGGTGGTCGTAATGATCATCTATTCCGTGGTGCAATGATGGAATCTGGTAATCCGGTTTTCTACGTTCCATTATTCACCAATGAGTATTACGAGCAATTCTTCATTGGTCTGGTAAACTTGACAAATTGCAACGAAAGTCTGGACAAACTACAATGTCTTCGTGAAGTTTCATATGACGAATTCAATGCTATAGTCAATGGAACCACTAAGATCAACGGAGTACCATTTACAACTGCCTGGAATCCAACAATAGATGGTGACTTCATTCAACGATATACTTCACTTCAACTTACCGAAGGTCAATTCGTTCATGTTCCAATACTTGATGGTGCAAATAGTGATGAAGGTACTGCATTTTCTCCAATAGGAATAAACGACACCGAAGATTTCCTCAACAGTATCTTAACCAGTGCACCAGAATTTGGAGTTCCGACTTCATTAGCAAATGAATTTTTGACAGCATATCCCAATGATCCAGCTGTGGAAGTTGTTGAATCTATGGGAAATTCAGAAGATGGTCCACCTTTTGGAGAACAATTTCGACGTTCTGCAAGTTATTGGGGTGATTATTTCATGATAGCCAACAGAAGATTAGCTTGTCAAACATGGGCAAGTGCTGGATTATCGACATTTTGTTATCGATTCAATGCTATTCCAGCAGGAATACCTTTCGAAATAGGTGTTACACATTTTCAAGAAGTTTCATTTGTTTTCTACAACATCATGGGAGTCGGTTATATTCCTGCAGCAGAACCACCTTTTACTGGTAAAGGTGAGAATTATATTCGACTCAGTCAATTTATGGATAGTAATTGGATTTCTTTCGTATATGATTTGAATCCAAATTCATGGCGTTATATTCCTGGAAATTGGATTGGACAAGAATCTTTTTGGCCAAGTTACGATTTCAATAATCCTCAAATTATTGTTTTTGATGCAAATGTTTCAAGTTATACAGAATCAGATACTTTTAGGTCTGAAGGTATTCAATTGTTTATAGATAATAATCTTGGAATATATCATCGATAAATTGATGATATTTTGGTAGTATTTGTTCGATATTGGAAAGTAGAGTCAATTTGTCATTGGAAATAGTTCATTTCAAATCAAAAGTTATTCACTTTCAAAGAAGATACTGCTATAAGCTCATTAACGTTGAAATTGAGCTCATGATGTTGTTATATGGCATTGAAGAGTCTCATTCTACTTCGCTACAAATTCAATAAGGAGTGTTTCCATTGAAGATAAGGTCTTCTATATAGGACTCATAATCGCCATACCTATGTATTTAACTCTAATTCGCTCGTAACCACCGTTCTTACGTATATCATAGTTAGGTTCACCTATGTTGGATGATCACATACGCTATTTTTGCTTCGTATGTTGAGGAAGCCATGGAAAGATTGATGGAATTGGCGTTGATACTTTATGTTTTCTGGGTAAGATAGAGTATCGTTGGTTCATATTGATCCAGTAATAGCGAATTCATTAATTAAAGGTCTAAGAACGGTAATCTTAACAAGTTTGGATTCAGAAGTAACTGTTACCGGAACAGAGTCCTGACATTCTTTGCTATGTCCACATGCAACGATTACAAGTACTTCGCTTGTAACGTCTCTATCTACGTTCGGATGTATCCTTTGGGTCCCCGGTCCATATAAAGAGGATTCCAGTCGAAATCATTACTCCACTACATCTCGAAGGTTGATGTTGGTTTCGAAACTCATGAAGTCTCATAGAACGATTGGATACTTTGTTGGAATGAAAACCGATCGTACAGAGGATCTATGAGAAACGATGCTAACTCTTCAATTAGATTTGAAAAGATGAAGTAATTGTCGACATATATCCATGAACTTCTCACCATTTGTGAATATTGAGTGATCGAAGTCGAAGGCCTTCATTACTTCGATCCAAGGAATATTTGAGCCGCTTGTATCATATTCTGGGACCCATAGATTCCCATTCTCTTTCTAGCTCGACTCAGGCTTGATCTTTTATGATTTTGAATGCAAGAGACATCAATCACGACTTTGAAGTCAGTAAATACGTCAAGAACTACTCTGAGGTGAACTGTACTATCAATAACGGCTTTCCAGTTTCAACAGAGTTTCAATATGACAACTACTGTGCCTCCGTATCAAAATCAAACCTTGACTTCAACCAATACTTCGCAAACAATCTAGCTTGTGAACGATTCTGTTAATCGTTCTACTTCAGTTGATTACAACCGAGTCCGCTTTGATTTCAGGGTTTGGTAGGTCCTCGTATCGAAGATAGTTCGGAGTTTGAATTTGGTGGCGCACACGGCCGTTTCCGTGAACGAGAACGACAGCAAATCCGATACGACACTTGCATTCCTACCGATTAATTACTCCAACCACGTTTGAACCACAAAGGAGTCCATTAGCGCCAATGTGATATCGATCTGCCTTAGTCATGCCGGTAAAAAGGCCGCATACCAAAAGTAGAACTGGATGTCGCGTCTGTCGTACGCGTCGTGTAAAAGTAAGCGAGTCCTTGCAGAACCGAAGTCTTTTAAATCCTTTCACATTCAGTTTTTCATCAGATTATCGTCCATCCTAGTCTTGTTACTGCCAATGAAACTAGCTGACAACCACTCCCACAGTGCGATGAAGTCCGTCCTGTATGCGGTCAGTGCAAAAGACGAGCCATTGAATGTCAATATGATCGTACTACCTTCATCTCTCACAATACAAGTCGAGAGAATGTCGAATCCATCAGTACCAGTTCAGCCACATCATCACCTGGTTGTACCGTCCCAGTCATTATCGAGTCTCCCAAGAAACCACCATTCTTCGGTCAACCAACAACTCGTATGATGGAACTTCAACTTATGAATCACTATACCATCTTACACGTCGTCTATCCGAAGTATACTTCACCAAAAGTCGAAATGCTATGGGCATATGGTATTCCTCAACAAGCAGTAGGCCGAGACTATCTCATGAACGCCCTATTGTCTCTAGCAGCTCTTCATTTGCATATTCAACGTCCAAATGATGTTCAAATGGCTCTTATTTCGCACTACACTACAGTCAGAACATTACAAAATATGCAACATCAAATTGCGAACATTACCACAGCAAATGCCCCAATGACTTTCGCAGCAAGCATGTTGATCCAGTTTCATACATTTGTAAGCTGGAAGGATCCGTGTACAGCAACAGGATCCTATGAATTGCCTATTAGGTGGTTCAGTATAGCTCAAGGTACTGCAAATATCTTACGTGCTGCATCAGCACATTTTCAACATCAAGATCTTATTACGAGAATCCCCGAAAGTCAAGACGAAGAGAAACAGTCTGATGATCCATTTGGAAGTGCTTATGCATTACTGGATGACCAAAATCGACCAGAAGACAAACCTGTTTTGTACGAAGCTTTGAACCTAGCTCACTCCATATACAAGGCCGTTATGGAAGGTCAATCCGTAGGCCTTCTTCGTCGTCTGGTTCACAGATTTCCAACACGTATCAATGTCAAATTTATCGAACTTTTGAAACAACATGATCCAATAGCAATGATCATACTTGGATATTACTTTGCGGCCTTGAAAATGGCTGGCGATGTTTGGTGGCTTATTGGACGTGCCGATTATGAAATCAAAGGAATCACAGAAATCTTGCCAGATGTATGGAAACCGTTTATGGCCTGGCCGCTTGAAGTGGTTGGTGTTGAACCAAATCGGAATGAAAAGACAGAATGGAACAGAAACTACAGAGACTGGAAAAAGTAGAGTCCGACCTACCGTTATCAAATCACCAGAAGATATCTGGCAGTCCTATCATATATACCTAGCGACTAATCAACTTCGAGTCGTGTACAGACTACCATTCCGGACAACTTCCGCTTGAGCTACGTCGAAGGAATGAAAGAGTCAGACTGTCCATAACGCTTTCACACCAAAGAGCAACGGATTCAGGACTCATCCGTTATGGGCCAATGGTACGTCATCAACGGTGGTTTGCAGCGCGTGTGTTGCCGGTGTTTGGAGGAGTTCGAATTGCCATGCCATGGCCGTGATCCGAGTGTCTCCTAGTTGTTTCCAGGATGTTTGGTAGACTTTGGAATTCATTGTCGATAGTAAAACTCAATATTTATCCATGGTCTGCTTAATGAGCCATCACTGTCCTATGCACACGTCCGGGTGGTGTTCCACGTGGGTGAGCCATATTCAACGATTGATTTTGTGCAAGAAGTGGGTCGTGGAGGTCGAGACGGGTGTGAAAGTATATCGACGGTGCTTCTGGAAAGCAACTGGGTTGCAAAAAGGCGGAATAGAAGTGGTGAGCTGCTGAATTTGGACGAAATGACGATGCAACGGTACCTGGACGCACCTCGGTGTAGAATGATGGTATTGAGCCAGTTTTTGGACGTGGAGACGGCGTACTGCAGCAGAGCTGAGCTACTATTCTCGCGTACATTAAGCCGTAAGTCATATTACGGAGATGCGGGCCAAAAGCATTGCCTAACCCTAACCCTAACCCTAGACGCAACCCTGAGCTACTATTCTCGCGGGATTTAAGCCGTAAGTCACTTTACACTGTGTGGGGGGTTTTAACCCCCACATTATACTTATTAATAAAAATGCGCCACCACCACCTACCGCCACCACCCACCGCCACCGGGCGCCCTAATTAATAAGCTGAAGCGCGTCGACGCGTCTAGAAGTCGCTGTTTGCACGGAACATGGCTGCTGCTATACTCTACAATAAAAAAACCGACATATCAGACAGCCCGGCCATTTGATGGCGCGCGGTCAAAAGGCTAACTAAAAGCGGTGGTCCGTGCACAAAAAAAAACCGTCAAACCCGTGTCAAATAACTTCACAACCAGGTCGAATTAAGCAATAAAAAGACAAGTAATAAATAGCCACAGGGTAATATAAGGACTAGACTAATTTTTAGATTAAAATATGGTTATTTGGTGTTGATTGGGGTGGGTTGAAAATGTCGATTTCGGTTAGTTGGCTAGGCCTTTGTGTAGAGCCATATACAGCCATAATTGACGGAATTTTTGGCTTGCAACTTGCAAATAAACATTGGTATCACGATTTCCATGATTTACATCATCGAATAAGCCATGGAAACGGCTTTACTGAGGTCAATTGAGCTCAATACCGATGCAGGAGTGACTGTATGTGCAGAACACGGCTGTTGGTATACTCTGGCTAAGCTGGAGGGACATTTGAGACAAGGTCACGGTGTTTTGACACAGATTCGATGTCAATTGATGGAAAATGGGCAAATGGAGGGTATTTTAGGCAATATGGAGGCGGTATGGAAGGTATGGAAGGTATGGAAGCTATGGAACGGAATGGGAAGGTATGGAAGCGGTATGGGAGGTATGGAAGCGGTATGGAACGGAACGGGAACGGCTAGGGAACGGCTATGGAACGGGACGGGAAGCTACGGAACGGCTATGGAAGCGCTATGGGACCGGTATGGAACGGCTAGGGAACGGCTATGGAAGCGGTATGGAAGCTGGAAGCGGTAT
>Ga0335072_10003264_pt1 | contig 24482 bp, 17 predicted proteins | sample Lox_Sample_21_FD_206725 | JGI IMG/M metagenome (GOLD analysis project Ga0335072, IMG submission 206725) | Soil microbial communities from Loxahatchee National Wildlife Refuge, Florida, United States - Lox_Sample_2.1 | ecosystem: Environmental > Terrestrial > Soil > Wetlands | place: USA... | reverse complement strand
GGTGCCGGCCGCCGAGCCCGTGAGCTGCTCGGCGACGGTCAGGATCACCGGCAGCGAGGGCAGCAGGACGGCGCCCATCACGACCAGCACCGCCGCGCTGCCCGCGACCCCCGGCAGCAGCGACAGCGCCAGGCAGCCGACGGCGCCGACGCCGACGACGGCGAGCATGAAGCCCCGCTCCGCTCCCCGGCGGTCGATCACGGGCGGCAGGACCGCGCAGCCGACGACGCCGGCGACGATCATCCCGACCAGCAGCGCCCCGGCCGCCGTTTCCGAGACCCCAGAGGGGTGAAGCAGGGTCTGCAGCCAGGTCGACAGCGCCACGAAGACGCCGAAGCCGAGGAAGGCGAGACCCGAGAGCAGCCGGATCTCGGGCCGGGCCCAGAGGGCTCGGGCGACGCCGCGCTCGATCGCCACCCTCTCCCCCTCCCCGCCTCCGGGTCGGCGCAGGGCGAGGAGGAGGGCACCGGCAGCCGCCACACCCGCGGCGCCCTGCACCGCGAGCAGCAGCTCCAGATGCGCGGCGCCGAGCAGCGGACCCAGCAGCAGCGCGATCAACATCCCCAAGAAACCGCCCGCGGAGGCCAGCGAGATCCCGAGCGCCCGCTGCGGCACCGGCAGATATTCGCCGGCGAGCTTACCCACAGCGCTCATCACCACGGGCTGGCCGAGGGCGACCAGGCTCTGCCCGGCGAGCGCCCACGCGAACGTCAACCCGCCGAGGCGCAGCATCCCCCCGGCGGCCACCAGCGTCCCGCCGAGGGCCAGCGTCGGGCGAAACCAGCGGTCCAGCAGCGCCCCGGCGGGAATCGCGAGCACCACGTAGAGCAGCGGGAAGATCTCCGCCAGCCACCCGATGGCATCGACCGAGACCCCGTAGCGCCGGGCGCTTTCGGTGGTGATCGCGGCGTACGTCAGCCACAGCATCTGCGTCGCCGCCGCCACCAGCCCGTAGGCGGCGACCACCCCCCAGCCGCCACCGCGCCGCAGGCTGCCGCCCGCGAGGCCGCCCGCGCCGTCGCCGGACACGACATTCGCTGCGCCGATCGCCATACCGACTTCCTATCAAAGCCCGCCCCGGTCTGGGGTGGCGACCATTCCAGCGAGGCCGTCGTCGATCGTTCCAGCAAGGCCGCCGTCGACCATTCCAGCGAGGCCGCCGTCGAACGCCGTCGGGCTTCTCCGCCGCCGCGAAGAGGACGTCAGGCGAGAGGGCGGCGGTCCCGATATTCAGTTCCCCGCCGTCCCGGCCGATATGGGAACGTGGCCAGAGGAGAACCACGCCTGGCGCGCCTGCCTGCGCGACTCGCCCCGCTGGCCCGCCTGTCGCGCTCGCTGCCGGCGACGGCCGCCGTCACGGCCGCCGTCGCCCTGCTCACCGTCGTCGGGGTCGCGGCGACCTACGTCCAGGCCCGCCGCGACGCCGACGCCCGCCGGGCGACCCTCGCCCAGGACATACGGGGCCACGCGCGCGACACCGTCGACACCGCCGCCCAGCGCGCCGGCGAGCTCGGAGCCGCGCTGGAAGCCGACTGGGGGGCGCGGCGCCCGATCTTCGCCGCCGTCGCCCCCGACCTCGTGCACAGCCCCGGCGTCAACGGCGTCGGCCTCATCGAAAGCCGCCCCCCGGACGACGCCTTCGTGGTCGCCCTCGACGTCCAGAACAACGGTCCGACGGCGATCGGCGTCAACGTCGCCGCCGAGCCCTCGCGGCGGGCGGCGCTGCTGGCGGCCGCCACGTCGGACATGCCCCGCGCGACGCCGCCGCTGAGACTGCGCGACGGCGCCGCCGGCACCGCCCTGTTCATCCCCATCGAGGGTCCCGGGACCCACCGTTCGGCGCGCGGCCTGCTCTCGATGAGCTACCGCTACGAATTCCTCCTGCGCGCCCTGCGCGGCGCGGTGCCTCCCGGCACAGCCTTCGCCCTGTACGACGGTCCCACCCGGCTCCTCGCCCAGGGCGACATGCGCGATCCCACCCGGTCGCGGATAGCGGTCGCCGGGCGCAGCTGGACGCTCGCCGTCGGCGCCCCCGCCGCCGACCTCTCGCTGCCGCTCACCATCCTCCTCGTCGGCACCCTCCTGACGCTGTTCGTCGGCGTCTTCGGCGTCCAGTCCAAACGGCGCGAGCGCTACGCCGAGGCTCTCGTCGCCCGGCGGCTGGCCGAGCGGGAGCTGGCCGAGCGGGCGCGGGAACAGGCCGAGGAGCGCTTCGGGACGGCCTTCGCCGAGGCCCCCATCGGCATGGCCCTGACGTCGCTGGAGGGCCGCTTCCTGCAGGTCAACCGGGCGCTGGCCGAGATCGCGGGCTACGACGAGCAGACCCTGCTCGCCCTGCCCTTTGCCAGTGAGCTCACCCACCCCGACGACCGCAGCGCCGACAGCCGCGCCGCGCGCGCCATGCGCTCCGGCGCGATGCGGGTCTATGACGTCGAGAAGCGCTACCTCCACGCTGCCGGCCACGTCGTCTGGGTCGCCGTCCACACCACCCTGATCCGCAACGAGCGGGGCGAGCCCGCCCACTTCCTCTCCCAGATCGAGGACATCACCAGCCGGCGGCGCTACGAGTCGCGCCTGCGCCACATGGCCGACCACGACTCCCTCACCGGGCTGCTCAACCGGCGGGCCTTCGAGCAGCGCCTGCACGATCAGCTCCGGCGCGGCGAGCGCTACGGCCACGACGGCGCCGTTCTGGTGCTCGACCTCGACGCCTTCAAGGAGGTCAACGACACCCTCGGCCACGGCGCCGGCGACGAGCTCATCGTGCGCGTCGCCGCCGCGCTGGCGACGCGGGTCCGCGACAGCGACGTCCTCGCCCGGCTCGGGGGGGACGAGTTCGCGATTCTCATGCCCCGCGGCGGGCGCCTGGAGGCCGAGCGCCTGGCGGAGGCGCTGCTGCAGACCGTCCGCGGCGAGCGCGCCGCCCGCGGCCCCGGCGGCCGGGAGCGGCCGATGACGGCGAGCATCGGCATCGCCCCCCTCGGCGGCGCCGTCGCCCTGAGCCCGGAGGAGGCGCTGATCAACGCCGACCTCGCGATGTACGACGCCAAGGAGGCCGGCCGCGACCGCAGCGTCACCTACGGCGGCTCCAGCCGCGGCCGGGCCGGCATGGAGACCCGGCTGGAATGGGTCGAGCGCATCCGCGCCGCCCTGGACGAGGACCGGCTCGTGCTGCACGCCCAGCCCGTCGTCGAGACCGCCACCGGCACCATCACCCAGCACGAGCTGCTGATCCGCATGGTCGACGACCACGGCGACCTCATCCCGCCGCAGAGCTTCCTCCAGATCGCCGAGCGCTTCGGGCTGATCCGCGAGCTCGACCGCTGGGTGGTGCGGCACGCCATCGCCATGCTCGCCGAGCACGCCGCCGCCGGCCGGCGGCCGACGGTCGAGATCAACCTCTCCGGGCAGTCCCTCGGCGATCCCGAGCTCGCCGTCCACGTCGGACGGGCGCTGCACGCCTCCGGGGTGCACCCGACGCAGCTCATCTTCGAGGTCACCGAGACCACCGCCATCGACAACATCGCCGCCGCCCGCAGCTTCGCCGAGCAGCTCGGCCGGCTCGGCTGCCGCTTCGCCCTCGACGACTTCGGCGCCGGGTTCGGCTCGTTCTACTACCTCAAGCACCTCCCCTTCGACTTCATCAAGATCGACGGCGAGTTCATCCGCAACTGCGCCACCGACCCCACCGACCGGCTCGTGATAGGCGCCGTCGTCGAGCTCGCCCGGGGCATGGGCAAGTACACCATCGCCGAGTTCGTCGGCGACGACCAGACCCTCGCCGTCCTCGCCGAGCTCGGCGTCGACTACGCCCAGGGCTTCCACCTCGGCCGCCCCGCCCCGCTGGAGAGCTGGCTGGACCCCGCCGAACGGCGGCTGCAGCGGCGCGACCCCTGACGAAGGATCGGCCCGCCGGGGGCGACGGGCCGATCTGGGAGGGAATGAGGGAGGGATGCTCCTCAACCGAGATTTTTCCCGACCGGGGCAAATCCAAACATTGATCGGCAGAAGTAAGAGACAGCCCATGGGCGCCTCCATCAGCGGGATGCGCCGGCCTCGTCCGGCGGCGAGGGCGGGGTGCCGTTCGGTGGACCCCTCAGCCGATTGCCTCCCGGCGTCCCGGAGCGATCGACTAGCCTGGAGCCATGCTCTTCTTCGGCAAGCGCGAGGTCGAGATGGTCGATCCCGCCGAGGCCCTGCCCGGGCGCGAGCAGGAGATCGCCGTGCCCGCCCGGCACGAGGTGCTCGGCAACCCGCTGCGCCCGCCGTTTCCGCAGGGCGTCGCCCAGGCCCTCTTCGGCATGGGCTGCTTCTGGGGCGCCGAGCGGCTCTTCTGGCAGGCCCCGGGCGTCTACACCACGGCCGTCGGCTACGCCGGCGGCCACACCCCGAACCCGACCTACGAGGAGGTCTGCTCGGGGCGGACCGGCCACGCCGAGGTCGTCCTCGTCGCCTTCGACGCCGCCGCCACGAGCTACGCCGAGATGCTGCGCATCTTCTGGGAGGGCCACGACCCCACCCAGGGGATGCGCCAGGGCAACGACGTCGGCACCCAGTACCGCTCGCTGATCCTCGCCTACGACGCGGCCCAGCGCGAGCAGGCCCTGCGCTCGCGCGAGGCCTACCAGGAGGTGCTCACGGCCGCCGGCCACGGCGAGATCGCGACCGAGATCGGCGACGTCGACCCCGCCCACCCGATGTACTACGCCGAGGCCTACCACCAGCAGTACCTCGCCAAGAACCCCGGGGGCTACTGCGGGCTCGGCGGCACCGGAGTGAGCTGCCCCGTGGGGCTGACGACGGGCGCCGGCAGCTGAGAACGACTGCGACCCCGCCGAGGCGGGGCCGCAGTGCCCATCGCAGGCACCCCTGCCGGGCGCGCCCAGAGGAGAGGCGCGCCCGGGGGCTGGTGTCCGTCCCTGCCTACGTGGCGCTTCCCACCGCCGGCTGGGGTGCCGGGGTCGCCTGCCACCCCGGCGGATGCGGCCCCCCCAGGGTGGGGACATCCGAGGGGTAGACCTCGTTGCCGTGGATCGCGTGGTCGCCGATCTCGAGCTCCTCGTCGGTGAGACGCAGGGGCACGAAGATCCCGACGACCTTGAGGATCACCCAGGTCGCGATCGCGGTGTACACGATCACCCACATGCCGGCAAAGAACTGCCACTTCAGCAGCGTCAGGCCGCCGCCGTAGAACAGCCCCGCTTTGCCGGGCAGGTTGGAGGCGCCGCCGATGCCGAAGTACTCGACGATCCCCGGGTTGGCGAACAGCCCGACCATCAACCCGCCGCAGAGACCGGCGACACCGTGTGTATAGATCACCCCCAGGGTGTCGTCGACCGTGCGGAACGGCCGCACGCGGCTGAGGTAGCGGATCGACATCCAGACGATCGTCGAGCCGATGCTGCCGACCAGGATCGCTCCCCAGCCGTTGACGAACCCGGCCGAGGGGGTGATCGCGACGAGCCCGGTGATCATGCCGTTGACGGCGCCGATCATGGAGGGCTTGTCGCGGTAGATGTAGTCCCAGGCGATCCACACCATCATCGCCACGGCGGTCGCGACGTTGGTGTTGAGCACCGCCGCCGAGGCGTCGGGGCCCGCGTAGTAGGAGTCGCCGCCGTTGAAGCCGTTCCAGCCGAGCCACAGCAGACCGGCCCCGCAGGCGAGCATCAACAGGTTGTTCGGCGCGTCGACCTCTCGATCGCGCGTCAATCGCGGCCCGATGACTTTGGCGAAGACGAACCCTGATACGCCAGCCGAGAGGTGGATGACGTAGCCACCGGAGTAGTCCAGGGCGCCGTGTGCCGCGAAGTAGCCGCCGCCCCACAGCAGGAAGGCGTTGACTGCGTACACCGCCGTGATCCAGATCGCCACGTAGGGCACCCAGGCCTTGAAGTTGACGCGCCCGAGCACCGAGCCGAGCGCCAGGATCGGGGTGATCGCGGCGAACACGAACTGGAAGTACACGAGCGAGGACTCCGGGAAGGCGAAGGCCGGCCCTTCGGTGACGGACTGGATTTCGGCCTGGTTCTCCTCCGCGGCGCGGCTGAGGACGCTGCCCGGTTCACCGAGGAACGTCCCCAAGAAGCTGTGCTTCCCGAACAGGCCGCCTCCGTCGGTGGCGATGGGATGGCCGAAGCCCATCTTGAAGGCCCACAGGACCCAGACGATGAGCGTCACGCAGAACGCCACGAAGGTCAGCATCATGCTGTTCACCGACCAGCGCTTCTGCATCACGCCGCCGTACAGGACCGCCAGGCCCGGCAGGCTCATCAACCCGACGAACGTCGCCGCAGTCATCTGCCAGGCGTTGTTCCCCGAGTTGAAAGCCCCGTGCCACGATAGGTATGGGAGCCAGCTCATAAGCCTCCGTTTCACCGCAGTTTTGATGACGAGATCCCCGGCCCGGCGGATGACGGGTCGCGGGCGCCACTTATCTGCAGCTATGAAACCCGGCGCTCCGCGGCGCAGGTAGGGCCACCCTTGCCAACACTTCGAGCAGGACTTTCGACATTTGGCTAGACGCCACTCGGGCGGCCGCGGCGCATTCGAGCCGGGTCAACGGACCGCGGGCCGAAGCCTCCGATGCAGGCCGGCGCCCGCCGTGCGTCAGCTGCGCGGCACGTATGGCAACCCGGCCCGGCGGCAGGCCGCGCTGAGCTGATCCCCGCTGTGCGGGTAGTCCCGGGGCGTGGCGCAGACCTCGCGGGCCTGGGCGCCGCAGGCCTTCCCTTCGGCGCCCCCCAGGGTCGAGGCGAAGGTGATCGCGATGCAGCCCCGCGGCGTCGACCCGCCCGACGAGGTCAGGCCGTAGGCGAGCAGACCGACGGCGGCGAGCGCGACGCAGCTCAGCAGGACGGCGGCGAGGGTCTTCTCGCGCCGCCCCCACAGCAGCGGCTCGCGCAGCTGCCGGGAGCGGTCCATCATGATCATGGAAGGAGTCTACGACCGCGCTCCTCTCCCCACCATGCGGCTACCTAGCGTCGGTTAGGTTACGGCCCGGTGTCGAAAAACGCTTAGGGGACCACGGCGCCCCTCGCTACCGACCACCCTCAGCGACCGCGCTCGTCCGGCGCCGCGAAGCGCAGGGCGGCGGAGTTGATGCAGTAGCGCTGGCCGGTCGGCCCGGGGCCGTCGTCGAAGACGTGCCCGAGGTGGCCGCCGCAGCGCCGGCAGCGGACCTCGGTGCGGCGCATGAAGAGGCTGTTGTCGGGCCGCAGCTCGACGGCGGCGGCGACGGCGGGCTCGGTGAAGCTCGGCCAGCCGGTGCCGGAGTCGAACTTGGTGTCCGAGTCGAAGAGCTCCGCGTCGCAGCCCGCGCAGCGGTAGCTGCCGGTGTCCTTGTTGTAGACGTACTCCCCGCTGAACGGCGCCTCGGTGCCGGCGCGGCGCAGGATCTCGTACTGCTCGGGCGTCAGCTCGGCGCGCCACTGCTCCTCGGACTTGGCGATCTCCGCGTCGCTCACGCTGTCCGTTGTAGCAGCCGCGGGCGTTGGGGGCCTGGGATTGGGGATCGTCCGCGTGTCTGGCCGCCCAGGCCGGGCGGGGCGGGCACGGGGCATCCGTGCCCCGTGAACAGGCGCTGCTATCCTGCTCTTTACGTTTACGTAAGGTTTCGCGAGTGGAAAGGACAGAGATGGCCGACCATGCGGCAACCGGCGTTCGCCGCCTCGGGGTGGGGGCCGAGCACCGCCACTACAAGTGGTGGGCGCTGTCCTGCACGAGCCTGGGGATGCTGCTGGCGGCGACGAACTCGGGGACGCTGATCATCGCGCTGCCCGACCTCGAGCGCTCGCTGCACGCGAGCCTGCTGGCGCTGGTCTGGGTGATCCTGGCCTATCTGATCGCGGCGACCGTGCTGGTGCTGATGGCGGGCCGCCTGTCGGACCTGTTCGGGCGCAAGCGGGCCTACATCGGCGGCTTTCTCGTGTTCGCCCTGGCGTCGCTCGGGGCGGGCTTCTCCTCGGACGCCACGGTCCTGATCGTCTGGCGGGTGCTGCAGGGCATTGGCTCGGCGTTCCTCTTCGCCAACGCGGCGGCGCTCGTCACCGACGCCTTCCCGCGCGAGGAGCTGGGGCTGGCGATGGGGACGAACACGATGGTCGCCGCGATCGGCCTGGCCATCGGGCCGGTGCTGGGCGGCGCGCTGGTCGGCATCTCCTGGCACTGGGTGTTCTGGTTCAACGTCCCGCTCGGCCTGCTCGGGGCCGCCTGGGGCGCGCTGATCCTGCGCGAGCTGGCCAAACCGGACGAGGTTCGCGGCTACGACGTGCTCGGCAACGTGACGTTCGTGCTCGGCCTCACGGGGCTCGTGCTCGGGGTCTCGCGCGGCGGGCTGAGCGGCTGGAACGACTCGATCGTGATCGGCGGCCTCGCCGCGGCGGCGGTGCTGCTGCCGGCGTGGGTATTCATCGAGAGCCGCTCGCGGGCGCCGATGCTCGACCTCACCCTCTTCCGCAACCGCCTCTTCGCGGCGGCGACGGCGGCGGCGTTCATCAACGGCCTGGCGCGCTTCGCGCTGATGTTCGTCTTCGTCTTCTACTTCCAGGGCGCCCAGGGCGACACGCCGATCACGGCCGGGGTGAAGCTGATACCGCTGGCCGTCGGGATGCTGGTCTCCTCGCCGCTGGCCGGGATCTACGCCGACCGCCACGGCTCGCGCGGCCTGGCGGCGCTGGGGATGCTCGTCAGCGCCGCCGCCCTGGCCGCGATGACGACGCTGCAGGTCAACAGCCCCTACTGGCAGAGCACCCTCTGGCTGCTGCTCGTCGGCATCGGCTCGGGCATGTTCAACAGCCCCAACACGGCCGCCATGATGGGCACGGTGCCCGCCAAGCGCCGCGGGATCGCGGCCGGGGCGCGGACGCTGTTGCAGAACACGGGCGCGGTGCTCTCGATCGCGTTCGTGCTCGCCATCATCACCTCCTCGGTGCCGAAGTCGACGCTGTTCGCGGTCTTCTCCGGCCTCGCCAAGGGCCTCTCGCCGGCGAAGCTGGCGCCGTTCATCGACAACATGCACGTCGCCCTCTGGGTGCTCGCCGCGACCTCCGTCCTCGGCGCCGGCGTCTGCCTGCTGCGCCCCCGCCACCAGAGCACGGTCGTGGAGCTCGACGTCGGCCCGGCCGCCTCGGGCGCGCCGCGCACGGAGGCCCTCCTGGACGGCGCGCGACCCGCGGAGTCCGTCCCTGAGGCTGTCTCGGAGGGCGCGCCGCCCGCGGAGGCCGTCCCGCAGACCGCGCCGGCGCCCCAACCCCAGCTGGCCCGCAGCGGAGGCAGGGCATGAGCGCGGCGCTGCGCATCGGCGACGTGGCGCGCCTGGTCGGGACGACGCCGCGCACGATCCGCTACTACGAGGAGATCGGCCTGCTCGCCGAGGCCCCGGCGCGCCACTCCGGCCAGCACCGTACGTACACCGAGGCCGAGGTCGAGCGGCTGCGCGAGGTGATGCGTCTCAAGCACCTCCTCGGGGTGACCCTGGAGGAGCTCAAGACGCTGCTCTCCGCCGAGGAGGCCCGCGCCGAGGTCCGCGCCCAGCTGCGCGCCGAGAACGTCCATCCCGAGCGCCGCGGGGAGCTGCTGCGCGAGGCGCTGGGGCACATCGAGCGCCAGCTGGAGCTCGTCGAACACCGCGCGGCGGAGCTCGCGAAGCTGCGCCAGGAGCTGCGCGACACGAGCGCCCGGGTGCGCCGCAAGCTGCGCGCGCTCGACGAGGCCAGCGGCGCTTCGGAGACGGCGAGTGACACACGAGCCACGACGACCGCCGCGCCCGAGAAGAGCGCCGCCGCCGAGACCGAGACCGTCGCGGCCTCGCGATGAGAGCCGGCGAGGTCACATGAGCCCATCGACCGGGGTCTTTCCTACATTGGATGTCCCGCCGCGCGAGCCCCGCGCGCGGAGCCGAAAGGAGGCGCAGCCGTGGAGCGCAAATGGTGGACCCTGATCGCGGTGTCGATCGCGATCTTCATGCTGCTGCTGGACATCACCGTCGTCAACGTCGCCCTGCCCTCGATCCAGCACGCCCTGCACTCCTCCTTCGCGGATCTGCAGTGGGTCGTCAACGCCTATGCCCTGACGCTCGCCGCATTCCTGCTCACCGCGGGCGCCGTCGCCGACCTCGTCGGACGCCGCCGCGTCTTCATGGCGGGGCTCGTCGTCTTCACCTGCGCCTCGGCGGTCTGCGGCCTGTCCTCGAGCCCGCTGATGCTCAACCTCGCCCGCGCCGTCCAGGGCACGGGCGGGGCGATGATGTTCGCGACCTCCCTCGCCCTGATCGCCCACGCCTTCCACGGCCGCGAGCGCGGCGTGGCGTTCGGCGTCTTCGGCGCCGTCACCGGCGCCGCCGTCGCGATCGGCCCGGTGATCGGGGGCATCATCACGACCGGGATCGGCTGGGAGTGGATCTTCTTCGTGAATGTCCCGATCGGCGTCTTCGGGGTGCTGCTCACGCTCACCCGGGTGCAGGAGTCCCGCGACCCGGGCGCAACCGGCGTCGACTGGCTCGGCCTGATCACCTTCTGCGGCGCCCTCTTCCTGCTCGGCTTCGCCCTGATCCAGGGCAACGAATACGGCTGGGGCTCGACCCGGATCGTCTCATTCCTGGCCGGCGCCGCCGTGCTGCTCGTCGCGTTCGTTCTCGCCGAGCACCGCCAGGCGCGGCCGATGCTCGACCTGACGCTCTTCCGCCGCCCGGCCTTCACGGGGGCGAGCATCGTCGCGTTCACGCTGTCGGCGTCGATCTTCGCGATGTTCCTCTACCTCACCCTCTACATCCAGGACGTGCTTGGCTACGACGCCCTGCAGGCCGGGCTGCGCTTTTTGCCGATCACGCTGCTCTCCTTCTTCGTGGCGCCCATCGCCGGGCGCCTCAGCGTGCGGGTGCCGGTGCGCCTGCTGCTCGGCGGCGGGCTGGTGCTCGTCGGCGCGAGCCTGCTCGCGATGACCGCCGTCAGCCCGACCTCGGCCTGGACCGTCCTGATCCCCGGCTTCGTCATCGGTGGCGCCGGCATCGGCATGATCAACCCCCCGCTCGCCTCGACCGCGATCGGCGTCGTGCACCACTCCCGCAGCGGCATGGCGTCGGGCATCAACAGCACCTTCCGCCAGGTCGGCATCGCCACCGGCATCGCCGGGCTCGGCGCCGTCTTCGAGCACGAGGTCATCAGTCACACGACCTCCAGCCTGGCCGCCGCCGGCCAGCGGCACGCCGTCGGCGAGGCCGCCCACGGCCAGCTCAAGACGCTGCTGGTGTCCGGCGAAGTCAGCCATCTCTTCCACACCCTCCCCCCGGCCGCGAGCGGCGCGCTCGCACACGCCTACCGGGTGGGCTTCGTGGAAGGCTTCGACACGATCCTCCTGATCGGCGCGGCGATCGCCCTCGTCGGGGCGGTGTGCGCGTTCGCGCTGATCCGCAGCCGCGACTTCGTCGCCTCCGCCCACCCCGTCGAGGAGGCGCAGACCCCGGCGCGGCCCGAGCCGGTCGGCGTCGGCGGGTAGCCGCCGGATGCGCTCAGAGGAGATCGCGAGGCCGGTGCCCCGCGCAGCTCAGCACCGGCAGCCGCGGGTAGCGCGGGTAGTCGTCGGGTTCGCTGCGCGAGCGAAGGCACAGCGAGAAGCGCGATCCCCGGGTCGTGCGCACCTCCTGCTGGAAGCGGCAGCTGTCGCACAGCCCCGCCGGCGGGCCGCCGGCTCCGGGACGCGCTGCGGAGGGCTCGGACGTCGGGGCCATGCGGGCAGCGTAGCCACTGTGCTAATAGTTGACTAAGCAACTATGAGGACTTTCTACCGACTGCTCGGCTTCCTGCGTCCCTACCGGCGCGGCGTCACGATCTCCTGGCTGCTGGCGAGCGGCGCGATGGCGATGACCGTCCTGCTGCCGCTGCTCACCGGCCGTGCGGTGCAGGCGATCACCAGCGGCGCCCGTGCCAGCGCCCATCACCAGGCGGCGCTGCGCGACCACGAGCGCCACACGCTGCTCGTCCTGGCACTGGTGATCCTCGGCGCCGTGCTCGCCCGCTGGGCGCTGACGTACTGGCGGCGGATGATCGCCGGCCGGGTCTCGCTCGGCGTCGAATACGACCTGCGGGAGCACATGTACGGGCAGCTGCAGCGCCTGGAGCTGGGCTTCTTCGACCACCAGCAGACGGGCCAGCTGATGTCCCGCGCCACGGTGGACCTGCAGGCGGTGCGCTTCTTCCTGGGCTACGGGCTGGTGTTCATCCTGCAGTTCATCCTCACGATCGTGCTCGCCGGGATCGTGATGATCGCGATCGAACCGGGGCTCGGCCTGATCGCGCTGGCGCCGGTGCCGTTCGTCGTGGCCATCTCCTACCGCTACGGCCGCCGCGCCCGGCCGGCGATCCAGGAGGTCCAGCAGCGCATCGCCGAGCTCACGGCGGAGGCCGAGGAGAACATCTCGGGGGTGCGCGTCGTGAAGTCCTTCGCCCGCGAGCCCCGCCAGCTGCGGCGCTTCCGCGACGTCGTCGGGCGGACCTTCGACCAGGCCATGGTCGCGACCCGGCTGGAAGCGAGGTACAACCCGATCATCGGCTTCCTGCCCCAGCTGGGCCTTGCCGCGGTGCTGCTCCTCGGCGGCCAGGCGGTGATCCACGCCCACCTCTCGATCGGCCAGTTCACGGCGTTCTTCCTCTATCTCAACATGCTCGTCGGGCCGATGCGCTCGCTCGGGGTCACCCTGAACCTCGCCCAGCGCGCCACGGCCTCCGGGGCCCGCATCTTCCAGCTCCTGGACCGGGAGCCGCGGATGGCCGAGCGCCCCGGCGCGCCGCCGCTGCCGCCCGGCAACGGGCACGTGCAGCTGCAGGGGGTCACCCTCCGCTACGTCGACCCCGGCGACGAGCTCGGCTCCCCGGCGGGCGGCGGGGCTGCCGGAGGGCCGGGCGTCTCGGCTGCGCCCGCGAACCGCTCGCCGGACCAGACGCCCGCCACGGAGCTCTCACCCAATGGCTCGCACCCCGCGCGGACGGTGCTGCGCGACATCGACCTCGACGTCCCCGCGGGGCGCACCGTGGCGCTGGTCGGGGCGACCGGCTCGGGCAAGACCAGCCTCGTGGCGCTGATATCGCGACTGTACGACCCGGTGGAGGGCAGCGTCAAGCTCGACGGCGCCGACGTCCGCGACGTCGGCCTGCGCTCGCTGCGCGAAGCCGTGGCGGTCGTCAGCGACGACCCCTTCCTCTTCTCGGCCTCGGTCGCCGAGAACGTCGCCTACGCCCGACCCGAGGCATCGCTGGAGGAGATCGAAGCTGCCGCCCGCCGGGCGCAGGCCTACGAGTTCGTCTCGCGTCTGCCCGAGGGCTTCCAGACCCAGATCGGCGAGCGCGGCCTCTCGCTCTCCGGCGGCCAGCGCCAACGCCTGGCGATCGCCCGCGCCCTGCTCGCCAACCCCCGGGTCCTGATCCTCGACGACGCCACCTCCTCGGTCGACGCCTCGACGGAGCAGAGCATCAAGCTCGCGCTCGCCGAGGCGATGGCTGGACGCACGACGTTCGTCATCGCCCACCGCCTCTCCACGATCTCCTTGGCCGATGAGATCGTCGTGCTCGAAGAGGGCGAGATCGTCGCCCAGGGCAGCCACGAGGAGCTGCTGGAGGAGTCCGAGCTGTACCGCGAGATCGTCGAAAAGGGACTGCCGGAGAGCGTTTTTCTGACGCGCGAGACGCGCGAGCGCGAGGTCAGCGGGATATGAGCCCCGGCGGCATGGGCGGCGGCGGGGGCCGGATGGGCGGCGGCATGAACGCCGTCCGCCGCGGGCTGGGTCCGGGCATGGCCCGCGGCGGCGCCCAGTGGGACGGCTCGCGCGCCAGCCGCGAGAGCCGCGGACGCAACCTGCGCGGCTTGCTCGCCCTGGTGCGCCCCTACCGGGCGCGGGTGGCGGTGATGATCGGCGCGCTGATCCTAGGCACCGCCGCCAGCCTGGCGCCGCCGCTGCTGGCGCGCGCCGCGATCGACGAGGGGATCCTGCGCCACGACACCACGACGCTGGTGCTCGTCGTGATCGCCTTTCTCGCCGCCGCCCTGCTGGTCTGGCTGATGACCTACCTGCAGACCTACCTCGTCGGGTGGGTGGGACAGCGGGCGCTGGCGGACCTGCGGATCCGCATCTTCACCCACCTCCAGCGCCAGCCGATCGGCTTCTACGAGAGCCGCCCCGCGGGGGTGCTGATCTCGCGCATCACCAACGACGTGGAGGCCCTGGAAAGCCTAGTCACCGACTCCGTCGTGACGCTGTTCCAGGCCGGCCTGACATTGATAGGGGCGATCGCGGTGCTGATCTACCTCGACCCCAAGCTGGCGCTGCTGACGTTCTGCATCGTGCCGTTCGTCGCCGGCGGCAGCATCTGGTTCCGGCTCACCTCCGCCGGGGCCTTCCGGCGCACGCGGGAGACGATCGGCGTGCTCACGGCCTACCTGCAGGAGACCCTCTCGGGCATCCGCGTCGTGCGCAGCTTCGGCCAGGAGGGCCGCCACGAGCGCCAGTTCGCGACGCTCAACGAGGACAACTGCGACGCGAACATGACGACGGTCAAGCTCAACGCCGCCTACTTTCCGGCGGTGGAAATGCTCTCCGGCCTGGCCCTCGCGCTGATCGTCCTCTACGGCGGCTACCAGGCGATCGACGGGCACATCACGGCGGGCACCGTCGTCGCCTTCGTCGCGACGCTCAGCTACCTCTTCGAACCCATCCAGCAGCTCTCCCAGCTCTACACCACCTACCAGTCGGGGATGGCGGCGTTGGAGAAGATCTTCCAGCTGCTCGACACCGAGCCCACCACCGTCGACCGGCCGGACGCGGTGACGCTGGAGCGCATCCGCGGCGCGGTGCGCTTCGAGGACGTCTCCTTCGCCTACCGCCCCCGCGGCGGCGGCGCCGAGGAGGTCTACGCGCTGCGCGACATCGACCTCGACATACCCCCCGGCCAGACGGTCGCGCTGGTCGGGGCGACGGGCGCCGGCAAGTCGACGATGGCCAAGCTGCTGGCCCGCTTCTACGACCCCACCGTCGGCCGGGTGCTGGTCGACGGCCACGACCTGCGCGAGGTCTCGAGCCTGTCGCTGCGCTCCCAGATGGGGATCGTCCCCCAGGAGGCCTTCCTGTTCTCGGGCACCGTCGCCGAGAACATCGCCTTCGGGCGCCCCGACGCAGGCGAGGACGACGTCCGCCAGGCGGCCGCGGCGGTGGGCGCCGAGGACTTCATCGCGGCGCTCCCCCAGGGCCTGCAGACCCAGGTGGGAGAGCGCGGCGCCCAGCTCTCCGCCGGCCAGCGCCAGCTGATCGCCTTCGCCCGCGCCCTGGTCGCCGACCCCCGCATCCTGATCCTCGACGAGGCGACCTCCAACGTCGACCTGCACACCGAGAACCGCATCGAGCATGGCCTGCGGCGCCTGCTCGCCGGGCGCACGGCGATCGTCATCGCCCACCGCCTCTCCACGATCCGCCGGGCCGGGCGGATCGTGGTGCTCGAGCACGGGCGCATCGTCGAGCAGGGCACCCACGAGGAGCTGATCTCAGCGGGCGGGCGCTATTACGCGCTGTACCGGGACTGGTCGGCGCAGGCTGCCTGAGTGCCCGCGGTCAGACGTCCGGCCAGCCCGGCGGAGCCGATCCCGATCGCGACGCCGGCGGCGACGTCGCTGGGGTAGTGGACGCCGGCGTGGGTCCGCGAGTAGGCCACCGCGCCGGCCAGCGGAAACAGCGCCGGGGCGAGCGCCGGCCACTCGGCGCCGGCGCCCGCCGCGAAGGCGAAGGCGCTCGCGCTGTGCCCCGAGGGAAACGAGGTCGAGCGCGGCATCGCGATCAGACTCGGCGGCCACCGCCGGGATGGGCGCCGGCGGCGGACGAGGAGCTTGACAGGACCGTTGGCGACGGTCGCCGCGATGGCGATCGCGAGGACGCCGCGCCCGGCCGCCCGCCGCCCCCGGCGCCCCCCGAACATGGCGAGGGCGGCGGCGATCGTGAGCCACAGCCGCGAGTAGCTCGCGGCGCGTGTCAGAGCCACGAGCGGCCGGTCGATCGCCGGCGAGCGCGCCCGCGCCGAGCGGCGCATCAACCGCTCGTCCAGCTGCTGCAAAGGACGCCAGATCGTCATCGCCGCCGTCCCCGCTCATCGACTCCGCCTGACCGACCCGCGCTCATCGACCGGCCCCGCCGTCCCGCGCTCACCGGCCGGCGGCGACGCGCGCGAGCGCGCCGAGGTTGCCGGACGTCAGTGCCACCGCGCGGGCCGCCGGCGCCAGGCCCGCCTGCCGCGGCAGCCGCACGCGAAGCGCCCCGGGCAGCGAGTCGAAGCGCAGCGGCGGATCGAGCACCAGCGCCTCGCCGTCGAGCCCGACGTCGACGGGGCCGCCGGAGCGGACCTCGAAGCTCGGCGCCGCCCAGGCGAGGAGCCCGGGAAAGCGGCTCACCTGCCCGGCCAGCTCCAGCGCCAGCAGCCGCGAGACGTCGGCCGGGGTGCGCACCCGGGCGGCCACGACCCCGAGCTGCCCGCCGTCGATTCGCTCACGGGTGCCGGCGCCGGCCAGCCGGGCGAGCTGGTAGGGGTTGTTCGAGACCAGGATCAGCGGCGCGTCGTCGCAGCAGCCGCCGTCGGGCGTCTGGAAGCACAGGTCGATCGGCGGCGCCTCGGGCCCGAGCAGGTCGGGCAGCATGGCGGTCCAGGTCTCCAGCTTGGCGTCGCGGTAGGCCTCGGACTGGACGACCTTGGCGTAGACCCCGAGCGAGGCGTTGTTGACGAACACCCGGTCGTTGACCCGCGCCAAGTCGATGCGGCGCTCGACGCCGTCGGTGAAGGCGTCGAGCGCCCCCGGCACGTCGTCGCGGTCGAGGCCGAGATCGAGCGCGAAGTGGTTGCGGGTGCCGGCCGGGATGCAGACGTGGGCGACGTCATGCCTGGCGGCGACCGTCGCCACCAGCGCCTGCGAGCCGTCGCCGCCGGCCATCCCGAGGACCTCGGCGCCCCGCGCGACGGCGTCCTCGGCGAGCTCCAGCAGGTCGTCGCCCGGGCGCAGCACGATCGGCTCGATGCCCCGCTCGCGCGCCCTCGCCAGCAGGTCGAAGCGCTGGGCCTTGCCGCCGCCCGACTTCAGATTGACGATCAGCGCCGCCGCCCCCGCGGCGCCCGCCGGGTGCACGGCTACGTCCATCCGGCGCGTCGCCGCCGCTCCGCTGCGCCCCAGGGCGTAGCGCGCGCTCGCCCCGAACAGCCCGAGCAGGGCGAGCAGAGCCAGCAGCACCACCAGCCCGTGCCAGTGGGTAGCAAGGATCGCGATCAGGCCGGCCACGGCCAGCACCGCGAGCACGGCGCCGGCGAGGCGCGCCGAGTTGCGGTGGGTGAGGCCGTACCAGATGGCCGCGGTGGCCACCAGCAGCGCCGCGATCGCCGCCACGACCACGGCGACGTCGCCGACGAGCGCGGCGAGTGCCACGGCGATCATCGCGACCGGGGTCAGCAGGGCGACGATCGCCGCGGCACGAGCCATGTCAACGGCGGCCGCCGCTCACGTCGTGCCGAGCGCCCGCCGCTTGATCTGGTCGAACTCGGCCTGGTTGATGGTGCCCTTCCTCAGGAGCTCCTCGCCTTTGGCGATCTGCTCCGTCGGGTCGCTCTGGGAGGCGACGGACTTCACGTACTCGTCCATTTCGCTCTGGGCTGTTTTCTGCGCTTTCATCGAGCGCTCCGTCATGCCGTTGTGCTCGGCGATCAGGTAGATGAACACGCCGAGGTAGGGCAGGATGATGATCAGCACTATCCATGCCACCTTCACCCAACCGGAGGTGTCGCTGCGCCGGAAGATGTCGGCGAAGACGATGAACAGCAGCCAGATCCAGATGAAGAACGCGAAGAAGACCAGCATCGTCCAGAAGACTTCGAGAAACGGGTAACTGGTGGCGAGCACCATGTGCCTCTCCCTCCTACGGGTTGTGTCTTTCCCCCCGAGGCTACCGGCGAGGACTGGACCGGAGTCCGTACTTTTCCACAGGGGGTGGCGGAAATGCCGATTAACTCTCGCCGCGCCAGCGACGCCGGCGCCCTACGCCTCCCGGGCTCGCTTCGCTTCGATGGGATCCGCGGGCACGCCGTCCGGAGCTTCGGCTTCCAGATGGGCCTTGGCGGCCTGCAGGACCTTCAGCTGCTCGCCGCCGACGTCGGGGAAGTGCGGGTCGATGTCGATCAGAGCGTTGACGATCACACTCGACGTCGCGATCCTCGCGAACCACTTGCGGTCGGCGGGGATCACCCACCACGGAGCCCACTCGGTGCTGGTATGGGAGAGGGCCTCGGAGATCGCCTCCTGGTAGTCCTCGAAGCGGGCCCGCTCGGCGACGTCGGCCTGCGAGAACTTCCAGCGGTGCGAGGGCAGGTCGATCCGCCGCAGCAGCCGCCGGCGCTGCTCCTCCTTGGAGATGTTCAGGAAGAGCTTGACGATGCGCAGGCCGTTGTCGCTGAGGTAACGCTCCCATTCGTTGATCTCGCCGTAGCGCCTATGCCAGATGTCTCCCCGCCTGACCTCCGGCGGCAGCCGCTGGCGGTCGAGGTTCTCGGGGTGGACCCGCACGACGAGGACCTCCTCGTAGTGGGAGCGGTTGAAGATCCCGATCTGCCCGCGGGCCGGCAGGCGCTGGGCGTAGCGCCAGAGGAAGTCGTGTTCGAGCTCCTCCGTCGAGGGAACCTTGAAGCTGTGGACGCTCACGCCCTGCGGGTTGACGCCGCTCATGACGTGGCGGATCGTGCCGTCCTTGCCGGCGGTGTCCAGGGCCTGGAGCACAACCAGCACCCCCCAGGTGTCCTGGGCCGCGAGGCGGGCCTGGTAATGGGCGAGCTGCTGGACGCCTTCGTCGAGCAGCGCCACGCCTTCCTTCTTCTTGCGCAGCCCCGCCTTGAAGGCCGGGTCGAAGTCGCGGGGGACGTGGACCCGCCTGCCGGGGTCGACGCGAAACGGGGCGATGAAGTCGGCCAGGCGCTGGCGCTGGGTGTCGCTGGGGGGTGCGGGCATGGGCGTGACTGTGGTCGAGGATACGCCGCCGCGGGGGGCCGCGGATGTTCGCCGGGGCGGGCCGGGCACGGCGGCTCGCGGCGCGGCGGACCATGACCCACCATCCCGACGCGGCGAGCGGATCGGCTGACTCGCCTAGCTTCGCTAGGCTCGTACCACACATGCCCACGCTCGTGCTCGACCCACCTCCCGCCGAGATCGAGGCGCTGCTGGAGCGCCGCCGCCGCATCGGCGCCGACACCCACGATGAGATGTGGCAGGGTGTGCTGCACATGGCGCCAGCACCGCTCCGGCGACACGCGCGATTGCAGGCGCAGATCACCACCCTGCTGGAGCCTCTTGCCCGCACCCGTGGCCTGGAGGCGGTCGCGGACTTCAACCTCGGCGCGTCCGGCGACTACCGGGTGCCCGACGGAGGCCTGCTGGCGCCCGGGCCCGACGAGCTCTACATGTCGACCGCGGCCCTGGTCATCGAGGTCCTCTCCCCCGGCGACGAGACCTGGGCCAAGCTCCCCTTCTACGCCGCCCACCACGTCGAGGAGATCCTGATCGTCGACCCCGAGCAGCGCGCCGTGCACTGGCTGGGCCTCAACCACGGCTCCTACCAGCCGATCGAGCGCAGTGCCGTGATCGGGCTGGGTCCGGCCGAGCTGGCCGAGCGGATCGACTGGCCGTAGCGTCGACGCCCCCATCTCCGAGGCGCAAATCACCCCAATCAGCACCAACCCGTAGTCTCGCTCAGTTCGTGACACCGGAGACTACATGCCGATTCGCCGACGGGCGTGCGCCTTGTGCCGGCCGGCGGTGAGCTTCGCGGTGAGTTCGACGCTCCGGTGGGCTCTGATGGCGGCGCGGCCGGTAGCGCTCAGATGGAGGCGCAGCGTGTGGGTGCCGGCTGAGATGTGTTTGGCGAGCGGCTCGATCCCGCCACCGGTAAGGCGCAGAGTGCCGGCCTGGGAGGCCCTGACGGTGACTCTCAGCGCACCCTGAACCAACTGTGCTCGAAGCACGCTGACCTTCAACGGGCAGCCGGCGACCGTCAGGTGTGGGCTGAGCTTCAGCCGGGCGTCGTTCTGCGCCGTCATCTTCGCCGGCGCCACGAGGCCCTCGCCACACTGGCTGGCCCGGGCCGCAGTCGTCGTCTTGGTGCTCGTGAAGACCGAGTTTTCTCCTTTGGAGAACGTCGCTTCGACGCTCGAGAACGGCGCGTCGGGAATCGTTTCCGAGCTGCTTGTCAACACCCCCGACGCGGAGACACTGGACTTGGTGACAAGATCGATCTCGACGCCTTCGCCCTGCAGCACGAACACGACGTCGGGGAACTGCGCGCTGCCATGAGAAACCAGGTAAGCGGCGCCCGTCAGAGGCAGCCCGAGAATCGGGGTGTGGACGATGGCTCTGCCGACGTCCGAGGCACTCGGACAGGCCGCCGGATTGACGTTGAACGTCGCCTCCGGGCAGGCTTTGCGAAGCGTCGAGAGACGCACCGGCAGGCGCTTGGGAAACGACAGCACGAGCCGGGAAAGGTTAGCCTCGTGATTCGTGGGGCTCGTGATCTTGACGTCAACGCCCGTCCCGTCAAGCTTGGTGGAGAGCGCTTCGGTGGTGACGGCCAGCGTGGGTTTGAACCCGAGGTATTTGCAGCCACTGGTGGTAAACGGGCTTGACAGGGCAGAGGTCGCGCCGATCGTCGAGCTCAGGGTTGCGGTGATCTGCTGGCGTCCGCAGCTGGTCGGGTTGAGCATGAATTCGCCGGCGTCGACCGTGATGTTGAGCGTGCGAATGTGGATCGGCACACCATCGATCATTTCGGGCAGAGGTTCGCTTTCCACGGTGACCTGGGCGGTTTCCGGGTTCACGGTGACAACGGCCCTCACGAGGACGTTGCCGAGGTTAAAAGGCCCGGCTACGGCGGGCACGATGACGGTCAACCCGAACGGCGCACTGACGGCCGGTTTGCCGGTGGACGCCGGTCTTTCATAGCTTTCCGTAAGGTAGGCCTTGCCTGTCACCCAATACGGTTCGCTGCCTGCGCCCACGGACGCAGTCACGGTCGCGATTTGGCTGCTTTCGGGGCAGGCATTTAGTTCGTCCCTCGAGGCGAGTGCTTTCGAGCAGCGACCGACCCTGGCGACGTTCGCCAGCAGGCCCTTGGGAAGCGTCACGGACAGCGACCTCAGGTTCTGTTCGCGGTCTTCGCGGTTGACCCTGATCGTCAACGAGCCGCTAGCCCCGGCCCCGTCGGGGCTAGCGAACGCTTTGAACGCGGGCGCGAACGGCGACGATTGCGGGCACGCCGCGCCGATGCCGTCCCAGCTTACATCGAATGTGCTAGCGAGTTGCAGCGCCGGCGTTTCCGGACTCCATGACGTCAGGTTCCCCTGGCTTGTCGCGGGCCCGCACGTCGCGGGATTGGCGAGCGGCGCGCGGGGTCCCTGGGTGAGCGTAACATTCAGTTCACTGACCGGGAACTGCGGGTTTTCGTCGAAGCTCGCGGTAATCTGCCCTGTTTTGACGTTGACCGTGGCTTTACCGGCAAGCTTGATGATAACGCCTCGTTCGGGCGCTTCAAGTTCCATGTAAAGCTTGAAAAGCTTCCCATCTTCGGCGTCTTCCGGGGTGCATTTTTCCGGGCCTTCCCCTTTGCATTCCGGTTCGGCAAGAAAGAGGTGCCCGGCAAACGGTTCCTGCAAGAGCGGGCTCTTCGCGGTCACCGCGCCCAACCTGGACGCGAACGGGCATTTTCCGGCAACGGGATGTTCGAGCCCGTCGGCGCCGATGGCTTCCGATTCAGGGCCTTCGATGTTGATCCCCTGCGGCCCGGTTGCCTGGCACGCCTGGATCCCGTTGGCGCCTGGCGGCGAGATCGTGGTACCCGCGGGCAGAGTCACGCTCACGTCGCGCAACGGCGGCGCAGCGATCGCCGAGCCGACGTTTGGCTGTTGGGCGACGTCCAAACCGAACTGGTAGCCCGAGGGCGCTTCGGCCTGCGCATTTTCCGGGGTTATCGCGAGGTCCGCGGAGAAGGGCTGCAGTTCGCAGTGTTCCAGCTTTGGGAAGGTATCGGCCGCCGCTTTCAGCGGAAAGCCGAGGCTGGGATTCGCCCACGTATTCGCTTCGACCGACATCTCGCCTTCTTCGCTCGTCTCAGAGCAATTGCTGGGATCCGTCAGGAAGGCGCCACGGTCGAAGATGTGTTCCCCTTCGACTTCACCATTTCTTTCCTCGATATCGCCGTAGAAGCTGGTGACTGCACCTACGAATTCCGACACCGGCGGAAGACCGGGGACGGACACACGGACCATATACCGGCCGTCGTGCCGCACCAAACTCGCATAAAGCACGAAGGTGAAGCCCGATGAGCCGAACGCAAACTCGGCCACGTAGCCCTTCTCAGGCGGCACGTTATATATCCCTGGCTCGTGCGTCGCATCAAAGTAGTCCGCCACAACGTTATTCGTGACCATCGCCAACACCGTGCCGAGGCGACTCGATGAAGGGCAGTCGGTCGTATCGAATGCCGGTTCTACATCAGCCACCGGGCACGTCGAGACGACCGTCGGGTTCCCGAGAAGTCCAATCGGCAAATAGAAGACCAGGTCCTTCAACGGCTGGGCGGGTTTGCGCTGCGCACCAATGCCTTCTTCCAAGACCGTATTGAGAAGCAGCGTCGTCGTCAGAAGATATGGATGCCCGCCCGCCTGCGTAGCCGGTTCCCCCGCCGGACCCGTGCCTTCGACCTTGAACACCCGTAGGGCTGCTGGCGTGGCTTGTGGCTTGGCCGTAACATTAATGTCAGTTTCATCGACCGCGGAAGACCCGTCGCCACTGACGCTTGTGACGTCCATCAGCGATCCGACGCCAACCGCGCCGGTAACGGTGAAATTGATATTGATGACAATAAAGCCAGTCGGAACCACCGGCTTCGAAGTTTCACATATGACTTCGTGTTGCCCCTGCGGTTTACATTCACCTTCCAACTCGGGTTCGAATTCGATTTCATGCGCAGTCACGCCGACCGGCAGCATATTCCTGATAGTGATCGTGCCGCTGCTTGCCTCGGCCCCAATATTCTCCACGATCACTCCATACTTTCCCTGTTTACCGCCGCCAACGGACATCGTCGTTGGAAATGCCGCGACCGCCACTCTCCAGACAGGCTGCGCCGTGGTGGCACGCGCAACCGTCACTCGGGGCGAAAGAGCTCCCAAGAACAGCATCTGAAAGCAGCCGCCTAGCATCAATCCCAGGATCACCGGTGCGACCCGTATGCATCGGCTCGATCGCATTTTCATCGCCCTTCCACGCTCCTCCCGGGCCGCTGCGCCGAAGGCAATCGATGTGACCTTCGCGTCGCTTTCTCGCACCGTTTGCCCACTTGCTCTCGCCTTCGCTTGCTGCACGACCTTGGCGCCGCAACGGGTTTTACGCGCCCCGATTTACGCTTTTTCGCCTGCTGTCTTGACACCGGGTGAACCACCGGTGCTAGTCCGCCTTCGGCTTCCTGCGTCAAGCTACTCCCGCCACCAGCTTCCGGCAAATCCGGCACCGTTTGAGGGCCGCTCGCGCAGCGCGCAACCGAGCAAGTGATATCCGCCGGCGCAGCAACGCCACCGCCCACCCTTCCGTCATACAAATCGCGCTCAGTGCCATCGAGATCACCCGGTACCAACGAGTCAGCTGTTGAGAAAAGAATGTTTTCTCCACTTCCATCCATCCCCTCGAACTGAGCGCCACAGGTTCCCCCAAATGGCTGAAGATCCGCGCCATCAGAAATAAGGCTCACGGTGCCGTTGGAAAAACCTACATCCTCTCGAAACTCATAAACACTCGTGCATTCCGATGCGGCAGATGTCGCATACTGGCTCAGTTGACCTGCTGTGGCGAACACCACCGTCCGTCCATCATCCGAAATGTTGAGTCTGTTGGTGTCCCCTTTGAAGTCTTCATTGCGACCCATGGACACCATCGGGTCGATAATGCTCGACGGCGCAACTCCAACGCTCACATTATTCCCGTTTTCATTAAAGCCATTTTCACCTTTAGTGACCCGCACAAGCTCCGCTGGCTTTCTCTCTTCTTGAGCAGCGTACTCGAACAACTGACTCACTCCACTGGCCTTCGTGTCGTCCGATGTGAGCGCCCCCTCAGCACTGACGAACAATGCAAAGCGGCCGTTTTCACCCGTTACCTGTACGGATCGAGGAAATTCCCTTCTCCAATCCTCTTCGTCGTACGTTGTATTCAACGTGGCAATAAACGCCGTTCTACCCGTAAGCGCATCATATACATACAGGTTTGGCTCGCCGGCCTTTGCACCTTCATTTTCCGGATTTTTACCGCCAATCGCTACACGCGACACGTAATATACTCGCGCACCATCCTCCGCGATTGCGGCCACGCCCATCACTTCGCCGCCTTTGGATATGGCACGAAGTCGTTCGTGGAGCGGAGCCGAGAAATCATATTCA
>Ga0335072_10003263_pt1 | contig 24483 bp, 21 predicted proteins | sample Lox_Sample_21_FD_206725 | JGI IMG/M metagenome (GOLD analysis project Ga0335072, IMG submission 206725) | Soil microbial communities from Loxahatchee National Wildlife Refuge, Florida, United States - Lox_Sample_2.1 | ecosystem: Environmental > Terrestrial > Soil > Wetlands | place: USA... | reverse complement strand
CACGGATCGCGGCCGCGAGCGACGGCGACAGGTTTCCGGAATCCGCTAGTGCGAGCGCCTCCGCCGGCGTGAGCTCATCGACGAGCTGTTGGGTCTCCGTGTCGACGACGCCGCCGTTCGGGTCGAAAAACAAAATGCGTGAGGCCTCCGTCGCTTCGGCAATCGCGCGCGCGACGTCGTCCACCGGCAGCTGCACGTCGTTGCCGCGCAAACCGATCGCAGTCGGCTCGATGACGGGAACGTAACCCGAGCGCGTGAGCGTTTCGAGCAATCGCGCCTGGACGGAGCCTATCGAGCTTCCGGCAGCCGGGATCATCCCGGCGTCGGCTCCCCGCAATCCGACCGCGGCGTCACCGGTGCGGTTCATCGCCCCGACGAACGCGCGCGCTACCTCGGCTTGCGGCGCAACGACGATCGGGCGAACGTTTCGCTCCTGAAGGAACGCGATGTCGGAGACAAGGGTGGTCCCGTCGAGACTGGTTTCATCGACGCGGAGCACGATCGTTCGTCCGGTGAAATCTAGCATGTGCGTGGGGGAATCTTTCCCTACTTAACGTTCGGCAGACTCGGCTGGGTTGCTTTCCTCGCCTGGGAGCCGCCAGCCGTTCGCCATATTCGCTGCGGCGGCAACCCCTTCGTCAAGCCACGTCAGCGCCGCATCCGCGGACGCGCCAACGACGAGCGGCAGCAGCTGGCGCTCGCGTTCGTCGAATTTGCCGAGCACGCGGTCGATTGCTTCCGCACCGTCGTCACGTCCGATGCCGACGCGCAAGCGCGGAATCTGCATCCCGAAATAGCTGATGATCGACTTCATCCCGTTGTGCCCGGCCGAGCTTCCGCGATCGCGCACGCGCAGGCGGCCGAACGGTAGATCGAGCTCGTCGTAAATGACGAGAATGCGCTCGGCCGGAATCCGGTACCAGCTAGCGATCAGCCGCGTCGGAACGCCGCTTTCGTTCATGTAGGATTGCGGCTCGACGAGGATGAGATGGCGCGCCCCGATTTTTACTTGGCGTGCGCGTTCGCGTGTACTCCAGTCGCCCTCCTCGACGCCTAGGCGCCGAGCAAGCTCGCCGGTGACCATGAAGCCGACGTTGTGCCGCGTGTTTGCGTACTTCGGCCCCGGATTTCCGAGGCCGACGATCAAGCGGAGATCGCCGCGGTCGTTTATGTAGAAGCGGCCTCGCCCGCCGGCGCCTCAGCCGGCGCCGCAGCACCTTCGGCACCTTCAGGAGCAACTGCCGCCGCGACGGGCTCTTCTTCGGCGCGCGGCATTTCGATCGCGACGATCGTCGTGTCGGGCGGCGTGATCAGGCGAATGCCTTCGCCGAGCGTCAGCTCGCTTGCGCTGATATTGTCGCCGATCGTAAGCTCGGAAACGTCGACGCGAATCTCTTCCGGAATTTTGTCGGCCGGCCCGCGCACTTCGATTTCGTGCGTGACCAGATCCATCAAACCGCCTTGATCGCGCACGCCGACGGCCGTGCCCACGGTGACGATCGGGACTTCGGCGTAGATGACGTCGCTGCGCGAGATGCGCTGAAGGTCGACCGAAAGGACGCGGCGCGTCACGGGATCCAGCTGCACGTCGCGGACCATCGCGGTATCTTTCTTGCCGTCGAGCTGCACGTCGATGATGTTCTGACGGCGGCCGCCGTGCAAGAGCTCACCCAGCTCCCGGCCTTCGATCGAGATCGCAAGCGGTGTCTCGCCGTGGCCGTAGATGACGCCGGGGATACGTCCCGTGTGGCGCGTTTTGCGCGAACCGATCGTGCCGGGGTTTTCGCGAAGCTGGAGCTTCAGCGTTGGACTCGTTTTTGCCATGATCTCTCTCTTAGCGTCCCGCGACGACCGGTTCCGACGGAGCGACGACTCCGTCGATCGGTGTCAGCCCTTCCGGGCCCTCAGTTAAAGGGCCGTTTTCTTCCCCGAAGAGCTCGGAGACCGAGCGATTCGCGGTGATCCGCTTGATCGCATCGGCCAGGATCTGCGCGATCGAGAGGACCTCGATTTTGCCGGACGGCTCGCGCGGGATCGTATTCGTCACGACGACCTTCTTGATCGGGGACGCCTCGAGTTGCGCGATGGCGTCGCCGGCGAAGATGCCGTGCGTCGCCAGCGTATACACGTCGGTCGCTCCCATTTCCTTGAGTTTCTCCGCCGCCTTGACCAGCGTGCCCCCAGTCGAGATCATGTCGTCTACGACGACGGCGACCCGTCCGACCACCTCGCCGACGACGTGCGAGACCTCTGAGACGTCCGGCTCGGGGCGGCGCTTCATGATGACCGCGATCGGCGCCCGCAGCCGCTTGGCAAAGTTCTCAGCCCGAGCGACGCCCCCGGCGTCCGGCGAGACGACGACGATCGAGTCGCCCTGCAGCTCGTTGCGCTTGAGGTAGTTCGAAAGATCCGGCGCGGCGACCAAATTGTCGACGGGCAGGTCGAAAAAGCCCTGAATCTGTGCCGCGTGCAGATCGAGCGTCACGACGCGCGCGGCCCCGGCCGTCGCGATCATGTTGGCGACGAGCTTCGCGGAAATCGGCTCCCGGCCGCGCGTTTTCTTGTCCTGCTTCGCGTATCCGTAGTAGGGAACGACGGCCGTGATCCGCTGCGCCGATGCGCGCCGCAACGCATCGATCATCAGCAGCAGCTCCATGAGCGAATCGTTGACGCTGCCGCCTTGCGGGACGCTCGCACTCTTGGGAATCTCGCACAAGGATTGAATGACGAATACTTCCGCGCCGCGGACGTTCTCCCGAATCTCGACGCGGCATTCGTCGTTCCGGAAACGGCCGACCATCGCGCTGCCGACTCTCGTCTGCATGCGTTCGGCGATCTTGGCGGCCAGTTTGGGATTCGAGTTTCCGCTGAATAGAAGCGGCTGCTGGATCAACGAGACTCCTCGGGCGGGCTGTTCGATTGCTTCCCAGGCGCCGGGGCGGGTTCCCGCCCAAAACCACTCAATGCTCGAACGTGTTCTGTGCGGGTGCCATGCCAAAAGCTGAGCGTTTTCAGCTCGTGACCCCGTATGCGCTCGCAGGCGACCAGCCCCGGGCGACGTCGGCGCTTGCCGAAGGCGTGCTCCGCGGGGATCGTGCACAAACGCTGCTCGGGGTTACCGGATCGGGCAAAACGCTGGCAATGGCGCGGATCGTCGAGCTCGTACAGAAACCGACGCTCGTCCTGTGTCATAACAAGACGCTCGCCGCGCAGCTGTGCGCAGAATTTCGCGAGTTTTTCCCCCACAACGCGGTCGAGTATTTCGTCTCGTACTTCGACTACTATCAGCCCGAGGCGTACGTCCCGCACACCGACACCTACATTGAAAAAGACAGCTCGATCAACGACGAGATCGAGCGGCTGCGGCACTCGGCGACGCAGTCGATTCTGATGCGCAAGGACGTCCTGGTCGTGGCTTCGGTCTCGTGTATCTATGGCTTGGGCTCGCCGGCCGACTATGTCGAGCTTTCCCAGAAAGTCGCCGTCGGCATGACGTTCGATCGCGACGCTCTCCTGCGGCGGCTGGTCGACATGCAGTATCGCCGCAACGACATCAACCTTTTGCGCGGGACGTTCCGGGTGCGCGGAGACACGCTCGAGTTCGTAGGCGTCGACGAAGAGCTCGTTCATCGCATCGAATTCTTCGGCGACCAGATCGAAGCGATCAACGTCGTGAACATGCTGACCGGTGAGTACGTCGAGAGCCGCGATCAGATGATGATCTTTCCGGCCAAGCACTTCATCACGCCGGAAGAAAAGCTGCGGCGAGCGATCTCCGCGATCGAAGTCGAGCTGGACGAGCGTCTGAAGCTCTTCAAAGAGGGCGGCAAGCTGCTCGAAGCACAGCGCCTGGAGATGCGGACGCGCTACGACTTGGAGATGCTGCGCGAGGTTGGCTACTGCAACGGCGTCGAGAACTACTCGCGCCATCTCGCCGGGCGCGAGGCCGGATCGACACCCTGGTGCTTGCTGGACTTCTTTCCGAAAGATTGGATGCTGTTCGTCGACGAGTCGCACGTTACGCTTCCGCAAGTCCACGGCATGTACGGCGGCGATCATTCGCGCAAGACGATCCTCGTCGAGCACGGCTTTCGTTTACCGAGCGCTCTCGACAATCGTCCGCTCACCTACGATGAGTTCGAGAAGCATATCAATCAGATCGTGTACGTCTCTGCGACGCCCGGGACGTACGAGGTCAGCAAGTCGACGCAGGTTGCGGAGATGATCATTCGCCCGACGGGACTCGTCGATCCGGAGGTCGAGGTTCGTTCGACCCGGCACCAGATCGACGATCTCATGGAAGAGATCCGCCTGCGCGTCGCCAAAGCCGAGCGCGTTTTGGTCACGACGCTGACCAAGAAGATGGCCGAGGACCTGACGGATTACCTGCTCGAGAACGGCTTGCGCGTCCGCTATTTGCACAGCGAGATCGAGACGCTCGAACGCATCGCAATTCTGCGTGACCTGCGCAACGGCGTCTTCGACGTTCTCGTCGGCATCAATCTGCTGCGCGAAGGTCTGGATCTGCCTGAAGTCTCCCTGGTCGGCATTCTCGATGCCGACAAAGAAGGCTATTTGCGCAGCGGGACCTCGCTGATTCAAACGATCGGCCGCGCCTCGCGCAACGTCGAGGGCAAGGTCATCATGTACGCCGACGTCGTCACCGATTCGATGTCGCGCGCGCTCGACGAGACGCGCCGGCGTCGAGAAAAGCAGCTCGCGTACAATGCCGAGCACGGCATCGAGCCGAAGTCGATTCGCAAGAGCGTTCGAGACATTCTGGATTTGGTCGGCAGCCCGGTCGAGACGACGGCCGACGTCGTGGCCGCCGAGAAGTTGCCCCGCGAGGTTGCAGCCGCGATGGCAAACGAGATCGAGCGCAAGATGCGCGAAGCCGCCGCCAATCTCGAATTCGAGAAAGCCGCAGCATTGCGCGACGAGCTGATTGGTTTGCGCCGGCGAATCGGAGGTAACGAGAGCGTGCTCTTCCAGGGAAAAGCGCCGAAGATTTTTGCACACGCGCTCAAAGAACTCGTAGGTTCCTGATGCAGAAGACGGTCGTTGCGGACCTTTGGACGTGGAAACGATGGCAGCCCGACCGCTCGATGGATTTCAACTCGTGGTTCTGCAAAGGCGACGTCAACGTCGCGATCGACCCGCTCGAGCCGGACGCAGACGACCTGCGGCAGATCGAAGACATGGGCGGCATCGATTGGGTGGTGCTGACCAACCGCGATCACGAGCGCGCGACGAAATTGTTCGTCGAACGCTTCGATGCCAAGGTCGCGGCCGGCGACGGCGACGCGGATCAGCTGGGCGTCGGAGTCACGCAACGGCTCGGCGACGGCGAGCTCTTCCACGGTTGGCGCGTGATCGCACTCGACGGCTTCAAGTCGCCCGGCGAGATCGCACTCTATTCCGGCGTTCGAAAAACGGTCGTCGTGGGCGATTCGGTGTTGGGCGATCCGGCGGGCTCATTGCGCTTCTTGCCGGACGGCAAGCTCGAGGATCCGCAGCGCGCGATCCTCTCGATGCGCAGAGTCCGGGGCGTCGCTCGGCTCGACAACGTCCTCGTCGGTGACGGAGCTCCCATTTACGGGAACGGGCGGGCCGTGCTCGGACGCTGCATCGACGCGCGCGGCGTTGCGGAGGCGCTGCGAATCAATCTCGATGACGTCCCGCTGCGCGAAGACAGCGGCCCCGGAATCTACAGCGCAATCGACGGCGAGATCGGCTTCTTGCTGGGCGCCGAGCGGCTCGGCTATCGGGTCGCGCAGCTCGAGCCCGGGATGGCGTTCGCGCCGATGCACTGGCACGCCGCCGAGGAGGAGCTGTTCGTGATCTGGTCGGGCGAGCCGACGCTGCTCACGCCGCGCGGCGACGTGCCGCTGCGCAAAGGCGACTGCGTTGCATTCCCGTGTGGCGAAATCGGGGCGCACAAGGTCCGCAACGACGGCTCGACGCTGGCCACGATCCTCATGATCTCGAACGTCGACCCCGGCGACGTCTGCTTCTATCCCGACTCCAAGAAGCTGCTGGTCGAGAAGGCCGATTTGATCGTCCGCAGCGAGCCGGCTCTGGACTACTTTGACGGCGAATAGTGGTATACTGGGAGCGGTCAGGGAGGATTAGGAGGATTAGGATGTCTGGGATCAGCCCGGTTAACACGAACTATGGCTCGAGCGACACGCAATCGTCTTCGAGCGCATCGCAACAGCAAGCTGCACAAGACCAACAGGCCGCAGAACAGCAGCAGGCTCAACAGGCGGAGGCGGCAGCGCAAGCCGCAGCTACGACGGTCTTCACGTCGACCGTCCCGCAAGGAGTGAACTCCACCGCCTAAACCACGCGCACTGCCGCTCGCCGAAGCCGCGCGGCGAGACGGCATTTGTGAGCTTCGCGGTTCGCTGCCGTCGTATGCGCAGCCAGTCGGGCTCCGGTATGAAACGCGTACCGGCGCCTTGCTGCGCGTCGACGGCGCCGTCGCCGGTGCATTCGATCGCGAGCATGACACGATCGTGGTCGATGCGTCGGAGACCGAACGCGCCCTCTGGCTCGAGGTCGAGCTCGCGTCCTTGCCGACGCACGGATTACCGAGCGGGCCCGGAACGCGCTGGACGCTCATGCAGCACCGCAAGGCCGAGCGCCCACGCTTGCAGATCGAGCTTGTCATCCCGAGCGTAGCGCCGCCTGGTGTCATCCCGAGCGTAGCGCCGCCTGGTGTCATCCCGAGCGTAGCGCCGGAGGCGCGGAGTCGAGGGACAGCGGAAATCGTCGAGCCCCTTCCGCTGATCGCGCACGCGCATCTCGATCTCGCGTGGCTGTGGACGTTTGCCGAAGGCCGCCGCAAAGCCATGCGCACGTTCGCGAATGCGATGAACATTGCCGATCGCTTCCCCGACTACATTTTCATTCAAAGCCAGCCGGCGTTGTACGACTACATCGAGCACGACGATCCCGCGTTCTTCGAACGCATCGCCGAGGCGGTTCGCCGAGGACAGATCGACCCGAGCGTTGCGGCGCCGTGGGTCGAAACGGATTGCAATATTCCAAGCGGTGAAACACTCTTGCGCCAGCTCGTCGCGGGCATGAACTACGTACAGAAACGCTTTGGAATCGTCCCAAGCGTTGCGTGGCTGCCCGACACGTTCGGTTTCCCGAACACGTTGCCGCAATTGCTGTCGCATGCCGGGATCCGTTTTTTCGCGACCGCCAAGCTGCAGTGGAACGAAACGACGCGCTGGCCATACCCGCAGTTCGTCTGGAACGGACCGGATCGCTCGGCCGTCGTCGGCGCTGTGATCGACGGCTACGAAGGTGGCGCTTCATCGGAACGCGTTGCAAAAGCGCACGAACGTGAGGAGGCGCTCGTCGTGGGTTACGGCGACGGCGGGGGCGGTCCGAATGACGCGATCATCCGCGAAGCGGCGCACTACGGCCGTTGGACGAGCGCGCGAACGTGGCTCGAAAGCGTCGCGACGCGTGCCGACCGGCTGCCGCGCGTCGATGGTGAGCTGTACCTCGAGACGCATCGCGGTGTGTGGACGACGCATCACGACGTCAAAGCGCGCCGCTTCGGCCTCGAAGCCGCGCTCGACGAAGGCGAAGAGTTGGCGGCATGGTGCGTCGCGGTGCGCGCGTCGCCGAGTTTGACCGGGCCGCTCTCAGCCGATCTGCGCAGGGCGTGGCCGACGCTGTTGCGCGGCGACTTCCACGACGTCGTGTGCGGGACGTCGATCACACCGGTGTACGCCGAGCTGGCCGACGATTACGAACGCGTCGAACGCGTTTGCGCGCGCGTGCGCGAGGCGGCGTATTCGCTGTTGCCGCGCTCGCAGCTCGGGGCCGAATCGACCGAGATCGCGCCTCAGGAAGACGAGGACGCGTACGTATTCGAAAACGCGCACCTGCACGCGCGCGTCCGGCGCGACGGAACGATCGTGGCGTTGCACCGGCCCGGCCGGCCGAATCTCGTGACCGGCGCGAACGTCCTGCGCGCGTACGTCGATCGGCCTAAGGAGTGGGAAGCGTGGAACATCGATGCGAGCTACGTGAAACGTCCGGTTCGCGTTCGCCCCGCGGGAAGCGACATCGAGGACGGTGCGCTCGTGATCCGTTATCGCCTGCGCGGTTCGACGATCGTCGTCCGGATGGCACTCGGAGCCGAAGAGCCGTATCTGCGCGTTGATGCCGCGGTGCTCTGGGACGAAGTGCGCACGCTCTTACGCGTCGAGAATTGGCTCGCGGTCGAAGCGCAACACGTTACGTTCGGTACGCCGCATGGCACGCTCGATCGCTCGACCTCGACGCAAACCGAGTCGGAACGCGCGAAATTCGAAGTACCCGCTCAGCGGTTTGCGCGCGTCGATAGCCCGCAGGGCGGCTTTGCCCTCTTTGCGACCGACAACTACGGCTGGAACGCGCGCACGCTCAAACGCGGCGGCACGCATCTCGGTCTCTCCTTGCTGCGTAGCCCGCTTTGGCCCGACCCGGACGCGGATCGCGGCGAGCATCGTCTTTCATGGGCGATCGCGCCGCTCGAGCCTGGAACGGGGATTGGCGCGCTCGAGAATGCTTGGCGTGCCTACGCCTATCCGCCGCGAGTCAGACTCTTCACGTGCAACGATCCGGGCGTGCTCGTCGTCGCGTGCAAACCTGCCGACGATGACGGCGGTATCGTCGTGCGTGTCCGCGAGTGCGACGGCGAGGCGCGCCGCATGCAGCTGCATTTCGGCGGACGCGCGCGCAGCGTCGAGAGTTGCGATGCCCTGGAACGCCCGCTCGAACGCGAGGTCACGCTCGAGGACGGCGCCATCCTCGCCGGATTGGAACCGTTCGAGCTTCGGACGTTTCGAGTACGGTTGTGATCCGAGACCTGAAAGCCGTGGTGTTCGACCTCGACGACACGCTGCACAACGATACGCACGCCTATCAATCCGCGGCCTGCGACGTGGCCGAGGAGATCGGTGCCGAACACGGCGTGTCGGCTCAAACGATTTTCGATTCGTACATCGAGCATACGTCGCGCTATTGGCGCGCACTCAGCGCGGAGCACCTCAACACCCCGATCGCCGACTCGCGCTACGAGCTGTGGTCTGCCGCCTTGCATTCCGTCGGGATCGACGACGAAGCGACGACGCAGGCTGCCGTGCGCCGCTACGGCGAGCGGCGACGTTCGTATTATACGCCGTTTCCGGGTGCGGTGGAGCTGCTCGCTGCGTTGCGCAAACGCGGGCTGAAGCTCGGCTTGATCACGAACGGTTTCGCAGAGACGCACTACGAGAAGCTCGAGCTCCTGGGCCTGGCAGCAGCGTTCGATGCCGTGATCTGCGCCGACGAAGTCCGAATGGTGAAACCCGATCCGAAGATTTTTCTGCATGCGTGCGAGCTGCTCGGAACGGTCCCCGCGCGAACCGTGATGGTCGGCGATCGTTACTTTCGCGATATCGTCGGCGCGCGCAACGCCGGGTTGTCGACGGTCTATATCGACGTCCATTCTGAACCGATTCCGCCGAACGAGGCGCCGGACGTACGCGTGAAAGGCATTCAAGAGGTGCTCGCCGTCTTGCTACCGTAGGCGGGTCGCTGGGAAAGGAGAACCGATGCAATCTCCTCCGCCGAACGTGGAAAGCACGTTCAGCCGCTCCTGGGAGCTGTTGACGAAGAACGGTATCATCATCGTCCCGGGACTCGTCATCGGATTCGTCGTGGGCGTAATCGACTATTTTCTCGCGCCGCACACCGAGTACGTCGCCGGGTACGACACGACGTCGTGGTGGTCGGCGGCGTCAGCATCGATTCTGCTCATCCTCGTGAATCTCGCCGGCTACATCCTCTCGCAGTGCTACATGACCGGGATGGCCGGTGCGGCCTGGCAGCGCGGCACGACCGATCTCTCCGACGGTACGCGAGCCTTCGAGCGCGACGCAGCCAATGTTTTGGTCGCGTTGATCGGACTGTTCGTCGGGCTCATCATCGCCGCGATCCTTGCATTGCCGACGCTCGGGATCAGCGCGCTGCTGTATTTCTATTTCTTCATCTACACGTTCCCGGCTGCGATCATCGGCGAGCGGCCAGGTTTTGCCGCCATGGGCGATTCGTTTCGCATCGCGGCGCGGCGCGTTGCGCCGACGTTGATCGTCACCATCATGATCGCGATCATCATTTTCGTCGGGCGCATGATCGGTGTAGGCTTGCACTTCATCCCGTTCATCGGCCCGATCGTCGGAGCCATCGTCGTGCAGCTAGTCCTGGCCTACGTCACGCTGGTCGTCGTCGGCGAATATCTGGCGCTACGAGACAGCCTCGGGAAGCCACCGACCGCCGTCTGACTTGTCATCCCGAGCGTCCGTTGTCATCCCGAGCGTCCGTTGTCATCCCGAGCGTAGCGATGCGAAGCAGCGCGTAGTCGAGGGACAGCGGGTCGATATGGGGGGAGCCGCAACGAACAGCCGTTCGATTCGGTCTAGGAGCCTGTGAAGCCCCAGCCGGCAGCGACGGGCCTTGATTCGGTTGTCATCAAGGGTGCCCGCGAGCATAACCTCAAGAACGTCGACCTCGTCCTGCCGCGCAACCGGCTGACCGTCATCACGGGACTCTCGGGCAGCGGCAAATCGTCGCTGGCGTTCGACACGATTTACGCTGAAGGCCAGCGGCGCTACGTCGAGTCGCTCTCATCGTATGCGCGCCAGTTCCTCGGTCAGATGGAGAAGCCCGACGTCGATTACATCGAGGGTCTTTCGCCCGCGATCTCGATCGATCAGAAATCGACCTCGCGCAATCCGCGCTCGACGGTCGGGACCGTCACCGAGATCTACGACTATCTGCGACTGCTCTTTGCGCGCATCGGCAAGCCGCACTGTTACAACTGCGGGCGTGAAGTCAGCGCTCAGAGCGCCGAGCAGATCATCGATGCGATCATGGAGTTCGAGGAAGGTACGCGGCTGCAGGTGCTCGCGCCGGTCGTCCGCGGACGCAAAGGCGAGTACTCGAAGCTGTTCGAGGAGATTTCGAAAGAGGGTTTCGCGCGCGTGCGCGTCGACGGCGAGATCAAAGAGCTGCGCGAGAAAATCGATCTCGACAAGAAACGCAAGCATACGATCGAAGTCATTGTCGACCGGCTGGTGATGAAGCCGGAAATCCGTTCGCGATTGGCCGACTCGATCGAGACGACGCTGAAACTTTCCAGCGGCATCGTAACGGTGCTCTACGACGCGAAATCGGCCGGCGGCGGGAACGCGCCCCAGGAGATGACGTTCAGCGAAAGCTTCGCGTGCGTCTATTGCGGGCTTTCATTCGGCGAGCTCGAACCGCGCCTCTTTTCGTTCAACTCGCCGTTCGGTGCGTGTCCGGGCTGCAGCGGGCTCGGCGTGAAAATCGAGATCGATCCCTGGAAAGTGATTCCGGACCGTTCGAAGTCGATCGCGCAAGGTGCGATTTTGCCGTGGACCAAGTCGATAGGGACCGGTAAGTATCCCTCGATGAATCCGTACTACACGCAGCAGGTCGAGCGCATCTTGCGCAGCCGTCGCGTCAAGATCACGACGCCTGTCGAGCAGTGGCCGCCGGATCTCTTGCAGACCGTCCTCTACGGCGCCGACAAGAAGCAGAAGTTCGAGTACGAATCGCGCAGCGGACATACGTGGGCGTACGAAGCGACATTTGAGGGCGTCGTCAACAATCTCCAGCGGCGCTACAACGAGACCAGCAGCGACTACGTGAAGGAAGACATCGAGAAATACATGTCGGCCAACACCTGCAAGGTCTGCAACGGCGCGCGTCTGAAACCTGAGGCGCTCGCGGTCACGATCGGCGGACAGAACATTACGGCGATCACGAAGACGTCAGTCGAACGATCCGAGCAATTCTTCCGGGATCTCGAGCTCAACGAGCGCGAGACGCTGATCGCCCACCAGATTCTCAAGGAAATTCGCGCACGGCTCGGATTCCTCACCAACGTCGGTCTCGGCTATCTGAATTTGGCGCGTTCTGCGACGACGCTGTCGGGCGGTGAATCACAGCGCATTCGCTTGGCGACGCAAATCGGATCGTCGCTGGTCGGCGTGCTGTACATCTTGGACGAGCCATCGATCGGTCTGCATCAGCGCGACAATGCGCGGCTGCTCGCGACGCTCAAGACGCTGCGCGATCTCGGCAACACGCTCATCGTCATCGAGCACGACGAGGAGACGATGCGCGAAGCTGACGTCGTCGTCGACATGGGCCCCGGCGCCGGCGCCGAGGGTGGCCACGTCGTTGCGATCGGCACGCTGGATGAGATCATGCGGGACCCGAAGTCGCTCACGGGTGCTTACCTTTCAGGGCGGCAATTCATCGCGATTCCGAAACACCGGCGCAAACCGCGCGCGTTTCTCTCGATAAAGAAAGCCAAAGCAAACAACATCGACGGCTTGGACGTCGACGTCCCGATCGGCGTGTTCACCTGCGTGACGGGTGTCAGCGGCAGCGGCAAGTCGACGCTCGTCAATGAAGTGCTCGTCAAAGCGCTCAACCAGCACTTACATCATCAACCCGCCGGCGGAACGTACGGCTCGGTCAAAGGCGCGGAAGCGCTCGACAAGATGGTCGTCATCGATCAGTCGCCGATCGGACGCACGCCCCGCTCGAATCCGGCCACGTACACCGGCGTCTTCGATTTGATTCGCGACCTCTATGCGCAGCTGCCGGATTCGAAGATGCGCGGCTATTCTCCGGGTCGCTTCTCGTTCAACGTCAAAGGCGGCCGCTGCGAAGGCTGTCAGGGTGACGGCATCATCAAGATCGAGATGCACTTTCTGCCCGACGTCTACGTCCCGTGCGAGGTCTGCAAAGGCAAGCGATACAACGCCCAGACGCTCGAAGTCAAATACAAAGGGAAGTCGATCTCCGACGTTCTCGAGATGCGCGTCGACGAAGCCGTCGAGCTCTTCGCGGCGATTCCGCGCATTCAGTCGAAGCTCAAGACGATTTGCGACGTCGGCCTCGGATATATCGCGATGGGACAACCGGCGACGCAGCTGTCCGGCGGCGAGGCCCAGCGCATCAAGCTTGCCACCGAGCTCTCGAAGCGCGCAACGGGCCGGACGTTCTACGTCCTGGACGAACCGACGACCGGTCTGCATTTCGCCGACATTCACAAGCTGCTCGAGGTGCTGCAGCGACTGGTGAAGGTCGGCAACAGCGTGCTCGTCATCGAACACAATCTCGACGTGATCAAGACCGCAGATTACTTGATCGATCTCGGTCCGGAAGGCGGCGATCGCGGCGGCCGGCTCGTCGCGATCGGGACGCCGGAAGAGGTCGCCGAGAACGATGCCTCGTTCACCGGCGTGTATCTGCGGCCGGTTTTGGCCGATGCGCGCGCGACGGGGCGCTTGCACTCCGATCCAGAACGGATTGCGGAAATGGAAGGCCGCAATATTGCGGCTCTCGAGGAGCTGCACGCGAATGGAAGACGCGTCCCAATCGAAGCCTAAATCGAGCGTCAGCGACTTCTCGATGCTGATGGTCCTGTGCCGCGATCTCGTCGCATCTCGAGATTTCTATCGCAACGTCATGGGCTTGCGCGTGCTCAACGATCAGGCGCCTCACTGGGTCGATTTCGATTTGGGTGACGGCAGAAGGCTCGGACTCCATCCCGAAGGCGCGGGTCGCAAGGTTACGCCCGGGACCGTGCAGCTCGGCTTCTCGGTGCCGAACGTCGACAAGTTCATCACCGACGCGCGCGTGATGGGCGCGCGCATCTTGCAAGACCCGTTCGACGCACCCTTCGGCCGGATCGCAATCCTCTCTGATCCCGATGGCTACGCGGTCCAAGTCTTCACTCCGCGAGGCTGAGGCGCGCGCGCGAGAGCTGCGCGCGCAGATCGATGACGCCAATCATCGCTACTACGTGCTCGATGATCCGAAGATCACCGACGCCGAGTGGGACGGGCTTTTTCGCGAGCTGCGCGTCCTTGAAGAGGAACATCCCGAGCTCGTTACCGAGGACTCGCCGACGCAGCGTGTCGGCGCCGCACCGCTCGAAGCGTTCGAACCGTACGTGCACACGCGCCCCATGCTCAGTCTCGCAAACGCCTTTGACGCCGAGGAGCTGCGAGCTTTCGACGCCCGCGCGCGAAAGCTCGCCGGAAGGGATTTTTCGTACAGCTGCGAGCTGAAGATCGACGGTCTTTCGATGGTCGCGCGCTATCGAAACGGCGCATTCGAGCGCGGAGCGACGCGCGGCGATGGAATGGTCGGAGAAGACGTTACGCCCAACGTGCGGGCGATTCGTTCGATTCCATTGGCGCTGCGCAAAGAGGCCAAGCCTCCGCATCTGATCGAGGTGCGCGGCGAGGCCTTTCTGCGCCGCAGCGATTTTGTGAAGATCAATGAGGAACGCGCGAAGCAGGGGCTGACGCCGTTCGCGAATCCGCGCAATGCGGCGTCCGGCGGTGTGCGGCAGCTCGACCCGAAGGAGACCGCAAAGCGAAAGCTGTCGTTCTTCGCGTACGCGGTGGGCGTCGTCGAGGGCACCGTGCCGGCACACGGTCAATTCGAGCTCGTCAAGTACTTGGCCGCGCTGGGCTTACCGACCGACAAGCACACGAAGCAATGCGCCGCGATCGACGACGTCATCGGATTCTGCGAGCATTGGGAAAACGCGCGCGAGACGCTCGATTACGAGATCGACGGCGTCGTCGTGAAAATCGACGATCTGGCGCTCCAGGAGAAGCTGGGCGTCGCCGGGCGAGATCCGCGCTGGGCGATCGCGTTCAAATTTCGCGCAGCCGAAGCGCAAACGAAGCTGCTCGGCATCGAAGTCAATGTCGGGCGCACGGGTTCGATCAATCCGTACGCGGTGCTCGAGCCCGTCCCGATCGGCGGCGTCGTCGTGAGCCGCGCGACGCTCTCCAACCAAGACGTGATCGACCGCAAAGATATTCGGGTTGGCGACACCGTCATCGTTCGGCGGGCCGGTGACGTCATTCCGGAGATCGTCGGACCTGTTCTCGGGCTGCGGAAGGGGAATCCGCGCCGCTACAAGCTGCCGACGACGTGCCCGGAGTGTGGCTCGCCGGTCGAGCGGCTCGAAGGCGAAGCCGTCGCCTATTGCACGAACGCCGCATGCCCCGCGCAGCTCCGCGAACGCGTCCGGCATTGGTGCTCCCGCGGTGCGATGGACATCGAGCGGATCGGGGATATTCTGGCTGCACAGCTCGTCGATCTTCGGCTCGTTCACAATGTCGCCGATATCTACGCGCTCGATGAGAAGAAACTCGAAACAGTGCCGCGCATGGGCCAGAAATCGATCGCGAACGTTCTCGAACAAATCGAAGTCTCGAAATCGCGTGGCCTGGCGCGCGTGCTGGTCGGCCTTTCGATTCGCTACGTGGGCTTGCAGAACGCAAACGCGCTCGCCGGCGCGTTCGGTTCGGTCGATGCGATCGAGAAGGCAACCGTCGAGGAGCTGCAGGAAGTCGAGGGTGTCGGAGAGCGGATCGCGGAGAGCGTGCATTTTTTCTTCGAGCAGAAAATCAACCGCGACATCGTGGAGAGCCTGGGCGACGCCGGCGTGCTGCTCACCGCGCCAAAGCGCGCCCGCGCGTCGAGCGGCAAGCTTGCGGGCAAGACGTTCGTGCTTACCGGAACGCTGCCGTCCCTGACGCGCGAGGAAGCGACCGAATTGATCGCCGCCGCCGGTGGCAAAGTCAGCGGTTCGGTCTCGAAGAAAACGGACTATGTCGTGGCCGGAGCCGAAGCCGGCAGCAAGCTCGCAAAAGCAGAAGAGCTCGGCACGGCAATCCTCGACGAAGCCGGTTTGCGCGCGCTTCTGTCATCCCGAGCGTAGGCGCGCTTCTGTCATCCCGAGCGTAGGCGCGCTTCTGTCATCCCGAGCGTAGGCGCGCAGCGCCGTAGTCGAGGGACTGCTTAGCGATTGACGCGCGCGAAGAACGGTTCGAGATCGATGCGGACGCCGGTAAGGGCCTCGTGCACGAAGACCTCGCTGCGCGTAAATGTGCGACGTCCATCACGATCGATTGCAGTCAAGGTCTCGCCGCTCGGATCGACGTCGATGACGAGGCGCGATCCAAGCAGCACATAGAGCTCGATCTTGCGCTCGCGTTCGCCTGGACGATCGTCTGAAGAACGAATCTCCACCGCCACGTACGGTGCTCCGGAAGCAACCCCAGGACGCGATCGTCGAGGTGCATGTTAGGCGATCCGCACGACTTCGGGCGATGCGACCGCGTCGCTTTGACGGCAATATGCGGACGCGAGCTCTTCGATGACGTCGCCCGCGACGACGCCGATCGGGCGCTTCTCGGCAGCGAGCTGACCGGCGATGCCGTGCCAATAGGCGGCGGCACGCGCCGCGTCGACCGGTTCGACGCCTTGCGAGAGCAGCGTGCCGATCATGCCGGTCAGGACGTCGCCCGTCCCCGCCGTTGCAAGCGCCGATGTTCCGCTCGCGTTCACGTGCAACGTGAGACCGTCGTAAACGAGCGTCGCGCGGCCTTTGAGCAGCGTGGTCGCGCCGTGCTCCTGCACGAATGCACGCAGGCGCGCGACGCGCTCGCCCTCCGCGACGGTTCCCTTTCCGGAAAGACGGGCGAATTCACCGGCATGCGGTGTGAGCACGACGCGTTTGCGATAGAGAACGTCGAGATGCTTGGCGAGATGGAAGAGACCCGTCGCATCGATGACCATCGGAAGGTCGACGCGTTCGATCACCGCGCGCACGATCGCGCCCATCGCATCGGACAACCCTAAGCCGGGCCCGATCGCGAGCGAGCCGTAGCGCTTGGCGACGTCGACGATCGTTTCGACAGCAGTAGCGGCGTCGTTCGGATCGTAGGTGACGATCGTTTGCTCGAGTAGATGCGCGCGCACGGCAGCTGCAGCCGAGTGCGGCACCGCGACGGTGACGTAGCCGGCGCCGGCGCGTGCCGCCGCACGCGCGCACAACACCGCCGCGCCGGGAAATTGTTCGGAACCGGCCAGAACGAGCGGCGCACCGGCTTCACGCTTTTCGGCATTCTGCTGTCGCTGCGGCACGATTGCCCGAAACTCTGCGCCCGAGAGACAGTGCGCGACGACGCCTTCGTACGTCGCCGGGAATCCGATCGGCGCGAGCCACAGATCGCCGCACCTTTCGCGCGCGGGATCGAGCAGCAGGCCGAGCTTGAGCGCGCCGATCGTCACCGTCACGTCCGCGTGCACCGCACGCGTATCGACGGTTCCATTGCTTGCATCGATGCCGCTGGGCAGATCGACCGCCAGGACCGGCGCGCCTGACGCGTTGATCGCTTCGGCGATCTTGTCGATCGGCTCGATCAGCGGCAAGCGCGAACCGACGCCGAGCAACCCGTCGAGGATGATCCCTGCGCCGGCGAGCCCGCGCAGCTTCGCTGCGCTATCGATCGCGCGAATATCGACGCCCGATGCGCGTGCGCGTGCGACCGCGTCCGTGCGCGCTTCCGATTCGCGCTCGGCCGGCAGCGCGAAAACGATGCGCTCGAAGGCTCGCGGTAGCTCGGCCAGCGCGGCAAAGACGTCGCCGCCGTTGTTGCCGGGGCCCGCGACGCCGACGATGCTGCCCTCACGCCGGTAGCGCGGAACGATTGCGGCGAGCGCCTTGCCGGCCTCGCGCATCAGCGCGACGTCGCCGCGATGCGCGACTTGCTGCGCATCGAACGCACGCATCCCCTTGGCGTCGAGGACGATCATCGTTCGAGAATGACGACTGCAGAAGCCATCGTCGCCGTGTGCGTGATCGTCAGATGAATCCGCGAGATCTCACGTGCAGCGATCAGACGTTCCGCCTTGCCGAATAGGCGAATGATCGGTTTTCCGGTGCTTTCGTGCGAGACGCCGACGGAGCGCCAGGGGATTGCGTGGCCAAATGCTTTGCGCGTCGCTTCCTTTGCTGCGTAGAATCCCGCCAATCGTTCGGCCCAATGACGCTTGCGCATTGCGTAGGCCCACTCTTCCTCGGTATAGATCTTGCGCGCGAACCACGCGCGCCGGCGCTCGTCGAAGCGATAACGCTCGACCTCGGCCAAATCGATCCCGATGCCGACGATCACGCGCCGACGCTTCTCGTCGAGGCCAGGACGTGCCTCGGGACGGAGAGAATTGTGCATGACGTGGGGCCCGGTAACTCGCAGGAACCGATCAGCATCGTCCCCGTCAATTCGATCGATGCGGATTTTGTGACCCGTCTGGGCCTGTGTTTGGAAGAACGCTTTCTCGCGCCGTTCGTCGTGCGCGCGCCGCTGCGCGTTCCGAAAAACGTGTTGAACGGCGTGCGCGGTCAGCTTTTTACCGGAGCGCTGGCAACGCAGATCGCAACGAAATATCCGCCGCGTGACGGATACGTGCTCTCGATCACCGACTACGATATGTACCGCATCTCGGCGCGCTACGTGTTCGGGGAGGGTGATCCGACGACGCATATCGCGCTCGTTTCCCGTTTCCGGCTCTCACCGGAATTCTACGGTGAGTCCGCCGATGAGAATTTGTTGTTTCAACGCACGCTCAAAGAGTCGGTTCGCGCGCTGGGGCGCGCGCTCGGCTTGCGGAACTGTCTGAATCAGCGCTGCGCGATGCACCACGCCGATTCGATTTTCGAGACCGACAACCGGCTTTCGAATCTGTGCGACGCGTGCGAGAAGCGCGCCAAAGCGGGGCGCTAGCGAACCACCTGAACGCGTTCGGCTAATTCGACGACGCGTTCACCGCCTTGCGTCTGCATCACGAGGCCGCCGCCCGTGTTCAAGCGCAATGCTTCGCCTTCGATCTCGTTGCCGTTTTCGAGCATGAAGCGGTAGCGTGTCCCGGGAACGCCTGCGCGCAGCTCCCATTCACGCACCACCGATGCAGGATTGCGAAGCTCGTCGAGATGCAACTCGAAGGCACGCAGGATCTCGGCGAGCAGCTCTTGCCGTGCGTGATCGCCGACGACCCGCACGTCGTCGAGGAAGATCGGCGGCGGTTGAATGCCATCGAATGCGGAACGATCGCGCGGACGATGAACGTTTACGCCGATACCGCAGCCGATCGCGGCACGATCCGCGATGATCCGGGAAACGCACAGAATCCCGCAGAGCTTGCGCCCGTCGAGCAGGATGTCGTTCGGCCATTGCAGCGCCGGCGAGATATTCCAACGTGCAAGCGCGTCTGCGACGCGCAAGCCGGCCCAGAATGTCACGGCCCAAGAAGAGCCTGCATCGATCGGTTGCGGCAGAATGGCGGTAAAGAGCAAGCCGCTGCCGGGCGGCGCTATCCACGCGCGGCCGCGGCGGCCCTTTCCGCCGGATTGCTCGTCCGCGACGATGACGAGTCCGGCCGCGGTCTGGTCGCCGAGGCGCTGCTGCGCTTCGTCATTGGTGCTGTGAAGCGATCGATGATGCTCGAGAAGCCGGAAATGTCGCAGCCCCGAGGCGGCCATTTTCACAGCAAAGGCGTCGGCATTCTCCATCCCGTATGAGGGCTTCCCTATGCCCGTCGAACAAACTCTAATTCTCTGTAAGGGCGATGCGGTGCAGCGCGGTCTCGTCGGTGAGATCGTCTCGCGATTCGAACGCCGCGGTTTCGTGATAACCGCACTGAAGCTCCTGAGCGTAAGCGAAGACCTCGCGAAGAAGCATTACGCCGAACACGAAGGCAAGCCGTTTTTCAAGGGCTTGGTTTCGTACATTACGTCGTCACCGATCGTTGCGATGGTGATCTCCGGCGAGAGCGCGATCGAAGCGTGCCGTCAGACGATCGGCGCGACGGATCCGCGCAAGGCGGCGCCCGGGACGATCCGGGCCGATCTCGCCCAAACGATCGGCCGTAATCTCGTGCACGGCAGTGATTCGCCCGAGAGCGCCAAGCGCGAGATCGCGATTTGGTTTTCGGCCGGCGAGCTTTGCTCGCGCGCGCATCCCCTCCAGAACGAGCTCGTCTCCGACTGATGGAAAGTCAACGCGGTGCCGGGCGTCCGCTGATCGAGGGCGTACGCGCGCGCGAGGTCCTGGACTCGCGTGGAAATCCGACCGTCGCAGTGTCCGTCGCGACCAGCTTCGGGATGGTCGAGGAAGCAATGGTGCCATCCGGAGCGTCGACCGGAGCGCACGAGGCCGTCGAGTTGCGCGACGGCGATCAGCGCCGCTACGGCGGCAAGGGTGTCCAGCGTGCCGTCGATGCCGTCAACGAGGTGCTCGCGCCGGCGCTCGAGGGCGCGGACGCGACCGAGCAACGCGATATCGACGCACTGCTGGTGGAGCTGGACGGTACCGAGAACAAGAGCCGCCTCGGAGCAAATGCGATTCTCGGCGTTTCGCTCGCCGTCGCGCGAGCCGCGGCTGCGAGCGTGGGTCTACCATTTTACGCGTATCTCGGCGGCCCGCTTGCAACGACGCTGCCCGTTCCGATGATGAACGTGATCAACGGCGGCAAGCACGCGTCGGGCGCGCTGCAATTCCAAGAGTGCATGATCGTACCCGTCGGAGCCGAGAATCTGCGCGAGGCGGTGCGGGCCGGCGCGGAAACGTTTCACGCGCTCGGAAAGATTCTGCACGATCGTCATCTGCCGACTCTGGTCGGTGACGAGGGCGGTTATGCGCCCCCGCTCGAGTCGATCGACGACGCGCTCAAGCTTCTAATCGAAGCCATCGAACGCGCCGGCTATAGCCCTGGAAAAGAGATCGCAATCGCGCTGGATCCAGCCGCGTCGGAATTCTATCGCGACGGAAAGTACTGGCCGCACATCGCCGACGATCACCCTGCATCGTCCGCCGAAATGGTCGGTTTGTACGAAGGCTTGATCAAGAACTATCCGATCGTTTCGATCGAGGACGGTTTGGCAGAAGACGATTGGGACGGCTGGAATCTGCTGACCACGCGTTTGGGTACGCGCGTGCAGCTTGTCGGCGACGATTTGTTCGTCACGAATACGAAGCGGTTGGCGCGCGGTATCAAGGAGCGGGATGCCAACGCCATCCTCATCAAGATCAACCAGATCGGAACGCTTTCGGAGACCTGGGACGCAGTCGAGATGGCGCATCGCGCCGGATATCGCTGCGTGATCTCGCACCGTTCGGGCGAGACCGGCGATACGTCGATTGCAGATATCGCCGTGGCGACCGGCGCCGGCCAAATCAAGACCGGCTCGCTTTCGCGCAGCGACCGCGTCGAAAAATATAATCGTCTGATGGCCATCGAGGATCAACTCGACGGCGCTGCGCGCTATCCCGGAAAGGCCGCATTCCGGGCACTCGCCAACGTTTAGAATGCACGGTCTACGCTGAAACGGGCCTGTAGCTCAGCGGTAGAGCGGCCGGCTCATAACTGGTTGCGCGCTGGTTCGAATCCAGCCAGGCCCACTGTTTTTCGTCTGAGATGAGCTTCGTAAACAGCCGCAAAGGTCTCTCGCGCTTCGGTGCACGCGTGCGCTCGGGGAACGAAGCGCGGATCGTTGCGTTCGGTGGCGGCCTCACGTACGACGGTTATTATCTCGCTTCGCTCGCACGCACGCTGACGCGCGCCTATGCCGGAGCGATCATCGAGACCGCGACGCGCGCGCTGCCGGGGTTCGGCTGCGAACGCGCCGTCTTTCGCACGCGGTCGGTCTGCGACCTGAAGCCCGATCTCGTGATCGTCGAATTTGCGATCGAGGACGCGCAGTATGAATCGGAGGGAATTGCGCAAGCCGCCGAAGGCATCGTTCGTCAACTGCGCGTGAACGATCCTGAACGTGAGATTGCGTTTGTCTATTTCTTTACGCCGGCCCAGCGCGCCAGCGGCGCCTTCGAACGCGTCGTGGCGCAATGGGAAAGCGTTGCCGAGTACTACGGCATCCCATCGTTTGACGGCGCGGCCTTGTGCGATTCAATGGTCAAGCAGGGCGCCGCGATTCTGTTCGAACGTTGGCCTGGTCGCCGCAATTGGGACGAACGCCGTCCGATCGCGTTGATGCGCGAGGATGGAAATCACACGACGCTCGGGGGTACGCTGTTCGGTTCGCATATCGCGCAGTCGATGATCACGATGTTCAATCCGTCGACGCTGCACACCGAGAGCGAGCTGCCGCCGCCGCTCAATGCCGGCGAGTGCAGCGATGCGATCTCACTCGACGTGGCGACGCTCAGCGGCGACGGATGGCTTGGCGGCTCCCTCGCGGACTCGCTCGCAGCGAAGCCGATCGCGGCATATTTCGATCGCTTGTGTGCAGCGGAACGCGTCGGCGCGAAATTGCGCATTCCGTTCGTCGGACGCTATTTGAGTCTATGGAGCGTAGGGAGCGGCGGAACGATGTCCGCATCGATTGACGGAAAATCGGTCACGCTTGCTCCGGGACACGACGACGCGCACCATGAAGACGTTCTCTTGAATGAGGGCCAGAACAAGCGGCATGTCCTCGAGATCGAGGTCCTCAGTCCTCCGGTCGTGATTGCCGGTCTCGACATTCTCGGACAGCTCGACGTTTAGAATCTGAGAATAGTGGTGACCGTTCATCGGAAACGATGAATAGACTGCTTGCTCTCTCGACACTCGTTCTGGCCTTCACGGCGACCGCGATCTTGCCGGCCTCGGCGCAGAATGCATCATCGGTAACCATCACCGTAAACGGTCAACCCGTTCAATTCGATCAGCCACCGGTGGAACGCGCCGGCCGCGTGTACGTGCCGCTGCGCGGCGTCTTCGAACGTCTCGGCGCGTCGGTCGTCTACGAAAACGGACAGATCAATGCGACACGCGGTTCGACGACCGTGCAGCTGAATATCGGCAGCACGACGGCAATCGTAAGCGGACAACAGGTTTCGCTCGATAGCCCGCCGTTCTTGATCGGTGCGCGTACGCTCGTGCCGTTACGGTTCGTCGCGCAAGCGCTTGGCGCAGTCGTGAATTACAACAACTCCAACCAGACGGTCGCGATCACCGAGCCGAACGCTGCGCCGAACATGGTCGTAACGCCGGTTCCGAATGGTACGCCGCCGCCGCGCCCACCGATGTCGATGACGCTGGTTCGTATCGTTCCGGCGCCGGATACGACGGTTGACGGTTTGCGTCCGCAGCTTAGCGCGACCTTTCCGGAACCCGTGCGAGCGGACAGCATCGTGGTACGTCTTGACGGACGCACGATCACCGCCGACAGCTACGTTTCCGCACGCGGATTCGTCTTCAATCCATCGTACGACTTACCACCCGGTGAGCATCACATCGTAATCAACGGCCGCCTCGATAGCGGCCGGCCCTTCCGGACCTCGTGGTCGTTTGAGAATCGCACCGTCCCGCAAGCGAACTACCTGCGCGATCTCGCGCCGGAGAATGGCTCGCAGGTCGGTGGCCGTTTCGTCGTGCGGGGTGTGACGCGCCCGGGTTCACACGTTCGCATCGTCGCAACCTCGAATGCGTCGATCGGCTTCGGCGAAGTGCAAACCTCGAGCTCAATCGCCGACGTCATCGCAAACGATGACGGAAGCTTCGCTCGACCACTCCTCGTTACGCCCGGTCAAGTCGTCGACGTGCGTATCGACTCCAAGGCGCCAAACGGCGCAGAGGCGATCGCGACACTGCGCCTGCGGCCCTAGACGGGCTAAAGCCCTCCACCCACGGCCCCAGTGGGCCATTTGCACGAATGCGTCGCGGCCCGATTTGGGAAAACGCATGAGAGTGGAAGCCGTACGCGCCGAACGGGATCTCAGTGCCGGTGGCCAGCTGCACGTCCGCGCCGGGTGCGAGTTCGAGTTGACGTGCGCCGCGGCGACGCCGGCGGTTGTAATGGTCCAGCCGAAGCTCGAAGGGGGCATCGCGATCGTCGAGGAGCACTGGGAAGCTCAACCCGAGACGCCCTTTCGCGAAGGGGTAGATGCGCTCGGGAATGAGGTTCGCCGTCTGGTTCTTCCGGAGGGCGACTTCGTGTTTCGCTACGATGCAATCGTGACGACTTCGAGCGACGTCGATCCGACCGAACCCTCGGCGCAGCAGATCGATCCGCACGAGCTTTCCGACCAAACACTGATCTATCTGCTACCCAGTCGCTACTGCCCGTCCGACGCGCTCATCGACGAAGCGTGGGAGATCTTCGGCGACGTCGAGCCCGGTTGGTCGCGGGTTCAGGCGATCTCGGACTGGGTGCATGAAAATATTCGCTTCGAATACGGCGGCAGCACGCCGACGACGGGTGCGGCGGAAACCTTCGAGCGCCGCGTCGGTGTTTGCAGAGATTTTACGCACCTCGCCGTCGCGTTCTGCCGCGCGATGAACATTCCGGCGCGCTATGTTTTCGGATACCTTCCCGACATCGGCGTAACACCGCCCGACGCGCCGATGGATTTCTGTGCATGGATGGAGGTTCTTTTGTCTGGCCGCTGGTGGACGTTCGATCCGCGCAACAACGAACGCCGTATCGCGCACATCGTGGTCGGACGCGGCCGCGACGCAGCAGACGTTCCGATGATCATGACGTTTGGAAGTGCGACACTGACGAAAATGACCGTTTGGGCCGATCAG
>Ga0335072_10003262_pt1 | contig 24484 bp, 17 predicted proteins | sample Lox_Sample_21_FD_206725 | JGI IMG/M metagenome (GOLD analysis project Ga0335072, IMG submission 206725) | Soil microbial communities from Loxahatchee National Wildlife Refuge, Florida, United States - Lox_Sample_2.1 | ecosystem: Environmental > Terrestrial > Soil > Wetlands | place: USA... | reverse complement strand
CAGATCGAGCACGATTGGAAAGGCCAATCCAAGGAACAAGGCCATCTGCATGGCTTGCTCCCGACCGATGCCAGGCTCGACTCGTTAAGTTTGCGTGCATGGGCCTGCGCCGGCCATCACACGGTACGCACGATCGCGGCGCCAATTGGAGCACTTGTTTCGCCTCATGCGCTAAGACCCGCGAGGGCATCGGAGGCCGCGCGACGCAGAGTTTCTGCCAGTTCACGCAGAGATGCCGCCGGTTTCGCAAGCTCCTCATCGTCGTGCCTGAGAGCGGTCTCCATTTGTCGCGCCGCCGCTGCCAATGCGGCGCAGCCCATTTGCCCCGCATCGCCGGCGATTCGGTGCACCAGGTCGGCCAGATGCGGAACCGAAGGGGGCGCATCCAGCTGTGCCAGCATTTGCCGGAGTATAGCGGCAAACGCTGGAACGTGACGTTCCAGCATTGCCGCGTCAGACATTGCCGCATCGGTCACGCCGGCGATGCCGGTCGCCGCCTCCGGGTGCGTGGCTGGAAGAGCAGACGCGACCGTGTCCACGGGGGCGCTGACGTCCATGCTTGTGGCTGCCGCGACGGTTGCCAGAAGCTTGTGCCGGTCGATTGGTTTGAACAATCGGGCCTGGAACCCTGCCTCGCGCAAGGCCGTGCCGTCATCCTCATCTACCTGTGCCGTCAACGCAATGATCGGTGTGCGTCCGCGTGGCCCTGGCAAGGCGCGGATGCGGCGCGCCGCGGCGATGCCGTCGAGCAACTCCATGCGAAGATCCATCAGGATGACGTCGTAATCCTCGGTTGCCGCACGGTTGACCGCTGCTTCGCCATCCTCGGCCTCGACAACGGTATGGCCGGCGCGACGCAGAAAGGACGCAGCGACATCCCGGTTCAGCGCAGAATCGTCCACGACCAGAATATGCAGTCGGCGGGCGTGGATTGGTTCGGCGGCGGGCGCGAACTCGGGTGCGGCCGGGGCCTGCTGCAGTGGCACGTCGAACCAGAACACACTGCCTCCGATGGGATTGTCTTCGTGCCCGATCCGGCCGCCCATGTGCCTGATGATCTCGGCGGCGATCGCCAGGCCAAGGCCGGTCCCGTGTATGCCCATCCGGTCGGCGTCACCGCGTGAATAGGCCAGGAACAGCTTGTCACGCTGTGCCGGCGGCACGCCGATCCCGGTGTCGGTGACGGCAAACCGGATCCCCACCGGACCGCGGGACACAAATAGCGACACGTCGCCACGGTCTGTGAACTTGATCGCGTTGTCCAGCAGATTGAACAACACCTGGCGAAGCCGTGGGGCGTCTGACAATACGTCGTGCGGCACGTCTGCTGCCATATGCTCGGTCAACGTCAGGCCCTTCCTGGCGGCCAGCGGTGCGACGACCGCGTGACAATCCGACAGCAGAGCCGGCAGGTTGGTGTGTTCCCGAAGCAGGGGTTGGTCACCGGTCTCGAGACGTCCGAAATCCAGCACGCGGTCGATCACCGACCGCAAGTGTTGACCCGCGCCCCGCATGGCCGCCAGCCGCCCGGCCTGGGCCGGTGGCAGCGGCGCCTCGAGCGCCAGCAATTCCGCATAGCCCAGAATACTGTTGAGGGGCGTGCGCAGCTCGTGGCTCATGGCCGCGAGAAATCGGCTCTTTGCCTCCAAAGTTTGCGACATCGCGGCCAGGGCTGCCTCGCGTTGCGCGGCGAGCGCTTCGACCTGTGTATGGCTTGCGTGCAGCGCCGCTTGCCCTTGCTCGCGGCGTCCGACCGCGTAGCCGAGGACCAGCAGCAGGCAGACGTCAATCGTGCCCAATGCTGCCAGCCCCGGCCCGACCGCCACGGCCCTGCGGTGCCAGGCGGCGTAGATGTCGGCATCGGCCAGCCCGACTCCCACGATCAGCGGCAGAGTTCCGATTGGCTGGAACAGGAACCGGCGGCGCAGGTGGTCCGTGGGATCGATGGCGTTGACCTGGCCGCCATCCGGAACGCCGAAGAACGGTGCGTCGGCGGGGAGCGTGCGGCCGATGTCGTCGGGGTTGAACGGCAGGCGCATCAGGATCACGCCGTCGCGGCGCAGCAGCGCGATGGTTCCGTGCGGACCTAGGTTCAGGTTGGAAAACAGCGCGCGGAAATAGGCGAGCTGCATGCTGCCGACCACCACACCGGCAAAACTGCCATCCAGGTTTTCGATGCGGCGGCTGATTGAGATTTTGGCAGACTGACCCGGTGACAGGCCAAATGGTTTGCCGATGTACAATGCGTTGCCGGGATCTTTTCGTAGCGCGATGAAATAATCGCGATTGCTCCAGTTGCGGTCAGAGGGCGTTGGGGATTCGGAATCTGCAGTCACCTTACCGGTGGCATCCAGCACATTGATGAAGCTGAAATAGGGCCCGCGGGTCGCGCGCGGGAACAGGATCATGCGCTGGGTCTCTGGGTCGAGTTGCATCACGCGGGAGCTTTGAGTTGCTTGCACGGCGGCCTGCAGGGACAGGTCGTACAGGTCCAGATTGCGGGCCACGTCCTGGGCGACGCTGGCGGCGATATTGCGGGCCTGGGTTTCCGCGGCCGCCGTCGCATCCTGCCGCGCCTGCATCAATTCGCTGAGGCAGAGCAGGATGAAGGCGACGGTGATGGCGCCGATGCAGACGAGGCCGAGCCGGTAAAGCGTGCCGGCGGAGATGCGGGCCAGGGCAGAGCGGACTGTCATGCGCGGTCCTTTCCGGGACCGCAGGCTAGGGGGCAATTGCTAGGAAATGGTTGACGTGGCGGATGTGGCCGGTGTTCGGGGGTGGCGGGGCGGGGGGCCTGTCATGGGTAGGAAAGAGAGTTTTAACGTACCGACCCGATCACCCTCACCCTCGACGCCTACGGCGTCTCGACCTCTCCCGCTTCGCGGGCGAGGTTGTGTTCAGCTTCAAGGGCGAGGTTGTGTCCCGCTTCGCGGGCGAGGTTGTGTCCCGCTTCGCGGGCGGGGTTGTGTAGATGGGTCACTCCAGCCCGCGCCGGTGCGGCGAGTGGGGATGCGCGTGGTCGTGTTGCTCGTAGTGCTGGCGTAGCAGGTCCTTGCCGTAGTCGTTGCCGTTCGGCGTGCGCACCAGCGTGTGGATGTGGTTGCGTGACGGCTCGTCGTTGTCGAGCGCGATGCCGCGCTGGTGGTCGAACTCGATCAGGATCACCGGGCTGTGGATACGGTAGTAGAACGGGCTGGCCGGATCGCATTTGCCGATCCAGGCGAACCAGGTTTCGTGCAGATGGGCCTTCACCTCGTCCATGCGGATCTCGGCATGGCCGGGACGGATGCGGCTGACATAGACGTCGATCAGCTCGACCAACAGCAACTGCTGATTTGGTGTCAGCCGGTCGTAGCGGATTCCCTGGTATTGCTGCGTCACGTTGTCGCGGAAGGCCGCGGTGAACACTTCGATCGGCAGCTCCTGGCTGATTGTCGCTGCCGCCTGTTGCTCGGGCGAAAGCGCGTTCATGAGGTCAAAACCTTTGGCTTCTTCCGCCTCGAACACGCGCGTGCCGGCGTGTTGGCCGGAATGCGCGACGACTGGTTCCGAGCCGAGGAACTGCGGTGTCAGAACGATCTGATCGCCGAGCACGAAGCAGTTGATGATCAGGTGGTGGCCGTCGATCTGCCAGCCCCACGGGTGCTCCTCGCCTGGGGTGCCGAAGATGCTGAGCCAGTAGTACCACTCGCCGTATTCCTCGGGGCGGCCGGTGAGTTCGCGGATGTGGTCGTTCAGCTTCATGACATTGCGCGCGGTGGTGAAGCCGCTGGCGCTGAGGCTCTCCCGCACGAGCGCGAGTGCCGCGGCGCGTTGTGCTTCGTTCAGGTCGCGCAGGGAAATGCCGTGGCGCATGAGATAGGGATGGATGTTGGACCAGGTGCGCCATTCATCGCTGTCGATCGGGAATGTTGCGATGTCGCGTTCGCCCGGCGTGAGGGCAGCAAGGAATGTTTCGGCCGCGGTGACCAGGGGTGCGACAGAGACGCCCGTGCGGTGCAAGGGGAACAGACCGGGGTGCGGGCTACCGTCGGTGGTGATGCCGCGGAATGGTTCCACGGCCGCGGCCTTGCCGTGCACGAGCAAGTCTTTCAGCCGATCGGGCAATGCGGGATCGAGATGGCCGGCGGCGCCGACCCGCCGCTGCCGCGGACGCATGTTCAACTCGGGCGTGTGCGTATGGGTGTGGGGTGCGTCGTCCGGCATTTTGGCCTCCCGTTATTCTCGCAACGACAATGCGTCTCGCCGTCGCGGCTGCTTGTCCATCGATCATAGACGCGGTCGCGCAGTCCAGAAACCTCTCCCGCCCTGCGCTGTTCGCGCAGGGCGGGAGAGGTTTTCGAGGGATTATGACAATTCCAATCTGCCGGCCTCAGGCTTGACCCAGATCAACGCACCACAACCGCCTCCGCGCTTCACTGCCCTCGCGACATCGGAGAGTAAGCATGAAAACCGAGGTGCTGGCCGCAATCGGTGAGGCCAGCCTTGGCGGCGCGGCCGCGGTGAACGCTGCGCTCTCAGCCAATGATCGAGTCAAATACCAGCTTTCGCTCCTGCAAATGGCAGCGGCGCATGCCGACTCACCTGGCCAGACACCCGCCACAATGAAGCGCGAGCGCATCGCCTGCGGCATCGATGACACGTCGCTGGATAGCTTCACCACCGCTGCCACGCGCCAGGGCGCTGCCTACCTGATGCCTGGAGCAGCGCACCTGTTGGACCGCGTTGTCCAGGACATCAAAACGATGGCCGCGCCGGTCATCGATGCCGAAACGCCTGGTTTCCTCGCCCGGCTGGATGCCGCCCTCGCCGCCATGCCGGCTGCCGAAGGCGATCTGCTGGACCCGGTCACGCTGGCTGCCATGGGCTCCGCCACGCCGCCGGAAGGCAGTGACAGCCTGCATCGGCTGGTGATGGACCTGCACAGGCAGCTCAACGCCATGCAGGCACAGCTTGCCGAGGAAACCATCGATGGCGCCGCCGCCTATGGCCTGACCGAGATCGACCGCCCGCGGGTCGCTGCCTTCATGGCAGGCTTGAACCGCACGGCGCCGCTGAAATTCGACCACCCGGGCCTTGCTACAACAGCCACGCGGTGCAGCGACACGCTGGTACTGCAAAACGACATCGGCACGACAGACGCGCATGTCGTTGTGATTCATGTCCAGGACCGCGCGGTCAGCGTCACCTACACCGACGTGCACCCGGAACGCCTGCGCTTCTTCCAGGACATGCTCGCGCCGCTTGCACCGGCCTGGGAAACGTCGCAGCAAGGCCAGATTGCCGGCGGGTCGGCGTTCACGCTCGCGACCGGCCGCATCGATGCGGCGGACGAAGCGGCATTGCAGGCCGCGCTGAGCTTCATCGGCTCCCGCCTGGTGTTCCTGATCGACTGGAACCGCGCGCGCAAGCAGCTCCGCGCCTTCCTGCCCGGCGCTGCACGCATTGACCTCCTTGCCTGGGCCGCGAAAGAGGAAATCGGGCATCGCGCCTTCCTGGAACTCGGCGGTGCGCGGCTGGTGAACCAGGCGATCGAGGCTGCCGACGGCTCGGCGGTGCATTTCGGCGACCGTCTGTCCGACGTGCTGGGCGCGGCGGAAACCGAGCAATTCCTTCGCTTCGTGCTGCGCGCCGCCACTGATTGCCTGCGTGCGCACCGTTCGCCTTCGCTGCTGCGGGATCGCATTCGCGCCGAACTCGGCCGGTATTTCAGCAATGAACGCCGCCGCCTGCTGCGCCTCGCCGCCGACCATGCGGGGCTGATCTTCGAACTTGCCAGCCTGGTGCGCGACGGCGTCCTGGCCGCCGGTACCGCGGACATCGCAAAGGCACAGCAACGCGCCCGCGGTTTCGAGCATGACGCCGACCGCATCGTCGCTGCGGTCTTCGAAGCGGTGCATCGCCGCCCCGACCACGCTGCTTTCGGCCCGCTGCTGCACGATGCCGACGATGCCGCCGACGAACTGGAAGAAGCCGTTTTCCTGCTTGGATTGCTCGCGGAATCCGGTCCGTTCAACACCGCCGTCGAGGAATCGCATGCCCTCGCCGCCATCCTGATGGACGCGTCGCAGGAATGGCTGAAGGCGCTGCTGCACGCAGCCCATGCCGAGGACAGGAGCGCCGCCGAAGATGCCGACGATTTCCTGGTCGCAATCGACCGCATCGCCGCGCTGGAACATGCCGCGGACGATGCGGAACGCGCGCTGACCGCGGCCGCAGTGCGCCAGGCGGCGGATTTTCGTCGTCTGCACCTTTGCACGGCACTTGGTGCCCGGCTGGAAGCTGCCGCCGACGCTCTGAAGCGCGCCAGCCTGATGCTGCGCGATTCCCTGTTGCAGGAGGTGCTTCATGGTTGAGCCCGGCCTGTGGCTGATCTTGCCCGGCGCGCCACTGCCGGAAGGCGGCGCGGACGTCGTCGGCAACAAGGCCTGGAACCTGATGCTGCTGGCACAGGCCGGCCTGCCGGTGCCGCCTGGCTTCGTGCTGCCAACGTCCTGGTGCCGCGCCCCTCGCGACCCTGCGGCGCTGCGCCAGGCGCTGGCTGCCGGCATCGCCAAATTGGAAGCGGCGACCGACCTGCGCTTCGGCGCATCACGCCGGCCTTTGCTGGTGTCGGTGCGGTCCGGCGCCGCCGTGTCGATGCCAGGCATGATGGAGACCGTGCTGGATATCGGCCTCAACGCCGCCAGCGTCGAAGGCCTGATGCGGCTGACGGGCAACCCGCGCCTGGCCTGGGATTGCGATCGCCGCCTGGTCCAGGGCTACGCCGAAGTGGTTGCCGGCCAGCCGCCCGAGCCATTCGAGGCGCTGCTTCGCACGGCCATCGCCGCCGAAGGCGTGGAAACCGAGCGTGATCTGGACCATCGGGCGCTACGACGCATCGCCGTGGCCATGCGCGAGCGTTACGCGACGCTGGCTGGCGCCGCGTTTCCCGCCAATCCGCTGGACCAACTGGCTGCGGCCGCCGAAGCCGTGTTCTGCTCCTGGAACGCGCCGAAGGCCGTGGCATGGCGCCAGTTGAAGGGGCTGGACGACACGGCCGGTACAGCGGTCACGGTGCAGAGCATGGTGTTCGGCAACGCCGGCGGCACATCCGGCGCGGGCGTGGGCTTCACCCGCAATCCCGCCACCGGCGCGCCGACGCTGTATTTCGATTTTTGCCTCAATGGCCAGGGCGAGGATGTCGTCGCCGGCCGTCGCACCTTGGCCGACAATGAGCGCCTGCGTGTCATGATACCCGACACGTTCCGCGCCTTGCAGGACGTCGCCAGGCAGTTGGAGGCGTTGTTCCACGACGCCCAGGATTTCGAATTCACCATACAGGACGCCCAACTGTTCTTGTTGCAGACGCGTAATGCCCAGCGTACGCCGCTCGCCGCGTTGCGCATGGCGGTGGACATGGTCGCCGATGGCCTGATCACGCCGGACGAGGCGTTGCGGCGGCTCGATGGGATCGACCTGGCATCGCTTGGCCACACGCGTTTTGCCCCGCCGATCCCGAATCCCCTGACACAGGCGGTCGTCGCCGGTGCCGGCGTGGCGAGCGGTCCTGTGGCACTGGACACGACGGCTGCGGAACGCTTCGCCGCACACGGCACGCCGGCAATCCTGGTCCGGCCTGTGACCATCACCGCCGACGCAGCCGGCCTGGCCGGGGCTGCTGGCCTGTTGACGGCCGCGGGTAGCCGCACAGCCCATGCCGCGGTGGTGGCACGTCAGCTCGGCAAGGTGTGTCTGGTGGGTTGCACGGGCCTGGACATCGACGCGGATCACCGCATGTGCATGATCGGCGGCACAAGTTTCGTGGAAGGCGATGCGATCAGCCTGGATGGCAACACCGGTGCGATTTACGCCGGCGCAATGCCTGTGCTGACCGAACGCCCCGAGCGCGAGCTGGCCACGGTCGCGGCATGGCGCGACGCCGCTGCCCAACCCGCAGCGGCCTGATCGCAGCGGTCGTTGCTGCTGCGCCTGTCTTGACGCACAGCGAGGTTTATTCCCGCGAGCCGGTCGATGCGGCCATCGCCGTTGGCAGGTCTGGCGCAAATGTTACAATCTTCCAATATGGCGCTCTGCCGCGAATTGCCGTGTCATGTGCCGCGTCGCTGACCCTTGCTCCGGAGCATGACCCATGGCCGTCAATGTGATCGCCCTGCAACCGCTCGTGGCCCTGATCGCGGGAATCCTGATTCTGATTATCCCGCGTCTGCTGAACATCATCGTTGCATTGTATTTGATTGTGATCGGCCTGGTCGGGCTGCTGCCGCATCTGATGCGGTAATCGGCGCCATTGTCAAAGCTGCCGTCGTCATTGCGCGTGACGCGACGGCCCAGGAGGCTGTCATTGCGAGGAGCGGAGCGGCGAGGCAATCTCGATCGGGATGAGGCAGGATCGTCCGTGCGCCATCCAACCGGGATTGCTTCGCCGCTTCGCTCCTCGCAATGACATGGTGACGCAGCCGCCTGCTCGGCGGGGATGATCTGGGAGACTCACTTGTTCCACCGTTTCCGCATCGGCACCATGGATGCCGCGATTGTTTCCGACGGACCGCTGGTGCTGCCGCGTGCATCGCGCATCTTTGCCGGCCCAGACGAAGCAGCAATGGACGCCGCGCTTGGCGGCGCCGGTCAGGCCATCGACAAGGTAGGGGTGGAGCAGAATTGCCTGCTGCTGGAAACCGGCGGGAAACGCGTGTTGTTCGATAACGGCATGGGTACGTCGAAACTGTACGGACCGGATAGCGGGCAATTGCTCGACAGCCTGGCGCAGGCAGGCGTTACCCCGGAGTCGATCGACGTGCTGGTGCTGACGCACGCGCATTCGGATCATTGCTGGGGCACCATGCGCGATGACGGCGTTCCAAACTATCCCACCGCAACGATCTGCATGGCCCAGGACGAACTGGCGTTCTGGGAATCCAACCCGCCGGGAGAGCGGCGGGAACGCAGCCTCGCCGGCGTGCGCAAGCATCTGCTGCCGCTGCGCGACCGCATCGTGCTGATCCGCGACGGCCAGGAGATCCTGCCTGGCGTGCAGGCCTGGGCCACTCCCGGCCACACACCGGGTCACATGGCGTATCTGTTTGCGGGCGGTTGGTGCCTGACCGGCGACGTGGCGTTCCACGATCCACTGTCCTTCGTGTTTCCGGACGCGGCGAGCGCCTTCGACACCGATCCGGTGAAAGCCGTGGAAACGCGGCGCGGCTTGCTCGGGCGGCTGGCGGACGAAAAGCTTGCGGTGATTGGGTACCATTATCCTTGGCCCGGGCTGGGTCATGTCGAACGGGCCGGCGGCACGTTCCGGTTTGTCGGCGCGCACTGATCTGTCGCCGCATCGTGCCAGACGATCACGTGTTATTCAGGAGATGCCGATGGCCGCTTTGCCACTGACCCTGACGATGGCCGATTATGCGCGCATGATGCCGCTGGCGACGGGACAGGTAAAACCCGATGGCATCGACCTGACGTTGATCATCGGCCGTGAAGGATCCTGGCCGGGACGCGCCGAGTTGTTGCGGCGCGCATTGAACGACCCGGCTGTGCACGGCGGTGAGTCGTCGATGGCCGGCCATCTCCGCCGCGTCGCACAGGGCGACCGCAGCCATGTCGCGATCCCGGTCTTCCCGTTGCGCAATTTCACCGCGCGCGACTTGTACGTGCGCAAGGGCGGGCCGGTGAACACCGCGGCGGATCTGCGCGGGCGGCGCGTCGGGATGTACGACTGGGTCGCCAGCGGCGCAATTTGGTATCGGCACTTCCTGCGCTTCGTCGGCGTGCAGCCGGACGATGTGCAGTGGTGGATCGGTAGCGTGGATGAGCCGGGCATTACCAGCCACGTCTATACGCTGCCGGATGGCGTGCACGCCGCGCCGAACGGCAAGCCGCTGTCGGAGATGCTGATCGACGGTGAGTTGGATGCGATCTACAGCCCACCCCGCCCGCGCCGTTATCACCCGGTCGATGGCCCGATCGTTCGACTGTTTCCCGACATCCGCAGGGTGGAATGCGACTATTTCCGCCAGACTGGCATGTTCCCGCCGCAGCATCTGGTGGTGGTGCGGCGCCCGGTATGGGAAGCCAACAAGTGGATCGCGCACAGCCTGACTGATGCATTGTTGCATTGCAACGAAATGTTCGGCAAGGCCCAGCGTTCGTTTCCCTATGCGTCGCCCTGGCTCGACGCCGAGCTGGAGGAAACCGAGGCGCTGATGGGCGTCGATTTCCACCCGTATGGCTTCGAGGCGAACCGGCGTGCTGTCGAGGTATTCAACGATGAGGCGTTCGCGCTGGGCATCGTCGATCGCCGCGTGTCGCCGGAGGAGTATTTTGCAGAGTATTTGGAGGGTTAATACCAACAGGTCACGCGCGCATTATGTCATTGCGAAGAGCGCAGCGACGAAGCAATCCCGGTTGTACGGGCGTACCGATGGTCGGGGGCTGCCCGAACGAGGTTGCTTCGTCGCTGCGCTTCTCGCAATGACATGCTGTGCGCCGTGCAGCGCTTCCCTGATTCCTAGTACTTGCAGGCGTGTCGGGTCATAACCGGCCTGGCTTATGAACCGTGCCGGAACGGTGCGAAATCTGCCGCGTCAAGTTTGCCAAGTTCACTCAGCAGCATTGGCCAGCTTTTCAGGCCCTCGTCGAACGACGACAGCCGGAAGAACTCGTTCGGTGCGTGCACGTCTTCGTCCGGCATGGCGAGGCCGTAGGTCAACGTGTCGATCCCCAGCATCTCGCGGAAGATCGCGCTGATCGGGATGGTGCCGCCGGCCCGTACCGGGATCGGCTTGCGCCCATGCAATTGCTCTTGCACGCGCGAGGCGGTGACCAGCAGCGGGTGTTCATCAGGCAATGTGGGCGCTGGCGTGCCGCCTTCGTCGCGCGTGATGGCCAGTTCCACTCCTTGCGGCACCGCCGCCTTCAGATGCGCGACCAGATGCTGGCGCGCGCGGGCCGGGTCCATCCCGGGGGCGAGGCGCATGGTAATCTTCGCGTGCGCCTCGGCCGGCAACACAGTTTTGCCGCCGGCGCCGGTGTAGCCGCCCCACATCCCGTTCACTTCGATGGTTGGCCGCAACGTGGTGAGTTCGCGCGCCGTATAGGCCGGGTCGCCGTACCGCACGCCGCCAACGCCGGCGAGAAATTCCGCCTCGTCGAAAGGCAGCGCGGCAGCAGCGGCGCGGGCGGCGTTGGTGATTGGCGCAGCGTCGTCGCCGAAATGTGCGACAAGGATGCGGCCGTCGCGATCGTGCAAGCTGGCGATCAGCGCCGCCAGGTCATGCAGCGCATTGCGCGCGGCGCCGCCATAGCGGCCGGAGTGGCCATCTTTCTTCGCGGTACGCAGGGTGAATTGCAGCCCGGCGATGCCACGTCCGCCGATACCTAGCGTGGGGACCGTGGTGCTGGCGCGGCCTCCATCCGCCGACAGCATTGCGTCCGCACAGAGCAAGTCGCCGTATTGTTCGACGATGCGGCGGAGGCTGGGGCTGCCGCATTCCTCCTCGCCTTCAATGAACAGTTTGACGTTGATCGGCAGGCGGCCGGTTGCTGTGAGAAAAGCGCCAATGGATTCGACGGCGATCGTGGTGGAACCCTTCACGTCCGACGCGCCACGCGCGTAGAGGCGGCCGTTGCGTTCCGTGGGTTCGAAGGGCGGCGTGTCCCACAGATCCAGTGGATCGGGCGGTTGCACGTCGTAATGCCCATAGACGATCAGTGTGGGCTTTCCCGGGGCGCCGAGCCATTCACCGAACACGGCCGGTTGGCCGCCGCCGTCCAGAAGTCGGACGTTCTGCAGGCCGATATCGCGCAGGCGTTGCAGCAGGAATTCGCGTGCGGCCTGCATTGAACCGGCATAGGCCGGGTCCGTGGAGACGCTGGGCAGGCGCAGCAGCGCCTTCAGCCGCTCAAGGATGGCGTCGCGTTGCTCCGCGAGGTGGGCGATGACGGCGTCAGACATGCGTCAAGTTCCAGTGGCTGGTGTCATGGGCATAGGCGCAGATCGACAGGCGAGCCGTCAAGCGACGGCTGGCGCCAGGGGCATCCGGGTGGCATCTTGCACGGAGATACGGTGCCTTCCCGGACCGCTGGCGAGTGATGCAACGCAATGGCTGTGCTTCTGTTTTGGAATGTCCGTGGTAGCGAGGTCGCCGAGCCTGTGGCAATCCTGTGCCGCCAGTATGGGGTGGACGTTCTGATGCTTGCCGAGCAGGGTGCCAACACGGCCCAGATGCTCAGGCGACTAAACACCGGAGAAGGGGCACCGTATTGGGAACTGCGTTCGCCCGTTAAGAGTCAGATCAGGTTTTGGACACGTTACCCTGTGACGTCCATTACACCGGTGTTTGATGATGGCCGGGTATCGATCCGCCACTTGCGCGCCCCGGTCGGTGCACCAATGCTCATCGCCGCAGTTCATATGCCGAGCAAGTTGCACATGGACGATCAGGATCAATATTACCGCATGCGACGGCTGCGCGGTGACATCGAGGAAGCCGAGGGCCGAGTCGACCATCGGAACACCGTTATCATCGGCGACCTCAATGCCAACCCGTTCGAGGACGCGGTCGTTGCGGCCGACGGGCTCCACGGCGTGATGGACAAACGAATCGCCGAACGGCCGCCTCGCGCGGTGCAGGGGCGCGATTGGAGGTTTTTCTATAACCCGATGTGGAGCCGGATGGGCGACGAGTCCAAAGGACCGCCAGGAACCTACTACTATGCGCGTGGTGGCCTGGTCAGCTACTTCTGGAATACGTTCGATCAGGTCCTGCTTCGCCCAGAGATGCTGCGATATTATGCTGAGGACAGCGTGACCGTGGTTTCCAATATCGGCGGCAAGGAACTGCTTCCGGCAAGTCAGGCTGCTCAGGACGTACCTGACCACCTTCCGGTCTTGGTGAGACTGTCCATCGAAATGGAGCAAAACGATGGTTGAGAGCTTTTGGACGATACCGGCGAACGAGGCTCTGCGGACGCCGCTTACCATTCTCCGGGAGCAAGCAACTGCCCTGACTGAGCAGACGAAGGGAACACTGGTCGGCGAAGCCGAAGTGCTGAAGCAGGGAGATCAGAAAATTTCGATTGGTTTGTCGATCAGGGTGCCGGCATTGAATGATTACAAGTACAGAATCCTCACGTATGATCAGCCGGTAACGATGTATCCCGGTTCTCTGGTCACTAGAATCGGAAATATGACGGGCCATGGCATTCTGAATGAAGACGATTTTGTGCAGCAACTGAAGCATCTGCTTTCGTCCGAGGAAGCGCAGCGCCTGTTGACGTCCTTGCTCGCGCAAGCAAACGAAGCGGAACCCTTGGCGCCCCGAGCGTAAGACGCCAGAAAGCACCCGCCATGCCCCAGCCTCGCCAAATCCGCCTGAACGCGTTCGACATGGCCTGCGTCGGCCACATCCAGCACGGGCTGTGGACGCATCCGCGCGACCACTCGTGGGACTACACATCGCTGGATCATTGGGTGTCGCTCGCCCGCATGCTGGAACGCGGTCTGTTCGATGGCTTGTTCCTGGCGGACGTGCTGGGCGTGTACGACGTCTATGAAGGCAGGCCCGATGCTTCCTTGCGCAACGCGGTGCAGATACCGTTGCTCGATCCGCTGGCACTGGTCCCGGCGATGGCGCACGCCACCACGCATCTCGGCTTCGGCGTCACCTGCAACCTTGCCTACGAGGCCCCGTTCCTGTTCGCCCGGCGGATGGCCACGCTGGATCATCTGACGCGGGGCCGCATCGGCTGGAATATCGTCACCGGCTATCTCGACAGTGCTGCGCGCGCCATGGGGTTCGACGCGCAGATGGAGCATGACGACCGCTACGACCTGGCGGATGAATACATGCAAGTGGTGTACGCGCTGTGGGAAGCCGGCTGGCAGGATGATGCTGTGGTGCGCGACCGGGCGGCCGGCGTCTATGCCGATCCCGCGCGCGTGCGGCGCGTGCGGCATCAGGGCAAGCAGTTCCGCGTCGATGCGATTCCGCTGTGGGAACCGTCACCGCAACGAACACCGGTGCTCTACCAGGCCGGCGCGTCAGATCGAGGCCGCGTGTTCGCTGCCCGCAATGCCGAATGCATGTTCATCAACCCCAGCACGAAGGCGAATGTGCGCCGGCTGGTTGGGGATTTGCGCGCACGGGCGGCACCGCGGCCGATCCTGGCGTTTCTCGGCGCGACTGTCGTGGTGGGGCGCACTGAACACGAGGCACAGGATCTGCTGGCCGAGTATCGGCGCCACGCCAGCGTCGGGGGCGCACTGGCACATGCTGCCGCGTCGCTGGGGATCGATTTCGCGCGTTATGGGATGGATGAACCGATCGATGATGCACCAACGCAGGCGATCCGCTCCAATGTGGAAGCGATGGCGCGGGCGTTGGGCGCGGGGTGGACGAAGCGCAAATTGATTGATCGGTTTGTCCTGGGCAGCCGCCAGCCGCCGATCGTGGGATCGCCGCAGCAGGTGGCGGATGAATTGATCGCCTGGATGGAAGAAGGCGACGTGGACGGGTTCAATCTGGCGCGGACGGTGGTGCCGGAGTGTTTGGAGAATTTCATCGAGCTGGTCGTGCCTGCGTTGCAGGAACGCGGGGTTTACAAACGGCAATACGCGGCGGGGACGTACCGGCAGAAGCTGTTCGGGCTGGGCGATCGGTTGCCCCCTGAACACATCGCTCGCGCACCAAACCTCTCCCACGCAGTGGGAGAGGTCGAGACGCCGTAGGCGTCGAGGGTGAGGGTGATCGGGTCGGCACGCTATGATCTCCGGCCGACCAGATCACCCTCATCCTCGGCGCTTCGCGCCTTGACCTCTCCCGCTACACGGGAGAGGTCTCAGATACTCGGGCGAGGGTTTCGAACTCTTGCACCGCCAGCGTCTCCGCCCGCCGTTCCGGCGCTATTCCCGCCCTACGCAGCAGCGTCTCTCCGCCCAGCCCCTTCAACGCCCCACGCAGCATCTTGCGACGCTGGCCGAATGCCGCTGCCGTAACGCGCTCCATCTGCGCGAACAGGGCCGCATCCGGCTGTTCGTCGCGCGGTGTCAGACGCACCACCGCCGACCACACCTTCGGTGGTGGCACGAAGGCCGCTGGCGGGATGCGCAGCACAATCGCCACGTCGCACGTCCACTGCGCCAGCACCGAAAGCCGCCCGTACTCGCCGCTGCCGGGCGACGCACAGATCCGCTCTGCCACCTCCTGCTGGAACATGAGCGTCAGCCTCTCGAACGCCGCGGCCTGACGCAGCCAGCGCACCAGCAACGGCGAGGCAATATTGTACGGCAGGTTGGCCACCACTTGCCGCGGCGTGTCGACCACGAGCGCCAGGTCCACACCCATCGCATCCGTCGCCATCACTCGCAGCCGGCTCTGCGCGGCCGGCACCAGCTCCTCAATCGCCGCCACCGCGCGCGGATCGATCTCGATCGCAGTGACGCTGGCTGCATCGGATGCCAGCAGTGCTCGGGTCAGACCGCCCGGCCCAGGGCCAACCTCGATCACGTGCCGCTCCGACAGATCGCCGGCCAGGCGCACGATGCGCGCCGTCAAATTTGAATCGAGCAGAAAATGCTGTCCCAGCGAGCGGCGTGCGTCGAGACCGTGTCGAGCGATCACCTCCCGCAGAGGCGGCAGCGCGGTCACGTCCCGCTGGGGTGCCTGATCTGGATCGTGGCAGTACGCCGCAGCTCCGCCTGCAACTGCCGCGATGTCAGTTCCACCCGCCCCGCCAGGATGATCTGGCGCATTTCCGCATCGCTGATCGCCGCCAGATTCTTTTGCTCGCGAGAGCAAACAATGACCACGGCAATTCCATCGGTTGCCACCAGCGGCTCGCTGGCCTTGGTGTACGGCAACGTGGCAAGCAGTTGACGAAATGCCGCCGGATTGACCGACTCCAACTGCACGTCGCCGGGATCCGGCGGCCGGGTCGAATTATTGGCTTTCGCGACTTGCTCCATCTGGTCGCAGCTATGCACGCTGGCGCTGATGCTGCGTGCTTTCTCCAATACCTGACGCTGCTGATCGGTCGGTGCCTGTGGATTCAAGGTCGTGGTGAACGGCAGGAAGACCTGGCGCATCGACACCACGGTGCCGAAATCCTTGCCGATATCGCGCTTCGCTTGCACCGTCACGATGGAATATCCGCCGGGCACGCGAACCGGGTTGCTGATCGCGCCCACAGGCATTTGCGCGACCATGTCGGCCACGACGGGATCAAGCTGATTGGGCTGTACCCAGCCCATTTCACCGCCTTGCAAGGCCGTCTGCGTCTGGCTGAACTGGGCCGCTACCAGAGGAAACGGCGCGCCCTTGTGCAGCTCGTCGATCACGGTTTCGGCGAAACGTTCCGCGTCGGCCTGGTTGGCTGGATCCTCGACCGGGATAAAGATCTCACCAACGCGGTATTCCGGCTTGCCGGTCAGCTGGTCCTGCAGCCGCTGTTGCTCGGCCACCTGTGCGCTGGTCACCTGCGCCTGGTCGCCCAATTGCTGGCGCAGCACCTGCGTCCACCCGAGCTGCGTGCGAATCTGGTCCACCAGCGTGCTCAGGCTCACCCCATCGGACGTCAGCTTCGCGCGCAGCGTGCCCGGCGCCATGTTGTTGCGCTGCTCGATCTGGGTCATGGCCGCGGCAATGTCTTTGTCCGGGACAACGATCTTGCGGCGCTGGACCTCCTGCATGCGCAGCCGCTCATCGACGAGCTGGCGGAGAATCTGCGGCTTGAGCCGTTCCAGAATGTCGGAAGACAGCGGCAGGCCGGTGGACAGGGCAAACAGGCGGGTGCGGTTGTCCACGTCCACGTTGGTAATCACGTCACCGTTCACCACCGCAACGATATGGGTGGTTTCGGCCGGCGGCACCGGAACGGCGGCGGCGGCGACGGCCGTTGCCGGAAGCGCGGCGGCGCAGAACATCAGGCCCAGACACGCTGTCGCCGAGAGCGTGACTCGCCGCAGGTGGGGCGTCCGGTTACGCTGCAATGCACCAATTTTGATCATCAGATTGCCCGGTACCCAAACTGGCCCACCGTCTTGAAGGTAATCAGGAACAGTAGGACGGTTGAACCGCTGTCCCCATCTATGGAAGTATAGCGGCGATAGTACTTGAGATCCAGAATAATGCATTCATTCTCATAAATTGCGTCCGCGCCGACCGCCACCATCTGGTTGAAGGTCAGGTCGCGGCGGGCAAAGGCGCTGAACCGGTACTGCCCCCAGTTGGACGTGGCACTGAGCGTAACCTCATCGCGCGGCTGAAAGAAGCTGGGGTCCGTGGTCGGCGTGGGGGGCGGCGCCGAATCGAACAAGGTGTATGGATCGTAAGCGGTATAGAGGTACCCGCCGGCCAGGCGGAACTTGGGCACGCCAAACGACACTGTGGCGTCGGTCATCTCGGTATTGAAAGTCTGATGACTGAACCGGGCGCGCCACATCACGTCGAGCCAGGTGGTCGGCGCGAAATAGGCGTGGGTGACGATGTCCGACACCTCGTCGTGCAGGCCGGTATATTCCGGAAACAGGCTGTCCTTGTTGGTGCGGTAGGCCTGGCCGATGAAGCCGTCGAACGTCGTGCCGCCGAGATACCAGGTGCCTTGCAAGGCCGCGTTCAGGCGAATGCCGCCGTCCAAACGGTCGATGCCGTTGAAGCGGTTGAAGCCGAACAAATTCATGTCGGTGAATTCCAGGTCCAGACTGTCCTCGTTGGGGTACTTGTCGTTCTGGCTATCGCCGGTTTGTGGACCCACGACGAGTTGCAGATGCGGCTGGATGATCTGCGTGCCCCAGGCGCCGGAATCGCGCATGAATGGCCAGCGGACATCCACCGCCACCTGCGGCAAGGCGCGCGCATCATTGATCGTGTCGTGCGTTCCGAAATTCGGCTGCTCGTTGAAATGCGACGCATTATAGGCGGCGGCATCGGCATGCAGCGTGATCTTCCACAAGTCGCCAAGCGCACCGGTAAACGGCCGCTCCCAGTTCATGGTCAGCGCGGCGCGCTGCGTATTGGTGCCGTCCACGCGCATGACATTGAAATCGTTGGTGTAGAGCGAAAACCGTCCTCCCAGCGCATCCGGTTGCCCGAAATAAGCATACTGAAAGCGCGGCAGTACGACAGGCAGCTCGCTGTCCACGATGACGCTGGTCAGGCCTTGGTAGAACTGGCTGTCCACGCGCGCATAGGCGCCCTCGCCAAAGCCTTCGGCATAGATGTCCGACGTCAACAGGTTCGGGTCGAGGTTGAAGCCGTTGCCGAAATGGAAGTCCGTGACGAACTGTGAGGATGAGGCGCGGTTGACGTCAAGTCCCCAGCGCCAGGTGTCGTTGAGGTTGAACTGGCCCTTGACGGCGGCGGTAGCTTGCAACGAATCCTGGGTCGTGGGCGGCACGCCATTGATCGGATTATCGATGAAGTACGCGGCCGAGCCATCGGCCTCGAAATAGCCGTCGTTGAAGCGTCGGCGATATTCCGCCATCAGCTCGGCGCCCGCTTTCGTGGTCAGTACGGGAATGAACGTCACATCCGACTGGTCATCCAGCACCCAATAGTAGGGCTGAGCAATGAACGCGCCGAGGCTGCTGCTGTTTCCGATGGATGGCATCAACAGGCCCGACGCCCGCTTCACCGAAGGATCGGGTGCCGAGATATAGGGGAACCAGGCTACCGGCAGACCGAACATCTGCAGCGTGGCGTCGTAGAACTCGTCGCGCTTGTGTTCCAGGTCCTGCACCCCGGATGCGGCCGTGATCTGCCACAAGGGCGGCCGGGTTGGATCCTTCTTGCACAGGTTGCAGGGCGAATAGACGACGCGCGACAGTTCATTGATCTCGCCGCCGGTGCGGCGCGCGCCATTGGCGGCAAGCTTGCCGTTCTGCGTCAGCAGCGCACGAAAGTCCCGCAGAACGCCGTCTTTCATGTCCTGCGACAATTCGGCGTAGTCGGCGAACATCACCTCGCCGTCCGGTTCCATGAGCACGACATGCCCAGTCGCGGCGGTGGTGCCGGTGTTGCGGTCGAACACCACTTTGTCGGCGCGCAGGACATGGCCGTTCTGCCAAGCCTCCACGTGACCGGTGGCAATCACCAGGTTGTTCTGCTGATCGTACTGGACCTGATCCGCGCTGAAAGTAACCGGCTCGTTGCGGGACGGTGCGTTGTTGCCCGCCGCGCCGGTCAGCAGGCCAAGCTGCGCGTGCGCGGGCACCATCGGCTGCAGCAACAGCAGCGCGAGCGTACAGCCAAGAAGAGCCCGCTTCATGCCTAGCCGTCTTCCATGTGAAGTAACAGTGCGACTGCCAGCATCAGGCCCGATGCAGCCGGCGCCCAGGCGGCGAGCTCGACCGGCAAGGCGCCCGATTGGCCGAACTCCTCGGCGATTTTGGAAATCATGAACAGGGCGAAGCCGGCCGCTACGCCGCTGCCGATCATGCGCGCCACGCCGCCGCGGCGCGCCGGCCGCATGGAAAATCCAGCCCCCACCAGAGTCATCGTCGCGCACAGCAACGGAAGCGCCAGCAAGGATTGAAAATGCAGCCGATGCCGCACGCTGGAAAAACCCGACCGCCGCAGCAGCCGGATGAAACCGGGCAAGGCCCAGACCGACAACGTATCGGGCGAGGAGAAGCTTTCCTGCACCCGATCAACCGTCAGATCGGTCGGCAGGCTGACTTGCTCGATCGGACCGGGCGCCTGGTCCGGACGCAACGTGCGTGCATCCGCAAGAGCCCAATGTCCCGGATCCAGTACGGCGCGGGTTGCCTCGATGCGCGCCAGCAGTCGGTCGCCGGCATCCAGGCGGAACACGCTGACACTGCGCGCGGTGAGTCGCTTGCGTTGCAATTGAACATCGCGGGCATGGATGATGGCCACACCTTGGGGTGTCAGCGCGCGGTCCGACTGCCGCAGCCAAAGATCACCACTGTTCAGTGCCAGAGGTCCGCCGCCGACGCTCAAAAAGGTGTTTTCCAATTGCTCTGCGCGGGCGAACATAATCGAGGACAACGGGGTGCCGATCGTCACGGCCATTACCCCAAACAGCAGGGCGCAGAAAGTCGGGGCAGTCAGAAACTCCCACGCGGAAACACCAGCGGCGCGTGCGACGATCAGCTCCGAAGAGCGGGTCAGCCGCCAGAAGCACAGGATGCTGCCGAGCAATATGGCAAACGGCAATATTTGCAGTGCGAGATACGGCAGCCGCAGCGCCGCGACTTCCGTTATCAGCCCAAAAGTCGTGTCCGGCCGTGTCGCCGACCGGCGCAGCAGTTCCAGGAAGTCGAACAGCGACGTCAGGCCGGTCAAGGCGAGCAACATCGCCACGGTCGAGAGCACGAACTGCCGGGAGATGTACAGCGATAGCGTGATCGCGGGAGTCATGGCTCAGCTCGCCAGTGGCAGCGGGCGGCGGCGCCATGGCATCATCGGCGGCACCAGCAACAACCAGGCGCAAACGACACCGGGCAGCGCCGCTTGCGCCCAAATCAGTGGGATCAATGCGTTGTCCCGCGCGCCGATGTTACCGACCGCGAGGCCCAGCGCCAGCAGAACCACCATGGTTCCTACCGAGGCAAGCGGGCGCACCACCCCGCCATGCCGGCGGAACGCGCCGGTCAGCGAGAACAGCAGAGCGACGGCGGTGTAGGACAGCGCGCTGAATGGGCCTGCCAGGCGCTTATGTGCCTCGGCGCGCCAACGCGGGCCATCGATTTGCGGGATGTCTGTCGGCGGGTGAAGCAGCTGCGGGATCGAGGCCTCGCTCATGTCGAGCAAGCGTGGACCGTCCTGATGTGCACTGTCAGCGAGATCGAGAACATTTTCCCGAAACGTCAATATGTCCAGACGGCCGGTCTGCTTGTCGATCTCTTGCCGGCTGCCGTCGATCAGCAGCACGCGCGGCCCGGTCGGCCCTTCCAGAAGCCGCCCGCGCTCGGCCAGGATGGTCGCGGGGTTGTTTTTGTCGCGCTCATCATCCACGAGGATACCGTGCAGGTTGCCGTCTGGATCCCGCGACCGGATATAGACGGTCAGGCCGTCCGAAACCTCGGTGAACACGCCTTCCTGCACCAGGAACGCGGCGATGCGGTTGCGGATTTCCCACTGGAACTGGCGGAACGCTGCCAGGCTTGCGGGTACAACCCAGATGTTCAGCGCGTAGCAGGCCAAGGTTGTCAGGATGGCCAGAGCAAAGGCAGGGCGTGCGAGAGCGAAGGGCGACAATCCGGCCGCGCGCATCACTGTCAGTTCGCGGTCGCCGGCAAGTCGCTGGTAAACGAACTGCACCACCACAAACGTTGTGATGGGCAGGATGACGGCGACGAAACTCGGGATCAGCAGTCCGGTCAGGCGCAGGAATACGCCGAAGGACAGGCCGTGGTTCACAACCAATTCGACGAAGCGCAACGACTGGGTCAACCAGATCAGCGCTGTGAGACCGCTGGTCACGGCAAGGAGTGAGAACAGAAGCTGGCGGAACATGTAACGGTCCAGCCGCGTGCCGAAGATCGCGATCCGCATGGGCGCCTGACTAGCACCCCTTGAAGGCGATGGTGAAGGGCAGGTTCTTCGCCACGGCTATCGTCCCGGCCTGCCCGATGGCACGAGGATTCCCTGGTGCTCTGCCAGGCCCCAGCCGATCAGCAGGAACAGCCAGCCGGCGTTCGGCACCGTAAACAGGCCCGTGCTGGACGCGATGGGCCAAACCGCGATGCACAGTGATACGAACAAGCCGGCTTTGATCGGGCGGCCCGGCGCCTGCATGCCGCGGCCGATCCTGGCAAGCCATGCAATGCAGAGTGCGGCGAACAGAGCCACGCCGATCAATCCCGAGTCGGTGGCGATCTGCAGCCAGTAATTGTGCGGATGGATGCTGCAACTGTAGAGCTCGTAGATGTCGGTGACGGGAAGCCAGTCCAGGATTCGCATGTAGCGCGGGTCGAAGCAGTTGTTGCGGAACCCATCGAAGCCGAGACCGACCCACGGATGCGCCTGCACCATCACGATGGCGCGCTGGTAGAGGATGGCGTAGTGCTCGGACCAGAAATCGTCCATGCGGTGCAGGAACACGGTGACGAGCGTGTTGTATTCCTCCGGTGCTGCGACGCTGGCGATGGCAATTGCGGCGCCAAGCGCAATCACAGCGATGACCATGGGCCAACGGAACCCTGGCATGACCAAGGCGGCGATGCCGTATCCGAGCAATACCAGCAGCATGGGCATGCGCTGGCCGATCAGCGCCATGGTGAGCATCGACAGGATGAGTACCAGCCCACCAGCGAGACGATAACGCCATTGCGGCCGGGCGATCAGGGCCATCGCGGGGGGCAGGAACGCAGCGAAATAGATGGTTTGCAGGCTCAGGCCGGCGCGCGGGCCGGGAAGCGGCCCGGTCAACACGCCGTTGCCCCAGCGGGGATAGCCGAAGAGATTCGTCCCCAGCAGGAACTGCTGCCACGATTCGACAGCAATCCACACCGCGACAGCGACGATCACATACTGGAGTTGGCGCCGTTGCCGGCCGTCGGCCAGCACCCAGAATTCCAGGGCTGCGGCGAAAAGGAACAATCGGCTGAGGACCAGCGCTTCGATCAGCTCATGCGGCTGGCCGGTGATCACGGTGCAGAACAGCACCCAGGCCAGGAAGATCATCGCAAGGCGAACGTGAAGCGGGCGCAGCCATGCCAGGTCGCGCAAGGCCCAGCGGTTGATCAGGAACAGGATGGCGACCGTGGAAAGCAGCGCGTCCGCGACCGCACGCGTGTACAGCAAAACGGGCGGCAACAGCAGCGTTAAGCCCACGGCGATCTGGAACATGTGCCGTTCGGTGGCGCCCTGGCGCAACGCAGCCACGCCGGTGGAGCGAGCCGGGAGTGAACGGTGTGGAACGTCAGACATCAACGCGGTGCTGCATCATCTCGTACCTGACCGGCGGCAGATTGGCGCCGCGCGCGGCGGCAACGGATCGGCGGATTGCGCTCGTTGCTGATGCAGTTGCCATGCGCGTCGGCTTTCTCCGTGCCGGGGGAGCGGCTTTGTGCGCCACGTGGCGTGGGGGCGCAACATCCGCAGCAGGCACAGGACGCAGCCGACATCGTTCATATGAAGCCGCAATCACGTGTTGTAGCCGGCCCGGCGCACCAGGACTGCGGCAATGTTCACCCGAACACGCGCCGGCCAGCCTTCCAGGTGCCCAGCACCACGCCTTCCAGGGCGCGGCCATCGAACGGCGTGTTCTGCGCCTTGCCGGGCAGCTTACCGGATTCGACCTTCCAGGCGCGTTCGGGATGGAACAGGCACAGGTCCGCCTGGGTGCCCTTGGCCAGGCGAGCGGTGTCGAGGCCCAGCAGCCGGGCTGGCCGGGTCGTCAGCAACGCGATGGCCTGGGGAAGGGAGATCGTGCCGTTGTGCACCTGTGCGAGCGTCACGCCCAGCAACGTTGCCAGCCCGGTTCCGCCCGGCGAGGCCTGGGCAAAGGGCAGGCGCTTGTCGTCGGCGTCGCGCGGCTGGTGGTCGGAGGCGATGGCATCGATCGTGCCATCCACCAGCGCCGCGGCAACCGCGTGGCGGTCGGTGTCCTTGCGCAGCGGGGGGGACAACTTGGCGTAGGTGCGAAAGTCGCCGATGGCCGTCTCGTTCAGGTCGAAATAGGGCGGCGCGGTGTCGCAGGTGACGGCCAGGCCTTCGTCCTTGGCGCGGCGGATCAGCGTCAGCGCGTCTGATGTGGAGACATGGGCGAAATGTACCGCCCCGCCGGTCAGGCGTGCCAGGCTGATATCGCGCGCGACCTGGATCGCCTCGGCGGCGGCGGGGATGCCGGGCAGGCCGAGCCGGGTGGCCAGTTCGCCTTCCGTGGCGGCCCCGCTGGCGGCAAGGGACGGTTCTTCCGGGTGCTGCACGATGCGGGCGCCGAAACCGCGGGCATAGGACAGTGCCAGGCGCATCAGCCGGGCGGAGCGGAGCGTTTTGGCGCCATCCGTGAAGGCGACCGCGCCCGCTTCTCGCAGCAAGCCGAGTTCCGCCAGCGCGTCGCCGGCGCAACCGGTGGTGACTGCGGCATAGGGGAGGATGGTGAGGCTGCCGGTCTCTTCGCCGCGCCGGCGCATCAGGTGCACCAAAGCGGGGTCGTCGGTCGCAGGGTGGGTGTCGGGGAGGGCGGCGAGGGTGGTGATCCCGCCGGCCGCGGCCGCCTCGGCGGCGGAGGCGATGGTTTCGCGGTACTCGAACCCGGGTTCGCCAAGCGCGGCACGCATGTCGATCAGGCCGGGGCAGAGGACCGCGCCGTCTTGTTCGACGGTGCTTGCGCCGTCGGGACGGCCGAGATTGGCGCCGAAATCGGCGATGGCGCCGTCGCGCACAAGCAGGTCACCGAGGGTGTCGATGCCGGAGGATGGGTCGAGGAGCCGGACCTTCAGAAAGATTGTGTCGGCGGTCATCGCAGATACCAGACGCTCCCCCTCCCCCTGTGGGAGGGGGTTGGGGGG
>Ga0335072_10003261_pt1 | contig 24506 bp, 20 predicted proteins | sample Lox_Sample_21_FD_206725 | JGI IMG/M metagenome (GOLD analysis project Ga0335072, IMG submission 206725) | Soil microbial communities from Loxahatchee National Wildlife Refuge, Florida, United States - Lox_Sample_2.1 | ecosystem: Environmental > Terrestrial > Soil > Wetlands | place: USA... | reverse complement strand
CGGATAACGGCGCGCCCGGACTACGCCCGCACTACCACCCGGACTACTACGGCGCCTTCGTTCTCGATCCCGACGGCAACAATGCCGAAGCCGTCTGTCGTCTTCCCGAGGTCTGAATGAGCGAACCCTTCGATGTCATCGTCATCGGCTCCGGCCCCGGCGGCTATGTCTGCGCCCTGCGCGCCGCCCAGCTCGGCATGCGCGTGGGCTGCGTGGAGAAACGCGCCACGCTCGGCGGCACCTGCCTGAATATCGGCTGCATCCCCTCCAAGGCGCTGCTGCACTCGTCCGAGGAATACGACCACACCCGCCATGCGCTGGCCGATCACGGCGTGCTGGTCGACGGCGTGAAGCTGGATCTTGCGCGCATGCAGGCCCGCCGCGGCGAGGTCGTCACCGCCAACGTCAAAGGCGTCGAATTTCTGTTCCGCAAGAACAAGGTGACCTGGCTGAAAGGCACCGGCCGCATCATCGCCCCCGGCAAGGTCGACGTCGATGCCACGGTGCATGAGACGAAATCCATCGTCATTGCCACCGGTAGCGACAGCATGCCGCTGCCAGGCGTGGAGGTGGACGAAAAGCGGATCGTCACGTCCACCGGCGGGTTGGAACTCGACAAGGTGCCCGGCCACCTGGTGGTGATCGGCGGCGGCTATATCGGGCTGGAACTCGGCAGTGTCTGGCGCCGGCTCGGCGCCGAGGTCACCGTGGTGGAGTTTCTCGACAGGATCGTGCCGACCATGGACGGCGAGGTGGCACGCAACTTCCAGCGCATCCTTGCCAGGCAGGGGATGAAATTCCGCCTCGGCACCAAGGTCACCGCCGCGCGCGGCGGCAACAACGGCGTGACGCTGACGCTGGAACCGGCGAAAGGCGGTGCGGCGGAAGAACTGAAGGCCGACGTCGTCCTGGTATCGATCGGGCGGCGACCCTTCACGCAGGGACTGGGCCTCGACGCGGTCGGCGTCGAACTGGACGAACGCCACCGGGTGAAAACCGATGCCCATTTCGCGACCAACGTGCCCGGCATCTACGCCATCGGCGACGTGATCGCCGGGCCGATGCTGGCGCACAAGGCCGAGGACGAAGGCGTTGCGATCGCCGAGATCCTCGCCGGCCAGGCCGGGCACGTGAATTACGAGGTCATTCCGGGTGTGGTTTACACCTGGCCGGAGGTCGCCTCGGTCGGCCGCAACGAGGAGGAGCTGAAGGTTGTCGGCGTTGCCTACAACGTTGGCAAATTCCCGTTCACCGCCAACGGCCGCGCGCGCGCCATGGGCGAGACCGAGGGCTTCGTCAAATTGCTCGCCGACAAGACCACCGATCGCTTGCTCGGCGCGCATATCATCGGCCCGGAGGCCGGCACGTTGATCGAGGAGCTGGCGGTCGCGATGGAATTCGGCGCCTCGGCCGAGGACGTGGCGCGCACCTGCCATCCGCATCCGACGCTGGAAGAAGCGGTGAAGGAAGCCGCGCTGGCGGTGGAAGGCCGCGCGCTGCATATTTGAGGCAGCGCTTGCCGCGCGACGACGTGCAGGCCGCGTCCGTCATCGCGAGGAGCGCAGCCGCGCGGCCGTCCCGGTGGAACAGTACTGACGCACGAACGGGGTTGCCGCGTCGCTGCGGTTCTCGCAATAGCACCGCCAGTGGCAGCGGCCTTACGCAGTGATGGTGGAATTCGATCGATGAAACCGCTTGCTCTCACCATGGGCGATCCTGCCGGTATCGGCGGCGAACTGACGCTGCGCGCGTGGCAGGCGTTGCACGCCCGGCCCTGCCCGTTCGTCGCGTTGGATGATCCCGATCGTCTGACCGCCATCGGACAGCAGATAGCCTGCGACACGCCGATCCACGTCGTTGACGATGCCGTTGCCGCCATTGCGATCTTCCACCGCGCTCTGCCGGTGATCCCGGTCCCGCTGGCCACCGCGGCGAGTCCCGGCCGTCCCGACAAGGCCAATGCCCGCGCCGTGATCGGGTCGATCGAGCGCGCTACCGCGCTGGCGCAAAGCGGCGAGGCCGGCGGCGTGGTCACCAATCCGATCAACAAGGCCGCCCTGTACGAAGCCGGCTTCGCCTATCCCGGCCACACCGAGTTCCTGGCCGCGCTGACCGGCGTTAGCGGCAAAGAGATCATGATGCTGGCATCGCCGCAGTTGCGCGTGGTGCCGGTGACCGTGCATGTCTCGTTGCGCGACGCCATGGCATCGCTGACCACGGACCGGATCATCGCCGCCGCGCGCACGACGCATGACGCGCTGCGCCGCGACTTCGGCATCCCGCGCCCGCGCCTGGCGATTGCCGGGATCAATCCGCACGCCGGCGAGCAAGGCGCGCTGGGCGACGAGGAACGCACGATCATTGGTCCGGCGATCGTGGCTTTGCGCGGCATGGCGATCGACGTTTCAGGCCCCTGGCCGCCGGACACCATGTTCACCGCGGCCGCGCGGGCGAAATACGATGTTGCGATCTGTATGTACCACGATCAGGCGCTGATCCCGCTGAAGACACTGGACATGGATCATGGCGTGAACGTAACGCTCGGGCTGCCGATCATCCGCACCTCGCCGGATCACGGCACGGCGTACAACATCGCGGGCAAGGGCATTGCCGATGCCACCAGTCTGATCGCCGCGATCGAGCTTGCGGCGCAATTGATCGCGCCCGACGAAGCCGCAAGAGATCGAACTGCGAAGTCCCGAGGTTGAGGGCGATCGGGCGGTTGTTGCGCATTGCCTTCAACACGAATCGTTGCCCGATGATCGCGCCCATCGGCTACGCCCGTGGGAAACGCTCAGTGGATGACCGGCACGCTGATGCGCGGCGTTGTGCCTGACAGGATCCTGACTTCCTCGCCGGGATGCAGGTCGACGGTTTCCGGCTGGATGATCGCGATTGTCGATCCGCCCGCGGTACGCACGACCAATTCGTACAACGGCGTGGCGGGTAGATCGTTCCGCGGCTGAGCAGCGGAGAGCAGAATCTGTACCTGCTCCGGCGAATCCGCCGGCACCGGATGTATGGCAAGGATGGTGCCGGACTGGCCGGAAAACGCCGCCTGCGCCTGTCCTTGCTGCACCGGCGCCACCTGCCGTGCCGGCGGCTGCGGCGGTGCCGCGCAGCCGGCGAGAATCGCAAAGGCCAGGAAACCTGTCGTTCGCAACGGCATCGTTTGGATTCCGCCAGATCGGGCGTATTGCGGAATCGAGCAAATTTCGTAACCAGATTCAAGCCAGATTGCTCAGCGCAGCCTGGGTCAACAACACTCTTGCAGCGAACCTCGGTTTCCTTTAAGGGCTTACGAGCTATTCCTGACTGCCCACCTGAAGCGACGGCCGTCCGGCCGCCGTGCCCTCCGGCCATTGCGGCCGCGCCACGACGGAGGCCCTTCGGATGCCCCGCTTGTACCGTGCTGTCCGGTCGTCAGCCGCATTTGGCGCGCTCGCCCTGCTTGCCGCCTGCGCTTCGCACGTCCCCGGCCCCTCGGCGAGCCAGGAGGCCGCGAGTTATGCCGCGCACGCGCGCAACGACTACGTGCCGCCCGGGCCGCCGGAAGATCCGTGGGGGCCGTATATCCGTAAGGCCGCGGCACGATTCGACGTGCCGGAGCTGTGGATTCGCGCGGTGATGCACGTCGAATCGAACGGCCAGGAATACCTGAACGGCCAGCTCACCACGTCGGGCGCCGGCGCCATGGGGCTGATGCAGGTGATGCCGGCGACCTATGACGAGCTGCGCCAGCAATACAATCTGGGCGGCGATCCGTATGATCCCTACAACAACATCATGGCCGGCACGGCCTACATGCGGGAGATGTACGACATCTACGGCTCGCCCGGCTTCCTCGCGGCCTACAATGCCGGGCCGAACCGGCTGGATGACTACCTCAGCAACAACCGTCCGCTGCCGGACGAGACCCGGCGCTATGTCGCGATGATCGGGCCCGAGATCGTCGGCGTCGAGCCGGCCCGGCGCTCGCCCGCGGAGCAATACGCAATGAACGCGCTGCCGATCGATATCCCGCCGGGCATGCGCTATGGCCGCTCGGTGCAGTTTGCCAGCCAGTATGGCGGCGGCGGTGGCCGCGTCCCGGCGCCGGCCCGCGTGCAGGTGGCGCAGTTGCCGGAGCCGCCGCGTCCCGCCCCGCAACATGCCGCGGCGCCGCAGCAATTCGCGCTGGTGTCGCCGCCCCCGCCGCCGCCGTCGCGTGGCTTCCACCTGATCGAGGCAGCCAACGCCGAGTCGATCCCGTTCCGCCGCTACACGCCCGAGTCGACGGGCGGCACCTGGGGCATTCAGGTCGGCGCCTTCGTCAGCGCGAAGCAGGCACACCTGGCGGTGGGCAATGCCCGCGAGCATGCGCATCTCGAGCTGGCGGTGGCGCATCCGGCCGTGTCCAGCGTGCGGGTCGCGCACGGCGTGCTGTGGCGCGCGCGGCTGACCGGGCTGTCGCGTGAGGCGGCAGCGCAGGCTTGCTCGCGCCTGAGCCATGCGCGGATGGGCTGCGAGGTGCTGTCGCCCGATTCGCAGATGTAGTCTCGCACCGAGAGCACAATCGGACGGTCACGACTCGGCGACAAAAGACTCCCCGCCCACCTCCGCCACCAGCCAGTCCCGGAACGCCCGCACATGGCGATCCCGCAGCGCCTCGGGTCGGGCGACGAACCAATGTGCCTCCAGCCGCTCCAGCGGCGGTGACGGCGCGACCTCCGCCAGCATCCCGCCCGCCAGCAGATCAGCGACGAGGTGGCGGTCCACCACCGTGGCCCCCATGCCGCCCATGGCCGCCTGCACCGCCAGCGCGCGCGTTTCGAACGTCAGCACCGGAGCGCTTTCGGGCAGACCCAGCGCCTTGACGACCAGCGGCCAGTCATCGTCCCGCGTGCGCGCGGCGAGCCGGGACATCGCCCCTGCCCCGCCTTGCTCCGCCAGCAGCCGCGGGTTCGCTACCAGCACCGGGCGCTCGCGGAACAGCAGCGTGGCGGCCAACCCCGGCCAAACGCCGCGGCCGTAGCGGATGGCGCACTCGAACGGCTCGGCGGCAAGGTCCACCGGCCGCATCCCCGTCGCCAGCAGCAGCCGCACGTTCGGATGCCGCGCCTGGAAACGGGCCAGCCGCGGCACCAGCCACAGCGTGGAAAAGCTGGTGAGCGCCGATACGCGCACGTCGCCGCTGCGATGCCGCGCCTCGTCCACGGCGAGATCGATCGTTTCGAACGCGCCGCCCAGGCGGCGGGCCAGCCGCGCACCTGGCTCGGACAGCGCCGCCCCCGGTCCGCGCCCGGAAAACAACGCGAACCCAAGCGCTGCTTCCAGGTCACGCAGCAGATGGGAGACGGCCGAGGGCGACACATGCAAGCCGCGTGCGGCCTCGGCGATGCTGCCGGCACGGGCGACTTCGGCGAACGCGCGCAACGCCCGGAGCGACGGGGTGAACATGAGAAAACCTCACGATGCCGCGGAGCGATCTCACTACCGCCGTCTCATGCTCTGGGCCAGGATCGGCGGGCATGAGCAGGAGCAGGAGCAGGATTCATGTGGAAACCGCACTATCAGCAATTCGCCGCCTATAACCGCTGGGCCAACCGCCGGCTGTACGAGGAAGCGGCTGTCCTGCCGGATGCCGCACGCAAACGCGAGATCGGATTGTTCTTCAAAAGCCTGCACGGCACGCTGAACCACCTGGTGGTGGCGGACCGCGTCTGGCTGCGCCGCCTCACCGGCGAAGGTCCCGAGCCCGCCCGCCTGAACGAGATTCTGTTCCAGGACTTCGCCGCGCTGCGCGAGGCGCGGGAGGCGGAGGATGCCCGGATCATCCGCTTCGTCGACAGTCTCGTCGAGCAGGATTTCCCGGCGACATTCGAATATCGCACGCTGGCGGGAAAGGCCTACGCGCAACGGCGCTGCGACGCGCTGGCGCATTTCTTCAACCACCAGACGCATCACCGCGGCCAGGCCCATGCGGCGCTGACGATTCTTGGCGTGCCGGAACCGGCACCGCTCGATCTGCTGGCGATGCAGCGGGCGTGACACGGCCGCGGCCCGCGCACGCTTGCGGCACATTGCCCGTCGGCTGCGCGTCTCCGCATCGCGGCGGCGCAGCGTCGCCTGCTTGCTCACTGCGCCGCCGCATGGTTGCCTGAGGCGGTTGGTCAGGCAGGAAATGATGCCGATGCTGCAAACCTATGAAGGCGGCTGCCATTGCGGCCGGGTGCGGTTTCGTGCGCAAGCTGATCTCGCAACCATTGGGGAATGCAATTGCTCCATCTGCACCAAGAAGGGAATCCTGCACCTGGTGGTGCCGCTGGATCGCTTCACCGTGCTGCAAGGCGAGGACGCGCTGACCACCTATCAGTTCGGCAGCCACGTCGCGAAGCACACCTTCTGCCGGCATTGCGGCATCCACGCATTCTATGTGCCGCGCTCGGACCCGGACAAGGTCAGCGTCAATGCCCGCTGCATCGACGGTATCGACGACGCCGTGCTGCACCCGTCACGCTTCTTCGATGGCCGGCACTGGGAGGAAGCGATGGCCGCGCGGCGCGCCGCGGCAGCGGGTGCGTGAGGCCGTTGCCAGGAGCGCGGCGGCGAAGCCGCGCCGACCACGGTTTTGAACGTTTCGCGCGTCAATCGGCCGGACTTGCTTCATCGCCCGGATGCCCGCGATGACGCCGCACAGCCGCGGTTACCGTCCCCCGCAGGCACGGTTGATCGCTTGCAGATGTTTCCGTGCCGCCAGCGCGGTGTCCATTTCGATCGCGCGATAACGTTCGATCACCGCCTTCCCCGCCGCCGTCAGCACGGCGCCGCCGCCGCCGCTGCCGCCCGCCGCGGTTTCCACCACCGGCGTGCCCAGGCTTTGGTTCAACTCCTCCACCAGTTCCCAGGTCCGGCGGTAGGACATGCGCAGAGCGCGGCCGGCGGCGGAAATTGAGCCGGAACGCCCGATCTCCTCCAGCACGGCAACCTTGCCGGGGCCGATCCTTGCGCCGGACGCAAGATCCAGCCGGATGCTCAGCCGGTCGCCGGTCTTGGACGAATCCCCGATTTTGGTTTTGCGCTTCGCCATGGCGGCGGTAGCCAAACACACCAAACCGGCGCAATCAATTGCCGATACGGCCTCCGGTACCGCTCAGCTTCGCCGAGTGCCAGGGTTCCCACTGTTCGCAGCCCACAAGGCGCGCCAGCCGGTGCCTCGGCTGCATCAAATTCGCGCGTCATCAGACATGCGCCCTGGCGCGCCTAAATCCTGGCGCGCGTAAGTCCTGGCGCGCGTAAGTCCCGGCACGCGTAAGTCCCGGCACGCGTATGCCCCGGCACCCGGCGCGACGCGCGGCGCTGCCAGGACGCCGCCGTGTTCAGCCGGCGATGATCCGGTCCACTGCCGACAGGTCCTCCGCCGTAAGCGCCCAGCCTCCCGCCTTCACATTCTGCTCCAATTGCTCGGGCCGGGTCGCGCCGGCGATCACGCTCGCGACCGGCGCCTGCGCGAGCAACCAACTGAATGCGAGTTCGAGCAAGGTGTGCCCGCGTTGTTCCGCGAAGTCCGCCAGCACTTCCGCCGCCGCCCAGTTCCGATCGGTCAAATAACGATCGGCCAGCCGCGCCGTATTCGCCAGCCTTGTGCCGGAGGGCAGCGGCATATTGCGGCGGTACTTGCCGGTCAGCAATCCGCTCGCCAGCGGAAAGAACGGCAGCAGCCCCAGGCCGTATTGCAGCATCGCCGGCCGGAGCTGCGGTTCGACCACATCGCGGACCAGCAGCGAATACTCGTCCTGGCACGATACGAATGCAGCGAGGCGATGCATGCGCGATGTCCACTGCGCTTCCACCACCTGCCAGGCGGGGAAATTGGAGCACCCGATGTAGCGCACCTTGCCCTGACGTACCAGGTCGTCCAGCGCGCGCAGCGTTTCCTCGATCGGCGTGCGCGGGTCCAGCGCATGGATCTGATACAGATCGATCCAATCGGTACGCAGCCGGCGCAGGCTGTCCTCCGCCGCCTGCATGATGTAGCGGCGCGAGGCGCCAACCTTCACCCCCGCGTCGTCCATCGGATTGCCGAACTTGGTGGCCAGCACGATGCGCTTGCGCTCGTCGCCGAGCACCTGGCCCATCTCGGCCTCGGACCCGCCGCGATTGCCATAGGTGTCGGCGGTATCGAAGAACGTAATGCCGAGATCGAGCGCCTTGTGAATGACCGTACGGGTGCCTTCCAGATCGATGCGGCCGCCGAAATTGTTGCAGCCCAGCCCGATGGCGGAGACGCGCAGGCCGGAGCGGCCGAGGTTACGGATTTCCATGTTGGCGGGTGCCTCGCGAGGTGCGGCAGGAAGCCTGCCCGGTCGCGCCGCCATGCGCAAACACCGCCGCGCAACCTCGCCCGAGCGAAACGCGGGAACAGCGTTCCATGCGCTGGCAGAGGCGCTCTTATGCTGCCCGATTGCCGCGCGACCAGCGGCGGTCGATGTCGTCCAGGCAGGCGTACATCGCTCCCGGCAGCCGCTCGACCACCGCATCGAGCCGCGCCACCAGCGAGGCCACCGCGTCGCGATCGTCGCGCGTCGCCGCGTCGGCGATCTCTTCCAGCAGCTCGCCCAGCGCGAGCGCGCCGCAGGTCTCCGAGCGGCCACTGAGCTCCTCGCAGCAGCGCAGGATCGCTTCCACCTCCCAGCCCGGAAGCAGCTCGCACAGCCGGCGGCAACGCGCGGCGGCATCGGCCAGGAATTCGGCAACGCCGGCGCGTGCGCGGTTGATGCCGACCACCGCGACCATCTCTTCCATATAGGCGAGCGACACGTCGGCGACGTACGACTCGGCGTCCGCGGCCGACGGCTTCGCCGCTCCGGACGGCAAGGCATTGCCGATCGCGCCTTGCAGGCATTCGGTCAGCCGTTCGAGATTCGCCGGCTTTTCCAGCACCGCGGTCAGGCCCGCCTCGGTGCAGCGCTGCCGCAGTCGGGTTGCCTGCCAGGCGGTCAGCGCGATGATCGGCATCTGCGCGCCATGTCCGCCAAGCGCGCGGATCCGGCGCGTCGCCTCGAAGCCGTCCATCCCCGGCATCTGCAAATCCATCAGGATGGCGTCGAAACTGTCGTGCCCGGCCAGCCGCACCGCCTCCTCGCCGGAACCGGCGGTGAACACCGCGAAGCCGCGCCGGGTCAGCGCCGCCACCAGCAGGGTTCGGCTGGCCTGATCGTCGTCCACCAGCAGCACGCGCCCGCCGCTGCCGGCGGACAGGTTGGGCGTCAGCACGTCGAGCGACGGCCGCTGCGACAGCAACTGGCGCGCCACCGTGGCGACCTGGTACGGATCCGCCGGCGCCGGCACGATCGCGTCCACTTCCGCGACCTCGCCGCCGCCGCCCACCCAAATCAGCGCAGCCCTGCTGCCGAACGCGGTATGGCGCAGGCGGATCACGAAGACCTCGCCCGGCATGCCCGGCAGGTTGCCCTGCAGCACCACCAGGTCCACTGCGCCGCGCTGCGCTTCCAGCCTCTCGGCCAGCGCCAGGCCCAGGTAGCCGTCGGGCGCGGTCTCCACCAGCAGGCCCAGCTCGCCGAGCTGCGCCGACAGCGCGCGCCGCGCCGGACCGTCGTCGGCCACGATCAGCGCGGTGCGGCCGGCAAACGGCAGGCTGCGCTCCTGCACCGGCTGCCGCTCCGCCGGGCATTCGAACGTGAACTCGCTGCCGACACCAAGCGCGCTCTCCAGCGTGATGCTGCCGTTCATCACCCGGGCGTTCTCGCGGCACAGGGCCAGGCCCAGGCCCAGGCCGCCTTGCCCTTGCTCGGACTGATCCTGCGCCTTGCCGCGGCGGAAGCGCTCGAAGATTGCCTCGCGCTCGCTCGGATCGATGCCGGGGCCGGTGTCGGACACCGCGATGCGCAGCCGGCTGTGGTCGTCCGCGACGACCGCCGAGGCGCGGATCTCCACCCGGCCGCTCAGCGTGTATTTCACCGCGTTGCTGGCAAGGTTGAAAACCACCTGACGCAGCCGCGACGGATCGACCAGCCACTGCCCGCGCAGCAGATCGTCGCAGCGGGTGTGCAGCTCCAAGCCCTTGTCGCGCGCCAGCGGACGCAGCAGGTCCACCACATCCTGCACCAGGGCACTCACGTCGACCGGCTCGCACACCACCGCGCCGCGCGCGTTCTCCTCGTCCGACACCGCCAGCAAGCCGTTCAGCATGCCCAGCAGAGCGCCGCAGCTTCCATGCACCCGCTCCAGCCAGTCGCGCTGCTCCTGTTCCAGTTCGCCATCGAGCAACAGCGCGCAGGTGCCCATGATGCTGGCCATCGGCGTGCGGATGTCGTGGCCAAGCGAGGTCAGCACGCGGTCGAGGTTGCGGCAGGCATCCGACAGGGCCGCCTGGGCGGCCGCGCATTGCGCCAGCGCCGTGGCTTCGTCGGTGATGTCGCGTCCGGTGCAGGTGAACGCGCCCGCGGCATCCGGCCGCAACGAGAGGCGCCACGCACGGCCGTCCACGGTGACGCGCAACTCGGCGAGCGCCGTACGCTCCCGCAGGGCGGTGGCAAGTTCCTCGCCGGCACCAGTGTCCGCCGGCAATCCCAGCGCCGAAAGCAAATGCTGCCCGACGGCGCCGCGCAACGCGGCCGGGGGCACGCCGTGCACCGCGGTGATCGCCCCGGCCGCATCCAGGTGCCCCTGCCAGTCCGCGCCAAAGCCGCTCGGCTCGGCGCCGTCCAGTTGCTCGCGCCGGCGGCCAATGGCGGCTCCGCACAGGCAGATCAGCCACGCCGCGATCAGTGTGCCGCCGGACGCGATGATCGGCGCGTCCAGGATGTGCTGCGGCAGGGCAATGCTGGTCGGCAGGGTGGCCGTGACGGCCGCGGCGATGGTGTGCAGCGGCGCGGTGCCGATCCAGCTCGTGGGCTGGCCGAACCAGGCGAGCATGGAAAGCATCAGGCGCTGGCTGCTGCTGGATTCGGCATCCGGGGTGCCGGGTTGGCCGGGGGCCGGGGCTGCCAGCACACCTTCCACGCCCCCCACCAGCGCAAGCGCGACCTGTGGCGGCAGCCAGTGCGGCCCGATCAGGCCCGCCAGCATGCTCTGCGGCAGCACGGCGCCGATCACGCCGACCACCGTTCCGGCCGGATCGGCCACGGCGCGCGTCAGGATCAGGCCGTCATTCATCCCCAGCCAGGATGCGTCCAGACGCTGCGGCTCCAGCGCGCCGGCAGGGGTGCCGACCGCCCGGTGGAACCAGGGGGTATCCCCGACCTGCGCATCCTGCCGCGCGAACGGCGTGGAGGCGGCGATCAGGTGCCCGTCCGGCCCGAGCATGAAGGTGGTTGCCGCAGGCAGCAGCCCCTGCAGGCGCAGCACCCGGTCGGTCTGCTGCAGCCGGTCGGCGGCGGTGAACTCGGACGCAGGGACCGCCTGAATTTGCTCGGCGAACCGGGCCAGGGTCGCATCGATGCTGGCGGCGACACCCTGGGCGGTGAGCGTCGCCCGCTGCCCGGCGCCGCGGCCGGTATGCGACAGGTCGGCGCCGACCAGGATCACCCAGCCGCCAAGAAACAGCCCCGCGCCGATGGCCAGGCTCACCACGACAACAAGGCGCGGGATCAGCGCGCGGACCGGAACCAGAAGTTTCACGATGACCTACCTTAGAGATGCTGCATGCACCCTCATGCGCTGCGGGATGGTTACAGGCGGCGGCCCCGATCCCGCCCCTGCCGGCTCACAATCACATGCCGGTCACACTGTGGCGCGCGCACACGAACCAGTCCCGGCCGGCCGCGCCCGATTCCGGCAAAGACAAGGTGGGCAGGCCGGATTCTGCCGGGCCGGCCTGCAATGTGCCGCCGCTTAGCAACATCAGGACCAGGCCGAGCGAGGTGTCGTTGCGCGGCAGCGGGAAGACCGCCTGGTGGGGGCCGGCGGCGCTGCCCCGGATCAGCCAGTGTCCGGCCGGCCCGTTGAAATGGAGGGCCAGCCGGTCCGGCGGGGGCGCCGGGAAGGCAAGGATCAGGCGGATCGGGCCCGTTGGCCGGACGGTGACCAGGAGGCTGGCGGCACCGCCCCTGGCGAGCATGGTGCAGGCTTCGGGTGTGACCGTGAACGACCAGGCGGCCCGCAGAACCGGGCGCGTGACCGGCGGCGGCGGCGGTGGCGGCAGGGGCGCGGGCGCAGCCGGAGGCGGCGGCTGGGCCGGTGTGCAACAGGCCAGGGCCAGTGCGATCGGCACAGCACGCATAGCGCGGAGGCAGGAATAGCCGAATCGGCGATGGCGGACAAACATGCAGATAGAGACCTAGCACAATCCGTTGAATGCTGCGCTGCCAGGTATTGTATCTTTCCGCGGCAACGGGTCGCCCGGCCCCAGGCGGCGTTCCCGGAGATGGCTCCCAATAGTGCCGCCATCGACGGCTGACGGGTTCCTCGCTTTCGCCGCGATTATATGCCGCGAGATCAATGGCGCGGCATGCTCGATCCTGACCAGAACGAAGTGACCCCTTGCGGTTGTCGGGCCGCGGCACTTATAGAACGCGTCACCGTGGCAACGAACTCAAGCTGTTGCTCATCACGCGTCGTGAACAGGCGTGGGGATTCTCGTCGCCGAAATACGATCGCCCGTTCGATCCGCTCCTCGCCATGCTCAAGGAGATTTCCGACCCACGCCGGGCCGAGGGATGCTGCGCCGCAACGCGACTGCAACGTTCCGTCAGGACGGCTACGCCGCCGCTCTCGCCGGCCTCGATGCCTTGTTCGAGCGGAGTTTCAGTTGAAAGTATTCAACAACCTCGAGCGTCTGCCTGATTGTCATGGTGCGCACCGCGCCAGCGCACATGCTTAGTACTCTGTTTCGTAAATACGGTGACGTATTTTTGAACGCGTGGTGGCGCGCGGGACGCGATGGTCCGAATATTGGAACCGCAGATGACGCGATCAACGCGGATAAAACCGTGCCGTACGCTCTATCCGCGTTCATTTGCCTTCATCTGCAGTTAGAATGTTCTTCTGCGGCAGGACCGGACGACCCTGCTTGACTTGACAAGAATACGTCACGGAGTTTATGAATCCACCACTTACTCAGTAGTCGGTAAGTCAGGCGACAATGGCACATGAAAGATGCAGTCCACGACTATCTACTGAACTGAACCTGTCACCCTACTTGCCGACCGCTGAGTAGTTAGGTAGCTGGTCGCGCAAGATGCTGGTCGCGATTGTCGCGTGCTCCACCACGCGCTGCGGCCGGCTTGCCGCCAACTCTTCAACCCGCTCAGCTGCTCGCAACAGTCGCGCCTGCGTCCCGACCATCCGTGCGGTCTCTGCCACGCGGCGATAGTCCGCCGCCCTTGCCGGCGCCTGCGCAGTGGAAAACGCTGCAACACGCGGTGGGCATGACCCGCATTGCAGCATCGGTATAATATCGTGACCTGGCTGCAAAATAGTTACGTTCGCCGGAGGCAGGCGCCCGAAGTGTGACCAGGTTCACTCCGCTGATCCGCGGTCCATTATATCACCTTGGGCATGACGCACTCAGAAGACCTTTCTGGCCTCACCGCCGCTGCGTTACGGCGACTTGCCCGCGAATTGAGGCACCAGGCGCGGAAGCCATATGTTGCTCATAGGGAACGGGTGTCATTATTATTGCGCGCTGCCAAAGCGGCCGAGGTAGCCGAAATAAAGGACCCTTGGTTGGTGCCTGCCAAAGGGGGCAACGGTGTTTCTCCTGCGTGGCAGATCAATAGGTCCGTTGCCAGGTCGCCGGCTACTGATACCTTCCCGACACCTATACCGTGGTAGTCATTCATGATGGACGGCGGTTTTTTCATCCCTCCCGACGATAGCGACGACCGGACGCTGCTCGCGCTGGCTGTTGTCATCCGTGCTGCACTTGCGGACGGAATTGACCCGTACTCGGTGATCAGCGTTCTCGCCGAGGGCACAGCGTATGCCGTCGGCACTCACGTTCCGGCAACCGAGCGCAGCATAGCAGCCACTGCGGTCTTGGCGATGCTCTGCGGCCGCATGGAAGCGCTGGGAGCGATCTAGCCCCACGCGGAAAGGCGTGCCGCGTTCTGTTGCCTGGATCCCGGTTGGCAGCAGCGGCACCGAACCGCCGCCCGGTCTTGGACCCATGGCGACGGGTGAGCATATTGAGCGTCATGCGACGACCACACCCGGATGACGAATGGCATCTTGGGCGCGGGAGGGCTTGGTCGGCACGACACGTCAGACGGGTCTCGCGTCCGAACCTGGCATTCGCTCAATGGTATTCGCGGCAACTTGACTGGAGTGAGAGCGATCGAATGTTTCGCGGACAACTCGCGCCAGATCACGCTGGCGAAAAGGCTTCTTGAGGAGGCGGCACCCCAGCGCCATGAAACGCTGTTCCCGGCCCTGGATTTCTGAGTAACCGGATGTCAGAAGGCAAAGGAGGCGCGGGCTGCATGCCACAGCCCATTCGGCGAGTCCAATTCCATCCAAACCGCCGGGAAGCACGATATCCGTGAACAACATGTCGACTGCCCTGTTGATGCTGAGCACATTCTTGGCCGCTTCGGCATCGGAGGCCTCGAATACGCGGTAACCCAGATGGACAAGCTGTTTAACGGTTACATATCGCAGTCGCGGATTGTCTTCGACGACCAGAATAGTTTCCAGCGATCCGGGTTCAATGCTGCTGCGATTTGAAACCCTGGTCCGCGGCAACCGCGGCGCATGCTTGGTCGTGCGCGGCAGATAGATGCTGAAGGTCGTTCCTTGACCGGATTGGCTCTGTGCGGCGATATGTCCCCCGGACTGCTCGACAAACCCGCGCACCATCGCGAGCCCCAGGCCCGATCCTTTGCCTTGATCTTTTGTGGTGAAGAATGGATCGAAGATCTTATCCATCACGCCCGGAGAAATGCCAGCGCCTGTGTCAGATACCAGCAGAACCACATAGGCACCGGGAGCCAGGCCCGGAGAGTCCGACTCGTCACCGCCTGAGATATGTACATTCCGGGTCGAGATCGTGACTTCGCCTCCCTGCGTCATGGCATCGCGCGCATTGGCTATGAGATTGGTCAGGGATGCTTCCATCTGAGTAGGGTCGATCAGTACCTTCCACAGGTCTGAAGCGAGATGTAGATCCAGCGTGATGTTCTCACCGAGCAACCGTGCCAGAAGACGCGACATGGAACCTATCAGCTCGTTCAAGTCCAGTACTTTTGCCTGCAAAGGCTGGCGGCGGGCATAGGCCAGCAATTGATGCGTGAGCTCGGCACCATGCAAGGCGCCTGCAAGGGCATCTGCGCGCAACTCTTCGGCGGCTGTGGAACCGGCCGTGTAGTCTTGCAGGAGTTCAAGGTTCGCGACCACGATTCCGAGCACATTGTTGAAGTCGTGCGCAATTCCCCCGGCAAGGTTGCCTATTTCCTGCATCTTCTGTGCGTGGATGAGCTGGCGTCGGGCCAGTTCCTCCTCAGTGATGTCCTGTGCAGTCCCAACGACATGGCGAATCGAACCGTCGTGGTCAACGATGGCCTGTCCCTCATATCGAAGCAGGCGTATCCGGCCGCTGGGTTGAGTGATGCGCACATCGATCGGCCCACGAGCGACTCCCGCCCTCAAGTCATCTCGAAAGCGCCGTAATTGGGGTTCGTCATCCGGATGGACAAAGGCAGCAACCGCTGAAGAGGTTGGAACGAATGTGTCCGGCGACAGACCGCGGAGCCGGTACATCTCTCGAGACCAGATGTAGCGATTGGCCGCGACATCGTACTCCCAACTGCCAATTCTTGCGATTCCCCGTGCGTGATCAAGGCGCTCTTCGGTCCGTTTTCTGGCAGCGATTTCGCATTTCAGGTCGCGCCAGCGGCGCAGGGAAAACAACAGCGCGCCTACTCCGAGCGCCAAGGCGCCCAATAGGATATCATCAAGTTCGTATTCCGGATGGGCGGCCACAAAATGAAAGAACGTTGTGCCGATGCCACTTTGGTCGATCCAAATGCAGACAAGTGCCGCCGTCAGGCCAATCAGCCACGCCTCCCTGGTAGCCGATCCGGCGCGCAGCAGGGTTTCCAGCAGTTTTCGCACGCACCCTGTCGCGGTGCGTTCGAAATAGGCCAGTTTGCGTGAGGCGGAAATGTTCTCAGCCACCATCATGACCGATCAGGTTTGATTGGCGCCACATGGCTCAGGCGGCCGATCGTCTGAGTCTGGGCACGATCGATGCCACGGTTCTGCGAAGGGATTGCCCGCCCACTTGCGGCGCGCTCACCCTCCCGTGCGTCCAATTTACCCGGCCGGATGACAAATTGCCATACGACAACTTATGGAAAATACCACGCCTGACAGTGTTCCGTCTCGTTCACGAGACCGCCCGCCCCGCCTGCCGGACCCTACGCCGAGCCAGGCGTCGCCTCCCCCAGATCCCACCAGATCCCGGCAAATCCCGCGACGCCCTCCCGCGCCGGCGCAATGAGAAGATGCTCGTCCGGCCCGTGCTGCTTGCAGCCGTTATAGCTGTGCGGCACCCAGACCAGCGGCACCCCCAGATGATCCACGAACACATCGCCAGGCAGCCCGCCCGAGGCGTTCGGAATCACCTGCACATGCCGGCCCAGGGTCCGTTCCATGCTGGCCACCGTCCATTGCACCCACGGCGCCGCGGGGTCTGTGCGGCTGGCCGGCATGCGCACGCCGGCATTTTCCACCCTCACCTCGGGAAAGCCCGCCGCATCCAGATGCCGCCGCAACGCGGTCTCGAACAGTGACGGGTCGCTGTCCACGGTGTAGCGGATCTGGCAATGCGCGCGGGCATTGGGGGCCACCGCGTTCACCGGATTCTCCGGCCGCCCCGACACCATCGCCAGCACGATAAAACTGTTCCAGCCATAGATTTTCTCGGCCGGAGTCAGGCCAGGCTCGCCCCAATCGTCGTCGATCGTCGCGGCCTCGCCGCCGCCGCCCAGCGGGCAGCCCGCCAGCACCGCCCGCACGCTCGCCGGCACGCCGTTCCGAGGCAGCCAGTCCCGCACCAGGATTTTGCCCCGCCGGTCCATGATCGACCCGATCGCATGCGTCAGCACCACCGCGGGATCGGTGGTCAGGCCGCCCCAGTGGCCGGAGTGCACGCCGCCAGGGCGCAGATCCACCACCAGGTCGAAATGGTATGTGCCGCGCGTGCCGGTGGCGATGGTCGGCACGTCAGGCATCACCCGCGGCCCGTCGCTGGCGATCAGCACGTCCGCGGCAAGCTCGTTGGTCCGTCCCGCGACGAACTCGCGCAGGCCCAGCGAGCCGCGCTCCTCGCTGGTCTCCAGCACCAGCTTCAGGTTGAATCCGAGCGTCCCCCCGCGCTCGGCCAGCACCGCCTCCAGCGCCGACAGGTTCAGCGCGTGCTGGCCCTTGTTGTCGGCGGTGCCGCGACCGTACCAGCGGTCGCCCTCGGCGGTCAGCGCCCAGGGATCGAGGCCGGCGCGCCATTGATCCTCCAGCCCGCGCACGGTGTCGCCATGGCCGTAGGTCAGCACGGTGGGACGCGAGGCATCCTCGATGCGTTCCGCGGTCAGGATCGGACCGAAGCCAGGCTGCGGGTTCGCATGCACGGCGACGCCGAATCCCATCCGCTCCAGCCACGGCCGGATCGATTGCTCCAGATAGCGCCGCACGTCGGCTTCATGGCCCGGGTCCTGCGACGTGCTGGGCACCGCCACCAATTCCGCCAGACGGTCACGGAAGCCGCCGGCATCGAAGAACGCCAATGCGCGCGCAACGGCGCCCTCCCGCGATGCCATGGTATGCCTCCGGTTCGTCCACGCGACCGGAAGCCTAGCCGGGGGGCAAAGACGTTGCAATTACAGCCTGATCGCGTGGCGCATGGTCGCGTGCAGCCCGATCGTATGCACCCTGATCGCGCCGGTGGCCGCGCATCCCGCAGCGGGCCATCGGGCCGGAAACACTGGTCCCGATCGCGCGGCGCCGCTACAAATCAGCCGCATGAACCAGGGCCGCATGCGCCGCCTGCCTCGACCGTTGTCCGTGCGAACCTACATGCTCGGACTGATCCTGGCCACGCTGGTGCCAATGCTGGCCTTCGCCGCCTTCCTCGCCATCCGCTCTGCCCAGCATGAGCAGGCTTTGCTCGCCGCCACGGTGCAGGACAGGACGCGCGCCGCCGCCCGCGACATCGAGCAGGAGCTTGCCGGCCTGCGTGCCCAGTTGTTCGCCGTCGCCAATATCGGCGAGAAAACGCAGGGCGATTTCGAGCCGCTGTATCACCAGGCCGCCGCGGTGCTTGGATCGCGCGGCCTGGCGATGGTGCTCAGCCTGCCCGACGGCAAGGAGATATTCGACACGCACCGTCCCCTCGGCGCCGCCCTGCCCGCCAATCCCGACCCCGTCGCGCTGCACGAGGTCGATGCCACCGGTCTGTCCTATATCTCGCGCGACGCCGTCGTCGCCCCCGGCCAGGCGCCGGTCGTGATGATCGACGTGCCGGTGATGCAGGCCGGCCACGTGGCCTACATCGCCGGCGTGGACGTGACGCGGCGGCTGCAGGAACTGGTGCTGCACCAGCATTTGCCGGCAGGGTGGATCGCCACGATCAGCGACCGCGCCGGCTACACGCTCGCCCGCAACCTGGATCCGCAATTGTTCATCGGGCAGATGGGCCGGCCGGACTTTCTGCGGCGGGTGCGGGACGCCAACGAAGGCTGGTTTCCGTATCCGTCGCGCGAGGGCATCCCGCTCTATATCGCGTTCAATCATGTCAACCCGATGGAATGGACGATCGTCGTCGGCATCCCGCTCGACGTGTTGTATGCGCCGGTGCAGCATTCATGGCACGTGCTGCTGCTGGTCGGCGCCGGCATGCTGGCGGTGGCGCTGGCGATGGCGCTTATGATCGGGCACCGCATCTCCGGGCCGATCCACAGCCTGATGAGCTATGCCGCCGCGGTGGGCCAGGGCCAGCCGGTGCCGCTGCGCCTGACCGGGCTGCATGAGACCGATGCGGTCTCATGTTCGTTGCACCGCGCCAGCGAGAGCCTGCACCGTACCATGGCCGAGCGCGAGCAGGCCGCGGCCGCGCTGCATGCCAGCGAGGAGCGCAAGCAGGTGCTGCACCAGGCCGTGCTGGCGCAGGAGAATGAACGCACGCGCATCGCGCGGGAGCTGCACGACAGCCTGGGCCAGTACCTGACGGCGCTGCAGCTCGGGCTGAACGCGATCGGGCGCCGCACGCGGCAGGACCCGGCGGTGGCGGACGAGCTTGCCAGGCTGCGCGACCTCACGTCGGACATTGGCGGCGAGGTGAACAGGATCGCGTGGGAACTGCGGCCGACCGCGCTGGATGATCTGGGGCTGGAGAAAGCAATTGCGCAATATCTGGAAGAATGGGGCGAACGCTCCTGCCTGCAATTCGACCTGCAGGTCGATCTGGGGAGTCGCCGCCTGTCGCAGACGGTGGAAACGACGGTGTACCGCGCCTTGCAGGAGGCCATCACCAATGTGGTGCGCCATGCCGAGGCGGAGCGCGTCGCCGTGATCCTGGAAGTCGTGGGACGGCAATTGCAACTGATCGTCGAGGACGATGGCAGGGGCTTCCCGCCGGATGACGACGGCGGCGGCGGGCAGGGCACGCTGCGTCTCGGCCTGATGGGCATCCGCGAACGCCTGGCGCTGGTGGACGGCACGCTGGAGGTGGAATCCGCTCCCGGCTCGGGAACAACTCTGTTCGTACGGGTGCCGATTTGAGCAAGCCACGGCGCCCCGCACAGCGTGACAGGACAAACCCTACTGCTCCTCGCAAACTTTCCCGGCTTTCTGGTATCGAAGCACTGTCGCTTTCTGCGGGGGCAACGACAGGGCGTGACGACTCGCCGCATGACATGGAGATAAGCGAAACTGGGCACACCGTATCCGCGCCCAACCCGCCACCCGAATTCGCGCGTCCGATGATGCCGCTGCGGGTCCTGATGGCTGACGACCATCCGATCGTGCTGGCCGGCATGAAGGCCCTGGTCGCGGCCGAACCCGATCTCGACATCGTGGGCGAGGCCCGTGACGGGCGCTCGGCACTGCAACTCGCCAAGGAGCTGCGGCCGGATGTCGCGGTGCTGGACATCGGCATGCCGGGGCTGAACGGGCTGGAAGTGGCGCAGGCGGTGCGGACCGAAGCCGCCGGCACCCGTGTGATCATTCTGACGGTGCACGAGGATCGGGCCTACCTGCGGCAGTTGCTGGAGGCCGGGGTGTCGGCCTACCTGCTCAAGCGCTCCGCCGCCGAGGAGCTGGTGCGGGCGATCCACGCGGTGGCGGCGGGCGGGCTGTACCTCGACCCGGCGGTCGCCGGCAAGGTCGTCGGCACCGCCGCGCGCGCCACCTCCAGTGCACCGCTCGGCGCGCCGCCCGAACTGAGCGAGCGGGAGAACGAGGTGCTGCATCTCGTCGCGGAGGGGCACACCAGCAAGGAGATTTCCTCCCGCCTCGCGATCAGCGTGAAAACGGTGGAGACCTACAAGTCGCGGGCGATGGAAAAGCTCGGCTTCAAGACCCGGGTCGACGTCGTGCGTTACGCCTCGAGCCGGGGCTGGCTGAGCGAGCGGTAGGGCGCCGGGTCGATCGGACGGCGGCACCGTCGCCGCGGGTGCCTTGGTGCGCCAGGCGGTGCTGTGGCGCAGTGGCGCCGTGGCGCAGTGGCGCCGTGGCGCAGTGCTGCCGTGGCGCAGTGCTGCCGTGGCGCAGTGGTGCCGTAGCGCGCGAAGCGGCGCCGCTGGCCTCGGCCCGCGAAGGGCGCCACGATGGAGTCCGATGCAGGTTCTTTCCCCTGACGGCACCGCCATCGTTTGCGACTCGCGCGGCGCCGGCCGCGACTTGCTGCTGGTGCACGGAACCGGCGCCCATGCCGCATTCTGGGCGCCGGTGCGAGGCGCCTGGGAAGCGGCGTTCGCCGTGCACGCCATGGACCGCCGCGGTCATGGTGCCAGCCGCGACGCGGCCGCCTACGCCATCGAGCGGGAGTACGAAGACATTGCCGCCTGCGTCGCCGGCTGTTCCCGCCGGCCGGTCGATGTCGTCGCGCATTCCTTCGGCGCCCTGTGTGTGCTCGGTGCCTGCGGGCTGGGTGCCCAGATCGGCCGGATGGTGCTGTACGAGCCGCCCATCCCGGCGCCAGGGGCGCCATACTATCCGCCGGAGATCATCCCGCGGATGCGGCAGGCGCTGGCAGCCGGCGATGCAGCGGCGGCGCTGCGTGCGTTCCTGACGGGCGTGCACGGGATGAAACCCAACGACGTGGCTCGCCTGCAGCGGCTCGTGTCCTGGCACGGGCAGCTCACTGCCGCCCCGCGGCTGTTACGTGAACTCGAGGCGGTGGAGGCGCTTCGGTTTGCGCCGGCGGATTATGACCACTGGCGCACGCCGACGCTGCTGCTGCTGGGCGGCGACAGTCCCCCGCAATATCGGGCGACGGCGGCGATGCTGCACGCCAGCCTGCCGCGTAGCCGGATCGGGATTCTAAACGGCCAGTCGCATGATGCGGTCCGCGCGACCCCGGCCGCGTTTGCCGATGCGGTGCTGCGGTTTTTGCAACCGGATGGGGAGGGGGAACTGCCGCTGGTCTGAACCAAGCATGGCGTGGTTTCGTGCGCTGGCTATGCCCGGTGCACTGTCTCCTGCGCGTGTCGCAACAGGCGCCGACGGTTCCTCGCCGAGCAGATCGGCGATGGCACTTCGCTGATACCAATGCCGATGCCAGCGCCACTCACCGCCTGGGTCGATCAGCCGATAGGCCGCCAGGGTCTCAGTACATTCAGCCAGCGCGTGCCTTGCCGCGACGGCGGCAATCGAGGTGACCAGAAATCATCCAGTTGCAACGGGTGCCACAGGTCGCGGGCCAGCCAACATGCGCCCCATTGCCGCGGTCGGCACAACCGAAGACCGCTGAGTTTGACCTGCACCACGTCGCAATCCAGCGCCGGGGCGGCCCGGTCCTTCGGGAACAGCGCGATCTGCCGGCGATCCGGGCGGTGGGCGTCCATTGCGTCGATGGTGCGGCACCAGCCGGCCTGCGGACAGTCGTTAATCTCGCCGAGATAGAGCATCGGGCGCGGCATTGTCCGTCCGCCTGACACGCGGTGCTTCTCAACGATGCTCCGGCAGCGATGCTCCTTGCCGTCCGTGCGGCGAAGCTTGTGGCACAGAAACATGCCGCGAGATTCCGACAGCCGCCGACTGCGCCGCAAGCGGCTTGCTCGGCACCCCTGGCGATCTTCCGGCTTCCTGCGATGCTTGTGCCAAGACGATCAAGCGTTTGCGCTTACCGGCGATCCGCAAAATTCCCGGAACCCGGGGGGAGTTGCAAAGGTCGGGTTAGCCTGGCTTGGGACGCGCGGTCAGTCGCACCCGCCTTGCAACGGTCCGTCACGCATCCCGGCAATTGTTCCAGCTTCGACACCCCGGAGCAATCGATCTACTTGGGCGCTATAGAGTGCGGAACCTTTCGCGTTCATATGCGCGGGCGTACTGAAGTTCTCATTTGGCAGACAGGGCATCGGGCCGGTTGCCACGTGAAAGCCAGGGTATTTCTCGGACTTCTCCTGTAGATACTCGGCGAACTGGCCAAGCGCCTTGACGGAGGCTGCATCGTGCGTTGACTGATTGACCGGAACCACGAGGAAGATCGCCACAACGCCGCGTTTCTGTAATAGGTTCAGCGTCTTGTCAAAGTAGAGATCGATCAACGGACGCACCTCGAAGTCCGAAACAGCGTAACCCGTGTCCACTCCATTCGTTCCGCTGCCGTTGCCATACAATGCATGCCCCCCGGACCGCGCCACTTGCCTGAGCACCGCGCGATTGTGTCCATAGCGTAGTATGCCCAATCCGGAATCCAAAAGGTTTGCAAAGTGCAATGGCGGAAACCAGACAGTATAAAGCCAGTCTCGGATGCTGCCCGTCAGTCCATCGTTTGGAGGGGCAATCGTGCCTTCGTCGTCCAAGCGAGACGCCGCCCGTTCAACCTCGTTTCGCTCGTTCGGCGAGAGGAATCCTTCGTTGCTATCTTGTGTCCAGAATCCGATATGTCGGTCAAAGGCCCGTGCGCCATGCGCGATGATAACCCAACGAGGGACTTTTGGGCATTGCATGGCTCTCGCCACGGCGAAATAGGTCTCGACCGGACTCGTTCCCGCAAGTGCGAGATTGATTGTCGGAACAGAGAGGAGTCGTGGAACGATTGCTGCCTTGGCCTGAGAATCGCCAAAGATTGCCACCTGCCCGAGTTCGCACGTGGCGATCTGACGCAGTTGCACGTGCTCGTGCAAGTACGTGTCCGGCATGTAAGTTGCGGGGCAAAATGCGGCAAAGAGCCAGACTGCGGCAAATGTTGCTGTGGAGGTTAGACCGAACCAGAGCAGATAGCCACGCATTGCGCGCAAATTGGCAACGGTTTTGCGACAGAATGAGCCGCCTCTCTACCGCGTCGGCCGCGGCGGATTCTGCGTGTAATCGTAGAACCCTCGGTTGGTCTTGCGCCCCAGCCACCCCGCCTCGACGTACTTCACCAACAGCGGGCACGGCCGGTACTTGGAATCCGACAGTCCTTCGTACAAAACCTGCATGATTGACAGACAGGTATCCAGCCCGATGAAATCCGCCAGCTCCAGCGGCCCCATCGGATGGTTGGCGCCCAGCCGCATCGACGTATCGATCGCGCCGACCGATCCCACGCCTTCGTACAGCGCGTAGACCGCCTCATTGATCATCGGGACCAGAATCCGGTTGACGATGAACGCCGGAAAATCCTCCGCCACCGCGGTGATTTTTCCCAATTTGTGCGCCAGCGTCTGCACCGCCTGGAAGGTCGGCTCATCGGTGGCAATGCCGCGGATGATCTCCACCAGCTTCATCACCGGCACCGGATTCATGAAATGCATGCCGACGAATTTTTCCGGCCGGTCGGTCGCGGCGCCCAGCCGGGTGATGGAAATCGACGAGGTATTGGACGCGACCAGCGCCGAGGGCTTCAGGTGCGGCACCAACTGTTTGAAGATCGCCCGCTTGACCTCCTCTTTCTCGGTCGCCGCCTCGATCACCAGGTCGGCGTCGTCGAACATGGCGTAGTCGGTGCCGGGGTGGATGCGGGCCAGCGCCTCCATCTTGTCCTCGGCCGAGATCAGCGTCCGGTTCACCTGCCGGTCCATGTTGCGGCCGATCGTCGCCATGCCGCGGTCCAGCGCGTCCTGCTTCGCGTCCAGCATGCGCACGTCAAGCCCGGCCAGGGCGCACACATGGGCGATGCCGTTGCCCATCTGCCCGGCGCCGATCACACCCACGCGGGCAATTTCGGGCGGCTCGACCAGCATGCCGGTCGAGGCGAGGGCGGGCTTGACGTCGATGTTCATTCAGGAGCGCTCCAGTTCCGCCGCCAGCTCCGGCAGCGCGTTGAACAAATCCGCCACCAGGCCGTAGTCGGCGACCTGGAAGATGGGCGCTTCCTCATCCTTGTTGATCGCCACGATCACCTTGCTGTCCTTCATCCCGGC
>Ga0335072_10003260_pt1 | contig 24511 bp, 27 predicted proteins | sample Lox_Sample_21_FD_206725 | JGI IMG/M metagenome (GOLD analysis project Ga0335072, IMG submission 206725) | Soil microbial communities from Loxahatchee National Wildlife Refuge, Florida, United States - Lox_Sample_2.1 | ecosystem: Environmental > Terrestrial > Soil > Wetlands | place: USA... | reverse complement strand
TACCACGACGACACCGTCCGCGTCGCCGGCGATGATGTCTCCCGGCTGCACGGTGACTCCGGCGCAGGCGATCGTGGCATTCGTTTCCCACGGCACGTGACGTCTCCCGAGAACCGCCGGATGGACAGCGGCGAAATAAACAGGGATGTCGAGGTTCTTCAAGGCTTCGCTGTCGCGGATCGCGCCGTCGGTGACGATGCCCTTGGCGCCCCTGATCTGGGCGCGGAGCGCGAGGATGTCGCCGACGGTTCCCGCGGTCGGGTCGCCGCGCGCCTCGATCACCAGGATCTCGCCGGGCCTGACCTGCTCGACGGCCCGCTTCTGGGCGTTCATCCCGCCGCCGCTCAGTGTCCCCCCGTACTGGGCGAACAGGTCCTCGCGGAACGGCACGTAGCGCAGCGTCCTGGCGAACCCGGCCATCTTCGCGGCCGGCCGGGTGGTGTGCAGCCGGTCCAGGGTGACGGAGTTGTAGCCGCGCTTGCGCAGCTGAGCGGCGAGCGTAGCGGTGCTTACATCGCCCACGGCTGCCAGCAGCTCGGCGGGCGAGTCGGTGGGACCGGGCGCGCCCCGGGCGCCGTACGCCAGCTCCCGCTGCGCGTCGTCCGCGTCCGGCATGGCTCCGGGAGGACTGAGGGTGTAGTCGGCCTGTTCGATCGGGCTGCGCAGCCGGCCGGTCGTCTGCTGGCCGTAGCTGACTTCGACTTCCACCAGGTCGCCCGGCCGCACCACGGTGGAGCCTGACGGGGTGCCGGTGAGGACGACGTCGCCGGGCTCGAGCGTCGTCAGCCGGGAAATATCCGCCACGATGTCGGCAAAAGAAAAAAGCAGGTCATCGCCGGTCACCGCATCTTGGACCGGCTCGCCGTTGACCCAGGTGCGCAGCCGGATGTTCTCCGGGTCGACGTCGCGGGCGTTCAGCAGTGCCGGACCCAGCGGCGTGAACCCGTCGATGCCCTTGGACCTGACGTTGGAACCCCGGTCGGCGTACCGCAGGTCGTACACGCCGAAGTCGTTCGCCGCCGTGATCCAGCCAACGTGGTCCCATGCCGCTGCCGGGGTGACGCGGGTCGCCCGCTCGCCGATGATCAGGGCGACCTCGCCCTCGAAGGCGAGCAGTTCGCACCACGGCGGCCGGCGCACCGGGTCGCCGTCGGCGGCGAGGGTGTTCGGCGGCTTGAGGAAGTACGACGGCCACGGAGGCAAGTTCCCGCGCTCCATCGCCCGGCTGCGGTAGCTCGAGTGCACGGCGACGATCTTGGACGGACGCTGGCCTGCCAGCTGGTGCTCTGCCATCGGCAAGATCGTATATGGCCCGGTCATTCCGCGACAGGGGGCGGCAGGCTGCCCCCGGCCTGGCGCGCCGGATCGCTAGAGTAGCCTCTATGCGATTCGCCACTATCCGCACTGCTGACGGAATGACGGCCGCCCGATTCGACGGCGACACCCTGACCCCGCTCGACGCGCCGGACGTCGGCGCGCTGCTCGCCGCCGAGGGCGGGCCCGGCGCAGTCCCCGCCCGGGTCGGCTCCGCTCCAGTACTGGTGGCCGAGGCCGACTTCGCGCCGGTCGTGCCCGGCCCGTCCAAGGTGATCTGCGTCGGCCTGAACTACCGCACGCACATCCAGGAAACCGGCCGCGAACTGCCGGAGTACCCGACCCTGTTCGCCAAGTTCGCCGAGACGCTGACGGGACCGTATGACGACCTGGTGCTCCCGGCGGTCAGCAACCGGGTCGACTGGGAGGCCGAGCTCGGGCTGATCATCGGCAGTCCGGTGTACCGGGCCGATGCCGCCGAGGCGGCGGGCGCGATTGCCGGCTACACGATCTGCAACGACGTGTCCATGCGGGACTTCCAGCGCCGGACCCTGCAGTGGCTGGCGGGCAAGATGTTCCAGCACTCGACGCCGGCCGGCCCGTACCTGGTCACGCCGGACGAGGTCGGCAACGCGGCCGACCTGGAGATCGGGTGCTCGGTCGACGGCGAGACCATGCAATTGGCCAGGACGTCGGACCTGCTGTTCGGGCCGGCCGACATCGTGTCCTACATCAGCCAGGCGATCACCCTGCGGCCCGGCGACCTCGTGCTCACCGGCACCACCGGCGGCGTCGGCGACGCCCGCAAGCCCCCGGTCTACCTCAAGCCCGGCCAGGTGCTCCGCACCTGGGTCGAGGGGCTCGGCGAATGCGTCAACCGATGCGTCGCAGAAAAAGCCGCGCCCTAGTGGGATAACGCAACTTTCTCGGTCTACGCTCTGATGATGTGAACAAACAGGAGCGGACGTATACGGTCCTGCGGGACCGGATCCACTCGGGCGCGTTCGCTCCCCGGGCCCGGCTGAACATCGACGGCCTCGCGCGTGAACTGGGCGTCAGCGCCATCCCGGTGCGGGAGGCGCTGCGCCGGCTGGAAGCCGAAGGCTGGGTCCGCTTCCAGCCGAACGTGGGCGCGATCGTGGCGCCAGTCGACGCGACCACCTGGGAGCAGGAGATGGTCGCCGTGGCGATCCTGGAGGGTGCCGCCACCGCCGACGCCGCCGCGCACCTGCGGCTGTCGGACCTGAGCAGGCTGCGGAGGATCGCCGCCGAGATGGAGGCCGTCGCCCACGGGGACCCGGTCAAGTTCAGCCGGCTGAACCGCCGATTGCACGCGACGATCGTGGCCCGGTGCGGCAACGCCTACCTTCTCGAGCTGCTGGAGCAGACGTACCTGCGGCTGGACAGGATCCGCTCCACGATGTTCGCCTACCTGCCCGAGCGCTTCAAGCCCGCCATCACCGAGCACGCCCACCTCATCGACCTGCTGGAAACCCGCGACCAGGCCGCGATCGAGCAATACGCCCGCTGGCACAAGCTGCAAACCGTCGCGGCCTACCGCGCCACCCGCGAACCGTAACCCCCGCCTGCTGAGGCGGCTGGCCCGCTCGAACGCTCGCCTAATGCGGTCGGCGACCCGAACCGGGTCGCCGAACAGCTCCTGCCAGGTGAAGTGGATGACCTCGTATCCCGCCTCGCGCAGCAGGCGGTCTCTCTTGAGTTCGGCGATAGCCTTTTCTCCGCCGTCGTATTTGAGCAGCCCGTCGGATTCGGCGATCACGCCGTATCGCGGCCAGAAGAAATCAACCCGCGCGATCACGGTGCGATCGCGGCCGGAGATGTGCACCTGAAGCTCCGGGGCCGGCAGCCCCTGCTCATGAAAAGCGACCCGCGCACACGACTCGAGCGCCGACTCAGCCAGCCCGTTCGCGAAATCAACCACCCGCCGCGCTCGCGAAATTCCGGGCCAGCGGTCACATCGCAGCAGCACCCGGCGTAGCTCCGTCTTCGACGTATGCCGCTCGTACAGCGCCGAGTCGGCGGTCACGACACCTTCCATGAAGCTGGCTGTCCGTGCGATATCCACAACGGTCCGCGCCGCCGTGGTGGCGGGCAGGCTGTACAAGGTGGTCAAGTGCTCACCAGGCAGCGCCGCCATGTGACAGATGACCCCGCTCCTGGCCTGGTCGGTCACGCGGGTTCCCGGCGGAACGGTAAGCGTCACGATGCCGGGCGATGGCGCGTTCAGCAGGTTCAGCCTCAGCAACTGGGCCGCGGAGTGGTGGCTGGCCACTCCCTTGCCCGTCCTGGTGTTCGTGACCGCGACGACGTCCAATGCATGCCGTATGCCAGGATCGGTCCCAGCCCGGGCCATGACGCTGCTGGTCGCGTAGACCCCACGCCGAATCTTGACCAGCTGACCCGACTTCGTAAGCGAATGCAGTTGCCGCTCCGACAACCCAGCGGCCCGCCATCGTGCTGTGGTCCCGATATCCATCTTGCTGAGCGTATCCGAAACATCACGATCAGTCACGAAACAATCATGCCTCGACCGCTGCCGTCGCGTCACTAGGGGCCGCCCCACGACTTTGGAGCAGAAACCCACGCCAAAACGCTGATAACAGCAAGAAAAGCGTAGGGTTCTGCTCCAAAGTCGCCGGGAACCGGGGGCGGGGCGGGGCGCTGGCGCCGGTTAGCCGAAGGCGGTTCCCGGCGTGCGGCGGCCTGTTATCGAGGTCGGGCGGATACGGACCCAGTGCGGGTCCCCGGCGGCGGCGCCGCCCCAGGACTGCAGGCCGAGGCGCTCGAATCGGTCGATCTCGGCGTCGGACTCCACCACCTCGGTGAACCCGCTGATGACGACGGACCAGCCGGAATGGGTCATCGCGTCGTAGTGGTCCGCCTCGAAGCCGATGAGGTTCTTGCCGTCCACGCTGCTCAGCTTCGACCCAGACCCGGTTCGGAAGATCACGTCGGACCCGTCCATGAGGTGGTTGACCGGCAGGATAACGATCTCACCGTCCGCGAGAAAGCCGACGCGCCCTACCGGGACCGAGGCGAGGAGCCTCAGGCAGGCAGCGAACGGCAGTATTTCGAGGCCAGCGTGATCTATTGGATGAACTGTCACGATTCCTCCCGTGCTAGGAACCACTAGTACCAACCGTGCGTCGCCGTGAGCGCCAGCGCATACGGCGAAGGTCGGCGAATTGCGGGCCCAAGGTCCCTGCCAGAATTGAGGCAAAGAAATGCCGTTCCGGCGGGCGGACTATTGCCGCCCGCCGGAACGGCGGATGTTACTTAAGCGAGCCGGGCTTGTCGCGTTGTCAGGAGCGGCCGGCCCCGACCAGCTCGTACTGCTCCGCGTCCTGTGAGGTGAGCACCTGTCGCTGCGCGGGCATGCCCGCCGTGGCGGGCTTCCGCAGGTAGGCCGGCACGGTGCGGGTGTTCCGCGGGTCCCGGTCCGGGCGCTTGAAGATCATCCACATCGGCACGCCGACCCAGAGCGCGAAGAACAGCGCCATGAGCGGGATGTTGATCCACAGGAATTCGGCAGTCATTGTCCCTCCTCCGGCCTGTCTTATGGCCACAGGCCTTTGTCGCTTACGGTCGACAGCTTTCTTTTCCGGTCGGCTATGCCGTCCGGAGGCGGGCCAGCACGCGGACGCGGCGGGTGACGATCAGGCCGCGCAGGCCGGCGGCCAGGCGGCGCTGCCTCGCCGGGCGGGCGGCGCGCAGGGTCCTCGCGTACTCGGCTGCCAGCAGCCGGTCGGCGACGGTGGTCTTAGCGATCTGGTGGTACATGCTGCTGTTCATTTCGATCTCCCCACTCCGTGGTAACCCCTTGGGTATGAGGATCCGGCAGCCCGATTAACTGCTTCTTTACTAGCGATGTACGAAGACCATTAACTGGCGATGTAGCGGAACGCCGGCGTAGCCGCAGGTGGGAATGGGAGACGCCACCATACGTTCGGACAAATTTCTTCGAATTTACTCGTGGAGTCACTTCCGCGGCAGAGGCACTTATGTTACTGTCCAGTAACGTGACAGATGTTAAGCCGGGGTTCTCGCTGGAGCTCAGCCGGGACCTGCGCGAAATGCGCGACTGGGTGCACGAATTCGCGGCGTCGGTGATCAGGCCCGCCGCTGCCGAGTGGGACGAGCGGGAGCAGACCCCGTGGCCGATCCTGCAGGAGGCGGCCAAGATCGGGCTGTATTCGCTCGACTTCTTCGCGACGCAGTTCTTCGAGGAGTCCGGGCTGGGCATCCCGGTCGCGTACGAGGAGCTGTTCTGGGGGGATGCGGGCATCGGCTTGTCGCTGGTCGGGAGCACGCTGGCCGCCATATCGGTCACGGCCAACGGGACGCCTGAGCAGATCGGTGAGTGGTGCCCGCAAATGTTCGGGGACGCGTCCGACGTGAAACTCGGAGCGTTCTGTTCCTCGGAGCCTGATGCCGGCAGCGACGTGGCCGCGATCCGGACCAGGGCCGTCTACGACGAGGCCGCCGACGAGTGGGTCATCAACGGCGTGAAGACCTGGGCTACGAACGGAGGCATTGCCAACATCCACGTTGTCGTCGCGTCGGTCGACCCGGAACTGGGCTCACGGGGGCAGGCCAGTTTCATCGTGCCGCGGGGGACGCCGGGCCTTTCCATGGGGCAGAAGTTTAAGAAGCACGGTATCCGGGCGTCGCACACCGCCGAGGTCATCTTGGACGACGTTCGCGTCCCGGGACGGTGCCTGGTGGGTACGAGGGAGAGGCTCAAGGAAAGACTGGCCCGCGTCCGGGAGGGCCAGCGCGGCGGCGAGCAGGCGGCGATGAAGACATTCGAGGCGTCCCGGCCGTCGGTCGCGGCCATGGCCGTCGGCGTCGCCCGCGCGGCGGTGGAGTTCGCGGCTGACTATTCCAGGCAGCGAATTCAATTCGGCCGTCCGATAGGGCAAAACCAAGGGGTGGCCTTTCAGCTCGCCGACATGCACGCGGCGGTCGACGCGGCACGGCTGCTCACCTGGCGCGCGGCCTGGATGGCCCGCCAGGGCAAGCCGTTCCAGCACGCCGAGGGCTCGATGTCCAAGCTGGTAGCGGGGGAGACCGCGGTCCGCGTGACCGAGCAGGCGATCCAGATCCTCGGCGGCAACGGCTACACCCGCGAGTACCCGGTCGAGCGCTGGCACCGCGACGCGAAGATCTTCACCATCTTCGAGGGCACGTCGGAGATCCAGCGGATGATCATCGGCCGCGCGGTCACTGGGCTGGACGTACGGTAGCGCTGACCTAGATCAGTTGAGGTAGTTAGGTGCCCTCGTAGGATTCCAGGCCGTCTTGGCGGGCCTCGATGCCCGCTAGCGTCCGTCCCTCCATCTCCGGGTGGGCATGGGTCTGAGCGAAGAACCCGGGGACAACCCGCGCGCCGAGTTTCCAGCTGCCGGTGTGGGCGACACCCTGTCCCGCGAGCAGGGCAAATCAGTTCCGGTTCCCTGGTGGCTGTGACCTGTCGGCTCAGGCCTGGGGCTACGGGGAAGCACCAGGGCGCATGCGGTGGCCGCGATAAACACGAGCAGGGTGAGCACGTAATAGTTGCCGATGATCAATTCCAGCCCGCGCCAGGTGAACTCGAGATTCCCGTAGTTGCCCCGGTTCGGTGCGAGAAGCAGCCACCCGCGCGGCAGCAGCTGGGCATTAGGGTCGTAGCCGCCCTGGTTGCCAATAGGCACGGGCCACCAGCCAAACAAGCCCACCACCAGCGCGGTGCCGAGGATCCGGTAGCCGAGCCGCCGTGGCCCGTACGCGGCGAGGACAAGTGCCGGCACCACGTAAACGTAGTGGTGCGACCAGCTGACTGGGGAGACCAGCAGGCCGGTCGCGCCGCACGCAACCAGGCCGAGTAGCTCGTGGCCGCGCCGGCTCGCCAGTATCGAGGTGGCGAGCCCGGCGATGCCGACGACGACCACCGCGACCAGCCAGTACGCGTGCGCGTCGGGCCCGGCGTGGGTAAGGCGCAGTATGACCCCGTTAAGGGACTGGTTGTCCAGGTGAAAGTGTTTGCTCGGCCGGAACAACTGCCCGTCCCAGAAGACCGCGGAGGCGCGCGGCAGCAGCGCGTACCCGAGTCCTACCGTGACCGCGAAAGTCAGCGTGCTGACCGCCGCGGCCTTTACTCGCCGCGTGAGCAGCAGGTACGGAATGAAGATCAACGGCGTGAGCTTGATCCCCGCCGCCAGCCCGATTCCGATGCCCTTACCCCTGATGCGGTCCGGCAGCGCGAGATCGCCCACCACCAGGGCCAGCAACACGAGGTTGATCTGCCCGTAGAACAGTGTCATCGCGACCGGTTCGAGCCAGAGGCCCACCGCGGCGATCGCAAACGCCGCCGCCGCCCTGGCCGGGCCCGCGGGCCGCCCGGCCAGTCCCAGGGAAAGGTACGCCACCACCGGCAGCAGCCCGATCGTGAGCACCGTCAGCCCGAACTGCCAGGTCGCGAACGACGCACCACTCCCCGCAGCGAACACGAGCGCGGCGAACGGCGTGTAGATGAACGGCAGCTTCGCCGGACCGAGCCCCAGCGCGTAGAGCATCGCCGGCTGGTTCCGCACGGCGATGCCGCCATCCCGGTAGACGGCTGTGTCGATCTGCGACCAGTAGTACCGCGGGGACGCGTGGACGAGCAGGGCATAACCGGCCACGGAGAGCAGGAACAGGACGACCGCGGCCATGAGCCAGGCGGCTGGCCGCACTCGAGTCACCGCTCCGTCTCCCGCGTTCATGCACCCAAGGTTCCAGGGCCACGGGACCCGGCAGCGACGAATGCGCTTCCGAAGAACAACTCGGTCCAGGAGAGATCGGACAGTTCTTCCTGCATGGCCGCGCGAATCGCCTCCCACGGACGGCGCATGATCCACTCATCTATGGAGGCGAAAGGCCGCACGATCGAGGTTCCGAGCTGCGCTAGCCGCCTCGGCGTGTTGTCGGGGACCTTGACATCCAGGACGACCCAGCGTCCGCCTCCGGAGAGGGCCGCGGCGCCGTGGGCGACGACCTCTGCGCACTTGGGCACCTGCGTCAGGGCATAAGTGGACAGGATCGCGTCGACCTCAGTCGGGAAGCAGAACTCGGCCGCGTCGGCTTGCACGAGGCTGATATTGCTCCAGCCGTTCATCTCTATCCGATCCTGGGCACGGGCGAGCATCGCGTCGGTCAGATCGACGCCGACGATCCGGCCGTCGGGACCGATTGCCTCCTCAATCAGCGGGAAGTTCAGACCTGTCCCGCATGCGATGTCGATCACGCTGTCACCCGCGCGGAGGCCGAGCGCCTGTACGGCCCGGAGGCGCTGTGGCCCGTGGGGGTAGCCGGGCACGGGGTAGAGCCGGGAGGTGATGTCGTAGTGCTTCGCCTTCTTGCGGTACGTCTCGATCAGGCGATCTCGCCTGCGGTCGGCCTGGCTCACCACCTAGGACTCCGCGCCTTCACGCGTCGCGGACTCGACCGCGGCCTTGATCGCCGCCATCTCGCGATCGCTTACGCGCTGGATACTGCCCTTGAGAAGGCCGGGGACCGCGCGCATGACGCCCGCGAGGTCGACCTCAACCCACATCATGGCGTCGGTCTGCCTATCGTCCAACGGCTTGAGTTCCATAGCCCAGCGCGACGCGGACGGACCCATTGTCCCGGCGAACGCCACGTAGCGGGGCGCCTCGACAGCGGTCACTTCCTGGCTCCGGGGGTGAGTCCGCCCCAGGTCCTTCGCCCGCTGCTCCACCCGCGAGCCGGGCTGAAGCGGCCCGCCTCCGCGAACCCAGCATTCGAGAACCGTGGGCGCCCACTGCGGCCACCGTCCGACGTCACAGACATAGTCCCAGACCTCACCGACACTGCTGGCGATTGTCAGGCGGCTCTCGGTTCTGATTGTCATCGGGCGGATTCTCCTTCATCCTGATTGCTGGCGGCGGAAACGCTGACCCAGGGCCCGCGCAGGTGGGCGGTCAGCGCGTTCGCTATCTCTCGTGTGGTTTGCTCCCAGCTGCGCAGGTTCGGCCGCCGCTTCCCTGCGGCGGCCCGTAGCCGGTTTCGGAGGCGCTCGTCGCCCAGCCAGTCCCCGATCGCGGCGGCGAGGGCAGCCGGGTCGCCGGAAGGGACCAGCTGGCCGGGGCGGGTGCCGTCGGCGGCGGAGCCGAGCGCTTCGGGCAGCCCCCCCACCGCGGCGGCTATGACGGGCAGGCCGTGGGCGAGCGCCTCGGTTACAACCATGCCGTAGGTCTCCGAGCGAGACGGCGCGATGAGCAGGTCGGCGGTGGTATACGCGTGGCTGAGCGTCTCGCCGGTCAGGACGCCGGCCAGCCGAACGCGGTGGCCATAGCCGAGGTGGGTGATCCGGGTCTGCAATTGGCCGACAAAGTCCGGGTCGCGGTCGAGCGATCCGGCCAGCACGCAATGCCAGTCCAGGTCACGCAGCTCGGCGAGTGCCTCCACGAGGAGGTCCTGCCCCTTGTGGCGACCGAGAGTTCCGACGCAGATCAGGTGACCGCGGACGGGCCGGGCGGAGGTAGCGACCCGGTCGACGCCCGGCCGGGCGACGTGCACCCGGCCGGCGGGGATCTCGTATCGGGTCAGGAGCTGCTGACGGGTCCATTCGCTGGTAACGACCACGCCTGTGGCCGCACGGAGCACGACTCGTTCGGAGCGCTGCGCGCCGGCATCGTGACGTCGGTCGAGAGCGGTGGCCAGTGGCATGTGCAGCAGCACTGTCATTGGTATCCGGCCAGCGTGCGGCAGCAGCTGCGCTGCGGTCGGCGAGGCGATCAGTCCGTCGATCAGGGCGATCTCACCGTCCGGGATGGCGGAAACGATGCGGGCCAGCTCGGCGCGGGCGCGCGAGCCGGGTACCGGCCACGCCGCGGCGACGGTCGCGACCAGCACCTCCCAGCCGGCCTCGGACAGTCCGGCGCAGACCCGCCGGTCATAGATGTTTCCGCCGGAAGGCTGGCCAGGATTGTCGAATCCCTCGGGGACTACTACGTGGACTCTCACGATGCTCCCGCCGCCGTAGAGAGCGCCTGTCGCACTCCGCCAGCCTCCAGCCTCCGGCCTATCTGGACGACGCCTGCCGCCGATCCGTCATGCCTGACACAACGTAGTACGTGGAAGCGGCGGGTACGGTTTGCCCCGGGGCGACGGGCGCCCGACATGGGTGCGGCGCGGCCCGGCGGATAGCTCTGCCGGGCCGGGTGGCACCTGCCGTTCCGGACACCGCGCGGGATCTGATGTGAGACAGGATCAACGAGCACCATTCTTGACGCCGCTAGATCGGGCCCGGGCATCCGCCTACCCCGCAGGCGAGTATGTAGGCCAGGAGAGCTTCATGCTGGCGGCCGAGGTCCGGCGGGTGGCTCACAAGGCCCGGGTCGGTCCCGGCGTCTCGGTGCTGGACCTGTGCTGCGGGGTGGCCGGCCCCGGCCGGATGATTACGGCGGAGTCGGGATGCCGCTACCTGGGTGTCGATCACTGCGCCAGCGCACTGGCCACCGCCCGGCAGCTGGCCGGGAATCTTCCCTGCCGCTTCGAGCAGGCTCACCTTCCGCCTTTGCCCGAGGGCCGCTTTGAGGTGGTATTCATGCTCGAGACGATGCTGGCCTTCCCCGACAAGGATGCCTTGATGCGTGAGCTGGCGCGCGTGCTGGAGCCGGGCGGGCGTTTCGCTTTCACGGTCGAGGAAGGCCGGCCGCTCACTCAGCAGGAGCGGGCCCGGATGCCCGGTGCCGATACGGTCTGGCCCATCGAGCTGGCGGAATTGACGGGCGTGCTGCGCGACGCTGGGTTGACCGTGATCTGGCGGCAGGAGTGCAGCTCCTCCCACCACGCGACAGCGACCGCGCTGCTTCGCTCTTACCAGGCCGATTCACCTCAGATCGCCGGCCAGATCGGGACCCGGGCCGCCGCCGAGCTGATCACGGCCCATCAGCTGTGGAGTGACTGGCTCGGCAGCGGCCGGGTACGCAAGTTCGCGATGGTAGGCGAGAAGCAATGACCTGCTTCGATGAATCACCGGCGACCTCCGGGTATGCCCGCTACCTGGCCGCGAAAACGACCGTGGATGACCGGGCGCTCAACCGGCAGGTGCTGGCCGAGCTGTGCCGCCTGATGCCCGCGGGTGCGCCCCGGGTGCTGGAGGTCGGCGCCGGGCTGGGGACGATGGTGGCCCGTCTGCTGGACTGGGGAGTCGTCAGCGCCGGCGAGTACGTCCTGCTGGATGCGGATCGGCAGCTGCTGGATAGCTCGCGCCAGTGGCTGTGCGATTGGGCGGCAGCGCGGGGTGTCCGGAGCAACCTGCTGGCGGATGGCCTGCAGGTTGGTGATCTGCGGGTGCGCCTGGTGCACGCCGAGCTCGGCGGCTACCTGGAGGCCGCTCACGGGGAGCTGGCCGATGTGCTGATCGCCAACGCCGTCCTGGACCTGGTGGACGTGCGGGCCGTCCTGCCCGGATTGTTGCGGTTGCTTGCCCCCGGCGGCGTCTACTGGTTCACGATCAACTACGACGGCGAGACCATCTTCGAGCCGGGCCATCCGCTCGACGACCAGGTTATGCGGGCGTACCACCGTGACATGGACGAGCGCATCCGCTACGGCCGGCCGGCCGGGGAAAGCCGGACGGGCCGACTCCTGTTTCACCACCTGCGGGATGCGAGGGCGCCCGCGCTGGCGGCGGGGTCGTCGGACTGGGTTGTGCATCCGGCCAGGGACGGGAACTACCCGGCCGATGAGGCCTACTTCCTGCGCAGGATCCTCGACACGATCCGGGACGCGTTGCGTAATCGCCCGGACCGGGTGGAACCCGCCGACCTGGCCGACTGGCTGGCCGTGCGCTGCCGGCAGCTGGCTGCGGGCGATCTGGTCTACATCGCTCACCAGCTTGACTTCGCGGGCCGCTCGCCGGGTTAGCGTGCCGCCAGCGCACGGCGACGAAAGGCGATACATCGGCCGCAGTGGCAGGACGATTGAGTGACGTGTCCGGCCAATCCCTGTAACCTGCCGATCCGTACAACCTAATGTGGCGTCCGTGTGCTCAGTTCCGGTCCGGATCGGTCTGGCCTTTCGCCGCCTCGGCTTGCCGTTGCTGCGCCTGGCCGCCGCCGTCACCGTGCTGTGGTTTCTCTGGCGGCACGTAGGCGCGGCGCCGTTCAAGGACGGGGTGCGCGCGGTGACCTGGCCGGCGGTCGTGGCTGCCGTCATGCTCACTGCCCTGACCACGGTATGTTCGGCCTGGCGATGGCGGGTCGCCGCCCAGGCGCTCGGCATGGGCATTGGCTTGCCAGTCGCAGTCCGGTCCTACTACCGCTCCCTTTTCCTCAACTCGGTGCTCATCGGCGGGGTTCTCGGCGACGTGCACCGGGCCGTCACGCACGGCCGGCGCAGCGGAGACGTGGTACTGGGGCTGCGAGCGGTCGGGTGGGAACGGCTGTGGGGTCAGGTCATCCAGGCCGTGGTGACCGTCGTCGTGCTGCTGACCCTGCCCTCGCCGGTCCGGCCGGCGCTGCCGTATGTTCTGGCCGGTGTCGCGGGGGTCGCGGCTGCAGCCGGGTGTGCTGCGCTGGTCGCGAGGCACACTGATCGCCGCGGCCGGTCCCGGCTGACCCGCGCCGCGCGGGCCGTTACCGATGACCTGCGTCGCGGCATGCTGGCCCCGCACGTGTGGCCCCAGCTGGCGCTGGCCTCGGTGCTGGTCGTCGCCGGGCACACGGCCACGTTCGTCATCGCGGCCCGGGTCACCGGCAGCACCGCGCCCCTGGGCGAACTCCTCGTGCTGCTGATGGTGATCCAGACTGCATCGGTGATCCCCCTGAGTATCGGCGGGTGGGGGCTGAGGGAAGGAATCGCCGCCTGGGCCTTCGCCGCGGCCGGGTTCGGCGCGGCCACCGGGATCACGATCACCACTCTCTATGCGGTACTCATGCTGGTCGCAGTTGCCCCCGGCGCTGGCCTGCTGCTGGGGGACGCCGTTCGCCGCCGTCGCGGCCAGGGACAATCGGGCGAGCCGAGACGACCCGATCCGGCGCCGCGGCCGTTGGAGGTCGTTCGTGATTGACCGGCCATACCTGGCGACCGGCCTCGGCGCGCCGCTGACGGCACCCTCGACCTGGCGCGAGGCCGAACGGTTCATCCCGTGACCGGAGCGGTCCAGGCGGCGGCGATCCGCCGGCGTATTCGCATCCCGCTGCGCTTCGCTGACGGCTACTCGGCCACTGCCACGGTCGTCAGCTTCGTCGGCTTGACCGATGCGCAACAGCACGTGGCCCTGGAACTTGGCCGGCCCGCGGCGGCCACGCTTCCGCTGGTGCGCCTGCACAGTGAATGCCTCACCGGTGACGTATTCGGCAGCCAGCGGTGCGACTGCGGGCCGCAACTGCGCGAAGCGGTCGAGCGGATCACCGAGCAGGGCGGCTACGTGCTGTACCTGCGTCAGGAAGGGCGCGGCATCGGCCTGTACGACAAACTCGACGCCTACGCGCTGCAAGATCGTGGCCTGGACACCTACGACGCGAATCTAGCGCTCGGTCACCAGGCCGACGAGCGTGACTACACCAGCGCGGCCCAGATGCTGCACGCGCTCGGCGCCGACCGCATCGTGCTGCTGAGCAACAACCCGGACAAGGGTGCTCAGCTGGCGCGCCTGGGCATCACGATCGCCAGCCGGGTCCCCACCGCGCTGCACCTTACCGGGGCCAACGCCGCCTACCTGGCCACCAAGGCCCAGCGCGGAGGTCATGATCTGCTCGCGCGGAGTTTTGGGCACGCTGGCGGGCCGCTCCGGCCCGCCGGTCCGCTTGCCGATCCCGCAGACCTGGGGTTCGAGGCCCGATGACAGACATCCTCACCGCCCGCGAGCGCACTCGCCCACGGCCCTGGGCCGGTTACGCGCCGGCCGCCGCGGTGCCGGCCATCGTGTTGACGGTGGTGTTCGAGCTCCCCTTCCAGCGACACCGCGGGTGGATCCCACTCCGGCAGGCGATGTCGGCCCGGCTACACAGATGGAGGCGCGATGCGTGCGACTCACCCGGCAGATGAAAGCGCGGCGGATGAAAGCGCGGTGCAGGCGATTCGCCCGTTGGATCAGGGCGCGATCCGGCTCGCGGCGATCCTGGGGGTGCTCTCCACAGCCGCTCTGCTCGGCGTCGTGTCCGTCGCCGCCGGTCTCGGCGTCGCTGGCTGGATCGCCGGGCTGGCCACCGGCTGGGCCGCGACGGCGCTGATCGTCACCGCCCGCATGCGGAGCGACCAGCCGACGATATTCCCGGCGGACTGGGTCACCCTGACCCGGGCGGTGTTGTGCGCCGGGGTCGCGGGCCTGGTCGCCGCCTCGTTGTCGGTGGGCCGGCCGGTGTCGAGCACGGCGCTGGTTACCCTTTCCGCCGTCGCGCTAGCGCTCGACGCGCTGGACGGGCAGGTGGCCCGCCGGACCGGCACCGCCACCTCGCTGGGCGGCCGTTTCGACGGCGAGGTCGACGCCTTCCTCATCCTGCTGCTCAGCATCGTCGTGTCGCAGGTCTACGGCAGCTGGGTGCTGATCATCGGCGCCGCTCACTACGCGCTGGTGCTGGCGGGGTGGCTGATCCCGTGGCTGGCCGCGCCGTTGCCGCCCCGGTACTGGCGGAAGGTCGTGGCCGCGGTCCAGGGCATCGTGCTCACCATCGCCGCATCCGGACTGGTCGACCGCCGTACGGGGATGATCGCGGTCGCCGTCGCGTTGCTGCTCCTGGCCGAGTCGTTCGGCCGCGACGTGATCTGGCTGTACCGCGCCGGCGCCGGCCCGCGCACTCGCCTGGCACTGCGGGTGGCCATTGGCGTGCTTGCGATCGCGCTCGTGTGGAGTGACCTCCTTGCGCCCGACCGTGCCTGGCTGTTCACCCCCGCCGCCTTTGCCCGCATCCCCCTGGAGGGGCTGGTCCTGGTTGCTGTCGCGCTGGTGCTGCCACCGTGGCCGCGACGGATCGTGGCCGCCGTCGCCGGAATCCTGCTCGGCGTGCTCACCTTCGCCAAGATCCTCAACATGGCTTTCTACGAATTCGACGACCGGGCGTTCAACCCAGTGTTCGACTGGGGCAGCATCGCCTCGGCTCTGGGCGTGATCCGCGACTCGATCGGCCCCACGCTCACGGACATCGCGCTCGCCGCGCTCGGTCTCGGTCTCATCCTGCTCGCCTGTGCGATCACCGCGGCAACAATTCACATCACCACGCTGGCCGCCCGCCACCGCCGCGGCACGGTGCGCGGCCTCGCTGCACTCACAGCGGTCTGGGCAGTATGCGCGGGCCTGTCACTGCAACTCATCCCGGGCTCCCCGGTCGCCTCCACCAGCGCCGCCGGACTGGCCGTCGCGCAGGTGCGCGCCACCCAGGCAGCATTCGCCGACCAGCGCCTTTTCGAGCAGACCATCCACAGCCCGGACCCAGAAGCCCGCGTCCCCGCCTCGGACCTGCTCACCGGACTGCGCGGCAAGGACGTCATCATCGCCTTCGTCGAGAGCTACGGACAGGTTTCCCTCCAGGGCACGACCTTCTCTCCAAGCATCGACGCCGCCGTCCGCCAGGACAACGCATCGCTGGCCAGCGCGGGCTGGTCCACGCAGAGCGCCTGGGTTAACGCCCCGAGCTACGGCGGGACCAGCCAACTCGCCCATTCCACCCTGCAGGCGGGGGTGTGGGTCAACAGCACGCAGCGGTATGCCCAGCTCCTCGGCACCAGCCGGTTCACCCTCAGCGACGCGTTTGACAAGGCCGGATGGCACACCGTCAGCGACAGTCCCACTAACGGTGCCTGGCCGCCCGGCAAGTCCTTTTTCCACTTCGACCAGCTGCTCGGCCGCTACAACGTCGGCTACCACGGACCGACCTTCAGTTACTCTCCGATGCCCGACCAGTACGCCCTCGCCGCGTTCCAGCGGCTCGAACTTGCCCCCGGCCACAAGCCAGTGATGGCCGAAATCGACCTGACCTCCTCGCACTGGCCGTGGGCCCCGTTGCCGACCATGGTGCCCTGGAACAAGGTTGGCGACGGCTCAATATTCGACCCCATGCCCGCTAAGGGCCCATCCCGGACCACGGTCGAGCGCAACGCCAACCTCGAGCGCCAGTTCTACAGCACGTCGATGCAGTACACGATGCAGGCTCTCACCTCATGGGTCACCGAGCTCAACGACCCGAACCTCGTGCTCATCCTGCTCGGCGATGAGGAGCCCGACACTCCCATCAGCACCCCCGGACGGACGAGTCACGAGGTGCCGATCTCGATCATCGCCCACGACCCGTCCGTGTCCCGGCAGACTGCCTCCTGGCGCTGGCAGGACGGGCTGCTGCCCGGCAGCTCCGCTCCGGTCGAGCAAATGAGCGCCTTCCGCAACCAGTTTCTCGACACCTTCAATACGGCCTTGTAGGCGGTGAGTCAGGGAAGGTGGCTGGTGTCGTTGACGCGATGCACGGAGGCGAATCCGCGGTCGTGCCATTGGATTTCGTTGATGCAGGCGGAACCGAGATATAGCCGGTAAAGGGTGCCAAGCGGAACGCCGAGAGCCCGGCAAAGCAGGATCTTGATCGGCGTGATATGGCTTACCACCAGGACGGTCTTGCCGCCGTGGTCCCGCAGCACCCGATCACAGGCCCGGTTGACCCGGTGCGCGGTGGCGGCGAAGCTCTCGCCGCCTGGCGGTGCCTGCTCGGGGTCGCGTCGCCAGGCTGCCGCGGCCTCGGGCCAGCGCTGCTGGATTTCTGCCAGGGCGAAGCCGTCCCACTCGCCAAAGTCGGTTTCGCGCAGATCATCGTCGATGACCGCGGTCAAGCCCAGCTCGCCCGCCGCAATGGCGGCGGTGGCGACAGCGCGCTGCAATGGCGAGCTGACCACCGCGTCGATCGGGGCCCCGGTGGCGAGGCGGCAGGCGGCCGCCCGGGCCTGCCGGGTCCCGTTGGCGCTCAGCGGGACGTCGCATAGCCCGCTGAAGCGGTGTTCGGGTGACAGCCGGGTATCGCCGTGCCGCAGCAGGATAGTGGTGGTAGGGGATGCTGTGGGGTGGTCCCAACCCAGTGTCATGTGGCTGTCCCGCGAGGATGACGAAAATGTTGTGTCGGCGCTATGCAGTACGGGGTATCGGCCCGTCAGGATTGCCAGGTCGCCCAGGTGAGGCAGGCGTCAGCATCGTGCGTGGTATCCGCCAAACGCGACGGGAGTTTCCCACACCCGCACTGCCAGCCCCTCGCCTCCCGCGGCAGCGACGACAGGCGCGAGGTTGTCATGCACCCACCGGGCGAACACCTCGACGGTGACCGCCTCGGCCTCGGCCGGACGTATCATCTCCAGGTTGCGGTCTTCAACCTGGCTGGTCAGCTCGGTCAGCGCTGCTTCTAGTACATCCAGGTCACAGACCATGCCCCGGTTGTCGAGCTGCTCGCGGTCCACCACGATCTCAATCCGGTAGTCATGATCATGCAGTTGCCCCTCGGGACCGGGCAGTCCCGGCATGATATGGAAAGCACGGACGCTCCGGCTCAGCCCGACTTCACACGTCACCGGCAGCACTCCTGTCGTAGTCAAGAACGGCATGCATCAGTCCCGGTGCCCCCTCGTCGACGGCCCGGAACGCCTCGGCTGCCTGGCTGAAGGCGAAGACGTGGGTGCACAGCTGTGCCAACGGTAGTTCAGCCAGCAGCTCAATGGTCTCCTGCCTGCGCCGGGACCGGGTCCAGGTCCCGGACAGCCGGGCCGGCACCGTCGAAACCTGAGTGCTGCGGATGATCAGGCGCCGCCGGTGGAAGGCGCCGCCCAGCGGCAGGACCACCGGTTTGGTCCCGAACCACGATGCGATCAGCAGGGTCCCCTCGTGGGCCAGCATGTTCAGCGCCATGGCTGGCGCATCCGGGTTACCGCTGGCGTCAATGACCAGCGGCACTTGCTGTTCCGCCAGCTCCTCCGGTGCCACCGCGGTGGCGCCGAGACTGTTGGCCACCTCGCGGCGCCACGGCTGCGGCTCGGCCATCAGCGTCCGCCACCCGGAGCGCTGCAACAGCAGGGCGGTCAGCAGCCCGAGCACGCCGGCGCCGAGCACGATGACCCGCTCGCGATATCCGGTCCCGGCATCGAGCGTCACCTGCAATGCCGTTTCGACCAGCGGGAACAAGGTGGCGGATGCGGGATCGATGGCAGGCAGCGGAATCAGTTCACTAGCCCGCGCCGCGAAGATGTCCTGGTGCGGCTGGAACGCGAAGACCATCTGGCCGGACTCCGCTACCTGGCCGACGCACGCATAGCCATAGGCGAAGGGATAGGAGAAGGTACCGCCCAGCGCGTCGATCGTGTCGTCCAGCGCCAACTCCGCGGAAACCTCGCCGCGGTACACCAGTCGTTCGGTGCCACCGCTGATGCCAGAGCACAGGGTGCGGACAAGCAACTCACCGGCCGCGGGCTGGGGTGTGGCCAGTTCCCTGATCGCCACGCAGCGCGGCGCGGTATGAAATAGCGCGCGGGCGGGCATGCGGCGCATTTTACCCGCCATCAATCCGTCGTGGCGGTCGCGAGCGTCAGGCGCGGGAGGCCAGGCGGGCACGCAGCCGCCAGAGGGCGCGGCCAGTGAGCAGCAGGCGGGCCATCCGCGCGACCAGGCTCAGCCACGGCTGTCCGGCCACCGACGGCACGGCCTCGATCCAGGCGTGGCGCCGCCACAGACGCTGGGCCAGCCACACCAGGGCACCCGCGGCGGCCACGCCCGCGGCCAGAATCGCGAGCAACGCGACAACCACGACGGCAAGCAGGCCGCCGTGGACCAGGAGAGCGGTGATCAGCAGGGCGAGCACCAGGAGGCTTCCGGCGGTCAGCACGGCGAATGCCAGCAGGATCCGGCGGCCCGTCCGAGCCAGGGCAATGCGCAAGTGCCCGGCGTTGAACGGGTAACCGCCTGGGTAGCTGCCCCGCGGTGCCCCCGAGGCGATCACCTGGCCTACGTGCGGCAGGCCATCGGTCGCCGCCTTCAGCTCCCGGGCGGTCTGCGCCCGGTACGCCTCGTCCAGCCGGCCCTGGAACTGATCCAGGGAAAGCCGGCCGACCGCGTAGTGCTCGCGCAGCTGGGCCGTTGCCGCGTCCCGGCCCGCGTCCGTCACCGCGGTGCTGCCGTATCTCGCCACTGGAAACTCCTCGTCCGCTCCTGGGGCGTCCCTGGGGCTGCCGCCACACGATATGTCGCGTACTGGGCGACGGCAAATGACAGCCACTTGTCCTGGGATCAGCTCAGGCTGGTACGTCGGGCGGATGAGGTAACGCCAGGCCCTCTTCCGGTTCTTCCAGGAACTCCTCGGCGACTTTCAGCATTGACATGTCGCCGGGCTGTAGGCCCTCGGCGGCGCCGGGAGGGCTGTTGGGGTTTATCTTGATGTACTTCGGCAGCGCTGGCTCGGTCCATACGACCCGCCGGTGGTCCAGCCACCGCTTGATCCTGCTCATGTCCCGCGGCTACCCGCATTTTCCCGATTTATCTACGGCTGATGCTGCATCTTCAGCGCCGCTGCGGCCTCAGCTCGCGCCCCAGCCCTTGTAGTACCAGTTCGGCGGCACCGGCGCGGTCCCGGTGTGCACGGGGACGGACTCGATCTGCTTCAGCGCCGCCTTGATCTTGGCGAATTCGGCCCGCGCCACGGCATCGACCTGATCGATGCTCGTCATATAGAAGTCCTCGCCGATGTTGGAGGTGCCGCTTTTCCTGAAGGAGAGCATCTCGAGGGCGGGAATCAGCCGCGGATTGGCGGTTTCGACCAGCAAGGTCAGGTGCGCGGCCCGGCGCGAGGAATTCCAGAACTGCGTCAGGTGCCGCAGCGCGAGCAGGTTGGCGTTACCGCCGCGGGCGCCGGATTTGCCATGGCCGGCGCCCCCGAATCCGCCTTCCCTGTCCACAAGCCAGGTGTCGATCAGCAGGAACGGATGCGCTCGGTCCAGCGTCCGGCGGATGCCGTCCTCGTCGAGATCGACGACGCTCAGCCGGCGCTTGTCCCTGGCGGTGATCGCCTTGAAACCGGCGCCGCTCAGCGGCAGCATGATCGACACGGCGATGGGCCGCCAGTGGTCGCCCTCGTGGACCTCGAGGTGCATGAAGCCGTCCGGGCACAGCGTGTACCAGCGCTCGTAGAGCGCCGCCCGCTGATCCCTGGTCAGGTCGTTCTCCGCCTGGATGAAGAGCGAGTGGTCGGACAGGTCCGTGTACGGGTACAGCTGCGCCTGGCTGGCGTCTGCCGGGGTGACGAGCCGGAAACCGTCGTCGGGCGCCACCGGCGGGTTGTAGAAGTCGCGGGCGTGAATCTTGGAGTCGTGCCCGGGCGCGACCCGCATGGAAAACCGCTTAACGTATCCGTCCAGCGCGTACCCGAACCCGGCGAACATTCCCACGCCCGCCAAGAACACCGCGGGCCACGCGATCAGCACGATGGGAATGGCGACAATCGCGAGCGCGAACCCGCCGATCGAGTACATGCTGGCCATGCGCGCGGACGATGCCGACCGCACGAGAGGCCTAATGCGCCGCCATACGCGGAATGCCCTGTTCGCGAGCCACTCGCGCCAGTCGTCGTAATATCCCATCCTCGTCCCCTGCGCCCGGGGCAATTTTGGCATAGCGGCCGGCGCGAGGGGAGGCGACTGCGGGCACGCTTTTACAACGGAGGCGGCGGGTGGCCGGGCCGTTCCGGCTGCCTGCGAGTCGCGGTCACCACGACCAGCATCGCGGCCAGCGGCGCTACCAGCGCGATGAAGCCCGCGACCTGAAGGCTGCCCAGCGCGACGAGAGCCGCTGCGAAACCGATGACGACGACCACGACCGTGGTCAGCGGCCAGTCCTGCAGGAAAAACGGCGTGGCGGCCGCGGGCACGGCTAGCGCCGGGCTGGCCACCGCGGTGACCGCCTTGGTCTCGCGCCGTTCGGCGATGCCTTCGCGCAGCCGCACCGAGACCATCAGGGTTCCGGGCTGAGCCGCGACCAGCAGCAGGTCGTCCGGATGCGCCGGGTCGGACGCCTGGGACACCGCGCCGCCGCCCGCCGCCCACGCGACCACCCGCTGGCCTTCGGAACGGCGGACGCGGTAGCGCACCTGCTCACCGATTCTTACGCTGTCGGGTCCCTCGATCGCGTGGCCGTTGCCGTGCCCGTTCGTGGTTCCGTTGGAATGCTGCGCCGTCGCGCCGTTCCCGTTCGCGGCAGGGGGTGGCTCCACGATGTCAGCGGGTTCGCCATCGTCGTGCCCGGCGAGACGCCCGGCAAGCTGGATCTGCTGGAGGTGCACGGAACGCGCCATCGCGACGATGCCGCCGGCGACGCCCGCCGCGCCGAGTCCGAGGATGGCCGCGACGACGGACTGACCAACGTCCGCCGCTGCAGGCATGGCATCCCCCTGGTGACTCCGGATCCTCGAAAGCTAGCTAGCCAGCCCTATTAAAACACATGATCGAAAAGAATGGAAGATCTGGATGGCATGGGGACACCACGTTCTAGGCGTGGCTGCGATCAGGGCGGCGATCAGGCCAGCGATCAGGGAAGCTTGGCCACCGTCAGCAAGACGACCGAGTCATGCAGCGCCCGCAGACCGTGCGGCGCGTCGGGAACGATGAGCAGGTCGCCGTCTCTGCCTTCCCAGGACTGGCCGCCCGAGACGAGCGCGACCCGGCCGCGCAGCACGTATACGCTCGCCTCGCCCGGGTTCGCGTGCTCGGTGAGCTCCGCGTCCTTGACCATGGCGATGACCGTCTGCCTGAGCACCTTCTCGTGGCCCCCCAGCACGGTTTCCGCGGCCCGCCCGCCCTTGGTAGCCGCCGCCTTGGCGGACAGTTCCCTGGCGAGCGCTTCCAGCGAGTGCTTCTGCATCGTGTCCCTCCTGCCTCTGTGCCATCGGCACTTTCCGCCGGCCACCTCGTTTAAACGAATGCCTGCCGAGAGCCTCCGGCATTGACAGCCGCCGCGTGCGGTGAATGGCTGGTTTCATGCTCTGGTTGTCAGTCGTCGTCGACGAGGCGTGCACCCAGATCTGGGAGGCGTGGGGCAGTGGCGCGTCGGTCAGCGCGCTGCGGGTCAGCCCGGCCGTCTACGCTGCCGTGGCGGCCGCGAGGCCCGTGGAGACGGCCCGCGACTACCCGCTGATGCTGCTCGGCCTGCCGCTCGTCGCCGACTGTGAGGTGGCCACCTACGCCCCCGTCGTCATGCGGAAGGACGCGCGGAAGGACGCGCGGAAGGAGATGCCATGCTGACGGCAGAAGAAAACGAGGTGCTGTGCCGGGTCGGCCCAGGGACGCCGATGGGCACGGTGCTGCGCAGGTACTGGACCCCGGCATTCCAGCTCGGCGACCTGCCGGCGCCCGACTGCCCGCCGGTCCGCGTGACCATCCTCGGCGAGAACTTCGTCGCCTTCAGGGACACCAGCGGCCGGCTCGGTTTCCTCGACGAGCTGTGCAGTCACCGTGGCGCGTCGCTCACGCTCGGCCGGGTGGAGGACTGCGGCATCCGGTGCCTCTACCACGGGTGGAAGTACGCCGTGGACGGAACCATCATGGAGACCCCAAACCTCGCCACGCCCACGTTCAGGGAGCGGGTCAAGCACGGGGCCTACCCGGTGCGCGAGGCAGGCGGGCTCGCCTGGGTCTATCTCGGGCCGCCGGGCACCGAGCCGCCGTTCCCCGCGTTCGCCTGGTCCGCCAGCGACCCCGACGAGCTCCTCGTGACCGAGATGATCATGGACTGCAACTGGATGCAGGTGCTCGAGGGCTCCATCGACTCCTCGCACGTGGGCATCTTGCACCTGGACACACTCGCGACGATGGGAGCCGGTCCGCGCAGCGTCGGCTCGTTCGACTTCGCCGGGGAACCGTGGGACCTGGACATGCCGGTGCCCGGCCGGGGCGGGCAAGGCGGCACGGGCGGCCAGGGCGCGCCGGCCCGGCGGCCAGGAGTCTGGCCCAGCGACGACAACGCGCCGCGCATCGAGGTCGAGAACACCCCGTTCGGCTTCCACTACGCCGCGATCAGGGACGTCACCGGCGATCCGGCGAAGAAGTTCGTCCGGGTCACCGCGTTCGTCATGCCCTACACGGCGTTCATCGGCGGGGCGCCCGGCGCGGTGATCGTCGTCCCGCGCGACGACTACACCTGCTCGTCCATCGGCGTGTTCCCGGTGCCGAAGGGCGCCGGCGCAGCACCGCGGGCGCGCGCCGGGACCGACCCGGCGGTCTGGGGACCCGAGCCGGGCAACCGCCGGATCCGGCTGCCGCGCCAGAACCGCGAGGCGATGGCGGCCGGACAGAGCTTCGCCGGCTTCCGCGGCGGCAACCGGATCCAGGACGCCGCGGTCCAGCTGTCGTCCGGCCCGATGTACGACCGCGCCAGGGAGCACCTGGTGCCCGCCGATCTCGCGATCATCAGGCTCCGGCGGCTGCTGGCCGACTCGGTGCGGCTGCTCGAGGCGGGGCAGGATCCGGTCGGCCGCGGCGAGGGCTGCGACTTCGCGCGGATCACGGCCGCCTCGCAGGTCATCGACGCCGCTCAGGCGTGGCAGGACCTCGTCCCCGCGCACCAGGGCAGCGTCTCATGAGGGTGTGGATCGACCAGGACTACTGCACCGGCTCAGGCCTGTGCGAGCTGATCGAACCCCGCGTGTTCGCGATCGGCGACGACGGGCTGGCACGCGTCCACGCGCCGGAGGTGCCGCCCGGATGCGAGGATGAGGTTCGCGACGCCGCCGAGTCGTGCCCAGGCGGATGCATCCGGCTGGAACCGCGCCCTTTATCCCGAACGTACGCGTCGTTCCCGCCAAACCCACGTAAAGCCCGCGGATCGGGGTAAACGACGAAATCGTGGTCACCGTGAACGAAACAGCGCCGGTCCTCGTGCTCGGCCCGGTGCTGCGCTACGCCGGCGAGACCGCCGTCTCGGTCTGGCTCGAGACCGACCGGGCCTGCGACGCCGAGGTGCTCGGCCGCCGTGCGCGCACCTTCGAGGTCGCCGGGCACCACTACGCGCTGGTCGTGGTGGACGGCCTCCAGCCGGGCAGCGAGCAGGAGTACCAGGTCGCGCTCGACGGCGTCGTGCGCTGGCCGGAACCCGGCTCGGAGTTCCCGCCGAGCGTGCTCAGGACGCTGGATCCCGGCCGGCCGCAGCGGCTGGCGTTCGGCTCTTGCCGGCAGGCCGAACTGC
>Ga0335072_10003258_pt1 | contig 24517 bp, 20 predicted proteins | sample Lox_Sample_21_FD_206725 | JGI IMG/M metagenome (GOLD analysis project Ga0335072, IMG submission 206725) | Soil microbial communities from Loxahatchee National Wildlife Refuge, Florida, United States - Lox_Sample_2.1 | ecosystem: Environmental > Terrestrial > Soil > Wetlands | place: USA... | reverse complement strand
GGATGGGAAGAATCCACCGAGGCCGGTGGTCGCACTCGACAGTCCGATCGTGGATGACACAGAGCTGCTGGAATGGACGGTCAAGGCGATCCTCGCGCCCTACAATGTCGATTACTACAACTACCCGGTCGAATTGAATACGGCGAGCCGCCGGTTCACCGTGCGCGGCTGGAACACGTTTGCGGCGAGCTACATTGCGACCGGGAATTTTGCCGAGCTGAAACGCGCGCGGTTGCTGTGCCACGCGCAATCGCAGCGCGCCGCGGTGATCCACCAGACCAGCTACGTCCAGGGCGCGCTTGCCTACCAGGTCCAGGTGCCGGTCACCCAGACCTGTGAGAACGTCAACCAGAGCAGCACCAACAACCTCCTGATCACCGCGCTCGTCGTTCGCACGAACGCCGACGACCATCCCGACGGTCTGGCGATCGATCAGCTCGTGGCGGCGCCGCGCTGAGGCCAGCGCAGAGGAGGGTGAGATGGAGGCGAGTCTCTACGCGTGCGCGGGTCGAGGTGTCGCCTCGCCGGGCCGGATACTCGCGACAGCCGCATTGATGGTGCTGCTCTGGGCGGGCCTCGCGCAGGCGCAGGCACCAGGCTCGGATGGGGCGCCCGACACCGCCGATGCCGGAAATTCTGCGAACGGCAACTCCCCCGCCGCACAAAAAGCAGTGCAGGACGCCATCCCACTCACGCCGGCGATGATCGAGGAGTTGGCGAAACGGTACAACGCGACGCGACGGGCGCAGGAGCAAGCTGTCACGGAGCTCGCGGCTCCACTCAATCGACAAGTGAATGTGAGCTTCGCGCCGGGTGCCGCGACCAGCATCATCAACACGGTCAAGGGCTATCCGACTGCCGTTGCCTTCTTCGACAGCACCGGCCAGCCATGGCCGATCCAGTGGGACACGAACTCGAACCCAGCGGCGATCGCCGGCGGCACGAATTGCAACGCCCCGGCAAACGGGGGCGGCCCCTCGGCGGTCGCGATCGGGTTTTTTGTGTGCACGCCGACGAAGGGCTCCAACGTGCTGGAGATCACGCCGATGTCGCTCGCGCCGCGCGGCGGGCTGGTGATCTCGCTGGAAGGGGCGCCGGCACCACTGACCTTCCTACTGATCTCCGGCGGAGGCCGGTACGACGCCGATCTCTCGGTCCATGTCGCATCGCGTGGACCGCACGCCAAGGTCGAAATCATGACGCAACCCGATGCCCCCGACACCAGCGCGCCATTCCTGACGGGGATGCTCGAAGGGGTTCCGCCGGCGGACGCGGTGCCGCTCTCGGTCGAAGGTGTCTCTCCGGATGCGGTGCGCGCCTGGCGCCTCGGCCGCAACGTCTATCTGCGCACGAACTACACCCTGCTGTCGCCGGAATGGACCGCCTCCGAGGCGCAGTCCGGAACCACCGTCTACGCCATCCCGAACACGCCTGTGGTGCTGCTCTCGGTCAACGGCCGAACCGTCTCGGCCCTGCTGAAGGATCCGTCCTGATGTCCGGCGCGCTCAAGTTCGGCAATCTGAAGCTCCCGAGGTTCGTCGGTGTCGGTGTTTTCAGTGGCGCGGGCAATGCCGGCCCGCGACGGCTCGCCATGCTCACCGTCAGCCTGTTGGTCATTGGCGGGCTGGTGGTCGCCATTGCGACGGGCGGCCGGCGCGCGCCACCGGTCTCGCAGGACGCACGCATGGGCGCCGTTGACCCCTTGCCGGGCGGGTTGCACAGCACCCCGGAGCAGGACGCTTTGTCGCACACGGCTGAGGAGGCGCACGCGAAGGCAGCGCTCGGGCAGGGCGTATCCTACACGCCGCAAATGGCACCGAGCGTACCGGTGAGGGGGCCGATACCGCATGCGGAGGGTCCGGCACCGCAGCAAGCCGATCCGCAGCGGCCGAGATTCGTGGTCCGGCCCACGAGCACGCCGGTCCAGCGGCCTGTGGTGGTACCCGTCGCATTTCCCGAGCCGGCTGGCGCGGCGCAGCCTGCCGTGCAGACCGTTCAGGCGACGGTCGTCGACCCGAAGGCAGAAGCCGCCTACTCAAAGCAAATCGGCGACCTGTTCAGCCAGTGGGGCGGCCGACTGCCGCAGACCGATATCGTTCTGCCGGCCACCGGCCCGGAAGCGACGGGCGATGGCGCACCTGGGACGACAAACGTGCGCGGCGCGGCCACCGACGTACGCAGCACGTCGATGGCAATTCCCGCCGCGTCGCACGCCGCGGACGCCGGAAAGATTCTCATCCCGGCCGGACGCGGCGTCTTCGCGCATCCGGTTCTGGCGGTGAACTCGGATGCCAGCAGCCCGGTCGTCATGCAGGCGGACTCGGGACCGATCGCCGGCGACCGCATGATCGGCAGCTTCGCCAGGGAGAACAAACGGCTGATCATCCATATCAACACCGTTATCCACGACGGGCAGAGCATCGGCACCGATGGCGTGGTGATCGCTCCCGACACGATGGAAGCCGCGGTCGCATCAAATGTGGACGAGCACTACCTGGAGCGATTCATTCTGCCGGCCGCGGCGGCCTTCGTGGAGGGGCTGGGGCAGGCAATCGCGACAACGTCCAACACCGTGGCCGTACTCAGCCCGCTCGGCGGCGCAACAACCTCGACGCACCTGAACCTGAACCAGCAGCTTGGGGTCGCGGCAGGCACTGCGGCCGGACAGGTCGCCAATGTGCTGAACCAGGAAGCTCCGAAGGGTCCGACTATTTCACTCGACGCGAATGTGGCGGTCGGCGTGATATTCCTCGCGCCGGTGATCTCGCACAGCAATTGAGAATCCAAAGCCGTTCGCACGCACGAAGGCGATGGTGCGGCATCGCTCCTTTCGCAAGAGGTCGTCATGGACACGCACATCGCGCCGCATCCCGAGCCTGAGGACCGCACGGCCTCTCTGAGCGCACGGCTGCCGGGAGAACCGCTCGAGGCGGACGAACTCGGCGGCGCCGATGAACCCGGCCTGGCGGTACCCAGCGCGGAAGAGCGGCTGGCGACACAAGCGCCGACACGTCGCAAGCGGCGTCAATCACTGCTCCTTGGTGTGGCGATCGTCTCGCTCGGTATCGCGGGGGGCAGCGCTTTCCTCGTATCGCCTTACAATCACGTGGTTCCCGTGCCGGGAATGGCTCGGGCTGTTCGAAACGTGGCGGCCGCGGCCGGGGTCACTCTGCCGGCGCCGCTTGCCCCGTCCGCATCGCTCGCCGGTGTCGATTTGCCGCCGACACCCAGCGCGGTCATCCGCCCTAAATTCACCCCGCCGCCTCCGGACCAGCAGCTTTCGGAGTTGCTCAAGCTTCATCCCGGCGCGCCGGGTGTCACGCCCGCCGCCACGCCCAGCCACCAGAGCGCAGGAGCCGCTGCGGCGCTTTCTGGCGGCACTGATGGCCCGCCGCCCCCTGGCTATGTGCCCAGCGAGCCTGGCAGCCATCCCGTGGCCCATACGCTGGCGCCGGCATCCGCCCCTGTGCCGGCCAAGGTTGCAGTAGCCCCGCCGGTAACGTCGCGCTCCGCGCAGCCCGAGGTGGCGCACGACGTCACCTCTACCGTGATGGCCTCGCTGAATGCGGCGCCACCGCCGGCCCCGGCAGGCCATGAACCGAGTGTGTCGCCGGGGCCGGCGCCGCGCTCAGCGCCGGCCACGCCGTCGGCGACTCCCGCGCCCGCTGATGCGCTCAAGGCTGCTGTCGAGCTTCACGCCGCTCCCATGACGCCGCCGCAGCAGGTGCAGGTGCTTGATCTCGTCACCCAGATCGCGACGATGGTGCGGGATCTCAAAACCGAGGATGTGCAGCTCCGCGCCGATGTCAGCCGCTCATCGACAGACACGACAGCGCGGCTTGCCGATTTCGAGCGCCGGCTCTCCCTGGCCGAGGCGCGGAATGCGGTTTCGGCAGCCGACGCTGCCGGCACCGAGCCCGCCGCGGCGGCGCCGCCAGCCGGGCCTGCGAAGGATGTTGCGGCCCCAGTGGTGCTGACACGCGCAGCCGCAACCTCGTCGATCCCCGAACAGGGCGACCCGAAACGCTACCGGGTACAAGCGGCGTCGCCCGGTCTTGCACTCCTGGCCGAGGTCGACCGCGGCGGCGGCGACGGTGCACAGATCCAGGTCGCCGTCGGGGACACGCTCCCGGGCTACGGCCGTGTCAAGTCGATCGCGCAACATGGAACCACCTGGGTCGTCGCCACGGAGCATGGCGATATCCAGTAACCGGGGAATCGGGAACACGGCATGCAGGGACTGGTCGATTTCGCGACCGCGATCGGTGATGGCATTGCCGTCGCGCTGCCGGCGTTCTGTTATCTTGCAGCCTGCGGCTGTTTCTTCTTCTTCGCCTGGACCCTGTGGACCTGGTCGCAACCGCATCGCCACCACCATCACCATTGGCACAAACCCTGGATCCCGCTGCTGTCGCTGATCCTGTCAGGAGTCTTTGCGAGTTTTCCGCAGTTCCTGACGATGGCCGATGTCAGCGCTGGCACCAGCCTCGCCGTGTCATTGACCACCTACGCACCGACCACGCCGCCCAGTGCAAGCGGTGTGCTCGGAACGACACCAGACGCCAGCGTCATCAACGTGGTGACATTGTTCCAGCATTTCTTTCAGGCCTTCGGCGCCGCCTGCGTCTTCTGGGCGATCATGACCTGGCGCGGCATCGTCAACGGCCGCGTCAACGGGTCGCCGACCGCCTGTGGCGTGCAGTTCCTGTTCGGCGTGCTCTGCATCAACATCGTGACGATCGCGAACGGTGTTCTGTCCTTCTTTCAAACGGGCGGCTGAGCTCAAGGGCGCTTTTCCTGCGGGCCGTTCGCATGCCATGCGGTGAGTCTTCGGTGTGAGGGGCTGATCCCTCGCAACCAGGAGATACCAGCGTGAAACTCTCGAACTCCAAGAAGCGGTCGGCCTGCAGGCGACGCTTCGTCTCCCTGCGGAGGATGGTGGTACCGGTGTTCGCCACCACGCTCTCCGTGGGTTTCGCCTTCGCGGGGCAAGCTTTCGCGCAGGCGACCTCGCCGACCGGCGGCCTTGGCGCGCAGATCAACACCATGTCCTCCGAGGCAATCAACTCGGGCGGCGAGTTCTTTGGGATGGGCTGCTACCTCGCCGCTGCGGTCTGCTTCGGTCTCGGCGTCTGGGCGCTATGGCAGTCCCGCCAGCCGCAGAACCGCGAGAGCGGTCATATCGGCCGTGGCCTTGCGGGGCTGGTGCTGTGCGGGCTGTTCGCCACGGCCGGTGTTTGGATCAACAAGGCGTCGGTCACCGCGTCGGGTGGCAACGCTACGATCAACACCACGCCGCAGATGGTGCAGTTCGGCACCGGCACCGGCGGCTGACCCCACCTGGCGGCCTGCCACCCGGCAGGGCCAGCCGGTCATGTCGGGTGGCAGGTCTTCCACTTCGGAATTCCCAGCATGGCTTGTTCATTGGAACACCTTCCGTTTGACGGCGGCACGACTTTCGGCGGCTTACGGTCGTCGGTTGGGCCGAGGCTGATCTTTGTCGGGACTAGCAGCCTGATCCTCGCATCGTGATCGGAGCCGGCGCGTGACACTTCGTGCACTCGTCCTGTCGGTCAGCGAAGGCCCGGCAACGCTTGTCCGCGAAGGTGGACTTGGCAGGTGTTCGTTCTGCGGCGGTCGGCTTGGATCTGAGCGTGGAGCGCCGATACAAGACGCCGGCAACGCGACAGCGCAGTGCGCGCTCTGCCTCCTCGTGCGGCACCTCGACCGCCCCCGCATTGACGACGAAGCGGAGCTCGTCTGGCTCCCCGAAATGAGCCAGCCCGCGGTGAACATCACCATGCGTGAGATCCACATCCGGCTGCGAGCATTGGGCGAGAGCCTGGACGCGGCCGCGCCGCCGCGGCGTGACACGCCCGAGCGCCGACGGCTCTACCACGCTCGCGCGGCGCTGCGGGAACGCACAGGCGCAGCCGCAGCGCGCCTCGGTAGCGTCCGGCCGAGCGAAGTGGGACGCGCGCTGCTGCGCCTTTCTCCAGGCGCATACGCACGCCGCAACAAGCTGCTGGGTGGCCTTCGCCTGCTACCGGCAGGGCACTTCTTTGATGGGGGGCGCGACATCTATCCGGTGATCGTGGACGGGTGGAGCTGTGTTGCCCGGTCTCCACTGCACCGGCCAGAATTCCCCGAGCGAGCCGGGGCCTAAGCGTGTTCGCTGCCCTCGCCCGCCTGTTCGCGAGTCTGTCTCTGGCCCTCAAGCAGCCGCTCTCCACCTATTGCGACCTGGAGACCGCGCACGGCGATGCGCTGATCACCAAACACGGGCACTACCTGTCCTGGCTTCGCGTCGACGGCATGCAGCGCATGGCGGAGCGCAAGGATTTCATCGAGATCACCGATGCGATGCGGCTTGATCTCTCCGGCGCACTGGAGACCCGAGGGCATGCGATCGTCGGTTGGTATATCTCCGATCCCGATGCCGCCCTGGTCGAGATCGAACGGCTGAACCTCGCATCCTGCCGATCGATCGCGCACGAAGTTGGCCTCGACCTGCGCGACATCCTCGACGAGCGCGCCCGGCTCTGGCCGAAACTGATGCGCTGGGAAGCGGCGTACTTCATCGTCTGGACGCGCACTTCCGTGCTGACGAAGGAGGAGCGCAAGCAGCTCAAGGCGGAGTATGCCGCCAACCTGCGTGGCGCTCCGATGCTGGGGGACACGCAGCGCTTCTATCTGCGCAGCGAGGTCATGGCGGCGCGCCACGCGGCATTCACCTCCCGCGTGCTGGCGGCACTGCGCGCGCACGATGTGGCGGCGTCCGTGATGGACCCGCACGATGCCGTGCGGGCCGCGCGCGAGGGCATGTATCGCGAGATAGCCGGGTCCGAATGGCAGCCTGCGCTCCCCGGCGATCGGGTGATGCCGCGCTGTCCTGAAGACGACGAACGCCGGATCAAGGCGGAATGCGTCCTCTGGCCGCCGTTGCGCGATCAGATCTTCTATTGCGACACCGTGACACGTGGCGGGCAGCGCGTGGATTTCGGTGATAACGCCTACTGTCCCGTGGACATGACCATTGGGCCGGAGGATCCGCGGCCCTTCGTCGAACTCGCCGCCACGCTCGGCAACGACCGCATCCCGTGGCGCGCGGCAATCCTGCTTGAAGGCTGCGGCCAGTCCGCCATGCAGATCAAGGACATCGGCGCAAGCTTTCTGTCGATGTTCCCGGGCAACGCCGATCTGCGCCGCGCCTTCGCCTTTCTGCGGGAGGCGCGCGAGAAGGAAAACCACATCAGCGTCCGCCTCCGTGCAAGCTTCGCGACCTGGGCACCGGTCGAGGAGGCGGCCAGGCTGCGCCGACGGATGTCCACCTTGTCGCAGCGCATCGAAGGCTGGGGCAATGCGAAGGCGACCACCGTGATCGGCGATCCCCTCGAGGGCGCGATGAGCACGGCGCCGGGTCTGGCCCTGGCGTCGACCGCAAACCCCTCTCTCGCGCTGTTGGGCGATGCGCTCGCAATGCTGCCGTGGAACCGCACGGCGTCGCCCTGGGACAGCGGCAGCGTGCTATTTCGGCGCCCGGACGGCGGCATTTGGCCCTATGATCCCGCCGGCGGACGCAAGCGCCCTCTGGTGGTGGATATCTTCGTGGCACCGCCAGGCTCAGGCAAATCGGTGCTGGCGAACACAATCAATATCGGCCTGTGCCTCAGCTCGGCGGTCATGGGAACCAACGGCGCCAAGCTGCCGCTGATCGGCAAGGCGGATATCGGAAAGTCCGCCGAGGGCTTCGTACGGTTGATCCAGGAGGCACTCGGTCCGCAGCGGCGGCACGAGGCCATCTTCATCTCGCTGCAGTTCGTGGCCGGCCACGAGTTCAACATCTTCGACCTGCAAGTGGGCTGCGAGTATCCGCTGCCGCTGGAGAGGGCGTTCCTGCAGAATTTCCTCGCGCTAGCAACCTTGCCGCCCGACCAGTCCACGCCGTTCGAGGGCATGGCGCAGCTCATCTCGCTGGTGATCGAGGAAGCTTTTCGCCTGTGCACTGAGACCGGTGGTGGCGCCAAACATTATCGCGCCGGCCTCGAGCCGGAGGTCGATCGTGCGATCGCGCTCCATGGGATCACGCTGCATGAGGAGTCGCCCTACTGGCGCGACGTCGTCAACGAGCTCTGCGACGTGGGCGAGTTCCGTCTGGCCGAGCGCGCGCAGCGCCACGCGGTGCCGATCCTTGAGGATCTGATCGGCGCCGTGCGGACCGACCAGGTGCGTGACATGTTCGACAGCCTGAAGCTGTCGGAGACAAGCGAGAAGGCGTCACAGATTTTCGAGCGCTACATCGCCGACCTGATTCGCCGGTTCCCGACATTGAACGCACCGACCCGGCTCGATTTCGGACCGGCGCGGATCATCGTGCTCGACCTGCAGTACGTCGCGCCGACGGGCTCGGCCGCCGCGAACCGCCAGACCGAAATGATGTATCTGCTGACGCGTCACATCCTGGCACGCAATTTCTTTCTGCACCCCGAATACCTTGCCTTCGTGCCGGAGCGCGTGCGGGCCTATCACGGTAAGCGCTTCACCGAGGTCTATGAGACGGTGAAGCGAGTGGACTACGACGAGTGGCACCGGACGCAGGGTAGCCAACTCGTGCGCGCGCAGGCGGAGCTCGATGTCCGCGAAGGTCGCAAGCACAACGTGCAGCTTGGCTTTGCCTCGCAGCGTTTGTCTGACATGGGCGACGGCGTGATCGCCCAGAGCACCGGCCGGTTCGTCCTGGGTGCCGATGATCAGCGTGAGCGCGAGGAGATCATCAAGCGCTTTGGCCTGGCCGACGCGAGCGCGAAGATTGTCCGCCATCGCCTGACCGGCCCGCACCGCGACGGCGCGCCGTTCCTCGCGATCTTCCGGGCCGAGCAGGCGCATTATGAGCAGTTCTTGGTCAACTCCCTTGGCCCCATCGAGCTCTGGGCGCTGTCCACGACACCGGGAGATACCAGCCTGCGGAATCGCATCTACGAACGGGTTGGATTCTCCGAGGGGCTGCGCCGTCTCTCAAAAGTGTTTCCGAACGGCTCGGCGATGGATGAGATCGAGCGGCGGATCAAGGCCCGTATCAAAAGGGGTGACTCGGCCGACCGTGTGGAGGCGGGCGTGGTGGAAGAACTCGCGAGCGAACTCATCGAAGGGCACGGCCTCGGTCTGGTGCTTCGCCCCTATGAAGACTCCGCCAACGGCGGCCTGGCAATCGCTGCCGAATAGCACCCGTGAGCTGGGAGAGAAATGCTTCCCCCCGCAACCGATTCGCGACCCGATCATCGCTTTTCTCGCGAAGCCACGCTCGGATACCCGACGAGACGACAGTACTCCTCCGCCTATGCGGGCGCCGGCCAGCTGGCAAATGGTTTCGTCGGAAGGCTAAGGCGCAGGCAACGCTTTTAGAACGCTGCACCAGCGTGTTCCCCGGCGATCCATCGGCGTGGTTGACAGAGCATTGCTATATAACATATATAGCAAATATGGCACCTACGCCCGCCATCCTCCGTGCCATTCGGGCGAAGCTCAAACTCACTCAGGAGCAGCTCGCCGAACGGCTGCGCGTATCCTTTGCGACCGTCAACAGGTGGGAAGGCGCGGTGAACGAACCGCAACGAGCAGCTCGGGATGCGATCCTCCGCCTCGCGGAGGAAGCGGAGCTCGATATCGACATGTTCACGCGCGACACGGACGGCGAAAGCGCGGCTCGACGCCGCACTTCAGTCACAACGCGGTCGACAGGCGGGCCAGGTTTCGACTTTGAGGACCGAGTTGCGGCGTGGTTCCTGCTCAAGATGCTACTCGGGGAGCCTCTGCCCGGCATCGATGGAGCCGGGCTCTCGCTACGAATGCAGACAAGCGCGCTTGGATGGCTCATTGACGATTTGCTGGTAACGAGCGGGCTTGCTCAAGGCGAGCAACGACACCTGGCGATCTCGTGTAAGAGCAACCTTCAGGTCAGCGCAACAGGACTTCCCACCAGTTTTGTAGAAGAGGCTTGGAAGCAGTGTTGGCGCATGGGTGCAGGACCAATGAGCGCCCACGATTGTTTGATGCTCGTTACCAGAGGCCGGCATCCGGGATTCCTCGCAACGTGGAGTGACATAAAAGATTGGTCCGGAGGCGACCCGGCGCTGGCGCTTGCACGGATTCTGGCTCCGGGAAAGCACCGTCAGATTTTCAATAGCGTTAAGGACCCCGCGTCGGGCCTCGGCCGCACGGTCTCAGACCTTGAAACGCTAGAACTTCTGCGGCGCATTGAGGTTCTTCCGCTCGACCTTCGGCTAGCGACTTCGCCGGATGAACAGCACGCCATAGGGCAGTGCAGAAGTCTCCTGTGCAATGGCACCCCTGTCGAGGCGCGGGCCATGTGGACGGCCCTTATCAATATGGCGCGTGATGCCCGGATCGGTGACGGGACGATTGTTCTCGCTGTCTTGTGGCGCGAGCTACGCGGCCGGTTCGCGCTGCGGGATCATCCGGATTTTCGGCCCTCTTGGGATCGGTTGAAAGCACTGACGGCGGATTATAAGTCCAGGATCGGAATCGCGCTGCCCTCCGGATACAAAGCGGAGCGACAGCGCCAGAAGGGCGAGTTGAAGGAAACCCTGCGAACACCATCTGGATGTGCTCTTTACGGAGAATCAGGGACCGGTAAATCGGCACTTTTAAAAGATGTCCTTGATGCTGATTTTCCCGAGGCCACACAGGTCTGGTTCGGACCGGGGACTTTGGCAGCAGCACTCAGCGAGACTGATCGCGGCCAGCTAGGTCTCAATCATCCGCTGCTGGAAATTCTCGATGGCGCAGCTACCCCTTATAATTTTCTCGTTATCGACGCGGCCGAACGGCTGCCAAAGGATGTTTCGCTTAAGGCGCAGTCGCTGATTGCCAGGCTGCTCCAAGGCAACATGAATGAAAACGAAGCCGGATGGCGAGTGATCGTCGTCGGACAAACCGAAGCATGGGCGGACGGACGACTGCAATCACTGATCAGTAATGAGCGGCCGTCGAATCTGGAACTGACCAATCTTGCCGATGAAGAGACTAGGGCGGCCTTGCGATCCTCGAGCCGCCTTAGATGGTTAGCGCAGCACGATGAAGCGGTGTCCGTACTGGGGAATCTCAGGACTCTGGCCTGGGTAATGGAAGCCAAAGGGAGATTTGAACAGCAAGGATCTACGTCTTTTTCATTTCCGATGATCGCCGATCGCCTCTGGAGTTTTTGGACGGAGGAAAAAGTGTCGATTCAGCGACTCATGATGCGGCTCGGTGAGCGTGAGGCGGTGTTCGAGCATAGTTTTGCGTTGAGCGAGTTGGGAGGAAACGAGGTTCAGGCGTTCGAAGCCCGGACGAACCAATGCCCGTTGCGTCTCAACTCGCGTAATCGAATCCAGTTTCAACACGATTTGGCATCCGAGTGGGCACGTTTCCAGCGTCTCAAGGAAATTGCCGACGACACGGCGCGATGGGCGGTACTTGCAACGAATCCACTCTGGAACGGTGCCCTAAGAATGCTCGGTCAACTCCTGCTCCGCGAGCAGAGGGCCAGCGTTAATGCATGGGATGCCGCATTCGCGGAGGCTGAGCGGATCAAAGATCGAGCGCCGCTGGCGAGCGACATACTCCTTGATGCCCTCTTTCTCGATCCAAATGCCGAAGCATTTCTCGATCAGCGAGCGGAGCTGCTGTTCACGAAAAACGCTGCCCTTCTCTCACGTCTGCTGCTCCGCTTCGAGCATGTTGCCACGGTGCCCGGGATCAATCCGTCAGCCCTGGATGCGAGTTCATTGACGAAGCTGTATCTTGAGGCGAGATTCCGAACGCCCATCCTTGGACGATGGCCTGCGATTGCCAGGTTTCTCGTAAAACACCGTGAGCGAATAGCGGAGCTGATGCTACCGGTGGTATCCAGGCTGGCGGAACGATGGCTAACCAGCTTGCCCTTGACGTTGGTGCCCGGTCACCCAGTTCCCTTTCGGAAGGAATTTTCATGGCTTGCGCTTGATGGCGCTCGCGCGCTGCAACTTGGTCAAGCCAAGCGGATCATCTTCCTGGGGGACTTCGAGGAACCGATCTACAGCGCCGCATTTTCCGCTGCCCGTGACCTGCCTGACGAAGTGTGCGAATGGGCCCTCGAAGTTGCACAAAGGCGCAAGTTGAAAGCGGATATCGCGGAGAAGTTAGAAGCTCACCGGGCCAAGGAGGCCGAGGAGCATCGTCAACGGCTGGCTACGGACGCCGAGTATCGAGAGCGGCATGAACAGCGGAGACATCCGTCTCTATCGATGATCGGGTCTGGAAGGCGATTGCCGCCGTGGCCACTGGGACCGCGGCGCTCGATCGAGCGCGATTTTCATAAGACATGTCTTCACTCACCTGCCTTGAACGGCCTGATGCAGGTGCGCCCAGCGATTGCGGCCGAAGTGCTGCTTGCCTGTATAATCGAAGATTCCCCGGAAGAGCGATACGGCCACTACCCGTCAATCGATCGAGACTTCGGGCTTGCATACGATCACGACGGTTATCTGACAGCGTATTGGAAGAGCCCCTTTTTTTACTTTTTCCGCGCCAATTCGGAGGTAGCGCTACAGACCCTTCTTCAGCTTGTGAATTTTTGCACAGAGCGATGGGAGGTAGAGGCGCGGCGCGAGCGCGGACAAGTTCCACCGCCCATGGCTATCACCTTGGGAAGTGGTGCAGTTCACGAGTTCAAGGGCGATTTTGAGCTCTTCAGGATGTCCCAGACTGACTCACACCATACCGTGCAACTGAGCAGCGCGTTGGCAGCCTTGGAGCAATGGCTTCGCACACTTTTGGATGCTCAATCGGACGTGACTCCTTACACCGATAACATTCTGGTGAATTCGAATTCGGTCATGACGTTGGGAGTTCTTGTCAACATTGGAAAGTACAAGCCTAAGCTCTTTGAAGGTCCTTTGAAGCCCCTGATTGGTGCTCATCTTTTGTACCTTTGGGATGACGCGCGAGTTAAACAGTCACCCGCGCAGTGGTTTGATGCATTTTCCTGGTCACGCGAAGGCGAAACGATGTTCAACGCGGCCCGCGAGTGGGCGCAGGCGCCTTACCGGCAAATAGGTCTAGGAGAGGTGGTCTCGAATCTCGTCAGCCGTGACCCGGCGTTCGGAGCCGATGTGGTAAAAGCCACGGTCGAATGGACATCGCCTTCGACAGACAAAGACGCGCTCGAATTCAGAATTCTAATTGCCCGGCTCGACTATCGTAACTACCGACGAACAAAACCCGCCAATGAGAGCGAGGACGAGGTAGTCGAGTTCCTGCCCCCAGCGGACATAGTTCGTGATACGCAACTTTATCAACAGAAAACAGGACCAGCCCTGCTGACGTTGCGATTGCCATACGCCTGCGAGCAAATCCTTTCGAAATCCGGCATCCTCGCGGACAGCAGTGCGACTGAAGTCGCGAATGCAATGATGAACGTGGCTCTGGATGCTACGTCCGATCTGCCCGCCGACATGAAGGCACGGGGCCTCGTAGCGGCGGCCGCGACGCTGCTCGCGAAAGCTTCTTCGGAGTGGCTTGTGAGTAATCCCGCGCACGCTGCGGAGGCTCGCCGGATTGTCGATGAGATTATCTCGGCAATTGGAGACACGCCCGAGGATATTCGTGGCTTCCACATGAGGGGACGCGACGAACTTCAGTTTGTCGCTCATGCTGTCGCCCGTGATTGGATACGTGAGTCTACCTCTGTGACCGACGCGGCCGTGCTTCGCCTCATTACGAGCGGTGACTTCCAGGCCCCGCAATTATTCTTGAACATCGCATACTTGGCTCGCGATCAACTCGGGCCGCGTTGGTGGCGGCTCCTCTTCCTCGCTCTTCTATGGTCCGGTCTGTCGCTGCTGGGCCCTCGCTTTGATGATGGCGGTGTGGTCGGACCGCGCTGGAGTCGATGGCTACATTGGCTACGGACACGCCGCCTCGAGGTTACCGCGACGATCGACTCGATCCAGCCCCTCTCAATTGCTGAGCGGGTTGAACGGATTGTGCGGAATCGATGGTCGCGACACCGACACTCAGAGGTTGAGCCAGGGCGATGCCTTTCCGCGGGACTGGAACCCTGGTACGCCAAGGCGGCCTTCGCTTGGTTACTTCGGGATTCGTCGTTGTTTACGCCGAATTCTGCCGAATTTCGCGAAGCACAGAAGCTGGTACTGGGCCTTTGGGACTACGAAGCCTGGCGGGTCGTTGGTCACTTCAAGGACGACGGGGATTACGACCTTTTGAGCCAGCAGCTTGGCTACGATCTTGTCGGTGCTCTGGCGCATATGGCCCTCGGCGGGCCCATCGCTACGAGTTCCGAGTTTTGGAAACCGGTGTTGCAACTCGGACCGAAAGGGCACTACGCCATCAGTCACTTTCTTACGCAGTGGTTCAGCAAGTTAACAGATCAGACGGAGCCGCGAGATTTCGTGCCGCGATGGCGACCGGTCATCGAGTTCGTGCTCGGGGCCGCTGATTGGAGAAGAGGTCGTCAGTGGTACCACGCGGAGCAACTCGAACGCCAGGTGCTGGGCTTTGGCGCGGAGAGCTTCCTGGCGAGGATGCCTGCATCGGGAATTGTAATCAGCGAATTGCAGGATCTTTACAAAAAGTGGGCCGGAACTCGGCTGTCGGGGGAAGATAATCTCGCGGGATTTTGCAATTTCCTCGCCTCCCGCACAGGGCTTCCCTTGCAGCTCGATGGGCTCTTGTGGATTTCGGAGGCTGTGAAGAATACGCCGCACGCCGGCCGTTGGCATCGCGATACCTCGTTGGATGCGCTAATTAGTTTCTTGAACTTGCTCCTGTCCGAACATGCTCAGGAAATTTCTAAAGACGGGACTCGACGCCAAGCGCTTTTTGATCTGACCGCCTATGTCGTGTCGCGAGACCATCCGTCTGGCCTCGCACTGCAAGAGCGCATTCGCAGGATGATGTGAGCGAAAATGGTAGCGGACGGTCAAATTTAGATATTCGCCGAGACGCGCCGGCGAATGGCCGAAATGGGGCAAGGGCCGTCGGTCTCACCAGCGGGGTAAACGACAACTTCGGGTCGAATTCGGCCGTTGCCAAGGCACACCCCGTGCCGTGATCACGGAGCTGTAGCTCTCCGATCTGATCGATCACGATTACGCGTCGGGCTATCCGCTGGCGCGCGGCCCAAACGGGAAATGATGCCCCTCGGCGGAAAAGCGCCCAGCGCCGTTCGCAAACGCGCCCGCTAGCCTCTGCGACCAATGGAGGCGGACATGGCGCATCTGACGTTGCAACTCGGCGCGGCTCTGGTGATTCCGTTCGATGCCCCACGCCGCATGACGAACACCGGACGCGGGTGGCGCAATCGCGCGCTGCGCGCGGCGGTCGCCGCCGGCGAGACCGTGGGGATATGGCCAGTGGGGTGGCCCTTGGATGACGCTCGATCGTTCCGTGGTCGGCACAGGCGCAGCCGCCAGCCTGCATCTCCCGGAGCCCCGCAATGAGAGCACTGCGGCATGCGGTATCACTGAGTCTGCTTCTTGTGGTGATGCTCGCAGGTTGCGCGACCGTCCACCCTGTCCCGGCGACGGTCGTCACGCCGGGCATGCCGAACCCGGAAGAAGCGTTGCGCCAGAGCATGCAGCACGTCGACGCCGAGATGGCCGAACTGGGCCAGCTCTCGCCGTCGGTCGCCCGCCGCGATACGCCCGTCATCCCGGAGGATCTGCAGCGGATCGTTTCGTTCCAGTGGTCCGGGCCGTTGGACCAGGCCGTCGCCAAGCTCGCCCAGAGCGTCGGCTACACCTTCTACACGACCGCCCCACCGAACGCGCAGCCGATCAACGTCACCATCCAGATTGCCTCGGTGCCCGCCTTTCAGGTTTTCCAGGCGCTCGGCGAGGAAGTGGGCACGCGGGCGACCGTTCAGGTCGATCCGCTCCACCACCAGGTGCAGGTGATCCATCGTGTCTAGGCTGTGCATGTTGCTGGGAGCGGCAACGCTTTTTGCGTGCTGCGCCGGGGGTACTGTCGCCAGGGCTCAGGGTACCCTCACGTCGCCACGGGTCCCACCGGATCCCACACCGGCTCAGGTCGAGCAGAACCTGCCTGACCTAGGCAGTCCGCTGAACAAGCCGATCACTGGCGCAACCGAAGATCCGCTCGCGGTCGGCACGCAACCACCTCCCTCGCTGGAGGCGCTTCAGGCGATCCGGCCGGGCGACGAGAAGGGCGACGGCCTCGAACCCGGGCGCGCGGACATGCTGCGCACCGCCGCTCTCACCTATGGCGCGCAAGGAGGTCTTGCGGCTCGCAGCTTTGCGATCAACGAGATGCTTCGCCGTTATCAGGCGCAGCTCGACAGTGCGTATGATTTCCGGACTCTTGTCTTGCCCGTCGGCAGCGGCCAGACGCTCATGCGACCGCCGATCGTGTCGGCGGCGCAGATGGCGTTTGCGCTCGGTGATGGTGGCCAGGTCGCGCGCGAGACATCCTGCATCTATCAGATCACGCGCGAAGCGCAGCTTGCCTCCACGCCGCCGAACTGGCGCGCCTATCTGGTTCGCGCCTGGGCCGATCCGCGCCGGCCGACCGACGGTGCTCTGCCTCGCACGAAGCAGGAGGCCGCCTACTGGAACAAGTGGGTCGCGGAGGGCTGGGCTAACGGAGAGAAGCAGGCCGTCGAGATCTTCCTGTCCGATCTCGGGCGGCTGGAGCGCGACATTGTCGGCATGGCGCGTTACCGGGTCCTGCTCCGGGCCGGTCTGGTCGAGCAGCCGCGCGTGGCTTTCCAGAACCGGACCGTGGATGGCGGTCGTGACAGCCTGCATGTCGGCTACCAGACGATCCGCATCACCGATCAGCCAGGACTGCAAGGCAATCCACGCCGCTGGGCGCCCGGCGCCGGCTGTCCGCAGTGAGATCGGAAGCGGAGCGCAAAATGCTGGATAGCCTGTCGCCTTCCTCACTGCCGCATGCGATGGCCTCAGCGGCGCTCCCGTGGCCGGACGATGGCCGGGACGGATTCCGATGGGTTGAGGAACCGCGCAAGAGCGCGCCTGGCCTCGATTCCCTGCTGATCTGGGCCTTTCGCGCGGGCGCTCACCGGGTCGCATTCCAGACAGGACACCCCGTGTGGGTCGGCATCCACGGGCGTAATCACCGCGCGACACGGTCGCCGATCGACGAGATCGACTTCAGCTACATCGTCAATCACCTCTATGGCGCCGACGGCATGGCGCGCCTGCAAGGCGGCAACGACTTCGACACCGCCTACGCGATCCCCATCGATCGTTCCACGCGGCTGCGTTTCCGTCTCAACGCAACGCCGACGCGGACCTCCCGGCGCGACGGTGGCAATATCGTGCTGCGTCCGATCGCGGATATGCCGCCGCCGCTCGAAAAACAGCTCGTCGAACAGGGCATCCTCGACGCGTATCGACCGCGACAAGGGATGGTCATCGTCAGCGGCGCGACCGGCTCCGGCAAGTCGACGCTTATCGCCGGCATGACGGTCGCCAAGCTCAAGGACCCCGAGGGCCACTTCAACATCGTCGAGGGCGCGGCCCCGGTGGAGTTCCTTCTGGAGCGTGTGCGCGGCCCGTCATCGACGATCAATCAGACGGAGATCCCACGCGACCTGCCAAGCTTTGCGCTGTTCGTCCGCGGGGCGATGCGCAGGGAGCCGACGGATATCATCGTCGGTGAGTGCCGCGACAGCGAGACCATGGATGCGGCAGTCCAGGCAGCGATTTCCGGGCATGTGCTGACGACAACCGTTCACGCCAACGACGTGGCACTGACCATGCAGCGCATCGCCAGCCTTTGCCCGCCTGCGGAGCGGGAGAACCTCGTCTCTGCCGTCGCGCAGTCCCTACGACTCGTCATCAACCAGCGCCTCGCACAATCGACCGACGGGAGACGCACACCCCTACGGGAGTTTCTCGTATTCGACGCACATCTCCGCGGGCAGTTGCTGCGCACTGACCCATCCGAATGGCCGGCACTGACGCGGCGCGCCGTGGACGAACACGGCCAGTCGTATCGGGCAGCGATCGGGGGCGCCCTTCAAGAGGGCCGCATCTCCGAGGCAACCGCGGCATTCGAGTTGAGACAGGTGGGGTGAACCATGTGGCGTAACACGGGACAGCCGGTGCGGCTTCTGATGCTCGACGCGCGGGCCTGCCTGCCGATCCTTTCGATGATGGTCTATTGGAGCTGGCCCACGCTCTACGTCGCGATCATCGGGGTCGCCTTCTTCTCGGCGATTTCATTCTTCGGCCTCACTTTGCCGGCGATGACGCGCCTTGCCCGTCGTTGGCTCGTCGGCCCGGTTCGGACCGCCGTGCCGGTCTGGAACCGGCGGAGGTTGGCGTGAGCGAAGTGAGCGTGGATGCAGTGGGTCGCACGATGCAGGCCCTGCTCGTGTTCGATCGTCGTCCCATCCGCTACCATGACGGGGCGACCGGACAAGACATAATCGTTGACCCTGAGACCGCCGCATCGCCAGCAGGCTTCCTTCCTGCCCTGATCGTCGCCGGTGAGGCGATCTGGCGAGACGTCACCGGGAAAGGGTTTGCGCTCGACATCGCGCGGGATCCGCAGGCGTTGCTCGGCTACCGCCTCCACGCGATCGGCGCAGGCAATTTCTCGACCGTCATGCTGGCGACGATGGAGGCGATTCAGCAGGTCGCCCGTCCCGAGGCCATCCCGCTCAGCGATTTCGGCGCACTGTGGTCAGCCGTCAGTTGGCGCGTGGAGCTCGAGATGCGACCGCGGCCGTCTGCCGCAGCCGGGGCACAGCCGTGATCCGAGTGGCTCTCATGGCAATCGGCCTCCTGGCAGTTTCCCTCGGTTGCGCCCGAGCCGGCGAGCCCGCAGCAAACGACGCGACCATCCGCGACTGCATCACCGCTGCGGCGGCAGCATACCGTGAGCCGCCCGCCGTGCTCGTGATCCTGCTCAATGTCGAAGGCGGTTTGCCGGGCCAGGTCAGCTACAATACGAATGGGACCGTCGACATCGGCCCGATGCAGGTCAATCAGATCTGGCTTCCGGATGTCGCCGCCCATTGGCACACAACGGTTCCCGCAGCCTATGCTGCCTTGCGCGACAGTTTCTGCGCCAACGTCGAGGCTGGCGCTTGGATTCTGCGCCAGGGCCTCGACCAAGCGCATGGCGATTTCTGGCAGGGCGTTGGCTACTATCATTCGCACGACCCGGAGTACAAGCGCCGCTACTTGCGCGCCGTCTTGACCCAGGTTCTCCGGCTGCGCGCGCTCGCGATGCGGTCGCAGGCGGTGCCGCCGTTGAAAGGTGCAGTATCCGCTGCCCTCACACCGGCCAGCGCGGCGGGGGGTTAGCCATGACGCCCCGACCCCATCCCCCTGCATCGTGGCCGTCGAGCGACGACACGACGGGCTTTAACCTGATTGTGATCCTGCTGGGCTGCGGCCTTGGGGCGTATGTGCTCTGGACCAATTACCACCAGGCGATTAGCGCCGCGGCGATGTCGCTGGCGCATCAAGAGATACTTCTCCTCGGCCACTTCACCAATCGGTTTGAGCTGGCGGATCGGCAGATGGCAGCGGCCGATCCCGCGGGCGTCACGCTGCACGATCTCTACGGCATCGGCCGCTCCATCGGCCTCTTTGTTCGCGTTCCCGCGACAGTCTTCATCCTGCTGCTTGCAGCCATCTGCACCCTGCGCGCCGCACCGTCCCGCTTCAAACGCGCGTTCGATCTGGACGGGTTGATGCGCGAGCAGACGGCGTCGTTCCGGACCGGCGCCGCCTATGTCGCGCGGCATTTGCGTCTTGTGTTGCCTGCCTCGGGAGAACCGCGCCCGGCGGATTTCGCGCTCACGCCCGAGGAATGGTTGGCGCGCTTTGCGCGACGGCAAGACGGCAGTTTCGATCAGGCGGCCGCGCATGATGCTCTGCGCCACCAGCTCGGCCCGCGCTGGACGGAACCGGAGGCCGCGGAGCCTGTCGTACGCTGCCTGTTCACGGCGTTTGCCCTGCACATGGCCGAGCATCGGGACGAGGCGCTGCAGCTCCTGGGCACTTTGGCCGCCGGTCTGGGCGATCAGGCGGACGACCGGGCAGAGGGACCCGACAAGCCCCTGGCGCTTAACCGTGCGGTCGTCGCCCGGGCCGACACGCTCCTGTCCGGAATGAATGCTGATGACGCGCGCGGTGCGGCGTCCCGTCACGCCTACACGACGCCGGCGATGATGGAGTTGCTCGTCGAGGCTCGCCGGCGAACAGGCGTGCTGGCGCCGGCGCAATTTGCCTGGCTCAAGCTCGTCGACCGTCACCTTTGGTACGCACTGCACTCGCTCGGCTACGAGACGGACGGCTTGGGGCGCTACCTGCATCCCAATCCTCGTGTCGAGGCGATCGGTGCACGGGATCACTGGGCCGCCGAACGCGCCGCGGGCGGGCCGGTCATCGAGCCGAACCTCGGCCGGGCCGTTGAAGCGCTGCGCAAGTCAGCGGGATTCGCGCCGTGCACGTGATCGCGGATCCTGCTGCGCCTGACAACGCCATTCGCAAGCAAGTTCGGCATCCTGGATCAAACGAGTTCTCGCCGGAGTATTGCCATGCATCTTGAGATTCCGGAGGGCGCCAACGTCCAAATCATCGTTGGAAACGCCGCGCCTCTCGCCCTGGCGGACGAGAACCGGCAGGCAGGCGCGTTCCGAACCGGAGGCCGACCGGTCCTCAAAGGCCTGGTCGTGGCGATCGTGCTGGTCGGCACATTCGTGGTCGGGCAGCATTTTGGCGGACGGGCGACCGGCACCCAAACGGCAGCCGCTGCGGCTTCAATGCCCCGGCCTGCACCGATAGGTGAGCAACACGCGTTCCCCGACCTGCCACTGCCCGATCCGCAGCGGCACCAGGCTTCCGGCGGCGTGCCGCCAGAATTCCAGAACGAATTGCGCCAGCCGCCGACCGTGACACCACCACCTGGGTCAGCGTCCGGTAAGAACCCTTTCGGCCTGGAGCCGTAGACTTGGCCGTCGCGCGCCAGATCGTTGGGCCGCAGGAGCAGTTCGAGCGCACCGGCGCTCAGAGCCTGCGCGATATCCGACCCTTCACCACGCGGCTCTCCGAAGGTCTTCGCAGCTCCGCCTCGGGCATCGTGCTCGCGATCGCCGCCGGGGCTACGTATTTCGAGCCGGCGGTCGTGAACGTCACCGTTCCGCTGTCGGCCCTGTACGCGTTGTGGGTGCTGACCCGGCGACCCAAGCTCCCGCTGCGCCTGCCACGTACTGCGGCAATCCCGGATCCCAGCAATCCTGCCCCCGGCAGCCGCAAGCCGAAGCCGGCGAATGGGACCGTGTTCATCGGGTGGAGCATTGCGGGTCACGAACTCTGGTTGACGGCCGAGGACGCCCGGCAGCACATGACCATTCCGGGGACCACCGGCGCGGGGAAGACCACCGCTCTACTGAGCTTGCTGACCAACTTTCTGGCGCAGGGCTCGGGTTTCGTGCTGGTGGACGGCAAGGCCGATCGCGACCTGTTCGGCAAAGTTCTCGCACTGGCCCGCCGCTTTGGTCGCGATGATGATGTGCGCGTCCTCAACTTCATGGTCGCGTCGGGACTCAAGGACAGCCACAGCTTCAACCCGTTCGCGATCGGCAACGCCGATACAATCCGCGAACTTCTGGCGAGCCAGCTCGGCGACCAGGCACAGAACGATCCGAATGGCGTGTTTCGGGAGCGCGCCGTCGCGCTCATCGGTACGATCGCGCCGGTGCTGGTCTGGCTGCGCGACCACAAGGGAATTCCGCTGAACATCGAGGTGATCCGCTTCTCTATCGAGCTTCGCTGGATCTGGAAGCTTGCGATGGAGAAGAAGGTCCTCCTGCGCAACACCGAGACCGGCACGGTGACGGAACTCGACGTCAGCTCCGACATCCCGGAGGACATCACCTGGCCATTGCGGTCCTATCTGGGCGAGTTGCCTGGCTACGATCCGAGCATGCCGCTCGATAAGCAGAAGGGCGACGAGCCTTCCAAGCAGCACGGCTACGCGCAATTCTACTTCACCGCGACGTTCACGCAGCTCGCGGTCTCTCTTGGCCACATCTTCCGCGTGGAATCGAGCGATATCGACATGCGCGATGTGGTGCTCAACCGGCGCATCCTGGTGGTCAATCTGCCCGCCCTCGAAAACTCCGATGCGACGTTGGCGGCACTCGGCAAGCTCGTCGTTGCGTCGCTGCGCGGCATGATGGCGCAGCTGTTGGGCGCCTCGCTGGAGGGCGACTACAGCGAGGCCGACAAACCCGGCATGGGTCCAAGCCCGTTCCCGGTCGTGCTCGATGAACTCGCCTACTACGCGACGAGCGGGCTGGATCGCATGCTCGCCATGGGCCGCGGCCTCAACATCTGCTTCATGCTCGGGTTCCAGGAGATCGCAGGCATCTGGGCACGTCTCGGCGAGAAAACCGCAAGCCTGCTCGGCAACGCTAATCTGACGATCGCCATGCGCCAGCAGGACGCCGGCCGCACGCGCGAGTGGATCGAGAAGACTGCTGGGCAGACCTACATCACCCAGGCCACCACCTATCACGGGGCCGTCGACGGGGCTTATCGCGAGGCCCGGCATGCCGAGGTGCGGCCGGTCTCACGCATCGACTGGCACGACCTGACCAGCCTGATCGAGGGCGAAGCGGTCGTGCTGTCCGGGGGACGCCGTATCTACGCGCGGGTTTTCCATGCCGCGGTGGACGATGCCGGACCGAAGCGGTTGGGCCGCACGGTCATGTTGCGGGCACCAGACGGCGCCGCCATCCGTGAGGATCTCGCCCGGATCGGCAGGATCGCCTCGTCTATCGAAAGCGGATCGGTTGCTCTCGCCGGCGAGGAGGAAGCTTCACCCGGTCTTTCCGCCCTGCTCCGGGGTTTCGTGCGCGCGGCACGGCGCTCCGCGGGTCCACGGGCGTGCGCCCACGCTGCGTTGGAGGAGGTCGGTTCCGTGCCCGAGGAATTGCTGACGCCGCGTCCTGACCCGGCGCCGGACGGCACGCCAATGACGGCCGTGACGCCGATGCTGGCGGCGGCGAGCAAGGGGCCTTTGGCGGGCGGGGAGGCCGAGGGGTCGCCTAAGGAACCGGTGGATGGGCCGCTCCTGCGCGGCATCGCGGCGATCGAGGGTCTCGCTGGCGCGGCGCCGGCATCGGCACGGTCCACCGCGCTTTCGATCCTGGCCGAACGCGACGAAGCGCTGCGCGCGCCGATGGTAGTCGAACCGCCGCCAATCGATGCGGCAACCTTCCGCAGGAACCTCGAAGCCGTCATGCGGCAACTTGCCGCACTGCGCGGCCCGGTTGCAGAGAGGGAGGCGGCATGACGCCGGCCCGCCCGAAAGAGCAGCGCGCCGCCGCCAATGCTCGCTACGTTGGGCGCCGCGCCAGCGCCGGGATTGTCAAGATCACGGTTATGGTGCCCGCGAACAGGATCCCGGAGCTGCGTGGCATCACGCTCGAATGGCGGCGCGAAGCCAAGATGCTGCTGTGCTCCGATCAGCCGTCATCCGACCAGATACTGCAAATCCATGCCGCCTGCCGGGAACTCGGGATTCGGTTACCGGTGGAGGCGTTCGCGACGCGCGCGACGGCGGAGTCCTGGTTGCTCGCACACCAGCCCGCTCTTGGTGCACGCCGCCCGCATCTGCCTGCGAACCGGGCGCGCGCATGACCCCCTGCGTACCGTCACGGAAATGAGGTCTCCTCATGCCAGCGCCAAATCCGATCGCCGCGGCCTGCATCGCGATGTACGCGACCTGCGGCATGGCCCTCGCGCAACCCATCGATCTCTGGCCGCCGCCGCGGACGACCGACGCCCGCAGTCTCGCGCCAGGTGATTCATCTTCGGCCATTGCGCCTCGATTACCACTCCCCCCGGTGCCCGAGAATGATCCACCGCACGCCTTCCTGGAGGCGGCGCGGTCGGCTGTCGATCGAGGGCAGACGGGAGAAGCACAGGAGGCCTTGGAGCGGGCGGAGACGCGGCTTCTCGACCGCGCCGTCGGGATGAACAGCGCGCAGGAGGCTGACGACCGACGCGTCGTGCTCGACATCGGTGTCGCGCGCCAGGCGCTCGCAGCCGGCGACCGCCATGGCACTCTCCGAGCTATCGATGACGCACTCGCCGCACCCTACCTGGTAGCGCGCCCTGCACCGCCGATGCCGTCAACTCCTACCCCGGTGGCGGACGTTACCCTACCACCCCCTAGCCCGCCGTCGGTCACCTACGCCTTGCTGCCCGGGCACTGGCAGCTTGAGGGCGCGCGCTACGTCTGGGTGCCGCCGGAGACCGCTCTCCGCCGCGTGGAAGCTCGGCCCCTCGTCGACGGCAGATACGTCTGGCTCGACGGCGAATGGCACTGGATGGCTGCACACTACGAAGACAACTGAGGTGGGCGGTCATTACGGCGTCGCCGCCTTACCTCAGAGGCGCTCACCCGGAAGCGGTCGAGCGACAGGCTCTGACTGACCTGAGGGGAG